>Ga0105242_10000850_pt1 | contig 23658 bp, 34 predicted proteins | sample KBSM24metaG_FD_81521 | JGI IMG/M metagenome (GOLD analysis project Ga0105242, IMG submission 81521) | Miscanthus rhizosphere microbial communities from Kellogg Biological Station, Michigan, USA - KBS M2-4 metaG | ecosystem: Host-associated > Plants > Roots > Rhizosphere > Soil | place...
ATTATAAGAGCAAGTTAAGGAGGCAGTAGAATAAAGGAGACCAGTGAATCCTGCTCCGGAAACGGGATCTTGGAAGAAGAGATCCACCGTCTCTGAGGTCGAATTATAAGGAATAGAAAGTTTAGCCATTGACTAATGTCTCTACAACAATTTGAGTAGTGGCTGCTCCCGGATTAGGAGGAGAAGTTGGAGGAGTAGGATTAGGATAAATGACTTCTTTAAAAAACACAGAAGTATATGGAATCGGATCTGGCTGAATAATGGCTTCTTTAAAGAATACAGTAGTTTTAGGAATAGTAGTTGCTGGTAGAATTAAAGCTTCTTTAAGAAATTGGGAGGAACGAGCATTAGGATGATAACCAGAAGCATCATAATGAGAAAGGACTTGAGCAAGAGTTAAAGGATAAGAATAATAAGAAATGTTAGTAATATTACCATTAAAATAAGAATCGGGCCCAACATTACGCCTTCCAATAGAAATAACCTGATTTGAATTTGTTATTGTACCAGAAATAATGGTAGTTGCTTCTAAAACACCATTAACATAAAGTTTAACTGCGGAACCATCATAAGTTCCAACCACATGATACCAAAAATTAGGAGGAAGTCGAGAAATCTGTTCTGCCGTATAAGTAGATCCACTAACAACAATATTGAATCTAATTTTATTACTAAGAGAATCAATTTTTAAAACATAATCGGGATTAGCAGGACCATTGCCTGCCATAATAAAAAGATTAAGTCCATTATTAACAACTCTAGGATAAATCCAAGCCTCAATAGATATATTAGTAGTAGGATGAAGAGAGGGGGATGTAGGAATAGTAATATTAGAAGATGTTCCATTGAATAAAACTGAAGGACCGATTTGTGATCCGGGACAAGCTGTTTGATTAAGGGTGCAATTAGAGTAAACGCCGGAGTTGGTAGAAAGAGTATCAAAAGCAGTAGTACCTGAAGGCTCATCAAGCTTCCAGAAGGAAACCGGGGTATCGAGGAGGATGATGTCTGAATATAGCATTAAATTTGCTTGATTCCTACTTCCACGGCATTAGCATTAGTTAGAGTCCAAGGAGCGGAGGTAGCTGGGTCTGTGGGGTAGATAGTGGTATAAAAATTATAACTGGTGGAGAGACCAACAGAAGCTCCCGGATAATTAGTAGAACCTGACCGGATAACATCAGCAACAAATCTATTAGAAACTTCTGTTTTTCGAGAGCAATGGGTGATCTGAAGGCCGAAGATAGTGGCTGGAGAAGAAGCTAACGGAGGTAGAGGGAATGTGGAGATATCATTAGTGGTAGAAGAGTAGATATAAGAAGAATCCCCATCAGGAATCGGCTGAGAGAGGCAACCATAAGCCGGAGCAGCAGATGGGAGCCAAGCAGTATTAGTCCCGACAGCATTAGGAAAACGACACTCTACTCGGATGTCACCGAGGAAGGTATTAGTGGGGGCGGAACCCGTACCATCTAAAATATAAATATCATCTATTATCATATAAAATGAAGAACCAACAGTCCACGCAGTACCAAGACTAGTAAGATTAAGAAAAGAAACATTATTAGCGGTGGCATTAGCTGTATTCTGGGTGTCTTGACCGGCGGGAACATTAATCCAGGGTATACCATTAACGCGGGCGATACAGGAATTAGAGGGAATAGAATTAGCAATAGTGGCCATAAACTCAATGAAGTACCAAGTATTTAAGGAGAGAGCAAGAGCGCCAGAAGTGGCTGAAGTTAAAGCAGTAGCGGCGCGAGTAACTGAAAGGACACCGGTAGAAGACATTCTTAATTCTACTTGAGCAGTTGCACCATCAGCAAAAACCACAAGAGCAGGAGTTCCTGATGTTGGATAAGTAGCAAATTTAAAAGCAAAACCAACAATTAAAGTGGGCTGAGGAGAAATAAGTTTTGAGAAGGCAAAACCAATAGTAGAACCAGCATAAGAGACTTGAAGACCACTATTAAATCGTCCTGGACCCATAGTAACTAGACCAGAACCGCCAACATTTGACCACTTCTGACCGAAACCGGAGCCAATGAGATCATTGGCAGAATAATGATCGAATGATTCAACGAAGAGTAGAGCCATAAAAGAGTCCTAAAGGTTCTTTAAGCCTATTTCTGCGGCATTAAGATTGGCTGCAGTCCAAGGGGAGGAGGTAGAGGGATCGAGGGGATAGATCGAAGAGTAATAATTATATTCATTAGAGAGAGAGGCTTGAGATCCTGGATAATTAGTTCCTGATCGGCGAATGAAGTCTTGGATCTTTTTTGTTCCGGCATCCGTTTTTCTAGAATTATGGGTTAATTGGAGACCATAAATTGTAGCAGGAGTAACGGAGAGAGGAGCGGTAAGGAAGGAAGATTCATTATTAGGGATTAGGGAGTAGATGTAGTTCTGATCTCCATTAGAAATTGAATCTTTAATGGCTTCAATTGGAGAAGAAGAGGAGGAAGACCACTGGGAGAGGGTGCCCAAGTTATTGGGGAACTTGGCTTCTACCTTGATGTCTCCCAAGAAGGTATTTAAAGGAGAGGAACCGGTACCATCACAGAGATAGAAATCATCAAACTCCGCCCAACCAGCACCAGATTGAGGATTAATTATACCAAAATAGAGAATATTGGCAGTGGAAACGGTAGAGCCTTGGGTATCTTGGCCTGCGGGAATATTTATGGCATCAACACCATTAATACGAACTATACACCCATTAGTGGGGAGGGAGTTAGCGATAGTTAGATACCACTCTATAAAGTACCAAGTATTAGAAGAGAGCGGGATAGAAGAGGTATTAGATGTTAAAGCAGTACCACCTCGGGTAACAGATAAGATACCGCTAGTAGAAAGTCTTAAGTCCATTTGGGAAGTAGTATTATCATAAAATTGAGCAAGGACAGGAGGATTAGGTCCTGAGGTATAGCGGAGAGCAAAACCTAAGATCCAGGTTGATTGAGGGTCTAAAACTTTAGTTAAATATACTTGTTGTGCATCTATCCGGAGGCAATTATAAGTTCTGCCCGGCTTAAAAGTCATAGAATTAGTAACATTAAAAAATATATTATCCCATTTATAGCCATAACCACGATTCATAAAATCATCTTGTGAATAATGATCAAAAGATTCGATAAATCTTAAGGCCATTTAGAAACCACCATTGAAAGAGGAGGTGGGGAGGAGGGCATCCAAGGAGATTTTGATGAAACGTGAGAGGGTAGAAGGAGTAGGATAAATGAATTCTGAAACTATTTGACAGGAGAAGGAGAAGGCGGCAACCTCATAAATAAATTCAGAGATAATTTGGGAGGAATAGGAAGAGTTATTTGTGGGTTGGAAGATTGTTTCAGTGGTTATTTGTGTGGTGTGCATTATTGCTCAATCATGGTGGAGATCTCATTGATAACGATATCTATCACTTTGGGGTCGTCGATATGTTTAGAGATAATGGTAACGATCTGGGAGGAGATGTTGAGGACGGTTGATTTATCCAGGGTGAAGCCTAGGTTGTTCTCAATCCGATGGCAAGATAAAACTAAATGTTCGATCCGGGTGGTTAGATCAGCGATCTTAGAGGAGTAGAGGAGCAAGTCCGTGGCATCAGTGCATTGATTCAAGACCTCCTCAAGGAGTAGGCGGAGGATGCCTATCTCTTCCCGGAGGGACTTAATGACATCAGAGTCCGCGAACTCGTTAACCCGCTTCTTAAAGGTTTGGAGCCGATAATTGCGGAGTTTATTTTGGGCTTCTAAGTCTTGTCCGCGGTGGGTAGAGCAATAGTCTGAGCCCGGCATCTTCAGGAACTTACATTGTCCTTGATAGGACGATCCTATGCATCTATTAGGATCTCCGGGCTCAGAGATTCTTATCGATTGGTCATACACCCCGCACTCCTCCTGATTCCTAATTCGGAAGGAAGGAATTTCTTAAGCCGTGTCCGGAGGGGAAGGAGTCTTCTTGGGATATTTTGTTACTCCGCCGTTCTTATAGGGATCGCCTTCGTTGATAGCTTCTTGGGCCGATTCAGGGCCGAAGGTGTTCCTGACTATTAAGGTCTTAGGCGGAGTGTGATAAGTATCCCGAGGCTCTGGCCTTCCTGGGAATCTCTCTGCCATCTCTTTAAACCCTCCTTAAAAGATTTTAATTTACTCTATTCTTCTCCTCAACACTACATAGGGCAAAATACTGAATCTTTCCACTTTCTCTTTTTTTATTTTTATTTTTAAAATTTTTTAAAATAAAATTTTTTTTAAAATTTATATCCCTTCTTAAATATCCCTTCTTAAATATCCCTTCTTAAATATCCCTTCTTAAATATCCCTTCTTAAATATCCCTTCTTAAATTTTTAAAAATTTTTTAAAATTTTTTTCGATCTTCCTTCTTACTTTTTCCTTCTTCAAAATTTCAAAAAAGTCTTACAGCACCATGTGGACGGCCACCAGGAAAAAGCTCTGTCGATATGAATTTTTAATTTAACCCTCCGGGGTTAGCCTCCGGGTAAAATGCAAATAGGATGGGGACCGGAATTCCTAATTCTAGGATTTCCGGTCCCCTCCGTGGACTAAGCCAGATTAACGGGAACGGCGCGCCTTGACGGGTGCGGGCCGATCGGCTTTGATCTCAACGCCAGTCGAGCGGGGGTTGATGGAGTGGGGCGGGGTCAATTCGGGGATGGCTAGGGTCTCCCCGGCGGGCGGAAGGGTGACGGGAACCGGTCCCGAAGTCCGTGGGTGGATGGCCGGAGTCGGCTCGGCGGACGGGGCGGCGAGAGTAGCTAAGACAGAATCAACGGTGTCTCTGCTGATCTCGGGTAAGCCTTCAGGCCGTCCAAACGTGGCATCCAAGGCGAAGCGGACGACATCAAGCCAAGGGGATAGCTCGGTCTTCGTCACACCTGCGATGCGTCCAAGGATCTGGCGCAGGGCAGCACGATGCTCGCCCTTAAAGAGGGTGGTGAGATGCTCGACGCTATAAGCGCCGGTCGTGTCGGTATCCTTACCGGGCTTGGTCTCAGGCTTGGCCAATGTGGCAAGCGCCTTGACGTAAGCGGGGCCAGTCTCAACGGGGCCGGTATGCTCGGCTCCGATGTCTTCGTTGATCGCCAGTTCTAAGGCGTCTAGATTGTCTCCCGTGGGGGTGAAGGGGAGTTTGGTCACTGCCTTCTTGCCGCCGTCCTTGTAGCGGAGTGCCTCCGACTGAATAACGGGGGGCATATTGTAAAGCTGCTTAAGCGTGTCAAAAAGATAGTCATTCGGCTTGGCGGGGTTGTTGGGCATAACCATTCCCATAGTCCGCATGATCTGGGGCTTGGTGAAGCGGTTTTCCACTAGGGTCTTGAACGTCCTGAAGACCCCGGAAAAAGAGAGCCCCTTAACCTGAGCATGATCCAAGACCAAAGCTAACTGATGCTCCTTCGTCAAGCCGGTTAGCAGGATCGCGGGCACCGTGGGAATGCCTGCGATGCGTGCCGCTGCCAAGCGGCGATGCCCGCAGATGGTGATTAGAGGCTCGCCCGGAACGTAGGGGCCATCGTGGTACGGATGGACGACAACCGGGCAAGAGGGTTTGAATCCCACCTCGGTCATGTCGTTGAGTAGCGCTCTAAAGTCCGAGTCCTGTTCCAAGAAATCAGACTTGTCTCGCGGGTTACTCGGGTGCGGGTGAATAAGGTTCGGGGAAACGTGGATGATGGTTAGCGGAGCGACCATCGAGATACGGTCTGCGATGGTCGTGTGAAGGGCGATGACGGCGCGCTCGATCTGCTCTGGAGTCTCGGGAATGATCGGAACTGCGGGCGAGTTCAAAACGGCGTTCGTGACGGCGGTCAAGATGGTGGGAGTCGTCATGGTCTCAGCGTCCTTAGAAGGGGTGGGGGAAGCGGAAACGGTGCGGGTGGTCTGCTTGCGTGCCATCGGTCTGAATCCTGTGCGGAAGGAATCTACCCCGGCTCCCGATATGGGAGTCTGTCGGGCGGAGTCCTTTCCGCGAGATATATTGTACCATTGATGGGTTAGCCGATAAAGAACATTTAATATTATTAATGTGCGTGATGCTTTTTTACCTCATTCTCTCTTCATTTAATACAGTCTTTTTTCTCCTCCATTCCCTAAGACTCTTTACATAGGTCAGATAAGTAGGTACCAGGATATCTTACGGTTGTCCGGGCTCTTTCAGGAAGGGGTCTAGAATGCCCCAGGATCGACGATTGAAAAAAAGGATAGATCATACTAGCAAGCCGGAGAATCGATCCTGGGGCATTCTAGACCCCTTCAATCGCGGGACCAGATGTTTATATGACTTATGAATTTTCAGGCTGCATTGTCCATTTCCGAACATTCTGAAAGTCATTTCCGAATATTCGGACATCAGACTCAAAAGTCCGGAATTGTCGATCAGGACTAGGAATTCAGGAGGTGGGATTCCGGGCTCGGAAGGTGGGATTCCTGATTCCCGAATCTTCGGTCCCGACCCGAAATTCCTGGTCCCTGGGTCGCCGGCAGGTGGGGCGGGGGGAAGATTTATATTTAGATATGTATATATGGATATTAAAGGCCACACGCCTAGGATCTTAAGACATTTTTCTAGGATTTATATTAAAGAAGCGAAATTCTAGGACCTATTAATATAAAAATATAATTATATTAAGGAGATATCGAATCAGTATCCCTTAATATAAATAAGAAAGCCGCTAATAAAATTAAGCTTAATTATTCCTACTTTATAGTAGGAATAATTAAGCTTAATTTTTATTAGCGGCTTTCTTATTTATATATTGATGCGTGGGAATGTTTAGTTCCGAATATTCGGATTGTTGTTGCTTAATTCCTAGTCCTGAATCCCTGGTTCAGTTGCAAATATTCAGATATTAAAGATATTTTGACTATTAGAGCCCGAATTCCTAGGATCTTACTCGATTTTCCCGAATATTTAGTTCCGAATATTTATTTTAGAGTAAAGTACAAATGTACAGTATTAAATGTTCACCTGATTATCGATTCCGGCGGCATTAGCGGGAATATTTTTCGATGAAAATTTCTTAATGTTGAGATCAGGATCATCTCCGAATATTCGGTATGTCTTAGTAGTTAAAGGGTGGTTGTGGAGTCTAGCTTTAATATAAATATTATTATTATGAAGCCACGGATAAGAAATGCACTCTAGCTTGGTACCATCCTTATGGAACAAGGTAGTATAAGGGCGGTATTCAGGATGATATAAGCGTCTAAGTTCTTGTGGAGTCATTGAAGGATCTATTCAGAAGGATCATGACTTGGGATTGCTGATCCGTGGTGAGTTTAAGATTTATCAGGAACGAGGATAATAGATCCAGTTGATTCCTAGAATAAAGTTTGAGTATATGATTTCTATTTCTACAGGATCTCGCTAAAATATCTAGCTCCATCTGATCTCTGGCTACCTTAAAGTTTGGAACCATTGATCCTTCTCAGTGGAGGCTTGTTGATCCAGCATCTCCTGACGGGCGAGGGAATCTTCGAGGGATAGATCCCTGAAGAAATGAAGGGGCTTCTGGGAGAGTAGTTCCCAGAGAGAATGAAGGGAATTGAATAAGGATACTTGAAACTTCTCATCGATAAAGGATCGGTGAGTGGCCACCTTAATTGAGGGGAGTCTCTGGCCACCATTGGAATCTGAACAGACTATTTGATCCACGCCCGCGATAAATGATCGGGAGCCTGGTGAGGAGCCCGTGAGCCACGCGTATATAGACATTTGTGTGGCCCATTGGGGGTTAGAATCATTGAGGGGGATAGAGAGGTTAATAGTTAGCGGGCCTACGCGGGAGAATAAGGATGATTTATGTGAGCCGAAATCCGTATTTAGGGACTTTAAGGCGGTGTAGCCTTTAGTGGGAGAAATATTATGTTTAGATAGGAAGCCGTTGACTTTGAAGTCTAAGATAACGTTGATATCGTTTTGGTCCTTATCCGTGATAATGAAGCTTAAATCTGGTTTTCCTGAAAGAGGAATATTAATAATAGTGTCCTGAATACCCTCTCGATAGCCGCTCGCTACCCCATAAACCGAGAATTCAAATCTTGGTGAGCGAGAGACCTCTAAAGCGGATAGTAGGTCTTGTAAGACACCCGCAGCTTTATATTGCTCGAAGACATATTTCCCATTAGGAAGTGCCCAATCCCGATTTTGGGGGTCAACCATACTCGTAAAAAGGGCGTCAAAAGAATAATGATCAGCGCCCTCGGCAGAAGGCCCAAAAAGAGAAAGAAACAAATAACTCTTAATGTATGCATCGAATGCGGACCCCACCGCCATCGGTTTGGACTGGGGCTCCCGAATAAGGGAACTAGAATTAGGAGAAATATACTTCTGATAAAACAAGAGAGGATCTTGTTGATATAAGGAAAATGAAGTCGGGGATAGGTAGCTTATCATCAGGTATGTTCCTCCCGGTACTAATACATAAAGCAGAAGCGGAAAAGATTCCAATTCAATTATTCTTCCTGAATTTTTGTTCCATAATATTTAATTTCAGCAGCCTTAATTACCTTTAAAGCAATATCCTTAGAATCAAAATATCCTAAAATAATATTCCTACAATTAAAGCGGATAGAGGCTTGCCACTTATCTCTTCCATTATTCCAAGACACACCAGTTACACTCTCAACTAAATCATTCACAAACTTCTTAATAGTTACAACTTTAAGGTTCTCTCTCTTATTATTGAGAGTATAACTATCGAGATGCACTATCTTAGCCCCCTTAGGAATTAGAAGCTTCATACGTTTAGAAACAATTTCCTCATCAAGATAAATACTATTAGGAGCTTTTCTTCTAGCATAATATTCTCCTCTCAATCTATGGGGATGCCACCCCCATTGACAAGCAAAGGCTGCATCTTCATCGCTCACCTCAGTATCAAGCCCATTAGAAAGTCTTATCTTTGACATTATTTCCTCAAATTAAAATTGGAAAATAATCTTTTATTGCCGGAGAATAGTAGTGAACAAACCACCAGTACCTATTTTGCTCCCCGCTAACCCCATCAAGGTAAATACCCCCCCCCCTCTCAACATCTCCTGGGTACACAATGAGTCAAAGGGTAAAGGGTAAACTCTCTTCAATTTTCCTGAAATTGGAATCTTTTTTCGGTTTGCCCTATGTATTGGGTGGAGGAGGTCTTGGATAGCTGAAATACCCTCCAATCATCTCAGTTATCCGACAATCTAATCCTAAAACACACCACTCAATGAGTGGCCGATCCCTCATTGAATAAACTTCCGATAAAAGCGGGGCTCGATTGGGACGCCCTTCTGACTAACTTTTCGGTATTTAAAACTAATCTTTTCTCCAACTCGAAAATAGCCCGGCTCCCGCTCTCGATCAGTCATCCCGGAGAGTTCAAAGATTGTCCCATCAGCCCACTCACACAATAACGCCCCAACTAGTCCCAAGTATTTACCTTTCCCCTCGGTGAACCCTAAAACCGTGGCTTCCGAATCAAGAACAACTTTAACCTTCAATAAATTTCGACTCCTCCTCGGTTCCCACCTACTCCAACCACACCTCAACATCAAGCCCTCTCCACCCCTTCCGATCACCTCCGTTAGCGCATCCTCAATTTCTCCCCGAAGCTTCACCCCGGAGTGACTAAGAACCTTCTGCTCAATGAGCCGACCCCTACCTAAATCCAGATTCCTAAGTTTATTATAAACATCTTCGAACGCCTTCCCCGTGAATCCCTTTTCCTTCACTCCCCTCTCTACTACCCACTCCATTATCCCATCCCGTCTCCTCCCCCAAAGTTCTCTATCATCGAATACTTGTTCCACCAATGGAGAATCGAATACCGAATACTCTACCCTATCCCAATCTCCGGAGTAATCCTGCCTCTTCACCGTTGATACTGTCTCCTCCCATGTTCCCCCGACCAACTCTCCATCTAATAATATTCCCGGCAACCCATCAAGCCACTCATCCGGTGCCCAAATAACTTTTCCATATCTTGAATATAAACCGGTAGCCTCTACCGCCTTTTTATCTTTTTCGACATTACACCAGGGCACCTCACTAGCCCACTCTCCCCTCGATATTCCCCCATCCCAAAAACATCGCATCCCATCCAATTTCTCAGACATCCTCCAACCATAAACAGAATCTCTATCTTCATCATAAATATCAGCCAACATCAAGAACTCTTTCTTACGCATCCAATCCTCCCTCCTCAACCCACTTCAATATTATTTCCGCCAAAATATACCCAATCACCACTATAATCCCCGCCCAAGTATACATCATTCCTCTTCCTCCGAAACTGCCCCAAAATAAATTCCCTCTTTCATCTGTATCTCCCGATCCTCTCCTAGCACCTTAAAAATAAAATTATCATACATTCTCCTAAATCGATCCCTACCCATTCCTCCGGCCAACATGAGAGCCATTCTGGATACCCACCCTTGAACCTCAGATAACTTCCCCATCTTATCAAACGACCACCGATCTACCTCTACCACCTCCTCGAACTCCTTTAATAATACTAAAACAAACTCCCTCCTCCCAACATCAAAACATAAATCCCACTTAGCACTCTGCCACGTAATTAACTGCTGCATATTCCGATCTAGATTGTCCATATCTCATCCCTCCAATGTTACCGAAGTATCGCTCATATCGCCCTTATAATCTTCCCCGCAAACAAAACACGGCCGAATAAACACAATCTTTACCCCCAAGTTCCCACTCCCATAGTGTTGGCGGCGAAGGTAGCCGCGTCGCCAATGTGCCCTAGGACTACTTCTTTCTTCTCCTTTTCCCTCTCCCACCCTCATCACCGTCTTCTTCCAAAGCTGAATCTTCTGATTCATGCCAATATAATACACCTCCCTCTTATCTCGATCTTTCCCCTCCCTCTTCAGCGCTCTAACTCTCTTAACATTCTCGTACCCAAGATCCTCCTTGCCGTGCATCATAATCAGAATATTCGCATTAAGTACCGCTCTAATAAGATCCTGAACCATCAGAAAATCAATGTCTCCCTGCGCCACCTCCTCCTCTTGGGCCTTAGATATCAAGTTCTCGAAATTATTACAAGTTTCTGTCACAAACGTGGTCAGGATCGGATACTCATTCCCCACATAAAAACTTATTATTATATAGTTCTGATACCCCTCCTCCCCTACTTCCCCCTCCCTTTTATGATGAATAATCCCAACTTTCGGCACCCTACATCCGGGATACTTCTTCCTAAGATGCTCCCGCCACTCCTCCGGTATCTCTACTCCCATTGTCTCATAACATTGATGATAATCCTCTATCCCCACACGCACCTCGATCTCCCCAAGCACCAATAGCTCCTCCCATCTCAATTTCAACATCTTCATCCCTTGATTATACAACTCCCCTAATATATAAATAAACCCAAACATATTCCTATCCCACCATACCTGCCGAACAAATGCCCCCCAGATTCCCTCAAGCTCCTTCTTAATTTTCATATCAATAAGTTTTGGCCCTCCATGCAACTCTACCCACTCATTCTTAGCAAACTCCTTATACCCCGGAATATCAAGAATAAAATAATCTAGTATATGCATCTTCTTCCCCCTTAAGCCACTTCAGGCATAAAGTCCTCTAAATCTTAACCATTAATATACCCCAAACTATCCTGAGCCCTAGTAATTATCACGAATCGCAAATTCCGCTCCTGTTCTAACTCGAAGTCCTGCCGCGCCCTCTTATGCGGAATAAGCTCCCTCTGCAATACCCACACTCTTCCCGTCTCCAATCCTTTACTTTTATGCCCCGTCATAAAACAAACTCCCTCTCCTCCTTCTCCTAGTGGAATAATCTCCTCAATAATCTTAATCAGTCCTTCAGCCCCCTTAACTCCCCTAACATCACATATCGCCCTAATACTATCTACCCGATCCTCAAGCTCCCCGAGTGCCACATCTCTCCCCATCCTCTCAAGCTGCTCCCGCATAACTACATAATATTCTTCCATTGCTTCCAGAAAGTCTCCTCCTCTCCTACTCCCCTCTACCAACTCAATAAATCGAACCAGCCCCTCTCCTATCTCCCTCCCCTTAACAAAACACTTCTTATAAGGCAGCATCTTCAAGCATTCTTTGATTAACGGAGCCGTTGTCCTACATATCACGAAGTCTCCCCCAGACGCTTCCTTCTCCCACTCTTCCCGATCAATCTCTCCAACCCATCCTTCTCTCCTTACCCCTCCTAAATCTCCAACACTCAGGATCTCAATCCCTGCATCTACTCCCCGCGCCTCTCTAATCACAGAATCACAACATCTATAGCACACATTCAATCCCCGCTCCACGCAGCCAAATTCTTTCCCAATCTCCTCCATAGCTCCGGGCATCGCACCCTTAAAAGCATATATCGACTGCCATCTATCTCCTACAAATACCAACCTCTCTCCGAATCCGCTAATCAGCTTTACTTCCAGCGGTGAGAGATCCTGAGCCTCATCAATAAAAACATTCCGCCACTTATCTCTAATCTCCCACCCTCGAACCACCGGTAGATACTTCTGATCGTCAAAGCTCAGCTCCCCCATCCCACTCGTACTCTCTCTCCAAACTTTCTCAAGCACCTCCTCAAATCTACCTCCTCCCCAATCCTTATGTATTTCAATCCCGAACCTCTTAATTATCCCCCCACTCTCCTCGAAGCCAACTAAAAAGTTCTTCATCAAGCTAACACATCTACTTATAGAGTACCCCACTTCCTTCGCACCAACCTCTCCTGCCACCCTCTTAACTAAATTAATATCTTTCCATTTCGAAATAACAATCCTCCCTCTAACATTCGCTCTAAGAATCCTGTTCCCAATAGCGTTAATCGTGGCAGAATCATTCCCTGCTCCAACCTTCCGACCTAAATTTTCGGCGATATCTTTCCCGAAAGAACACAACAACCCCCCTTTCCCCTCTCTCCTAGCCGACTCAACAATAGTGGTAGTCTTCCCACTTCCTGCCGTGGCATTAACTAAAATATTCTCGCTGCCCTTAAGAGCCGCAAAAATTGCTTCCTGATATTTTGACCACATTTTAATATCTCTAAAAGAGAAAAGGGGGGGGGAAAAGGAAAAGAGAAAAGGGAAAAAGGAAAAGGAAAAAGATAAAAGGAATCGATGTCCCTTTCATCATTCTAACGCACCACCAATATCCCGATAAAAATCCTCCAAATATTCAGAAAAGAACTTATTATATCTATAGGTGCTGTTCATATAGTTCAAGTATCGAAAAAATTCCTCCTCCCCTTTGCACCAAATAACTTCCGTAAAGTCCATCTCTCTCAGATAACTTCTCCGAATATACTCAAACCTCTTCCATCCCACCTTCTCCTTATTACTCCAACACATTAATTAGCCTCTTGATAGGAACCTGTTTCCAAGACACCCGATCCAAGACATACTCCCCAACTCCCACTACCAAATACCCACCGATCACACACATCATTCCAACCATCTCCTCCCCTTGAAACACCACTACCCCACTCCGACCACCACTCTTCATATATTCCCAGGCGGCATCATGAAAACTTTCTCCGTCTTCAAGCCGCCCAATCCCACCTTTAATTTTCATAAGAAGTAATCCCTAAGAAGTGACCCCCGAGAAGTAATCCCTAAACCTTAATTCGATTCTCTACAATAACCCTTCCATCGAGATCATAAACTCCCCGATAATTACCCACGCGAACAATAATCTCCCATGTACCCAATTCGATCTCTCCTTCTCCCTCACCCGAAACCCTAACTTTCTTCCCCAACTTCCTCCCTCGCTTCTTCCATGCCACCAGCTCCCGAACTAATCCAGAGATACTATTCCTACCGATATTCAGCTTAGAACAATGAGCTAAATACATTCTTCACTCCTAGAATCTAAGAAGGAAACCCTGAGATCAACGCTCTAAAAACGTTTCCCAACATTCAGAGCAGATTCCTGAGATCAGGAACTCCCGATCCTCACGGGATAAACTACTCATAGCATCTTGAATAAGCCGCCCTCCTAAATATTTTCTAAACTCCTCCCCTTTAACGGCCACCTGAATCTTCTTTCCACACATAATACACGGACCCTCGAACGTAACATTGCACACGCTAAAAGCGTAGTTCATTCAATTCTCCTAAAAATAATACCAAGGAGTCGATCGATCGACCTCCTTGGTATTATTTTAAAAGGTCTCCTTCTCAGACCCCAAGCAGCTCCGCGTTATCTGGTAGCAGATCGCGGAATCGCGCCGGAACTTCGCCCATGTACCAGGCGTTTTCCACCGATACCACTCTCCCATCTTTCATTAATCTAATCATCATCTCCGAGCCAGTCACCTCAATCTCCGGCTCAATAATAAAGAACTTTCCACCGATAATAATACTCTCTGGCATCTCGATTCTCCTCTCCCAAAAAGAACACTCGAAGCACAAATCAATCATCCGATCCTCAATGATCTTCCCGCACTTGCACTTCATAAAAAAAGGAGAATTATTTCTCCTCCTCCTTCACTGGAAAGAATTCCATCCCGCGCTTCCCGCAGCCCCACCTCCTCCACTCCTTAATAAGTAGCACTTTCTGTCCGTATCTCACGCCGAATGTCATCTCCAAAACAATCTCCCCGTACTTCTCCCCCTCCTCAATCTTCCTCTCCAAAAGTTCTGTCCACAGGAGCCGAATCTCGGCCCCAATGAACTCGTACCGAATCCTCCGAAACTTTCCGTCCCAACACATACATATTATTGTATGTTGGGTATCTACCTTCTCTCGAACTCTCCCGCGACCCTCAATCTCCCTTCTCCGGTCAATTTCCTCGATCCCACACTTCCCACTCCATCCGAACACCCTCCCCCAGTCCGAAATTTCCTGTTGAAATTCCGCCGTAGCTAGCTCCCGCGTCCCACGATCAAGTTTCCTTCGAGCCCTCTCAACTCTCTCCCACCCCCTCTTTCTCCCCTCAACGAAGACCCACTCCTGACCACACTTCGTACACTTCCTCTCCGTCCCAGTAACCACCATGATATGATTACACATTTTTCACCTTCACCTCCATCGTCCCATTTGCATATCTCTCGTCAAACAATACTGTTGCCCACTTGACCCCCGCCTTCCGAAAGTCCCTGATCGAACAGTATGGACCATTCAAAATCTGAAAATCGAGCCCGCTATCAAAGTCCCTCTGTGCCTCAGCAATAGTAGCACACTTCCGACCATAGGCCGGAATAAGAACACAGTTCTCAAGAAGAATCTTCTTACGGTTGATCTTGATCTCGATTCCTTCCTCCGTAATCAAAATCCGACCAATCGTGACCTCATCGTTCAAAAGTTCAAACTCTCCTACCACCGGAATCGATCTCAAAAACGCCTGAAAATTCTCGCGACCGTGAATGATCGAATAGTTCTTCGGATCGCCAAGGTAGAACATAATCTTCACTCCCGAATATTGGGAAACCACTTTCGGAATTTTCGGGTTCCGAATTCCCGTGCCGGTCGCTCCGGCGCTCCATTATCTCATATCTGCGCCGCGCACGCAATACTATTATTTTTTTATTCCGAAAATTCCGAAACACATTTTCGAATTTTCGGATCTAAAAGGGAGCCCTAAGAGGGAGCCCTAAAAAGGAATCCGGAGCGCCTCCTCATAACCAGCAGCATTCTTATGTCCCCCACCACCCCTCTCTTTAGCAATTTCACTTACATCAAAATCCCCGATACTTCTTAAACTGTAAATTCTTTTTCCCATCTCTAGATTATCAAAATAAATTTTAGCATAAGTTACCCCCTCCTTCTCACACAATCGATGCCCAATCTCACTTTGAAATAAACAACTATTAATTATTGCGCAGCCGTCTACTATCACCGCCTTCTCACACAACCCCTCCACCAGCTTCTTCTGGTACTTTAGTATCACCCCACCATCAAGCATTAGCTCCTCTAGGCCATCTCTCCCTAACCGAATTAAAGCATCTATAGATTCAAAATTTAGTTCCCTACAGCTTAACCCGGCACTGATCTCTCGGCTCCTATCTAACTTCCATTTCCACAAATCTCTATCTTGAATATACCTTAATAACATTGGAACATCTTCATTTGGATATAAAGTGTTCCAAGTTAGTACGCAACCGCTTTGATTCATATCAAATACTTTTTCTCCGCTCTCGGGTTTCCACCCCGATAGCTCTTCTTCAGCGGTTTTATGATGATCGATAACATAAATAAAGTGGCTCCTCTTCTCTATCTCCTTTAACTCCTCCGCAGAATAACTAAAGTCAAGAATATATATCGTACCGATATCACTTTTCATAACTTTCTCAGGTACCCCCTCTCCATATTGTACTGGTATATACTTGATACCTCCTCTCCAATTTCTCCAGATAGCCCACGCACTGGCGATCCCGTCAGTACAATTAGCATGATAAAGGCAGAAGTTTTCCATTAACCAATCCCCCTAATAATCCTATCGAACAACTCTTCCATCCCTACTAATACTTGCTGAATCCTACTCTTGGAGTAGCCGATTTCTCTTTCAATTTCTACCAGAGTCATCCCCTTTTTTCTTAATTCCAATACCTTCTTCTCTAGGAGACTCTTAGGTAGCATGTTTATTATTTCTTCTAAGTCTACTCGATCTATTTCTCCTTGATCCGAAACTTCTGGAGTAAAATTAGGGCCGTCTACATCCCCGGAGATGCTACTCACCCGAACCGGTAGATGCCTTGCTCTCTCATCGAGCTTACTGTTCCAGTATGTTACTGTTCTGTGTGGTACCCCCATTAGTTTCTTGGTAGTCAGATTATGGATATGTTTCTTAACATAGTCTATTATGAAGCCTGTTATATTATCATCTCGATACAGCGCCCCTCTTCTTACTCTCCTTACCGCTTTAGCAACTGCATACATAGCCTCACCGATAAAGTCATCAACCTCCTTCCTATATCTATCATTATTCATCCGACTTTTGGCTATCGCAATTTTTACTGCTAAGCGTAGATGACCTGTCACAATTTCTTCTTCTACTCCTTTATCTCCCCGCTTTAATTTGGGTACTAGCTCCGCTAATTTTTCCTGAGAAATTGGGGCAGGCAACCGCTTCATTTATCTTCTCCTTGCTCTAAAAGATCTTCACCGATCTCCCACCAGCTGTTGGCACTCGCTTTGAGTACGCCAGGAATATTAGAGCTGAATACAATAACTTTGATTCCCTTCTCTTTTAAGAACTCAATCATAGATACAATATTTACGTTGCTAGTCCCAAGCACAACAATATCAAGTTTATGAATTATCCGAAAAATATCAATGATTAAATCAATAGTTCTATCCGTATTGAATATTCCGAATTGCTCCTCGTCCATATTAATCTTGCTTTTTAATCCCTCAATAATAGGATCATCTTTATCTAATTGAAATACTTTTCCGATCTGCTTAAGTAGTACCTGCGGATTCTCCTTTTTAGCCTGAACATATTTGGGCTCGAACCCAAACATCCTCAGTGCTCCTACGAATCTTTTCGCTTCATCCTTGATTTGTGCTCCGTAACAGAAGGCCCGATAGATCGAACCTTCTTTCTCAACCCTAGCATAATACCCCTTATAGTCTAACTTACCATTTAAAACATACTTCAAGTTCCTATGGATTGAGCTAATGTCCACGAAAATACCGATACTTTTCTCTGACATCTTCTTCCCCCTATAAGCGGACCACTTACAATTTGTCTTACTGTACACCCGATTTTCGTTAATTCTCTCTAAGAAATGACCTTTCGGTCTACTCCCCATATCTTTATAAAAGTTCTTAAAGAGTAACCAACGACGACAGATCCTTCCCTTCTTCCGAATATTGTTCCAGAAATATTTTTCTGTATTTCTTTCAATAGTTTTTTCTCTACTTAAGCAGCCACAGGACTTAGTGAGTCCTGCTTTAAGATAATCCGCCCGTATTATCTCTAATTTTCCGCAATCACATAAGCACCACCAATGATACTTAGTACCGATTTTATACGCTAGTTCTATCACCGTCAATCGTCCGAATTTCTCTCCGTTAAGCAGCCGCACGATTTAGTATGTCCTGATTTTACGTTGTCTCCTCGAAGAATCTTCTTCCTTCCACAAACACATACACACTCATAATAATATCTTTTTCCGATTTTCCTAGTCATTCTAGTGATTACTAAATAATTATATTTACGCCCTGCTAGATCAATAAATTTCCGGCCCATAATAGCTCCTAAATAATTGGGAGAAATATTTAGATGACGCAGCTATCGTTGCTGCAAAACTTCTCGTCGATTCCGTCTGAACCATTAAACAAAGACCAATCTATCTTCTTGATCCTCGCTTTCCGTTCTAGATATTCATTTTTAGTTATTCCTTCTTCCGGCATCTGCACATATACGCCTTGGGCCGTATGTGGAAGCATTGAGACAGTCTTAGTGACTGGAGCTATTGCTGCCAGTATTGCTTCAAGGTCGTCTTCCTCATTTTTAGGATCATATTTATAGATCCAGCCGCCTTCAAACTCCTCGAACTCTTTATCCCACTTAATAACAACTTTATATTGGTTATCATGCCACTCATCTAAAGTATATAATGATCCCATAATTCCTAAATCTCGATATCCTAAATCATTAATCCATTCGCTTATCTCCTCTTCTACTGCTTCCTTAATTTCTCGGAGTAAGATCCACTTTGGCCTAAACATTAAGGTATTTGACACTGAATTATCGGCCCACTCTCTTTGAAGCAGAACTAAATTCATAGCCTGTTCCCAAACGCTAACGTCTCCCACCTCCTTAACTTCCTCATCCATCTTAATAGGAAATTCGAATACGTCAGTATTCTTACTAACCCAATCATTCTCATATGGCACATTAGCCAAAGCTAATAGCCCGTGTATCGCGCTGTTTCTTGCTACTCGAACTCGCCGTATCATATAATGAAAATTAGGATAACCAACTCCTGGTGTGACTCCTACCAACTTACTAGTAGTCCCGTTAGGTTTAACCGTTGTTACTCTGATACTCTCGGGTACTCCCGCCTCTCCATTCACTATTTTGTTCATTTCTCGGACAACTTTATATCCCCGTCGAAGATACTTAGTAACCTTACTCATTCCAATATTATTAATCCAACTTGTTACTCCGCAGATACCAACTCCGATCCTCCGATTTCTAGCTACTACTTTATTTGTTTCGGGCTGATGAGTAGGTAAGAGGCTAACTGTAGAACAATATATTGTAGCCCAGCGGCAAGCATCATACCAATCTTCTGCTCCATCACATTTAGTAGGAAATGTATCATCGACATTACATACTTCTTTATTCTCTAGTGTTATTTCCGCACAAGGATTTGCCCCGGTTGCAGCATCCCATCGAACTTTATCTCTTTTCCCGATCCTACCCACCCCAAAATTTCTTAAATTGAGGTAGCCCAAGTCACTCCTATTCCTGTTAGCTGCCGCTAATTCTCCAAGTCGTTCGAAATCTCGATTTTTCTTTAAGATACTACTATTATTCGACATCCACCCCCACATTTCCCTCTCTGGAAATCGCTTATAGTCTTTAAGATGTTTAAATGTAGGATCATTAATATCTAAGCAAGCTAACTCCGCCGATCTTCTTACGTTTCCTGCAACGACACAGCAACCAATTTGATTTGCTATATCAGCCTTTAATAATACCGAATCATAATCCGGATCTCGCATATATTGATCTATTTTTTCTTCACAAAATTGATAAAGTTTCCTCAATGGTTCCGGTCCAGAGGAAATACCACCGAACCCTTTTATTGGTGCTCCTGCTTCTCTTACTTCATCGAATCTAAATATTGGTTTCGATGCTCCATATGCATAAGCCTGCATAAGTCTTTTGAGTCCTTCTACCCACCCCTCTCGGGAATCGGGAACCATGAACTCATAAGATCCACGAGGTAATTTAAAAATATATTCTTCTTCTCGAATCGGACTGAAGCCTACCCCAACTCCGAGCATCAATGAATCCATCATCCAGCTTAAATCTTCGTCTAAACTTTTGAAACAAAGAGTAGTATAACTGCAATTATATAGGGCCATCGCACCGCGCTCATAAATAAAATCGGTACCCATCGCCCAAAGTCCCCTCCCTGGGGGTAGCCACATCATTTTAAACATACTATGAGCCATAGCTTTAGCAATATCTTGCCATTCAGTTTCATTCCAAGGAATCATATTTTTGATATAATAGTCTTTCCTAATACTCATCACGCCTTCAACGCATCTTATACATACATCAGCCCATCCCTCTTGCTTACCATCTCGATCAATTCTTGAATATGTTCTCATAAAAATAAATTCTCCGAAGCCGTCGTATCCCCACTCAGGTTCCATATCTCGAAGCATATCTACAGTATAAGGATCTAATACAAATCTGGCCGAGACATATGCCACATTAATCTCCTTTTTTATTGAGTTCTTTCATCTCTTTGTAAATGCATTCTCGTTCTATTCGTTCATCAAGAATTAATTTTCTATCTATAAAATTTCTATTTTCAAGAAGATTAACAAATTCCAGCATTAAATTTGCTTTTTCTTTTTTTATTATCAAATGTTCTATAATTATATTAAGAAATTCTTTTATATCTTTTCTATGACTTATATACCAAACATATACAGCTTTATATTGTTCAAATTTTGATTGTTTTTCTAAATGAATTTTTCCTAATTCTGTATAATTTTTAATAAATTCTAAAACTTTTAAATTTGTATTTGTTATATGAATTCTGCAACCATATCCATAATAATCTCTTTTTTTGTCATAAATTTCAGTAATACGAATACAACCTTCTCCATCTAAAATTCCAGCAAGATATCCAATTTGATAAGGAGTAAGCGGTTTCATTATTTTCTCACTTTATTAATGAAATGAAGTGGTGCCAATTTGGCGGCTTAAATAATTTAAGATACTCTTCCTCTGTTGCTGCTGTCATAATCCATACTCCACTTGCATGAGCACAAAGTTTTTGAAATCGCTCAAGCTGTGCTGGAGTAAAACGATGATAAGGCGGGCATTTAATTTCAACCCATCTGTGTCCGTATTTATAGTGACAACAGAATAGATCGGGAAGCCCACTCATGAAGGCGTGCCCGTGGACGTTGACAACATACCACTCTCTTAATCTTAAGAAAGCCATAATCTCATCTTGTACTTGAGATTCTAATTTTAATTTTCTACCCATCTTTCATAAGATCCTTTAATACGTTAATAGCTTCTTCGTTTAATTTGTTAATGAGAAGTTGTACCAATTCTTCATCTTTAACCCCCGAAATTAAGTGCATGAAAGCTAGCATCGTTGCGCCACCGCTATAAAATGAAAACTTTAATAAGTCAAGTATCGGATGAAGACCTCTATCTTTGAATTGCTCCTCTAACTTCTCCCACCCTAGAGAGAGTGTTAAATCCGGGACACAGCAAGGCTCTAAATGAAGAATGGTAGTACCGTTATGACACTGGCAATCACACTGGCTTCGGAGTTTCATCGTTTTTCCTTGGATATTTTGGGCTATCTAAATATAGCATTATTTTAATTTTGTTATGCAATTCGCTAGTTAATTTTGCTTGTTCAACTACCATTTCTCTAATATAAGGAGAAAGTAATACAACTTTATTTTCCTCCATACATTCTATAATAAGACCACAAAGACGATCAATAAGCTTTATATATTTTTCGAGTATTTCTCTATCTTCTTCATCTATGTGTTTCATCGTTTTTCCTCGATATCTTGGCTAAAATTAGCAGTTGAATAGCTTTCGTTATCATACTCTGATAATCAGAGGTTTCTTTGCTCATCTTAATTAGTTCTATTGCTCGATTCTCCCAATAATTGGGGTCATTTATATCAACAATAATCTTCATCGGCCCCACTCCTTTGGGGTCGAAGCGACAATCATATAACTCCTTCTGAATATCCCGTTTCCCGAATTTCATTATATTTCTCCTTAATATTAAGATTTCTTCTTTCTCGGACGTTTTACGGGGCGCTGCTCCCACCGCCTCCTTAGTCTCAAGAGACACTCCATCAAGTGTTGGTGTTCTGGGGAGTTATTTTCTCCAAATAATGTTTCGTAATTTGACCAAGCGTGTATCGGGAGAAAGTTCCAAGCTATCCTAGTTTTCTCCCACTCATCTGCAAATAATCCTACAAAGAATACCCGAGCCTCTAATAAGTCTAATCCTGCCAACTTCTCTACCGCCTCCCAGACATACTCAAATGTCTTAGGATGTACTGCTGCCCGAATCAGATGCTCCTTCATCTTATCCAAGACATACTTAATAGCCTCAAGATCGGAGAGGTCAACTAACTTCTCCGGCGTCAAAAGTAAGTTCTTCTTATTATTCTTCTTCATTTAAGCCTCGCCGAATAATTTCTTCAATATCAATTGCTTCTATTGCCGCGATATCTTCTTCACTTAATTCTTCCTCCAGATTCTCTAAATCTTCTAGGTCATCCTCGAACTCCGTTTCCGAATGGAATAGTGCTATTAGCGCATCTAAAGCATGATCTTTAGTCATTATTCTCTCCGAATAGGATCAATAGGAGTATTCATAAATCTCTGAAACGATTTAAAGAATGTCTCTTCTTGAATCTCCTTTTGGTAATGTTCCCCATAATGTTCCTTTTTAGGAACCGATTCGTGGGGATGTCTTACAGCTCCCGGAAAAGAAATCGCAAGTCTTGCATCTATGATTCATTACTTCTCCCACCAATTTTTAATTCGTTTTTTATTTTCTGGTGGCTCAGAAGAAGAAGAAGACTCAATTTGCTCATCAACCAAACGACTTACCCAAGATATTTTTAAAAATACTTCTAAATGCTCCTTAGTATTTTGATCTAAATTTTCAGTTCCCACAATATAATCAAGATATTGTGCTCCATCTGAATAAGATGTTACAATTTCATATAGAGTTCTCCCAAAATATTTGCCAAATGGCATCATATAATTTTTGGCATCAGTTTCTGTCATTTCAAAGTCCTTAAATTCACTTCAAAATTCTTAAAGTATTAATAAGGATTTGCTTCAACTCATCGGTATAACCAAATCTTCCTTGATTTATATCAATACTCCGCATTATGTCTCCGTCTGCATGCCTTAATGTGGCTGCATTCCAATCGATCAACATCTCTAGAAGATCTAGCAGAGTCATTCCCTTGATACCATTCTCATAATATTCGGGATGATGACTATTACAACTATAATGATGCTTAATAGCTACATCCATCTCCTTAAGATATCCTCGATACTCCTCGCTACCGTAAGTAGTGCCTCCTAAGAGTGGAGTATATTTGTCAAAGATGCTCTTCTCTGGCTTCTCATATTTTGATTGGTCATGTTCTATCATCCTATAAGTTAATTGTCTTATTATATTGGCCAATCCGATTTGTACTAGCTTAATATGTTCTTGGGTATCCCTAGTCGAGTCATACATTGTTGGTAGTCCTTTCGTAGTTTTCTCTAGCCGCTACTGCCTCATCTAAATCATCGTAATAGCCGATATGTACTGGTCCGCAGTAAGCCCTCCACTTATTTTTAACTCTACAGATTCCTCGATATCCACTTGTATTATTCTTGTAGACTACTCTCTCCTTACCGATCTTCAAATTTTCAATTTTATCATTAAGTAAATCACCATC
>Ga0105242_10000851_pt1 | contig 23653 bp, 18 predicted proteins | sample KBSM24metaG_FD_81521 | JGI IMG/M metagenome (GOLD analysis project Ga0105242, IMG submission 81521) | Miscanthus rhizosphere microbial communities from Kellogg Biological Station, Michigan, USA - KBS M2-4 metaG | ecosystem: Host-associated > Plants > Roots > Rhizosphere > Soil | place...
CCCAGGTGCCCCGCCAGCGCGGCGCCCAGCACGATGAGCGGGAATGGCAGCTGCAGCGCGAAGAGCGCCACGAAGGCCGCCAGGGCGATGCCCCAGAGCCAGCCGTTCTTCAGCGTGCGCCCGCCCACGCGCCAGGCGGCCTGCACCACCAGCGCGGTGACGGCCGGCTTGATGCCGTAGAAGAGGCCCGCGATCACCGGCACGTCGCCATGCGCCAGATAGAGCCACGACAGCCCGATGAGCAGCGCGAGCGAGGGCAGCACGAACAGCGCCCCGGCCACGATGCCGCCCCAGGTGCGGTGCAGCAGCCAGCCGATGTAGGTGGCGAGCTGCTGCGCCTCGGGGCCGGGCAGCAGCATGCAGTAGTTGAGCGCGTGCAGAAAGCGCCGCTCCGAGATCCAGCGCCGCCGCTCCACCAGCTCCTCGTGCATCAGCGCGATCTGCCCGGCCGGACCGCCGAAGCTGATGCAGCCGAGCTTGAGCCAGAAGCGCCAGGCCTGCGAGAGCGGCGGCAAGGAGGGCGGCCGCGTGGCCGCTGCGTGGTCATCGTCGCCGGCGGGCGGTGAGGAGGTGGGTGTGTCCACGGCGGCCATTCCTGGGGCGGTTGAGGGGGCGATCGGCCACGCGGGCGTGCGGGCCGGGGCGCATCGTGCCACAGGGGCGCGCCATTCGGTGAATGCAATCGAAATATGCCCGTAGCCCTTTGATTTACCGGGCATGCAGCTATGAATTCAGTAGCGAAAATTCGGCGTGCCGGAGCCGTGCCGGGACGTGTGGCGCGGCCCCAGGCGCAGCCGTCGGGGCATTGCGGACCGGCGCACGGCAGTCGTCGTACCCCTGCCTAGAATGCCTGCACCCCGGGGCCTGGGCGCCCTGGTCGATGAAAGTGCCTGCCGTGTCCTCTGCCGCTTCTCCTGCGTCCGCCGCGCCCGCCTCCGCCGCTGCCCCGACCGTCTTCACCCGGCGCGGCAGCGTGTTCGCGCTGGCGCTGTTCTGCTGCCTGCTCTGGGGCAGCTCGTTCCCGGCCATCAAGTCGGGCTATGCGCTCCTGGGCATCGCGGGCGACGACATCCCTTCCAAGCTGGTCTTCGCGGGCTGGCGCTTTCTCGCGGCGGGCGGGCTGCTGCTGGCCTGGGCCGCGGCCACCGGCCGGCGCCTGGGCGGCTGGCCGCCTTCTGTGTGGCGCCAGCTGGTGGTGCTGGGCCTGGTGCAGACCAGCGTGCAGTACGTGTTCTTCTACATCGGCCTGGCGCACACCACCGGGGTCAAGGGCTCGATCATGAACGCCACCAGCACCTTCTTCAGCGTGCTGCTGGCGCACTGGCTCTATCACAACGACCGGCTGACCTGGCGCAAGTCGCTGGGCTGCGGCGCGGGCTTCGTGGGGGTGATGGTGGTCAACCTGGGCGGGGGGCTGGCCGGCGCGCTGCCCGGCGTGGAATTCACGCTGCTGGGCGAAGGCTTCGTGGTCATCGCCGCGCTGGTGCTGGCCGTGGGCGGCATCTACGGCAAGCGCATCTCGCAGCACATGGACCCGGTCGCCATGACCGGCTGGCAGCTGGTGGTGGGCGGCGCCGTGCTGCTGGCGGCGGGCTACGCGCTGGGCGGCTCGCTCGGGCGCGTCACGCCGGCATCGTCGGCGCTGCTGGGCTATCTGGCGCTGCTCTCGGCGCTGGCCATCTCGATCTGGAGCCTGCTGCTCAAGCACAACCGCGTCAGCCTCATCACCGCCTTCAATTTCATGATCCCGGTGTTCGGCGCGCTGCTGTCGGCGCTGTTCCTGGGCGAAAGCATCCTGGAATGGCGCAACGCCGCCGCGCTGGCGCTGGTGTGCTGGGGCATCTGGCTGGTGACCACGCAGGCGTCCTGGGCCCTGAAGCGGCGCGGGGATTGAGCCGGGGCGCTGCGCGCGCGCGGCTGCGGCGGCCGGCATGCCTGCCTGCCGGACAATACGCCGATGAACGATTCCCCCCTGCGAGCGGCCGACGAGGCGGCACTCGACACCCCCGACGCGCCGATCCAGGAAGCGCGCCTCTGGCGCGACGAGCGCTGGACGGCCGAAGTGATCAAGAACGAAGACGACGACGGCTGGGCCGTGTCCATGACGCTGCGCGGCGAATCCGAGCCGGCGCTGGTCGGCCCGTGGACGATGGGCCGCGACAAGAAGAATCCCAAGCCGCTGGATGCGCCGGCCTTCCACACGCTGGTGAAGACGGCCTCCGAAGTGCTGCGCCGCCACGAGCAGCAACTGCACGCGCAGCTGCACAAGGCGGTGACCGTGGGCGCCGGCGATGGCCTCGTGCGGGTGGCGCTGCGCATCGTGCCGGACGAGGAATATCCGTACGCCGTGCTGACGGCGCACGACGACGCTGGCCAGCGGCTGGGCGAGGTGCGCGTGGAGGCCGGCTTCAAGCTCAGCCAGGCCAGCGCGCTGGCGTGGATCGAGAGCGATTATTCGTCCCGGGGGCGGTAGGCGCGGCAGCGGCGCATGCGGTCCAGGCCGGGCATCCCGAAGGGGCCCCGCTGCCGGAGCAACTGCAGGGAGCGGCCGGCCCGCTCGACTGCGACCGGCTCACCCGCCTGACGTGGCCCCCGCTTCCGTCCCCGTCGCATCGCCGCAGCGCGTCATCCTGATGGTGCAGGCCGCCGGCGCGGCGCCCGCAGCGTGCCTGCCGTGCGGAGCTGACCCCGCGCGCAGCCGGCTCAGCCCCGCGCCGAGGCCGGCAGCCCGAACACCCGGTCGAAGCCCCAGTTGAAGACGAAGGTATAGACCAGGAAGAAGAGCAGCAGGCCCAGGTCCATCACCAGCGCCTCCCAAAGCGTCACGTCGAACCACCAGGCGAAGAGCGGCACCAGGATCAGCGCCAGCCCGCCCTCGAAGCCGATGGCGTGCACCACCCGGCGGCCCACGCTGCGCCCGCGCACGGTCTGGCGCGCTTCCCAGCGCTCGAAGGCCCAGTTGAAGCCGATGTTCCAGGCGATGGCGATCGCCGAGCAGGCCACCGCCACGGCGCCGGAGTGCCCGGCGCCCTGCCCGGTCAGCAGCGCCAGGCCGGCCGTGGCGAAGGCGATGGCGATCAGTTCGTAGAGCGACACATAGACCACGCGGCGCCACGGCCCCTGCAGCCCGGCGGCGGCGGAAGCGCGCGGGGCGGCGGGTGCGTTGGCGGGGGCAACAGCGGCGGCGGAGGAAGAGGTGTGCAAAGACATGTCTCGCACTGTATGTGCGTGCGGCTGATACATAAAGTCAGCTTGTTTCAGTTTTTCTGATAGAAAGCCCGTCATGGCCTTCTCCTCCGACAGCGTCAACGTCTTCCTGGCCGTGCTGGACCACGGCTCGTTCTCCGCCGCCGCCCGGGCGCTCTCGCGCGTGCCCTCGGCCGTGAGCATGACCATCGCCCACCTGGAGGCCGAGCTGGATGTGCAGCTCTTCGACCGCAGCGGGCGCGAGCCCCAGCCCACCGCCGCCGCCCGGGCGCTGGAGCCGCAGGCGCGGCTGCTGGGCGCGCAACTGCGCCAGCTCAACGCGCAGGCCCTGTCCCTCACGCAGGGGCTGGAAGAGCGCCTGACCATCGCCATCGCGCCCGAGCTGCTGGCCGGCCCCTGGACCGAGGCGCTGGCCGCCCTCACCGCCGACTATCCCCTCCTGCAGGTCGAAGTGCTGGCCGCCCCCCAGGCCGATGCCATGGCCCTGCTGCACGCCGGCCGCGCCCAGCTCGCGCTGGTGTTCGAACGCCCCAGCATCGACGGGCGCGAGGGCTTCCAGGAAGTGGGCAGCGAAACCCTGGTGGCCGTCATCGCGCCCCAGCACCCGGTGATGCAGGCCGCCGCCGGCGCGCCGCTCAGCGAGGTCCACCTCACCACCACCCGCCAGATCGTCGTCGCCGGCCGCGACCTGGCACAGACCGACCCGCGCTTCGTCTTCGCCCGCCACCACTGGCGCACCGACAACCACCTGGCCGCCCTTAGCCTGATCGAAGCCGGCCTGGGCTGGGGCTGGCAGCCCCGCGAGCTGGTGGACCCGCGCATCCAGGCCGGCACGCTGGTGGAGATGCCGTTCGACAACCTCAGCAACGGCGTGAAGCTCTGGGTGGACGTGGTGTGGTCCAAGGAACGCCCTCTGGGGCTGGGGGCGCGGCGCTTCGTGGAGTGGCTGCAGCGGGGCAGCGAAAAGGCGCAGGACTGAGCTGCGCAGGCCGATAACGTCGCGGGAATGCGACAGGTAATGAGAGTGGTTCTCAACATGATGTTACAGTTTGCCCGCTTCACGCATTGGTGGGGTGCCTGCTGCCTTCGCACCGATCCGCGCTGAGCGCGGCTTCCACCGTCTCTTTCCCCCGCCACCCCGGACCGGAGCCATCCGGCCTGCTGCCTTCGTCCTCCCATGCCTGCTTTCTCGCCATCCTCCCCGTCCTCGTCTTCGTTCGCTCCCCGCCGCGCCCCGCTGGCGCAGGCCGTGCTGGCGCTCACGGCCGCGCTGGCCGCCCATGGCGCGGCCCATGCGGCGGACGCTGCTGCTGCCGCTGCAGCGGCAGCGCCCACCGCCACGCTGCAGGAAGTGCGCGTGCAGGACGCCACCGACGGCGCCACCGGCTACCAGGGCGCGCAGCGCAACACCGCGGCGACCCGCACCGACACGCCCCTGATCGAGACGCCGCAGGCCGTGCGCGTGGTGTCGCAGCAGCTCATCGAAGACCTGGGCGCCACGCGCCTGGCGGACACGGTGGACTTCGTGAGCGGCGTCACGCGCCTCAATGACTTCGGCGGCACCTGGGACAACTACGCCATCCGCGGCTTCAGCAACACCGACGGCGGCTCGCTGCTCAACGGCTTCGCCTCCGGCCGGGGCTATGGCCCCATGCGCGACATGGCGACGGTGGAGCGGGTGGAGTTTCTCAAGGGCCCGGCCGCCGCGCTCTACGGCAGCAGCGAGCCCGGCGGCACGCTCAACATCGTCACCAAGAAGCCGCAGTTCACCGCGTCGCACAAGGCCGGCCTGGAAGTGGGCACGCTGGGCATGCGCCGCGCCACGCTGGACACCACCGGCCCCATTTCGCAGAACCTCGCCTACCGCCTGAACGTGGCAGCCGAGGACGGCGCCAGCCGCACGAGCCTGGTGGACAACCACAAGTACGTGGTCGCCCCGGCCTTCGCCTGGACGCTGGGCGACAGCACGGTGCTGCAGTACGAGGCCGAATTCATCCGCATCCGCACGCCGCTGGACCGGGGCACCATCCAGGTGAACGGCAACGCCCTGGCGCTGCCGGCGGACCGCTTCCTGGGCGAGCCCAACCGCGGCAAGCTGCATGTGACGGGCGACACGCACCAGCTCACGCTGGACCACGACCTGGGCCAGGGCTGGCGCACGCGCCTGGGCGCGTCGTACCGCGAGACGGAGTACTACGGCGACGCCATGGACTTCGGCAACGGACGGCTGGGCCTGCTGCAGGGCGATGGCCGCACGCTGTATCGCAGCGACACCTGGCGCAGCCTGCCTTCGCGCGACACCTCGGTGCAGGCCGAGGTGGAGGGCAAGGTCACCACCGGTAGCCTGCGCCACACGCTGCTGGCGGGTGTGGAGTCGTGGCGGCTCTTCGTGGGCCAGTACGGCGAGGCCTCGCCCCGAGGCTCCAGCCTGTACGCCACCGACATCTACCAGCCCACCTACGGCCAGCCCCGGACAGCTCCGATGACGCCGTATTTCAGCAGCCAGGACCATCAGCGCGCCACGGGCCTCTTCCTGCAGGACCAGATCGACCTGACTGCGCGCTGGAAGCTGCTGGCCGGCGTGCGCTTCGACCGCTTCCACCAGAGCCTGGAGGACCGGCTGGCCAAGACCAACACCACGCAGGACCATTCCTCCACCTCGCCGCGCGTGGGCCTGAGCTACATGCTCACGCCCGACAGTTCGGTCTATGTCTCCTACGGCCGCTCGTTCCGGCCCAATGCCGGCGGCGACGCATCGGGCAACGCTTTCGCGCCGACCAAGGGCAAGGCCTTCGAAGCCGGCGCCAAGTGGCAGTCGCCCGACCAGCGCCTGATCGCCTCCATGGCCGTGTTCGACATCCGCAAGACCAACGTGCTCACGCCCGATCCGAACAATGCCAACTTCAACGTGGCGGCGGGCGAGGTGCGCAGCCGCGGCATCGAGGCCGACATGTCCGGCAAGCTCGACGCCCACTGGCGCCTGACGGCCAACGCCGCTTACACCGATACCGAAGTGCTCCGCGACAACGACAAGACTCTGGTGGGCAAGCGCCTGCTGGGCATCCCGCGCGTGAGCGGCGGCGTCTTCGCCATCCGCGAAGACCGCCTGGCCTCGGGCGGCCGCTACGGCGTGGGCGGTGGCCTGGTCTATGTGGGCGAGCGCACCGCCACGGCCAACGACACCTACCGCCTGCCGGGCTACACCACGGCGCGCGTGACCGCCTACTGGCAGATCGACCCGCGCACGCGCCTGACGCTGGACGTGCACAACCTCTTCGACAGGCACTACGCCGCCACCTCGTGGGCCGCGATCACCGTCATGCCGGGCCTGGGCCGGCAGGTGGTGGCGGGGCTGCAGCACAGCTTCTGATGCGGGGCCGCCGGGCCCGGCGTGCTGCCGGTGCCGCGGACCCACGGGTGGCGGGCGCAGCCTGCCGGGCGCCCAGCCCGGTGCGCCCGCCGCCGGAACAGGCCCTGGCCGCAGCTGCAAGGCGGCAGGACGGGGCTGCTCGCCCCGCCCGTAGACGCCAGCGGACACAGGAAGGCCCCTGCAGCCCGCCGTGCAGGAGGGCAGAGCCAGGCACCTATCTGGTACGGATCGTGCATGATGCGAGGGGTCCGGCGCAGCCACTCCCTCCCTGGCAGATGACCACCCCTCACCACGATACCGTCCGGCTGCTCATGCACGCCCACGATCCGCAGGAGCAGGCGTCCAGCTTCGGCATGCTGGAGCAATCCTACGAGCAGCTGTCTCCCGGCCGGTTCTCGGGCAGTCTCTTCGCGGTCAGCGCCAACGACATCACCGTCTTCCAGGAAACGCTGGACCAGAGCGTGTTCCAGACCGGCGTCTCCGATTCCGATCACTTCACGATCGCCGCCGCCTGCGAGCTGTCCGAGCGGGCCTACTGGAACGGGCGCCACATCGACCAGGACGCGGTCGTGGCCTTCACCCCGGGGCGGGAGTTCGAACTGCGCACACCCCAGCATGCCGTCTGCGTCGGCATTTCCCTGGCACTGTCGATGCTGGAGTCGCTCGCGCCGCACGAGCCTCCCGAGCGCTGGCGCAAGCTCTTCGCAGGGCATGACTGCTGGCCGGAAGCGGGCCGATGGAAAGGCATGCTGCAGCAGAGCATTGCCCAGCTGCAGCATCCCGCCGGTGCATCCGCGGAGGCGGGGGAATGGTCCGATCTGCTCGACCTGCGGGAGATGACCATCGACTACCTGGGCAGCGTGATCGAGCGCAGCTATGCCACCCTTCCCCGGCTGCGCGTGGACAGCTATCCCCGCATCGCCCGGCGGGCTCGTGCCGCCATGCTCGAACGCCTGCACGAGCCGCTGTCGGTGTCCGATCTGTGCCTGCAGCTGGGCTGCTCCCGCCGCTCCCTGCAGTACGCCTTCGAGTCCATCTACGACCAGAAACCCGTCGCCTATCTGCGGACCCTGCGGCTCGCCGCGGCGCGCCGCCAGCTGACCAGCGGAGCCCCGGGGGTCACCGTGCAGGACGTCGCGGCAGCGGTGGGTTTCAACCATCTGCCGCGCTTCGCCCGGGCCTACGCGCAGATGTACGGCGAGCGGCCCTCGGAGTCGCTCGCGGCCCACCGCCGGACCAGCGCCTGACGGGCGGGCCGGTGCGCCGGCCAACGCGCCTGCGCACACGCCCGGTGCAGGTCTGCCCTAGAACAGGTACAGGGCCCGCAGGTTCAGGCGCGCCTCCTCCCGCAGGCCGTTGCGCACGTGCACGTCCTTCGCGAACGTGGCCATCAGCTGCAGGTTCGGGGCCACGAAGGTGCTCGCCATCAGCTTGACGGCCGTGGTGCCCACGGTATCGCCGAGCCGCACGCCATTGACGCGGTTCTCCCCGCCCTGGGTGTGCGTGATGCCCAGCGCCGTGGACATGCCCGCCCGGGGTTCATAGCGCAGGTACAACTGCCCGGAATACAGCGCGCTTTGCTTCAGGGTCGCGGCGATGGCCGACGCGCACGCCGCGCGGCATTCGTCGTTCTTGCCGTTGAAGGTGACGTCCGCCACGCCATCGATGCGCCACTTCGGCGCGATGGGGCGGCTGTAGGCCCCCTGCAGTGCGAACTTCCAGCGGTTCTCGCCCAGGTTCAAGACCCGGTCCGCATCGTAGGTGCCCGTGGGCAGATACAGGTATGGCGTGATGCCGAAGACCTCGCCGGACTGGGCGTCGATCTTGTACTTGAAGGCCGTGGCCAGGATCAGGTCGCCGACGCCCGACCGGTCGCCCAGCGGCGCCAGGTCGCCCGAAGCGCGCAGCCGTCCGAAGGGCAGCATGACCTGCGGATCGACGGTCCAGCGGTCGTCGATGCGCACGACGTGCAGATAGCGCACGATGCCGATCTCGCTCGCGAGCCGGGGCGAGCCCGGCTGCCTGTCGCCCCCGGCATAGGCGGCATCGCGCCGGGCGTACTGGCCATAGGCGACGAAGGCGTTGGTGCCGTCCGGCAGGGCGGTGTAGTCGCCTGCCTCGACGTCGATGGCCCACGCGGCCCGGGGCCCGCCGAGCAGGCAGGCGGACAGTGCGCAGGCGCTGGCGCAAGAGAGGGAAAGGAAACGGGGGGATGGCTTCTTCGTCAAGGGGTTCTCCTGGCGCCCGGACAGTGAGCGCAGGAAAATTCTGTGGGCCACCGGGACACGGGCGTTAGCCACTTTCAGCAAATTGGGGCGGGGGCCGCCCTCCGCTCGCGCGACCTTGCAAGACGGACGCGCGGCCCCCTTGCGCAGGCGATTTCCTCCCGGTGCGCGGCAACGGTGGGTGGGCCGGCGCGCGGGCGCAGGGGCCCGGAGAGCGGGGGGGGGCTGCGCGCGGACGGCGCGCAGAAGAAGGGCCGGAAAGTGCCGGAGAGGGGCTGAAGGGGACCGGGCGGCAGCCTTCTTATGCAGGCCCCAGGATGCGCAGCGCGTCGTCGAGCGACAGCAGCTTCTCGCGCGGCTTGCCCAGCGCGGCGCCCTGGGCGCGTTCATGCGCGTCGAGCCGGCACCACTCGGCATGGCCCAGCCGCGGCAGGCGGCGCGACTGCAGCAGGGCGTCGACATCGGCGGAGGGCGAAGGGCAGCGCCCGAGCAGTTCCGGCAGGGCGGCCTGCAGGGTCGCCGCGGTTTCGTAGCCGCAGGCCCGGTTGGTGCCGATGATGCCCGAGGGCCCCCGCTTGGCCCAGCCCGCGACGAACAGGCCCGGCACCTCGCGCCCCTCCTCGTCCAGCACCTGCCCCGCGCGGTGCCGCATGCGGCCGGAGGCGTCGGAGCCGGGCGCGCCGGCGACCGCACGGCTGGCGAAACCGACGCAGGTCACCGCGAGCCCGCACGGGACTTCCCACTCGGCCCCCGAGACGGGCGAACGCACGCGCACGCCGCGCAATGCGCCGTCGCCGACGAAAGCGGCCGGAGCGGCATGGAACCACAGGTTCACCGTCAGCAGCGGCGCCGAGGCGGGGTCCGCAGCTTCCGGAACATCGCCGGGGCCGGCGGCGTGCTGGGCACGCAGCCATTGCAGCACGCGCCGCGCCTCGGGGCTGTCCGCCTGGTCCCACTGGGCCTCGGTGAATTCGCCTGCCTGGGGCAGCCGGATACGCACGTTGGGCAGGTCCGCCAGCTGCCGCAGCTCCTTGAAGGTGAACTTCACGCCACCCGGTGCGCCCCGGCCCAGCAGGTGCACCTCCCGGATGCCGCGCCGGCGGAAGGACTGCAGCATCGGCTGCGGGATGTCCGACGCGGCCAGGTCGTCGAAACTGCGCACCAGCAGGCGGCAGACGTCGAGCGCCACGTTGCCGTTGCCGACGATGGCGGCGCTGGCAACGGCGAGATCCGGGCCGTGGTGGACATGGTCGGCATGGCCGTTGTACCAGCCCACGAAGTCCGCCGAGCCGAATACCTGCGGCAGATCCTCGCCCGGGATGCCGAGGCTGCGGCCCAGCGCCGCGCCATGGCACAGCACCACGGCGTGGCTGCAGGCCCGCAGGTCGGCCATGCTCAGGTCGCGGCCGATCTCGACGCCCGCATGCAGGCGCAGCCGCTCGTGGGCGGCGATGCCGTCGAAGACGGCGGCCACCTGCTTGAGCTTCTGGTGGTCGGGCGCCACGCCGTAGCGCACCAGCCCGTGCGGTGCTGCGGAGCGCTCGAACAGGTGCACGCGGCAGTCGGGCAGCGCCTGCAGCAGGGCCTCGGCCACATAGAAGCCGGAGGGGCCGGCTCCGACGATGGAAATGCGCGGTTCGGTGGGCGGCACGGTCGGTGGCTCTCCTGCGGGCCGTCAGTGGCCCAGCGCCGCACGCCGTTCGGCGGCCGTGGGCAAGGGGGTCTCGCGTTCGCGCACCGTGGGAAGCCGCTTGGACTGTTCGGCGTTCACGCCGATCCAGATCTGCTGCGCGTCCTCCAGGTCGAAGCTGTCGGCGATGGCGTGCACCGGGCACATCGGCACGCAGGCGCCGCAGTCCACGCACAGGTCGGGATCGATGAACAGCCGCGTTCCGTCACCGCGGAAGCAGGCGACGGGGCAGACCGTGACGCACTCGGTATAGCGGCATTGCAGGCAGTTGTCTGTGACGACGTGGGTCATGGTGGGAAAAGTATTCTTGTGAGGGTGGGAATCAGCCGGGCGTGACTTCGACCAGGTTGTCGGAGAAGGTCGGCGCACGGCCCAGGTCGGCGAACGCGGTGGGATTGAGGGCTGCCGGCGTGGCGCCCGCGATGCTGCTGGCGACCCAGAAGCCCAGGGGCGCGACGACCACGCCCGTGCGCGCTTCGTCGCTCACCCGGGCCCGGGCCTTGAAGGCGCCTCGCCCGTTCCGGACGGTGACGACGGCATCCGGCTCGATACCGCGCGCCGCCGCGTCCTGCGGATGGATCATCACGTACTGCTCGCCCTGGTGGGCCAGCTGGCGGCGCATGTTGCCGTAGTTGGAGTTGATGAAGGCATGGCCCTTGGGTGACATCATCGAGAGCGGGAAGCGGGCGGCCAGCGCAGTGTCCGTCGCCCCGGTCTCGTTGCGGTGCCGGAAGGTGGGCAGCGCATCGACCGGCCCGCCATCCTGGAAGCCGTTGTAGCCCTGGCGGAACACCGGCAGCACGAAGTTGCCGCCGGCGGCCATCGAGGCCTTCAGCTCCACCTTGCCCGAGGGCGTGGGAAAGCCGCCCTCGGCATGGGGCGCGTAGCGGTCGTGGGCGGGCAGGTTGAGCCGCGCGTAGCCGGTGCCGCGCAGGCCCTCGAGGGTGATGCCCTGCAGGGACGGGTGGCCCCACAGCATGGAGTCGCGCATCAGCTGCTCGTCGTCGCGGTAGAAAAGCGGGTCTTCGAAGCCCATCGTGCGCGCCAGCCGCCGGAACAGTTCCGAATTGCTCACCGCCTCGCCGATGGGCTCGACGGAGGGCTGGTTCAGCGTCAGGTAGAAGTGCCCCCAGGAGAACATCAGGTCGGCCTGCTCGACCTGCGTGGTGGCCGGCAGCAGGATGTCGGCGTAGCGCGCGGTGTCGGTCACGAAATGCTCGCTCACCACGGTGAACAGGTCCTCGCGCGACAGCCCCTCGATCAGCCGCGCCTGGTCGGGCGCCACCACCAGGGGGTTGCTGTTGTAGACGAACAGCGACTCGATCGGCGTCTGCAGCGCGAGGTCGTGCGTGAGTGCGCGGCCCAGGTGCCACTGGTTGACGACGGGCGTGCCTTCGGGGATCAGGTCGGCGCGGTGCAGCCCCTCCCAGTTGATCGGAAAGGCCCACAGGGGCAGCTGGAGGATGCCGCCGCCGGGCTTGCGCCAGGCGCCGACCAGGGCGGGAAGGCAGGTCAGCGCCCGCACCAGCTGGCCGCCGCCGGCCGAGCGCTCGATGCCCACGCCGATGCGGATGGCCGGCGGTTGGGCCGCGGCGTATTCGCGGGCCAGCGTGCGGATCACCTCCACGTCCAGGCCCGTGACGTCGGCGGCGAACTCCGGCGTGTACTGCGCGACGTGCGCCTTCAGCTCGTCGAAGCCGGTGGTGTATCGCTCCACGTAGTCGGCATCGGCGAGGCCTTCATGGATGATGACGTGCATCATCGCCAGCGCCAGCGCGAGGTCGGTGCCGGGCTTGATCGCGATGTGCTGGTCGGCCTGCTGCGCTCCGCGGGTGCGCACGGGGTCGATCACGATCAGCTTGGCGCCGTTGCGCTGCGCCTTCTCCACGAACGGCCACATGTGCGCGTTGGTGCTGAGCATGTTGCAGGCCCACAGGATGATCAGCCGGGAATGCTGGAAGCTTTCCGGGTCCATGCCCGGCGTGGGCCCCACGGTCATGATGTAGCCGGTGCAGGCGCCGGAATCGCAGAAGGTCCGCTCGGACACCGTGGCGCCCAGCTTGTTGAAGAAGGGATCGCCCACGGTGAGGCCGTTGACCAGGCCCTGGGTGCCCAGGTAGCTGTACGGCAGGATGGCATGGGGCCCGGACCGGTCGATGATGGCGCTCCAGCGGTCGCGGATCGTGGCCAGCGCCTCGTCCCAGCCGATGCGCTCGAACTGGCCGGCCCCCTTCGGCCCGACGCGGCGCATGGGATGCAGCACGCGCTCGGGGTGGTACACGCGCTCCTGGTAATGGTTGGTCTTGGCGCACAGCCGCCCCTGGGTGAAAGGGTGGCTGGGGTTGCCCTGGACGCCCAGGACCTTGCCGTCCTTCACCTTGACCAGCATCGAACAGGTGTCGGGACAATCGTGGGGGCAGGCGCCCAGGACGGTGACTTCGCCGTTCGTCGACGTTCGTGTGCTCATGGGGCTTTTCCATTCGTCATCGTGGAAGGCCCATTGAAGCACCAGGGTCTCGGCCGCGGTTATCCACTATTGGCAAGTTTGCCGGCGCGCGCCGTGCCCGGCGGCCCCATGGGACCGACACCGGCCCGCGCTCAGGCACGGCTGCGCGCGGCCCGCGCCTCCTGCTCCAGGAAGCGGTAGAGCTGCGCATCGTCGGCATACCCGACGTTGAAGCGCAGCCAGGGCGCGGGCCGCAGGTCGCTGCGGAACAGGTCGCCCGGGGCCAGCAGGAAGCCGTGGGCGATGGCGCGCTGAGCCAGGGCGCGCATGTCCACGTCGCCGCGCTCGAAGCGCGCCCACAGGAAGGGTCCGCCGGCCGGCTCCATGAAGAGCTGCATGCCCGCGGCCTGCAGGCCCCGGCAGACGGCCTGCTGCGCCTGCTGCAGCCGTTCGGCCAGGCGCTGCAGGTGGGTGCGGTAGTGGCCGTCCACCAGCACGGCCAGGAGCAGCTTCTCGTTCATCTCCGACGTGGTGAGGCTGCTCACCATCTTCTGGAAGATGATCTTCTCGCCCATCTCCTCGCTGCAGGCCACGAAGCCCACGCGCAGGCTGGGCGAGACGGTCTTGGAGAAGCTGCCCACGTGGATCACGCGGCGCAGCTGGTCCAGCCGCGCCAGGCAGGTGGAGCCGGGCGGCTCCAGCCCGGCCATGGCCTCGTTGTCGACCAGGGTGAAGCCCATCTGCTCGGCCAGGCGCAGCAGCTGGTAGGCCACGGCGGGGCTGATCTGGCTGCCCGTGGGGTTGTGCAGGTTGGAGGTGGTGAAGAAGGCCTTGGCCCGGTGGCGCTGCTGCAGCGACTGCAGCGCGGTCAGGTTGGGGCCCTGCAGCGTGCGCTCCACGCCTACCAGCTTCAGGCCCATGGAGCGCAGCATGGCGAACAGGTTGGTGGAGCCCGGCTCGTCCACCAGCACCACGTCGCCGGGCTGCAGCAGGCATTTGGCGACCAGCAGCAGCGCCTGGGACGCGCCGTGCGTCATCACGATCTGGTGCGGCGCGGCCTCGATGCCGCGCTGGCCCAGCAGGATCTGGATCTGCTGGCGCAGCGGCAGGTAGCCGTAGGGCGTGCCGTACCGGGCCAGGCCCGCGGGCGCCTTGCGCGCCAGCGCCGCCATGGCCCGCCGCACGCCGTCGGCATAGAGCCATTCGGGCGGGACCCAGCCGCAGCCGGCGTTGCGCAGGGCGCGGTCGTCCTCGTACACGTGCTTGAGCAGCCAGAGCGAATCGACCGACGTGCGGCCCTGGAAGGGGCGGCGGCGCTGCGCCGTGTCCATGGGCGATGCGGCCACGTAGTACCCGCTGGCCGGGCGCGCCTCCACATGGCCTTCGGCCACCAGCCGCTGGTAGGCGTTGGTGGCGGTCATGGTGCTGATGCCGCAGGCCTGCGCCAGCTTGCGCACCGAGGGCAGGCGCTCGCCGGCGGGCCGGCGGCCGGTGGAGATGTCGGCCAGCAGGGCGTCGTACACCTGCCGCACCAGCGGCTGCGGGCTTGCGGGGTCGAGAGGGATCATGGCGTGCGGTGGCAAGGGTGGGCGGCATGCAGCCGGCATGCACGGCAGGCGTGCACGCATGCTGTGCGCGGACCGGCCCCAAAACAGGGCGGGGCGGCAACTGTTCTACAACAGGCCGTGCCAACTGTACATACACATTTGGCGCTTTCGGTGCCTCAATAGAGCCCGGCCCGCCGCCCCGCCCCAGCGCCTGGAGCGCGATGCGGTGCGGCCCCCGACACGCCGTGCCCCGGCGACCCAGGAAGCCCCGTCATGCCAACCACCACCCTGTCCTTCCCCACCCTGCCGGCCCGCCGACGAGCCGCGGCGCAGCTCGCGCGCTGGGCCTGCGCCCTCTCGGCCGCGCTGGCCTGCAGCCTGCCCTTGGGCGCATCGGCGCAGCCCGGCGCCGCCGGCACGCTGCGGATCATTCCCGCGTCGAACATGACGGTGCTGGACCCGATCTGGACCACCGCCTACATCTCGCGCAACTTCGGCTACATGATCTACGACACCCTGTTCGGCACCGATGCGCAGGGCCGCATCCAGCCGCAGATGGTGAGCCAGTGGAAGGTGTCGCCGGACGGCAAGGTCTGGACCTTCACGCTGCGCGACGGGCTGGAGTTCAGCGACGGCAAGCCCGTCACCAGCGAGGACGTGGTGGCCTCCCTCAAGCGCTGGGCCAGCCGCGACACCTTCGGCGACCAACTCGCCAAGGCCATCGGCCAGTACGAAACGCCCGACGCCAGGACCTTCGTGCTGCGCCTGAAGAGCTCCTTCGGGCTGGTGACCGAGGCGCTGGGCAAACCCTCGTCCAACGTGCCCTTCATCATGCCCAAGCGCGTGGCCGACACGCCCGGCGACGTACAGATCAAGGAGACCATCGGCTCCGGCCCCTATCTCTTCAAGGCCGATGAATTCCGGCCCGGCGAGAAGGCCGTGTTCGTGAAGAACACGAGGTACAAGCCGCGCGCAGAGGCGCCTTCGGGCACGGCCGGCGGCAAGAACGTGTACGTCGATCGCGTGGAATGGCTCTTCATCCGCGATGCGCAGACGCAGCTCAACGCGCTGCTCAACGGCGAGGCCGACATCCTGGAGCAGCCCGCGTTCGAGCAGTACGCCGTGCTGCGCAGCAACCCGCAGATCGAGCTGGTGGACGCGCAGCCCGCGGGCAACCAGTTCATCCTGCGCTTCAACTTCCTGCACGCGCCGTTCAACAACGAGAAGATCCGCCGCGCCGCCATGCTGGCGCTGGGGCAGGAGGCCTTCCTGCGCACCCAGGTGGGCGCGCCCGGCCTCACGCGCTTTTGCAAGAGCATGTTCCCGTGCGGCACGCCGTTCGAATCCGACAAGACGGGCGAATACACCGGCATCGCCAACCCGCAGAAAGCCCGCGCGCTGCTGCAGGAAGCCGGCTACAAGGGCGAGCCCGTGGTGCTGATGCGCCCGGCCGAGAACGGCACCATCGGCAAGCTGCCGCTGGTGGCCAAGCAGCAGCTGGAGCAGGCCGGCTTCAAGGTCGATCTGCAGAACATGGACTGGCAGACCCTGGTGAGCCGCCGCGCCCGCAAGGACGCGCCCACGGCCGGCGGCTGGAGCGCCTTCCTCACCGCCTGGACGGCCTCGGACATCCTCAACCCGATCACCATGTCGATGATGAACGCCACGGGCGACAAGGGCTGGTTCGGCTGGCAGGACGATCCCACGCTCGAAGCCATCAAGAAACAGTTCGCCACGGCCACCACCGACGCCGACAAGAAGAAGTTCGCCGAGGCCGCCCAGCTGCGCGCCTTCGAGACCGTGACCCATGTGCCCCTGGGCCAGTTCAGCCAGCCTGCGGCCGTGCGCAAGGGCGTGAGCGGCCTGGTGCCGGCCGGCGCCCAGGTGTACTGGAACATCCGCAAGCAGTGAGCCGGGGAGCGCGACCATGCTGGCCTTTCTCGGCAAACGCCTTCTTTCCACGCTGCCCGTCGTGCTGGTGGTGGCCATCACCGTCTTCATGATCGTGCGGCTCACGCCGGGCGATCCGGCGGCCATCATCGGCGGCAACAGCGCCACCAGCGAAGACCTGGACCGCATCCGCGTGCAGCTGGGCCTCACGCAGCCGCTGTGGACGCAGTTCCTGCTGTGGGCCGGCAAGGTGCTGCAGGGCGACCTGGGCTTCTCCTTCTTCCTGAACAAGCCGGTGCTGGAGCTGATCGCCCAGCGCGTGGAGCCCACCCTGTCGCTGGCCGTGGGCACCCTGGTGCTGGCCGTGGCCATCGCGCTGCCGCTGGGCACGCTGGCCGCCTGGCGCATGGGCAGCTGGCTCGACAAGGCGGTGATGGCCTTCTCGGTGGCCGGCTTCTCGGTGCCGGTGTTCGTGATCGGCTACGTGCTCATCTACCTGCTGGCCATGAAGCTGCAGTGGTTCCCCGTTCAGGGCTACCGGCGCATGGCCGACGGCCTGGGCCCCTGGGCGCGGCAGCTGGCCCTGCCCTGTCTCACGCTGGCCGTGACCTACGTGGCCCTGCTGGCGCGGGTGACGCGCGCCGCGGTGAGCGAGGCGCTGACCGAGGACTACATCCGCACCGCCCGCGCCAAGGGCATCAGCGAACGCGCCGTGCTCACCCACCATGCGCTGCGCAACGCCGCCGTGCCGGTGGTCACCGTGATCGGTGTGAGCGCCGCGCTGCTGCTGGGCGGCGTGGTGGTCACCGAAACCGTCTATGCCATTCCCGGCCTGGGCCAGCTCACGGTGGATGCGGTGCTCAACCGCGACTTCCCCGTGCTGCAGGGCGTGGTGCTGTTCTTCGCGCTGATCTACGTCGCCGTGAACCTGCTGGTGGATCTGAGCTACCTCGCCCTGGACCCCCGCATCCGCTACTGAGAAAACCGCCCGCCGCAGACCTGCCTGGAGCCCTCCCATGAACCCCACCACCCCCTGGACCCGCCTGCTGCGCCACGGCGCCGTGCGCGGCGGCGCCATCGTGCTGGCCACGCTCGCGCTGCTGGGCCTGCTGGCGCCCTGGCTGGGCACCATCGACCCGGCAGCGATGGATGCCTCCTTCATCAACGTGGCGGCCGGCGCATCGGGCGCCGTCACCCTGCCCGACGGCGCGCAGGTGCAGCACACCTTCTGGATGGGCAGCGACAGCGTGGGCCGCGACATCTGGAGCCGCGTGCTCTACGGCACCCGCATCTCGCTGATGGTGGGCGGCTTCACCGCCGCGCTGGCCGTGGCCCTGGGCTGCACGCTGGGCATGCTGGCGGGCTACTTCCGCGCGGCCGACGCGGTGCTCATGCGCGTGATGGACGGGCTGATGGCCATTCCCGCCGTGCTGCTGGCCATCACCCTGGTGGCCATGCTGGGCGCCACGCTGCCCACCGTGATCCTGGCCATCGCCGTGCCCGAGGTGCCGCGCGTCACGCGCCTGGTGCGGGCACTGGTGATCGGCCTGCGCGACGAGCCCTTCGTGGAAGCCGCCCGCGCCCTCGCCACGCCCGACGCCACCATCCTGTGGCGCGACATCCTGCCCAACGCGCTGGCACCGCTGATCGTGCAGGGCACCTTCATCGCCGCCTCGGCCGTGCTGACCGAGGCCATCCTGAGCTTCCTGGGGCTGGGCCTGCCGTCCGACGTGCCCACCTGGGGCAACATCATGGCCGAAGGCCGGGTGCTGTTCTCGCAGGCGCCGGGCAACGTGCTGTGGCCCGCGCTCTTCCTGGTGCCGACGGTGCTCGCCATCAACCTGCTGGGCGACGGTCTGCGCGACGTGCTCGATCCCAAGTTCTCCCGCCGCGCCTGAAACGAGAAGGGCCCACGCCATGAAACCCCATCCCCAACAACGCGCGCTCGGCGAAGTGCTGGCCGGCGCTGCCGCAGGTCCCGCCGCCGCGCCCTCCACCGTGCTGGAAGTGCGCGGCCTGCAGGTGGCCCTGCCCGCCGATGCCGACCGGCCCCACGCCATCGCGCAGCTCGACGTGCGCATCGAGGCCGGCCGCACGCTGTGCATCGTGGGCGAATCGGGCTCGGGCAAGTCGGTGCTCGCCACCACCGTGATGGGGCTGCTGGCCAAGGGCCTTGCCATCACGTCGGGCGACATCGCGCTGGGCGGCGAGCCGCTGCTGCAGGCCGGCCGCTACGTGCCCGAAAGCCGGCTGCGCGCGCTGCGCGGCCGCGTCATGGGCATGGTGTTCCAGGAGCCGATGACCGCGCTCAACCCGGTGCTGGCCTGCGGCGAGCAGATCGACGAGCTGCTGCGCACCCACACCGCCGAAGGCGCCGCCGAACGCAAGCGCCGCATCCTGCAGGTGTTCGAGCGCGTGCGCCTGCCCGACCCCGAACGCATCTTCGCCAGCTACCCGCACCAGCTCTCGGGCGGCCAGCGCCAGCGCATCGTGATCGCCATGGCCATCATCCTGAAGCCGCGCCTGCTGATCTGCGACGAGCCCACCACCGCGCTGGACGTGACCACGCAGGCCGAGATCCTGCAGCTCATCGCCGAACTGCAGGCCGAGCAGGGCAGCGCCGTGCTGTTCATCACGCACGACATGGGCGTGGTGGCCGAGATCGCCGACGAGGTGATGGTCATGCACCGCGGCACGCTGGTGGAGCACGGCCCCTGCGAACAGGTGCTGCGCCACCCGCGCGAGGACTACACCCGCATGCTGCTGGCCGCCGTGCCCGGCATGACGCCGCCGCCCGCGCGCGAGCTGCCCGGCGGCAAGCCGCTGCTGCAGGGCCAGGGTGTGGGCAAGACCTACACCCGCCGCGACTGGCTGGGCCGCGCCCGGCACAACACCGCGCTGCAGGACGCCAGCGTGGCCGTGCACCGCGGCGAGACGGTGGGCGTGGTGGGTGAATCGGGCTCGGGCAAGTCCACCTTCGCGCGCTGCATGATCCGCCTGATCGACCCGACCGAGGGCCGCATCGCCTGGGGCGAGCGCGAGGTGCAGTCGCTGCCCGAGAGCCGGCTGCGCCCGCTGCGCTCGCGCGTGCAGGTGGTGTTCCAGGACCCGAACCGCTCGCTCAACCCGCGCCGCACGGTGGGCTCCTCGATGATCGAAGGCGCCATGAACTTCGGCATGGACCGGCGCCACGCCCAGCGCACGGCCGAGGAGCTGATGGACCGCATCCAGCTGCCGCGCACCGCGCTGCAGCGCTATCCGCACCAGTTCTCGGGCGGGCAGCGCCAGCGCCTGGCCATCGCCCGCGCCATCGCCTGCCAGCCCCAGGTGCTGGTGGCCGACGAGGCCGTGTCGGCGCTCGACGTGTCGGTGCAGGCGCAGATCCTGGACCTGCTGCGCGAGCTGCAGCGCGACCTGGGCCTGGGCATCCTCTTCATCACCCACGACCTGCGCGTGGCCGCCCAGCTGTGCGACCGCGTGATCGTGATGAGCCAGGGCCGCATCGTCGAGGAAGGCGCCACCGCCGCCGTGTTCGGCGCGCCCGCGCACGACTACACGCGCCGCCTGCTGGCCGCCGCGCCCCGTGCCGAGCTGGCCGGCGCCGCCATCGGGCGAACTGCCTGCGCTGCTGCCGCCGCCGCTATCTGATGCCGTCGCTTTCCTTGCCACGGCGCCGCCTGCTGCCCGCCGATGCGGCCTGGCGCAGCGCCTTCGCGCGCGGCGGGCGCGACATCGCCGGCGCCGCGCTGGGCACGGTGGCCATGGGGCTGGTCACGGGCGTGGCCATGCGCAACAGCGGCCTGGGGCTGGAGCTGGTGCTGGCCATGTCGCTGCTGGTGTTCGCCAGCGCATCGCAGCTGGCCTGCCTGCCGCTGATCGCGGTGGGCGCGCCGCTCTGGATCATCGCCGCCACCGCCGGGGTGCTGAACCTGCGCTTCGTGGTGTTCAGCGTGCACTGGCGCCGCTACTTCGGCGGCCACGGGCGTGGCCGGCGCATGCTGCTGTCCTACCTGGCGGGCGACCCGATCTATGCGCGCTTCGTGCAGCGCTTTCCGCAGCCCGCGCCGGGCGGCTGCGCCACGCCCGAGCAGCAGGGCTACTTCCTGGGGCTGGCGCTCACCAACTGGGCGGCCTGGCAGGCGGCGTCGCTGGCCGGCATCTTCCTGGCCGATGCCATTCCCACCGCCTGGGGGCTGCGCTTCGTGGGCGTGCTGGCGCTGCTGGCGCTGGCCCTGCCCATGCTGGTGGACCGTGCCGTGCGCTGCTCGGCCGCCGCCGCCGCGGTGGTGGCGCTGGCCACTGCCTCCTGGCCCATGGGGCTGAACGTGGTCATGGCGATCGCCACGGCCTTCGCGGTGGGCATCTGGGCCGACCGCCGCTGGAACCAGGCCTGAGAGCCGCAGCCACCGCCATGCCCTTGCCCTTCGCCGCAGAGAACCTCCTCCCCTGGCTGGCCGTGCTGGCCCTGGTGCTGGTCACCGTGCTCACGCGCAGCTTCTTCCTGCTGCCGCACGGCGAGCCGCGCCTGCCCGGCTGGCTGCGCCAGGGCCTGCGCCACGCGCCCGTGGCCGCGCTGCTGGCCATGGTGATGCCCGAAATCTTCCTGAACCAGGGCCACCTGCCGGCGGACTGGCGCGATGCGCGCCTGGCCGCCGTGGCCGCCGCCCTGCTCTACCACTGGGCCCGGCGCGGCGACGTCACGGGCACCATACTCACCGGCACGGCGACGTTGCTGGTGCTGCGCCTGGGCCTGGGCTGGGCCTGAGCGCCGCAAGACGACACGACGAACACCCACACGAACGAACGCAAGGTACGACATGAGCTTGGCAATGACTTGGGACGAATGGGCCGCCCACGACGCGGTGGGCCTGGCCGAGAAGGTGCGCCGGGGCGAGGTGACCGCCGCCGAACTGGCCGCCCAGGCGGCGGCCGGCGTGGCGAAGGTGAACCCCGCCCTGAGCGCGGTGGTGGAGGTCTTCGCCGATGCGGTGGCCGATCCGCTGCAGGCCGGCGTGGATGCCGAGGGCCCGCTGGCCGGCGTGCCCTTCTTCATGAAGGACCTGGGCCCCACCCTGGCTGGCCGGCTGCAGGAACAGGGCTCGCTCTTCATGCGCGGCAACCGCCCCACCGAAGACGCCTGGCTCACGCGGCAGATGCGCCGCGCGGGGCTGAACCTCATGGGCCGCACGACCACGCCGGAATTCGGCGTCTGCAGCTCGGCCGAGAACCCGGCCGTCTATGTCACGCGCAACCCCTGGAACACCGGCTACACCACCTGCGGCTCCTCCGCCGGCACGGCCGCCATCGTGGCAGCGGGCGTGGTGCCGATGTCGCATGCCACCGACGGCGGCGGCTCCATCCGCATCCCGGCGGGCTTCAACGGCAACATCGGCCTCAAGCCCTCGCGCGGCGTGTTCTCCATCGCGCCGCAGGCTTCGGACATCACGGGCTATGTCTCCACCCAGGGCTGCCACAGCCGCACGGTGCGCGACACGGCCGCCTTCGTCGATGCCTGCCGGGGCGGGGCGCCGGGCGAGTTCATGCCCTACTGGACCGCGCCCGAGCCCTATACCGCACTGATCCGGCGCGACCCGGCGCGCCTGCGCATCGCGCTCTCGCACGAGTGGGGCGACTACCGCGCCACGCCCGCCATCGTGGCCGAGCTGGAGAAGGCCGGCCGCTTCCTCGAAGGCCTGGGCCACCACGTCGAATGGGCGCTGCCGCAGGTGGACCTGCGCGCCGCCTTCCGCGCCCAGACCACCTGCTACATCAGCAACTTCGCCCAGGTCATCAACGGCCTGCTGGAGCGGCGCGGCCTCGAATCGCCGCCCGCCGACCTGATCGAGCCCATCAACATCCGCATCTGGGAGGCCGGCCGCGACCTGCCCTATGCCGAGCGCCACCGCATGCAGACCGTGTTCAACACCACGGCGCGCGGCTTCGGCGCCTTCTTCGAGGAGTGGGACATCATCCTCACCCCCATCACCGCGCGGCCCACGCCGCCGGTGTGCACCACCGAATACCTCACCACCAGCAGCAACCCCGACGTGCTGGACTGGTTCGACAACCTCTGGCAGTTCTTCGCCTATACGCCGCTCTCCAACCTCTGCGGCATTCCGGCCCTCTCGCTGCCCATGGGCACGCAGGACCACGGCCTGCCCTTCGGCATCCACGCCCAGGCGCGGCAGGGCCACGACGGCCTGCTGCTGCAGCTGGCCGCGCAGATCGAGCGCGCGCTCGGCGGGCGCTGGAACGGCGGCCTGCGCCCCGGGGTGCACGTGACGACGCAGCCGGGCTGAAGCTCCGGGCCAGCAGGTGGGTGGGTGCGCGTTCGCGCCCTTGGCCCACAGGCGGCGGCGCGGGCCGCGGCTACAGTGCCTGTTCCGTCCTGCAGCCACGAACCGAACGCCATGGAATTCGCTCCCTTTTCCCGCATCGACCCCGATCTGGCCCGGCAATGGGCCGACTGGCAGCCCCAGGCCTTCGCCAGCCTGCCCGCCCACCGCAAGGACGTGCCCGAGCCCCTGGCGCTGGAGCGCTTCGACCCCGGCGCCAAGCCCTTCTCGCAGGGCGACAAGGCCAAGGACAAGGCCGCGGTGGAGGCCCTGGCCACGGAGCTGGACGGCCTGCAGAACCTGCTCTACGCCGACCGGCGCTACAAGCTGCTGGTGCTGCTGCAGGGCACCGACACCTCGGGCAAGGACGGCACCATCCGCGGCGTGTTCGGCCGCATGAGCGCCCTGGGCCTGCGCGCCGTGGGCTGGCGCGCGCCCACCGACGTGGAGCGCGCGCACGACTACCTCTGGCGTATCCATGCCCAGGTGCCGGCGGCCGGCGAGACCGTGGTCTTCAACCGCAGCCACTACGAAGACGTGCTGGTGCCCGTGGTGCAGGGCTGGATCACGCCCGAGCAGCACGCCCAGCGCCTGGCGCACATCAACGACTTCGAGCGCATGCTGGCCGAGACCGGCACGGTGATCGTCAAGTTCATGCTGCACATCGGCAAGGACGAGCAGCGCGAGCGCCTGCAGGAGCGGCTGGACGACCCGGCCAAGCACTGGAAGTTCGAGATGGGCGACATCGAAGCGCGCAAGCAGTGGGACGGCTACCAGCGCGCCTACGCCACCCTGCTGGCCGCCACGCACACGCCCTGGGCGCCGTGGACCATCGTGCCCGCCAATTCCAAGACCCACCGCAACCTGATGATCGCCACCGTGCTGCGCGAGGTGCTGCACAAGCTCGACCTGCGCTACCCCGAGGGCGATCCGGCGCTCTCCA
>Ga0105242_10000852_pt1 | contig 23653 bp, 34 predicted proteins | sample KBSM24metaG_FD_81521 | JGI IMG/M metagenome (GOLD analysis project Ga0105242, IMG submission 81521) | Miscanthus rhizosphere microbial communities from Kellogg Biological Station, Michigan, USA - KBS M2-4 metaG | ecosystem: Host-associated > Plants > Roots > Rhizosphere > Soil | place...
ATACAGGATCAATGGTGTACCAATCAGTTCTGGTGGCAGTGGTGCTTTAAGCACTATGACCAACCAGACTGGATCAAGAGTATTGGGTACTATATATGCAAACACTGTTACGCCTATATGGGTGTCTGTCATTATGAGTTTGAGTGCTGCTGGAGCCTGGGCACAAGCAGTAAGTGATGCCAATCCAAGCCCAAGCACTGTAGTAGCTGTAACTCAGACTGCTACAGGGGCACAATCAGGGCACTTAGGTTTCTGGGTTATGCCCAATCACTTCTTCAAAGTTTCGTTCAATGCTGGTTCTGGATCAATCTTCAACTGGTATGAATATGTGTAGTATATTGTACAAATAAATCATGCTAATACTTAACTCAGTAGATAAAGAGGTTACAGAGAAGATGCATGATGGTTCGTTCCCATTTCCAGATCTCAACAATCCTCTATATATCTCAAAGAAGACTGTTGTTGATAGTGGGAAAATTGTTGCTGTTGGGTTGGTTCGTTTAACAGCAGAGGGAATCCTGTTTGTGGAGCCAGATGCTCCATTGGTTACCAGGGCTAGAGCCAGTTACAATGTAATGAATGCTCTCCAAGAGGATGTAAAGAAGCGTGGCTTGGATGAGTGTCATATATTCGTTAAAGATCCTAAAGTTCAGAAGTTCATGGAACACTTTGGATTTACACCTTGCAAAGGTGGCAATGCTCTAGTTATTCATTTCTAGGTAGATTAACAAACTAAGGTATGAACAATGTCTAAAGCAGATCAGAAACAAGCTAAAAATCAAGCAGAAGAGCAGCTGCATAAGAATCAAGCTAATTCAGATACAGCTGCCAACATTACTGGAGATGTTTTAGACACTGCTAAGACTACTGCTAAAAATCTACTTCCCAGTGTAACTACTGGTTATACAGATATCCAAACCACTGGTGGATATGATCCCTCTGTATTGGGACGTATTAATGCTGGTTACAGTGACCTAGCAGATACTGGTGGAGTTTCGGATGTTGATGCATCAGCTATGCGTAATAGAGCAATGCAGGCTGCCAGATCTACATATGAAATAGGCCAAGATGAGGCTGCTAGAAGTGCTGCTGCTACAGGCGGTTATGGTGCTACAGGTGGAGCTATTCAAGAGAGTTTAGCTAGAAAAGGTTCACAGGCAGCAGCAGCGGCAGCAGGCAGTGCAGATGCCAGCATTGCAGGATTGCGACAATCAGGGAAGATTGCTGGTATTGGTGGTCTGTCTGGTGTACAGCAGAATATGGCTAGCAACAGATTGACTGCTACAGGTGGGCTGGCCAATGTATATGGAATGACTGAAAGTCAAGTAACCCGCACAGTTGATCAGATCCTACAAAACTACCAGCAAACAGGCCAGCTTAATAACCAGGATTTAACAATCCTAACTAACTTGGCAAATCAACCTGGTGTGTTCGATAAGATCGTAGGAACTATTGGTACACTTGGTGGGGCTGCTGGTGGCATACTCACTGGCATTGGTAGCTTAGGGCCTAAATAAACAGGGTAAGAAAATATATGTCACCTGATGCTCTTGAGTTATTGAGAAGAAAGTATCTAGGCTTGGTTGAACAGCCTGTGATTCAGCCTACGGTTAATCCTGCCGAAATGATCCAAACCAGGATTCCTGAAGCTCCAGTACCAGCCGAGTATAGACCTCAAGTTGAGGATGCATCTACACTGTTACCAAGAGTGATGGGTTCATCAAGGCAGCCAGCTACACAGCCTAGTAGACTAATTCAGCCAATACCAGCATTGCCTGGACAGACTGAAGTAGAGTCTATGAAAGCTCCACAAAGGGATGATCCTCAATTCAAGAACAGTAGATTGAGGACTGTGTTGAATGCTATAGCTGGTGGCTTGGCTGGTGCTGGTCCTGGTGGGGCTGAAGCAGGTATTAAGGTTGGTGCTGCTTTAAGAGACATGAAGTATAACCAAGCTTTGGATCAATACAAGACTAACCTTGGTCTTGCTAAAACTAAAGCAGAGTCTGAGGCTGGCAGGCAGAAGATTGGTGAAACAGAAGCTTTGATCCCAAGCAAGATTGAAACAGCAGAATCATTGGCTCGTGCTAGAGAGGAACAAGCTAGAGCTGCAACTACCAGGGCAGATACAGGCAGGTTGAATCAGCAGAGTTTAGCCAGACACAGGCTTGTTCTGGATGATTATATTCGCTGGAAACAAGCCAATCCAAAACTATCTGACATGCAATGGTTGATGACTCTTGATCCAGAAGATCGAGAAGATGCTCTGGAGATCATTAAACAAGCACATGCAGCCAAACAGAAGACTGATGAAGAGATTGCTGCAACAGAGAAAGCTAAACTTCAAGCTGCAATTGATGTCAAATCTGAACCTGGTAACTTAGGTAAACAGGCTGCAACAGCAGCAGCTACAGGTGGAGCCAGTGCTGAATCACGAGCATTGGGTGCTGCTAGAGGTGAGCTTGGTGCTGAGAACTTACCTAAGAATGTAGAGAGAACTAAGGCATTTGTATCACAGCTAGAACGTGATCCTGATTCTTTGCACACTATTATGGCTCAAGTGCCTGCCGACCAGAAGCCTGCTGTATTGGGTGCTTATCTTGCTAAAGGAAATGATTTCTCAAAGAAGCTTGCTGCTACACAAGCAACAGCAGTTGAGAACTCTAAAGTGGCTTTGGGACATGCAGCCAATATTGAAACCTTGTTCAATGATCCTGAGATTCAGAATACATTAGGTCCACTCTCTGGTAGAATTGCTGAAGCAGTGAGAGCTTATGGTGGTAAAGCTCCTGGTGACAAAGGTGTAGAATTTAAGTCTGAAGCAGAACGGCAGGCTGCACAAACAGAGATTCTAAACAAGCTAACTACTGGTGGCAGCCTAACCAAGAAGCAACAACAATTGATGGGTTTACTTGCATACCTGGTTACTTTTGAAGCCAGTTCTGCTAGCGGTACAAGACCTTCCTGGCAGCTTATCAACTATTTAGGATCTAGAAGTCCTCAACTTAAAATGGACCCTGAAGCATTCTTGGGTGCATTAGAGTCAGTCAAACAGTCTGCAAGTACTCGTATTGAGCAAGCCTACAAACCTACCAAACAGGGTATGCCTGTGGGTGGCGCTACACAGACTCCTGTAACAGAACAAACAAAGCCCAAAGGAAGATTCAATTTAGATAAGATCATTGTTCAACCACAAGTAACAGTGAATGCACCTGGAGCTAAGTAAATGGCTGGCAAACAAACAATCACAATCCCTTATGATACTCCTGATGGGAACTCTATCCCTATAACTATCACACTACCAGCAGAGCGGATTAAGGTTGATCCTGCCACAAACAAGGCTATTTGGATAGACGAAGATTATGCAGACAAAGCTCTGCAACAGGCTTTAGAACTTCGTTATCCATCACAAGTTGGCAAGCCTCCCAGAGTGAACCAGCCTGGTAGATTGAATTATTCTAAGTCTCGTGGTGGTATGCAGGGTGACCCAAGGGATGCATCAGACTGGGAAACACAATATCCAGTATTCAGTAAGATAGCTGGAGCACTTGGTTTTCCTGTTAGCAACATGGTTAACAGGCAAGTAAGTTCGCCAGAGTTTACAGAACAAAACACTGCTCCAGAGGATATAGCTTGGAAGAGAGGTACACAAGGTTTAGGGGATACTATAGGTAATGCTTTTGATTTGATCTCTGCTCCAGGATTGATCAAGGGTGTTAGAAATTTCAAAGATCTTTGGCCGGTTGCTAAGAGTGTTGCTGGTTATGAGGCAGCTAGCAGGGGTACAGAAGCTGTAGCAGACAAGCTTGGTGTAGATCCTACAATAAGTAGACTACTGGGTCAAGCCACAGGTATTGGTGGTGCTACAGTTGCTGCTGGTGGATCTCCCAGGATCAACGATGCTTTAAAGCGTGGTAAAATTGAAGCAGGAAATGCTCCAGTTAATTCTAGAGCAGTACAAATTGGTACTGGTTTGGGAACAACTGCTGGTGCTTTGGCATCTAAAAAATTGAATGTTCCTGCATATGCTGGTATGCCTGCTGGTGCTGCTGTAGGTGCAGCAACAGGTGGAGCAATCAGCAAGATTCCAGCATTTGTGCGTGGTGCCAGCCAAGCTACAGGTCCCTGGATTGATCCAGCTATTACAGGATTCTTCAAGCATGAACCTCCAGTACCTCAAGGTACACCTTTTGTTCCAGGACAATACCCTGGACCTGCTGTAGCGGCTGAATATTTTGGAGACTATCCTCGTGAGCTTCCTCCTTACACAACAGAGTTTACTAGACCTCATGCTGAACAAGCTGCACAAGCTCAACCTAATGTACCTCCACAACGTACAATAGAAGCTCAAGCTCCTGCTCAACAGGCGCAGCCTGGGCAGCCAGCATACGATTTTACACAGCAACCAATTCCTCCTGAACCTGCTAACCTACCAAGTGTAGTTCCTCCGGGTACACAATGGCAGTTTGGTAGACCTATTCCTTCTGCTGGTGTAACTATGCCTCCACTTGGTATTGAGGGTGGAGAACAGAGATTACTACCAGAACGTGGTACACCAATCAGTATGCCAGCAGGGCATCCTCAAGTATCAGAACCTGGTGTTAACATAACACCTCCTGGTGCAATAGAGCTGGGTCCTATTGTTGAGCCTGTGGCACAAGCTCCAGAAGTACAACCACAGCCACAACCACAAGTTCAACAGCCTGTTATACAACCAACTGTTCAGCAACAAGCTGCGCCAGCAAAACCTCAACCAATCAAACCTCCTGTACAGGTTAATCCTCCCAAACCTAAACAGACACAAGCAACAACCACAACAGAAAAAGTTGAGCCTGTTAAGCAAGAACCAGCCAAACAGACTGAACAACAACAAGCAACAGAAACAACAGTTGAAGAGCAGCCCAAAGATTCAGAGGAAGTTTTAGCACTTGCTAGGAAGCTCACTAACGAAGGTAGGCAGCCTGAAGATGCATTAAGGTTTGCTCGAGTTTCTGTTAAGAGACAAGCTGCTTTAGCAGAGAAAATGAAATCTGGTGCTGACCAGCAAACAGAGGTAACTCCTACAATTGAGGAAACTAAGACTGACCTTACACCCAGGACAGAGGCTGTCAAAGATGTTCCAGATTCCAAGATACTGGATTATGTCAAGAAAAGACCCACTGGTGTGACTGTAGGAGACATACAGGGAGAGTTTGGATTAACAGCAGAACAGGCTACAGCCAAGCTGGATTCTCTAAAAGACGGTAAAAGTCTACACAGGGTTGTCTCAAGATACAAGTTTGGTGAAGGGCCGGTTACTCAACAAACTAAACAGACTGGATCAGCACAAACTGAACAAACTCAAACAACAGAGAAGACAGAAAAAGTTGAGAAGGTTGAGAAAAACAGAGTTAAATCTCCAGATCAACTTGAGTTTGAGAAGCTTGATAAGAAAGACAAAAATGGTGTTTTAACTGATGAAGAAGAAGCACGTTGGATGCAGCTTAGTGAGAAACTTGCAGCAGAGAAGAGAACTGGCAAGAACAAAGGAACAGAAACTGTATCAACAAGCAAGTCTAACATAACAGTTGAGCCACCAAACAAACCAACTAAGCAAGAAACAGTAACAGTAACAAGTCCTGCAACAGATAAAAAGATTGCTGGCTTGAAGACTGTTTATAGGAGATTAGCTGATCTTGATCCTGACAAGATGTCTGATATGCAAACTCAGCGTCTTACAGAATTAACTGATGTATTGTACAAAGGTGGAAAGGAGAGATCTGCACATGAAATTGAAGCTAAGCTTGCCGAGCTTGAAACCAAAAAAGCTAACAGCCAAATTAGGAGCAGAACCCAAGAGAATCAGCCTAAAGAATCCAAGACTTCCTCGTCTCCAATAGATCATGTGGTATCAACTATTGATGAATCCTGGTCACCCGGTGAAACTATAACCAGGAAGCATGTAGTGGACCTTGCTAAAGAACTTGGTACTCAACAAGGCCCACTAGCACGATTCTTAATGAAGAAAGGCTACACAGTTGAACCAAGCTTGCAGAAAGCAGGCTGGGGTGTAGAACGACCAACTAAGGGTGGAGTTGGTGGTGAGTTCGATGATAAGATCATGGAACGTAAGTATGATCAACTGGTTAAATCTGGTAAGATCAAACTGGCGAAATAGGAAAGAATAGTTCAAAATCATCTAATTCCGGTGGTCTTGAATCCATGTGATAGTAGTTATCTTGTGACACATGAATAAAGATCACCGGAATGTTTAGAATCCTTCCTTGTTCAATCTCCTGCCTTACACCAACAGACCTACTCCAGCCTGGGAAACAGGCTACCCAAATTTCATTACACTTGCTGATAAATACTTCATTGTACTTCTTCCAATATCCTGCATAAATGGGCAAACAGAACTTCTCAATTACAGGATAAGTGCATAGTATAGGTGACCAGATTGAGTAACCTTGCAGTATGTAGTGACCTACCAGGTTAATTGTTTTACCATAGTATACTTCAGGAGTGTTGCTTCCTGATGAATACGGGCTTGCTAAGTAGATTAATTTATTGTTGTTGTTCATGGTTGTTTAACTTAGTGTAAATAACTACTGTATCCCGCGTAGCGCAGTTGTATAGATTGCCAGTGCTTCAGGTCGTAGATGATAGCTAACTCTCTTCGTATCTGGTCCAAGTGATATAGCTCCAGCACCCAACAAAGTTTCTGCTATTCTGTCCAAATCAAAACTATCAAACTCTCCCCAATACTTCTGTAACAGCTTCTGTCTGTCTATCTTGTGATCTTTAGCCTGCAAAAGTTCCCTGATCACAAGCTTGGTTTGGAATGCCAGGTTGGATTTGCCTGCACCCATTGTAACCTGCTGCATACCAGCCAGGCAGGCTGTACTAACATCAATTGCCTCTAATATGTGTGACTCTTTCAACTCCATGCTGGGATCTTCTGCTAAACTGAGGATCATTGCAACCTTCAGGATTTGATCACCAATACGATTCATGGTCCCTGTTGGATCGTGTGCATCTGATGCCATAAACTTGTAATACCAATCATCATAGGTTTTCATTGCTGCATCAGTCCACTGAAACTCACCTTTGACCTTTGCAATCTCTTTCAAGTATTCTGATAGAAACTTGGTATCTGCAACCTTGATTGGTTTCTTGGTCAAACTGTTAAGCTTACCTTTATCACTACTGAATATGATAAAAGTTCTAGCAATGAATCCTCCACCAATTGCATTCTGAGGAACAGCCTCACTAAAGTGTTCTTCGTTGGTTGCTCCAAGCAGGGTTAAACATGGTGCTTTGAGCTTATCAACACCTGTGCCTTTAAGTGAGTTTTTCCAATAATCCTCGTATGCATGTGTATCGTGCAAGTCTGTCAGAATAGTTAAAGCATCTGGATCTTTAACAAGAAATGCTGCCAATTCGCCAGATACTAGGAAACCTTGTGCATCTTTAATCATTCCACCACTCTCAAGTGTGTATGCTTTACCAAGATCTTGGATTATACTTGGCATTGAATTCCTGCCTGAGATAATCCTGGTTGTATCTGACTTGTTCACTGTTTGTTTTGCAAACGTAACTGGAATTCCTTTCTTCATACCTGATTTGGCAACCAGGAAAACGTATATATTTGGATATAGTCTGTAATAGAATCTATCCAGGAAAACTGATTTCTTGACTGTTGCTGAGATTGCAGCTAATGCAGACCAGTAAAAGAACTTTGCTGGCGCTTCGGATTCCGAGTATGCATCCAACACAGCATCAACCCATGACATCTTTTATGCGTTAAACCTCTCATTAAGATTGTTTTGTTCATTGTAGTTTGTCTAGTTTGTAGTTTGTTTTGTTCCTTGTAGATAAATCTAAGATTGACATTCTGTCTAAGAATCGTGAAATCGGCCCCTACAGAAAGGGGTACACCCACACCCGGTCGGGCGCGCCGATTGAGTGACGGGGCTGGAATGCGCGGGAAATGGCATTTCTCGCATGGGTCCGATTCAGGTCCGCTCTAGGCCGGGGAGGCTGATTCGTGCCAAGTAGTGAATAATGATCAAAATAGTTCATAATACATACTTTCTAGGCTAATTCACTATCGCAAGTTTGCTCTTTCTTGCCTCCGTGCTTTCTCATCCTGATATAGATAGCTTTAGCAGGATTAAGTGCATCCTCACAGATAAAGATATAATTCCCATCTAGATCTGCCAGAACTTCAAAATCCTGAAATGCATTCAACTCAAGGAATTTTCTCAAAAAATCCCTATCTAGTGGGATTTTAAGCTCGATCCAAGTTTTAGTTTTGATTTGATAGTTTGGTTGTTTAATGAGAGTCATTTACATCATTTTCCCATGTTTAATGAGAGTCATTTACATCATTTTCCCCAAGCAAGAACTTTCTATAGTCTTCAAATATTTCTTTTACACATTGTGCGTCTATTTTACCATGATTTGAGCTAACAACGTTGAGATCAGGCTCCATCTTGCTTGCTACATAAGCATCAGCTTCTTTTATGTCTTGTTCTGTAGGTTTGTGCTTAAAGATGATGCTTAGACCTCCAGGCCCAAGCACTCTCACTCTAGCATAGTTACCTGAACTAACACCAAATCTCAAACCTTCTAAGTGGCTTACTTTAGCTAGTTTCATTTTTTCACACTTTCATGCCTTGACAGTATATTTACGCATTCCATCCTGGAAATCTGCCGAAAAATCAATCCAGCGTTTGCCTATCTTAAGATCAGAAGGTATGACCAGATTGTAATCCCTAGACAGAGTACAGGTAGCAAAATTGATTGGTCGTTCGAGTTCTTCCTTAATGACAGAACTGACCATATCCACAAAAAGTTCGTCACAAAGAGCCAGAAAACTATCATGACTTTCCTCCAGAAAAAAGAATTTAGTTTGGTATATATCCTTCAATCTTACAGAGATCCTCTGCATTGCAAACTTGACCTGAGAAGTTACTACATTCTGAGGAATGAATGCATAAGCTTCTTTATACAGTTCATCACCCATTCTATTGAAAAAAGTTCGCTTGTACCCATGTGGAGTTACCAGTGTACAATCATTGTCTACCAGGGCACGTTGTATATCATTGTGAAAGACCATCTGAATCTTGGGATTTTCAGCATGGAACCGTTCAAGCTGCTTGCCAGCAGCATACTCACTGACAAAAATCCCTGCTTTAGCCAATTGCAACATGTGAGTGTGTTTCTTCATGTTGTAATTGCCAGCATGTCTGGTTTTCTTGCCAATCTGTCGTTCCCAGTCTGTAATGTTCTCAAAATCCAAACCACTTACTGCACATGCAGTCATTGTGTGTCTATCATCTTTAAGACCATTTTTGTTCTTCTTGAACTCTGTTCTTTCGTAGCTCTTCAGTGCATCCCAGTCCTTAGCAAGCACGCAAACAACTCTATCCTCTGCTTGTGCCAGATCTGGTTCCAAGAAAACATAACCTTCATCTGCAATGAACATTGACCTTAAATCTGCACCACCCACGTCTAGTGTGACATCTTCATGCTTGGTCATACCTTGCAGGCTTATGCCTTCTTTGTCAATGCTAATTGGTGGTTTAAGTATGCCTGTTCCTGTTCTATATGTCTCTGTTGCGTTGAGATTGCATTGAGTATGTATCCTAGGTAGTTGCGGACTGAGTATAAGAGAAGGCGCGCCAAACCTAGTGACATCCGGCTTGCTGGGAACTGCATCAAGATAAGTGCCAATAGTTTTGCGAACTTTTCGTACCTCAAGAATACCCAGTAAGATGTCCTTATCTTTCTGTCTCTTGCAATTATTGTTAGCCAATGATTTAAGTGTATCATCACCTGTATCCTTTCTTAATGGCAGCTTCATGAAGCCAAAGATCAGCTTGGCAACCTGGTTCTTCATACCATTACTCATAACATTAAAGTTCTTATAAGTTTCGTATAATTGTGGATCTCCTTCTGTGATGTTCTCGATCAGCTTGGCCTGCTTGGCCTTTAGCATACTACCGTACTTATCTTGCAAAGCCTTGTGAACTGCCCGATCAACCAGGATTCCAACATCTTCCATGTTAGAGTAGATCCTATGTAGAGGCATCACTTTCTCAAAGAAAAAGTCGTATAACTGTTGTTCTTTCAACAGTTCAATGATCTTCTCCCCACACTCTACTTCCACAGCAGCATCTTTAGCATTGTACAGTAACCATTGTCTGAAGTTCTTAGCTTTATCAGCACTTGGGAATTCTTTACCTTCATCCTTATAGTAAGGTTCCTCTGTTAGTACAGACGAAATAAACTGTAGAGATTTGGGGAATTCTGGAAACAACATATGCCAGCCCATACTTGTATCAAACCAACAATCATGCCAGGCTAGTCCAAGCTGCCTGCAACGCTTTTCATCAAACTTAGCATTTTGGGCAGCTATCTTGATCTTTGTATCATGCAGGAATTCACTCAAAATGAGCCAAATTAAGCTCATATCTGAGGCAGGAATTTCCCCTGTCTGATCACCTATGTTGAATAGTGGGATACTGAGTGCTTCTTGAGGTGTGAATGCTAGCCCAATACATTGGGCAAATGTTTTGAAGGTTTCTACGTCAAGATACACATGTTCTTTATTCTGGTATCTTTCAAGAAACCTTACAACATCATTTGAACTTTGGGCTATGTGCAGGTAGCGTTCTGGAGGCTTGTGTTCTCTGAAGTTACTTTGTTCTACTGCTCTCTTGATATCAGCTTTAATCCAGGAAAACTCTTTCCAGGGATGTAGTGCTAACCCACCCTCTGAATGTAATAGGGCTGCTGGATGTATGCAGGATACAACCTTCTGCCCGGTTTTTCTGCATAATAGAATACTACCTCTATACTTCTCTATACCATGCAGGCCGGTTAGAGCTTCTAATGCAGTACTCCCAACTGCCAGGATACAATTGGGATTGATAGTTTCTAGCTCCATCCATAATTGAGGCAGGAAATCCTCAATCCTGTGTCCAACCAGGCTCAATTGATCCAGGCGGTTGTTGGGTGGATGTACTTTACAGACGTTTGTCGTGTATACTTCATTTCGGCTGGTTCCAGCCTCTGCCAATGCTTTATTCAGCAATTGTCCTGCTGGCCCAGTAAATGGTATACCACTCTCTACTTCATGCTTACCTGGAGCTTCACCAACAATAACTAACTTGGCGCTTGAGCAACCATATCCAGGTACATAATTGTTCATATGGTTTTCTCAGCATATATTCTTTCTAAGATAGCTTCTTGTTTCTCTGATAAACTTCCTTTCCGATCAAATTGATCTGCAATTGATTCAATAAAGTTCTTCTCCCAAGGAGTAAGAGGATGTTTAACTTCGTGCAAGCAGCAGTTAATCCACTGCTCGATAGTTGTTTTGTCTGGCATGTTTAGTTAATCACTTTCTTGTCTGTAATTTGGTTTGGTTCTAATGCCTAAAGTTGCTTCTGGGCAGCTTGTGTGCATTGTTTGTTTAATGTATCTGATTATCAGATTGATCAGTGTACTATCATCTGTTCTATCCTGGATGATTTTGATTAGATCAACGTCTGTAGAATCCTGCTTGCCACAACCTAAACAATGATAGATGACTTTCATGGCAGTAAATTTAAAGATCACCCACCAATTTTTCGACAGCAGCTTCGTATATATCCCAATCAATGTTTAGTTCGGCTGCCAGGCTGCGCTCACACATCCTTGCAAACATGTGTTCCCTATAATAGGGACAGCCTGGGATAGAGCCTGGATCAAAATGATCATCATGATGGGAGTTCCAGGCTGCAACCTGTTCCTGTGTGATCCCATTCAACCTGCACATTGTAGCCTCTATATATTCATGCAGGGTTACCAGACTATGACAGTCTGTATAAGTAAACAAAGATACCTTAATGCTCAAATGACCGAGTTTATCGTAACTCCAGGAACCTACTGTATTGTGTGGTTGTTCCTTATGATCTATAAGTTCCACTGTTACAGTGTTCATTATCAACTTCCTCAGTTTATGATTCAACATGTGTGTGAAAAATCCTGGCTGCAAAGTTAAGTTTCACTCTACAGCCAGGATTGTTAGTTGTTAACTACTCTTTCTGTTCCTCGACTTCGTCTTCGTCATCGTCTTCATCTTCTTGGACTAAAGCTTCTTCATCTTCATCTTCAAACTCTTCGTCTTCATCATCTTCGTCTTCTTCTGTGTCAACGATCTCCTGTTGGATCAATTGGCTGAGATCATCTTGTTCTTCGTCGGCTGCTTGCATGTGCATGTTGTACATTGTTGTTCTCTCCTGAATTAACAAAACTTTGCTGACTCTAGAATGTCTTTTACTTTGTTGATTGTGTGTTCTGCACCAGATTCGATCAGCAACCTTTCTGCATGTTGCAGCTCTTTGATGGTGTTTGTGTATCTCTCTGTTGCAAACAGGATTTCGGCCCTGATCTGTTCCAGCAAAGATGGTGTACTAACTTGCTCTGGACCTTGGGGCACCTGTATCTTGGCATAAGGATCATCAACATACTCTTGTTTGGTTGATCCAGTAAAAAGGTTTGATCCAGCTTCTTGTGTGGCTAGTCCAGCCACTTGTTCCTCGTAGATTTGTTTCTTCAGTTTGCTTTGGTTTTTCATATTTCCTCTCTATGTTAGATAGAAAATCCTGCCTGGCAGGCTGGATCAGTAAGATGAACCAATCCAGCCTGCACAAGCTAGTTTGTGCAGCTACTCAACCCTGCCAGTAGCAGGCATGAAATCGTCTGCTTTCCAGGATTTGAACTTGGTATCCCAAGTGAGATGAGCCTTAACATCACGACCCACCATCTTCTCCAAGTCAGGAGCAGCCCCACCCTCAGAGATCTTCTTACCAGAGACAGCTTCGATAAACGGAATGCTGAATGCAGGCGGAGTCTTCTCTGAGAGATAGTGCTTCACTTTGGCACCAATCACAGAGTTATCAGGTCCAGACTTGATAACCATTACGAACGTGTGAGTGGTAGCACTAGGATCATTAGATCCAGGACCACTGGAAAGCTCTGCAATGTTGAGCAAGTACCAGCCAGGCTGGCCTGCCTTTGCAGAGGCAACATCTTCTTTGCTAAAGTTAAACGGTGTAGGCATTTGTTTCTTCTTTCTGTGTTTGTTTTGTGTTGTATTGTTCTGTTCTGCGGATATACCAGGGTTATATCCTACCCTTCTGTTACGTATGCAACAAAACTTGTTAGAACTGATAAATAATCCAGCTCGAAGAGTGAAATTTGCTCCAAGACTGGTTTGCCACAGTGGCAGCAACAAACTGCATCTTTGTGACAGGTAACTTTCTTACAAAGTAAACATTTCCACATGATCAATCAGCCCAGCCGATCACTCGAACAGATCAGCACCAGCACGTTGTTGGATCAGCAGATCATACAGATTGTTGTTGGTGAAATCTGTAAACTGACTCAAGTGAAATGCAGTCTTAGCATCATCCTCACCTGATGTTTCAGAAGTCATCATATGTTTGACTTTCTGTGTCTCATAGTCTTCTGATGTTCCAAACAGATAAACTTCGTCAAACTGTGTTGGAATCCAAGCAGCAACCTTGCGGCCAGCAGTTACAATAGATCTTGTTTTGGTGACCAGTTTAGTTTTAAGATCCGGGGCTGATTCAGTGGTGAGAATATGAGCAACGAAGATTATGTTACGAGGATTCTCCGGCCTGGCAAACAGGATTTTGTGTGCTTCTATGATATGTTCCATAATCCTGGTTTCTGCGTTGTAATAGTCTATGGACATCAAATCCTGCTTGAACTTACCCATAGCATTACGCATGTTCTTCATCATCTGTTCCATACCTTCACCCTTAGCCATACCGATACTCTTGAGGATGAGAGATACCATAGATGTAATACTGTCGTTGATTACTGTCTCATACGGGCAGGACCCGTTGATCCAGCTTGTGAGTTGATCACAGTACGTGAAGATATCATTGTACTGTTCATACTCAATGGACTTGTGTGGAAAGTGCTTGCGTGCAATTGCAGGCATCTTCTTGTCAAAATCTGCCAGGAAGGGTGTTGGGTAGCTTAAAGCTCCTACAGTCTTCCCTGCTCCAGAAGGACCTTTGAACAATGCAAAGGTTCCAATCTCTCTATCTTTGTTATCTTGTGTGTTCATAAGTTATGTTGTCTATAAACATTTGGTATCTTGTGAATCCATATGCTTCTACGGATAATACAAAATCTATCATCCGTTTGTGCAAGATAGCAAGACTTTGCTCATCCAGGAATTTATCAGGTTCTATTTGGATTTGAAATGTTATAGCTTGCATTGGTCTATTTACTCAATCCCTAACTTTCTTAGAGTAGCAATGATTTGTTCATCGGTGATCCCTGGTGTACGGACCTTTCTGCAATGTGAGTGTGTTGGCCTGCGTAGACGCAAGTTCTCAGCATCCAGAAACAAACGATCACCACATACCCAGCAGGCACACTCACGACCTACAGACACTTCTACTCCTACATAGTGTGGGCAGCCAGGATGTACGCATTTTAGAACCTCATACCCAGAGCCTTGCTCAAGATACTTTTTACCATCCTTGATGATTATCTTCCTTCCGCCCAGGATAGACTTTTGATACTTGTGCAAGTGTGTTACTTTAGGTTCTTTCTTTCTCATGATAAAATTTCCTTGATTCGACTTTTTTCTGATTCAGTAAACTTACGTGGGGGAATGAGCTTGATCTTTACCCAACGTATATCACCCAAAAAAAGTCTACAATCATCTGTTGAATACTGGGCTACAAACCTTGAGGCTTGCCTTTGTGTGTACACAGCATGTAACGGTGTACTCCCAGACAAGACTACATATATGTCTCGCTTCTTGAGGTTAGTTGTTGTTACTGTTTTGGGCATCTATTATCTCTTGTTTGAAATTTTCCAATTCTTGCTGGATAGCTACCAAATTCTCTTTGATATCTTGATTACTGAAGATTATTGTTAGCAACCACTCGAACATTGAGAATACACCAGAATAGAATGCCTGCCTTGTTTCCCACACTTGATAAGGAGGGGCTTGTGGATGTACACATCTACGCTTATAGATTAACCATAATCTTTCGATTGTCATATTATTCTCCTGCCCAGCCTACAAGTTTACCAAGCCAATATCCCACTTCTTTTCCTCGAACAAAGACTGTAGCTTGTAATTCTGTACTTCTGGGTCAGCCAAGCAGATCTCTTTAAACGCACATCCAGAATACTTGTCACAGCTTGTAAAGTTCTTTGGAAAAGTTTCAGCATCAATCATGCCCATTGCAAACCTTACCCACCAGACTGTGTTGTTCACCCACTCTTGTATGGTGTTTGCAGAGAATCTTAGTGTGTGCCTACGAAACTTCTCCACTGGTTTAAGTGTCTTCTGGAAGCCAATCTCATTCACTATAAGGTTGTGTACTCCCAGGAACCAGCAGTAACCTTTGAACTGGTTACTCAATGCATTAGGATCTCTCCGGGCTGATGCAGTCTTGTGGTCTACAGGAACCAGGACACCAGAAATATCCAGGATTAGATCCATCTTCACTTCATATACGATGATCAGATCATCATCTTCATATAGAACTTTGGAGCCAACACTCTCTGTGGCTACCACGTTGTTCCAGCTATCATTCTCCCAATGATCAGTGTATTGCCGGAATGTGTCAATTACCTTCTCTACTTCAGCAATGTCCAAGTGCATCCTGGCAGCCTTGTGCCTGCCAATATCAGTAGAGATACGTACTACATCCGAGTGTGTAGTATTGTTCCTCTGCCATCTGTCCCTGTAACGCTTGAGCTTGTAATATTGCTCAAGCATGTCATGCAGCAGGCCACCACGCTCGAAGTAATCAGGAGTGATTAATGGCTGTGATCCTGTGAAATCATTCTCACTTGAACCAAACCTGAGCTTGAACAGAAACATGCAGGATTGTATTGCATCCAGTTTCTGTGAGTCAACTGCTACGATTCTTTTGTCTGTTTGTGTTATGTTTGTTTGTGTCATGTTTGTTTGTCTTTGTTGACTGACAACCAGTCCAAGTCTACTAGCTGCATTGTAGAGTATTCAACCCTCACAGTTACATCACAAAGCTCACTTCTTGCTGGGTCCAATCCTGCTCGTTCTCTGCCAGAATCAAACCATTCAACTTGAGCTTGAAACTTAATAGTTACTGTCATGATTGTTAATACCGGAAGCTTTTGTTTTGTGGATCAGTTTTCTGTCGGTGAGCACTGGCACAGTAGATCTTGCATCTTCTGAGCACATTAGCCCAAGCTTCTCTTACATGTTCTGGAAGTTCCTCCCAGGTTAGAGCACAACCAATCTTGGTTGTCTCTTCAATAAACTGTTCATACAACATTTGAGGTGTTAGCATTAGAATTTTATCTCCCTGTTTTGACTGTCTTTCATTTTGTAAAAAACATTTGCCTTTAATTGCTCGATCTTGGTACATGCTTCGTTGATGATCCAACTGATTTGCTCAGTTTTATCCTCTTCAGTTTCGATGTACATTGTTATGCTAATATCATGCATGTTTGTCTACTTTCTGTTTAGGATAGATGGTATGTCTTTGGAAAACTCCCAGCTGAATTCATCAGCAATGTTGTAACTAACACACAAACGATAAAAAGTTTTCACTATCCGTGTTAGTTGACCATCTGTTAGTGTTGGGTTGTTCTTTGCCTGGATCACAGCTTCAACTGCTATCAGCAAATCATTGATGTGTGGTTTATTCTTGTGCATGTTTGCTTTCACACTTTTGGATTAATTCCTTCATTGCAGCAATTACATCTTCTCTTTCAGCCGATGATACATAGAACAGATCACCATCTGGTCCATAAGTAAACATCATGAGCATGAAACCGTAACCTTTAGGCATTTTTGAGCCTACAACGGTCCCAATATCATAGAGTAACTTCTCTATCTCAAGATTTCTTGGGTTTGTTTGATTTCTGGGGTTTGTTTGATTTGGCATTTAATTCCTTGGTTCGCACTTGTTTTTCAATCATTACAGTGTAAGCATAGATGCAGAAATCACAGCAGAACACTGAGACTTCTTTACCATTCCAATGCTTGATTGAGATTGTGTTTGGTTTGTCTGTCTTGTTCTCACAAGTGTCACAATCTACTAGGTTAGTTATCATCTGGTTTGATTTCTTCTTTTTCTGTGCCAAGCGGCGAAGCCGCATGAATCCACTCTGGTTTGATTGTTTCAAAAGAATCAAACATGAAAACATGTGAAGCCTTGTGTTGGGAACAAAAAAGTTCACCACATACAGTACACTTGTCTGTGGCTGGTTCTGAGCATAAACTGCATTTAACTTTAACTATCATACTATCTATACTCCTTGGGTTGATCTAATAAAAGTTTCCGTAGAGCTTCAGATCTTGAGTGTTGACAGTTTAGCTCAGGTTCTGTTAACTCTAGTAAGTCTACTAACCGTCTAACAATCCTACGTAGATCTTGTAGAATACCAGAATCAACAGAACGGCTACGAATAGATACAAGAACTGGTCTTTCTTCATTCACTTTTGTTCCTCATAGATACTTGATCCTCATGATCAGGAAATCCTGCTTCAATCCTGGTTCCTGGCAGGGTTGTTAGTTCCTGCCAGGATTGACCAATGCAGCCGCTACAGCTGAATGCTGGAACTTCCCGAATCCAGCAACAGAGTCAGCTTGTCAGTCAACAGTTGCTGGTCTGCGATGTTCTCTTTGGTAGCCATACCACCTGTGGCAACCTTGTTCAAGAACTCTGGTGTGTCTCCAGGACCAATGTACATCACTTGGATCTTCAACTCAGGATGCGTAGCTAACAATGAGAGAACTCTTTCTTTGTCCTGTGCTTCCCCATCAGTGAGCAGCAGGATGTTGTTGATCTTCTTGTCCAGCATGACTTCCAATGCACGATGCAGCCATGTGCCACCACACGGTGTGGGGATTGCATCCCTCAAGCATGGTCCACATGTGTCATTGAACCAGTAGATCTTGGGGCTTGTGGTCAAGTTTGCCACAATGTTGCGGAGTGCTGTGATCCTGCTGCATCCCGGCTCACAGTCTTCAGTCATGCTGTAGGAAGTGTCCAGCAGCAGCACAGGCTGCTTGTCTCTCATTGCAAGCCTCTGTTTAAGAGAGAGGCTTGTGTTGTTGGGCTTGTCTGCATTCAGGTTGCTGTTGGTTGCGTTGGTAAGAGTTGTCATATCGTTTAATCGTCCTTTGCTGTAAAGATTGGTTGTTTGTTGTGAACTGCTTGGCTTGGATTCTAGCGCAAAGAATCAAGCAGTTCGTTGATTTCTTTCTTTGCACGATTGATCAGCATCATGCGTTCTGCACGAGCTTCCTTGTCAGAGATACTCTCTGTGTCATCACTGGCTGATAGATCCGGGTGGTTTGCTCTTGCCAGTGCTCTGTATCCTGTTTGGATCAAGGCTGCCAGAGCAGAGTCAACATCAATGATTGGCTTAGTAGAGAGATCTTTCTCAGTCTCCACCGATACTACCTTGAAGCCAATCCCAAGCTTTTCCTTGATCTGACGTTGAGTCAAGATAAAGGGTGATTCGATTCGTATAGAGTACACCTGCTGTTTGGGTTTGTTTAGTGTCATATTTTCTAGTTTCTCGTAGTTTAGTTCTATATATTTGAATGCTACATCTGGTAGCATTTTGGTCAAGTCAATTTGTGGAATGTTCAACAATGCATGATGATACCTCAGTACATCCTCTGCATCAGTACATATGACTGAGGAACATTTAGGACAGCGATCTAGACCAGCTAGGACATATGCATAAGCACACACTCCACACATCCAGCGTAGATCTGTGAGCTGTGTGGCCCGGTATGCTACTGTTCCTTTGAACATTACCATAAGTGTTAGTTGTGTGTTGTGTGGGCCAGTTGTTAGCTGGCCCACTTTGTTATGCTAGATGGAAAATCCTGCTATCCTGCTTGGCACATGTGCAAGGCGCAGCGCGTAGCCCAACTACCAGCTCCACCTTTTGCCACCTTGTGATGCTAGAATCTCTGCAAGCTCTTGGATCAAGCTTGTTTCATTCCACTGGTACTTATCACCATCCAAGGTGTTAGCCATGTAGGATCGTTTCTTCTCTACAAGCTCTGATAAGAATTCATCCACTGTGCCGATTGCTACAGGATACATAGCAGTTACAGCATTGGCTAACTGACCAATTCTGATGAATCGTGCTTCAGCTTGTTCCTCATTAGCAGGATTCCACTGTCTCTCGACCATCACACAGTCAGAGCAGAATTGCAGGTTAAGACCCTCACTGGATGCCAGTTGACCAGCAATCAAGATCCTGAAGTCTGGATTCTGGAAATCCTGCACTACTGCTGCCCTTGCATCAGCCTCAACACCGTGGATGTTCAACACTCCACGTCCGTATGTATCAGGATCAGTCTGCCTTAGTGCTTCAAGACGTTCCAGCAATGCAGCACTAACATCCTTGTGATGACAGAAGATCACAATCTTACGATCCGTGCTCTCTAGGAAGTCTTGCACATAGTCCAAGGTTGGTTCAATCTTGGCTATGCCAGTGATGTGTCGCATCTTAGCAAGATAAGCTAAGATACATGAGTTACGCTGTGCAATTGACTGCTGTTGGCCTGCACCATTGTAGTAGGTCTGGAACTCTTTAAGAGTATCCAGGTAGGCTTGCTCGACGATAGGTCCTAGTTCAGAGAACCTATAATCACGAGTGATTGTGGGAAGATCCGGCATTACATCAGCACGCTTGCGACGTATGATGAAGTCCTTAGTGTAATCAAAGAATGCTTCAGGATTCTTCAATCCGCCAAGCTTCAATGATCGTCCATTCCAGTAGCTATCAACCCAGTTACGCTCGAACCGCTCCTTTGTGGGGAACAGATCAGGACGTAACAGGTTCAATACAGGGAAGTACTCTCCAGCATGGTTCTTGATCGGAGTACCAGATGTGCAGCCTATGTGCTTGATGTCTCTGCAAGCAGCACGCACACCGTTGGTTCGCTTGGATGAACCATTCTTGATATGCTGGACTTCGTCAATCAGAACGTACTTGATCTTGGCAAGCTTCATCCAAGCATCAATGTCCTTGAACCGCCACAGTGTATCAAAGGAAAGGATCAATCCTTGGATACCAGGCAGGATTGGATCAGTTTCCTTGTTGATGATCTGTGCATCCCAATCCTCTCCAAGCCAGCGGCTGAACTCCCTACGATGTTGCTCCTTCAATCCTGCTTTGCACAGGATCAGCATCCGTTTGAGCTTGCGTGGATTAGCCTTTAAAGGCATCAGACCTTGTACAGTCTTACCAAGGCCCATTTCATCCAGGTTGAGGAATCTTACACCAGACTTAAGTGCGTGCTGGGCACCTTCAACCTGGAACTTATAAGGCTTCTTACCATCCTCACTTGTGAAATCTGTGAAGTCTGGTATTGGGAAATCCTGGGTTTGATCCACGTACCCACATGCATACTCCTTGTACGTGGATTGTGTCTTGTCACCAGGCAGTGTGAACTCACGTTGTACTGTGCAGCTCACATCAAAGCACGAAGGACATCTCTGTTTGAGCAACATTACAGTTCATCCTCCGCATCTAGGATTTGCTTACGCTTGATTGCTGCCTGGATGACTTCATCATCCGACAATGAAGGACGTTTCTTGCGGATCTGATCAGCAAGCGATTTGATCAGTTTGTTGTATGCAGACTTAGCTTCATCGGCCTGCTTCGCAGGCTGGGTTGCAGGCTGCTTGTCTGTCTGCTTGGCAGGATCAGCTTGTTGCTTTTTCCTTCTCTTTGCTTGTCTTTCGTACGTCTCACGTTCCTCTGGTGTGAGAGTAGTCATCTCTTCAGCTTGATAAGCTACCCGGCACTTGGAACTTGTGAGAACAGCAGTTCTGTAACGCTCGATTAACTGCTGTTGGTTGAAGATGTGCTTGTGAAGCTTTTCCTGCCAATCAGGTAAGAGCTTGTTGGTCTGTGCATCATGAGTGATGCTCCAGCACAGTGCTTCGTTGTGAACTTCGATCTCTTTCTTCTCTCTTCCTGACAAGCACTCTGTGGATAATTGAGCGATTTGCTCAATTTCTACAGGACGGAAGATATTTGCGGTGGATTGCTCTGCACACTTTGTGCAAAGTGCCTTGTGCGATGCATCCTTTCCACACACATACGTGTGGTTCCAGGAATCACCACACTTAGGACATGCGTGACCAGGACACTTAGGTGTTGGTTCGCCAATGTTCGTGGCATATGCAGCCCAGCTAGCATACTCACGATCTTTGGGATCGAGGTGAAAGCACTTACCACAGATGTATGTGGCTCCATTGATCCGACAATGCAGGATCTCTGCGTCACTGTTGCACTGTAGCACTTTGGTACACACAGTGCATGTGTGTTCGTGCTTTGCGAGTTGCACGGGTTCGGCTGGATTGTACTTCCCTGTGTGTACAGGTTTCTGTTCCACAGGATCAGATTGGCCTGGGATGGTTGCACTTGCTTGGCCATGGATTGGATCAAGCTGTGTTTTGTAGCACAGGAGGCATACGGATATGTTGCCCCTGTACTCATGTGGTTGCTTACGCAACTCACTGTTTGAGATTTGTTCTTGTGTCATATATGCTAACTCTGCTTAGGAGTTTTCCTTTTCTTGGATAGATTCTTCAGTTACGTTCAGATACTCGTACCCTGCAAGTCCAAAGCACTCTGCACGATACACGTTCGGTCTGCCAGGAATGATTGGTGCTTCCTCATGACAGTTTTGGGCCACACGCAGCAGAGGACCATGAATCAGTATCTCTGCTATGAGACGACCATTGTTGTGGAAGAGTTGTGCAATGCGCCCTGTGTTGGATATAGACAGGATACACTGGAACTCTTGTGTGTTAGGTATTGTCATATTGTGTTGTACTGTTGTGTTGTACTGTGTCGTATTAGTCTGATCTTCAAAACTCAGGTGACTATTCTGAGTGACTACGATGTCTCACGACATGGTAGTTTCACTGTTGATCCTGAGGATGATTTATCTAGCAGGATCAGTGGGCCGGGTGGACTGTGCTAGTTTTTAACCCTCAGCGCAGAGATCACACATGATATCTGCCTCTTGGCATTGGGTAGTAGTGAAAGCAAGTAACTGTGCAGGAGTGATCTCCATTGCTTCAGCCATTGCATTGATCTCAGCTATGCTGAGTGGTTCTCCACAGCAGATGCAGATCATTATTTGCTCTCCTTTGTTGCTTGTTTGTTGCGTTTGGCAGGCAGCCTGTTGAGTTGTGGTTGCTTCTTGGCAAACTTGGTCACAGCCTGAACAGCAGATCCATAACGCTTACGCTGCCATTCAGATTCGTTGAAGTACTGGGTTGACTCTTGCTCAGAACGTACATGCTTTTCAGCATGATACAGAATCAGCCAAGGTGCGCTGTATGCCTTACCAGGGTCAGCAGTGAGTTCAAGTTGTGGGTTGTCACCAGATACTTGAACACGTAACTGGTGGAATAACTTCGTGATGTCGATTGGTGCTTGTAGATTGGGCCAGTTCATATAGTTTGTTGTGTGTTGTGTTTGTTTGTTTTGTTTTGTTGTTTGTTGTAGGACTGTGATCCTCATAGATTTCAGTTCCTGAGGATCACAGGCCGGGAGTGTGTTTTCCATATAGTTTACCTTTACAAACGATACCTTTTATTACCTTTCTTCTTGTCTTGCTCTGGTGTACGTTGCCTCCAGACACTGCAAGCACAATAGATACATGCTCCAGTCTCTGTGTTGTCATCTGCCAAGTGATAACGCTTGAAATGCCCACATGCACATTTGTTCTCTTGTGTGCATGGTGATCCTTTAAAGGACCTCATTACTCTCTGGGGTGGTAGTTCCTTATTGAAAACTGGTCTAGCAGCTTTGACACCCTTGAGGTATGCTTGTAGGATTGGGTTGTTGTTGTCCATAATGGTGTTCTCTAGTGGTACAAGAAAATTTCCCTATACTTTACTTGTACTATAGATGTATATCCTTTGTGTTGTGAGTGTATCGTAGGGTGCCCCGTCGGTTAAGTCGTTGAAAAGAGGGCACTTAGGAATGGTAGCACGGGGTGGGGGGTGGTGTCAAGGGGGGCTATCCTATTGAAAAGAAAGGGGTTAGGCCGCCGCCGGGGTGGGCAGCGTGCAAGTGGTTTATTATGTAAGAGATAGCCTCATAATCCCAAACATTGGGATTGTACAGCGCTTACATACAAAATAGTGGGAAATGTGTGCATTTTTTGCATAAGTCCTTTGTTTTCTTATATATATAATAATATATATATATAAGGTAGTAGTGGACCCCTTTCCGCTAACCCCTTTCGTTCCAATGACTTGCCGGGTTTTACATCCCCTAATAATGAGAATAACACAACAGTAGAATAACATAACAATTGAAGTAAACTAGCAATGAAAATGTAACACTGCAAGAAATCTCAAATTGCTATAGATCCTCAATCCCAAAAATTGGGACTTTTTTCAGACCTTTATTCACCTCCAGTTAATAATGAACTGTTTTCTGGATAATGAAGACTTCTTATCGTAGGATGTCTTCTTTATCTACATTCGGTTCGTAATGAACAGTTCGTATGGTATGATGTGTTAATCTTAAATTTTAGTTAATAATAGATTTTTTGAGAATTTGATTTTCTGTCTA
>Ga0105242_10000853_pt1 | contig 23628 bp, 15 predicted proteins | sample KBSM24metaG_FD_81521 | JGI IMG/M metagenome (GOLD analysis project Ga0105242, IMG submission 81521) | Miscanthus rhizosphere microbial communities from Kellogg Biological Station, Michigan, USA - KBS M2-4 metaG | ecosystem: Host-associated > Plants > Roots > Rhizosphere > Soil | place...
CTACATTCATTTTGTGCTCGATCATGATTTGCACATCAACACGGGCGAGGAAGTTACTGAGGTAGTCCGCGAAGGCAACGACGGCTTCACCATTCGCACGCGCGTCCTGACCGTTCAGGAACACGGCCAGGAACGGACCTATCACGCGCGCGCGATTTTGTTTGCCATCGGCGCGATGGAATATCCGCGCCGTCTCAACATTCCCGGCGAAGATTTGCCGAAGGTGCATCATCGCTTCGTCGATCCTTACGCTTACGTGCGCAAGGAGGCGCTGGTCGTCGGTGGTGGCAACAGTGCGGCCGAAGCCGCGTTGTTCCTGTCGGAAGAAGGCGCGCGCACGACGATGGCCATCTGGCGTGAAGATTGGGATAACCGCGATCCGAAAGCCGGCGCGATGAAGCATTGGGTGCGTTCGCCGCTCGAAAGGGAGATTAACGAAGGTCGTCTGCACGTAATCCTCTACAAACAGATCGATGAAGTTACGTATGACTCAGTGCGGCTCACGACTGACGACGGCGAATCAATGACGATTCCGAATGACGTGGTCTTCGTCCTGATTGGAGCCGATGCTGATCTGAGCATGTTGAAAAAGCTCGGCGTCAAGACGGAAGCCGGAAAGCTTACCGAGGTCCCGGTGTATAATCCCGAAACTTTTGAGACGAATGTGGCGGGCGTCTATGTCGCGGGGCACTTCACGCATGCGCGTCACATCAAAGCGGCCATCGACGTGCCAAGGAAAATCGTGCCGCTGATCGCGCAAAGCCTCCGGGCCACGGCTGGATAATGAACCGAAACGAATTCTCTTCCGGTCACCACGTCAATCAAACCTCAAATCACCGTTTAATTAGTGCCGTCGTCAGACATGGCCCACTGGTCTCTCTGTTGGCGGTCTTGTGGGTGAGTTGTTTCTCGGGCTTGTCCAATTACGCGCTGGTCGACCTGGTTGATGAAGGCGCCTACGCAACCATTGCGCGCCAGATGTTGACGAGCGGCGATTGGATCACCCTGCGAATCGGTCCCGCACTTTATTTCGGCAAACCTCCGTTGCTGTGCTGGACCATCGCCTTCTTCATCAAGTTGCTTGGGCCAACAACGCTGGCTGTGCGTTTGCCTTCGGCGTTAGGCGTGGCCTTCACTTCTTTGGTTCTGTGGTGGTGGATGAAGCAGCGTGGTGATGAATTGACCGGGTGGTTGGCCGCAATCTTTTACGCGCTTTCGCCACTGGCGGCCGGATTGGCGCACGTCACCGTGTCAGAGGCGTTTCTGACGCTGTGGCTAACGATTGCAGTGCTCGGCGCCATCGATGGTTATCGCGGACGCGGCGGCGGTTATCTGGTGATGGCGATCGCCGCAGCTCTGGCGACGATGACCAAAGGTGTAATTGGTTTTCTGCTGCCGGGCGCGATGCTTTTGTTGTGGCTGCTTTGGTGGCGGAGGTTGTCGGATCTGCGGAAGCCAATCATGTTTGCCGCCGCCGCCATCTTTCTGCTGCTCGTGTTGCCATGGCATATCGCCGAATGGCGAGCGCAAGGCGAAACCTTTCTGCGAGTATATTTTTGGGAAAATCATTTTCAGCGGGCCGCCGCAGGCATCTACGGCCACGGGCGTCCGTTCTGGTTTTATCTGCCGGTGCTAATCTGCGCGAGTTTCCCTTTCATCATTTTCTTTCCCAAAGCCTGGTACGACGAGCTGAAACAACTTTGGCGGAAAGCAAGCGGTCGCGAAATCACCGGAATGTTTTTCGTATGGACCACGGTGGTGTTTCTATTTTTCTCGGCCAGCGTATCGAAGCTGCCGGACTACATTCTGCCGGTCCTGCCCGGCGCGATGATGCTGGTGGCGGCGCGGGTCAGCACCTTGTTACGCGAGCGCAGAGGATTGTCGCGCATCGAAGTGGGGCTGGCGGTTTTGTTCAGCGCTGGCCTGGGTCTCCTTCTGCTCGCGTGTGCGGTATTGGGAATGAGCTGGCGTGGCCGGCCGTCACCACTACCATATTCGGCGCAGTTGTTGTCGGGCCGGATCGGATGGCAAGCAACGCCGCTGACGATCGAACGCGTTTGGTATCGATTGAGTCCGTTCATTGTCCTGGCTCCCGAGACATTGTTCATGGGCGTTCTGCTGATCGTGGCGACGATACTCTTCGTCGTCTGGCGCAAGAACATAATCCGGGTGATGGCCAGTGCGATTGCGCTCAGTCTCTGCACGATAATTGTCTTTGCCCATTTTGGCCTGCCGGCGTGGAGCCGATTTGATATCGAGCCGCTTTGGCAACTCGCGGAGGACGCGCGGCCCGCAGTGGCCGAGGGCCAGCCGCTGGTGCTCTATGACATTCGTCCCGCTCGTCACAGCGTCACGTACTTGCTGGGCCGGCCGGACCTGGTGATAGACAGCACCGACGCGCCGGTGCTCCAACGGACTGTCACGCAATATCGGCGCGGCCATATTTTGACGCGGGCAGATAAAGAAATGCCGGACCTTCCGGAACCGATCACAGTCGAGAGAGTCGCCGGAAATTGGATCTTGTGGCGCTTTGGAACTTGAACCGCGGTATTCGGAGATAATCAATTGACGCACCCAAGACGCTATCATCAAGCGGCGAAGCTTGGCTCGAGTTAGTAATTGTGATAAAGCCTTGTCGCACGCGTCACTCAAGTGGCAGCCGTCTTAATTTTCCCGTCGATTGAAAGACTCATGATGCGTTCGTTCAGATGGCCAATTGTTTTTCTCGCAATCCTCACGCTTGTTCCTAACGCGCTATCGCAAAACAAAGAACAGGCGGTCAATCCTCAGTCCTCGTGTTCACGCGACAGTGCGCTCGGCATAATTCAACGGCAAATCGATCTGGGTAAGACGATCGATAGCGACGCGAAGCGCATTACGCTCACCTTGCGCGCCGCGGACTTGATGTGGCCGGCGGATCAGGAGAAGGCGCGCGCGACTTTTCGCGATGCTTTCGATGTGGCCACGCGGCTGTTCAAAGAGAAGGGGGCGCCGGATTCGAGAGACGGCCGTATGATCGTGGGCGGGACTGACTATCGCTACACGGCCATCACCGCGATTGCCAGGCGCGACCCGGCGTGGGCAGAGCGACTGATGAAACAGATGCTCGCCGAACAGACTGACGCTGCGACCGCGAAAGCAGCCGAGGAAGCTGCGAAAGAAAAAGCCGAAACCAATCCTGCGGCGACACAAACCAGCGCGAGCCTGATGGGCATCGCGCTGGGGTTAGTTTCCAACGATCAGCAGTCGGCAATTAAATTTGCGCGCAGCACCTTGCAGTATCCCGCGACGGTTTACACGGCATCTTTCTTTTTCAAGTTGTGGGAAACGAATCGCAGCCTGGCGGATCAGTTTTATACGGAAGCGCTGAACGCATACGCGCCGGCACCGATGGATCAGTTTCTTTACCTTTCTTCGTATCCGTTTGCCGCGAATCGCGAGATTGGCGAAATGCCCATACGGGCAAGCTATCCTGTGCCGAATGGCTTAACGCCAAATCCCGGCCTGCAGAGATTGTTCGTCTCGACGCTGTTGAGTCGGGCGCACGAATTAATCCAGAACCCGGTCACCCCAAAGGCCGGCGTCCGCTGGACTGAAAACACCCAGGTCTTTATGGCGCTGAGCCGGCTCGAGCCGCTCATCACAAATTCGCTGCCCGATCTGCTGCCGCAGGTGGCCGAAGCCCGCGGAAATATCGCCGCGATGTTGACCGAGCCGGAACAGAAACGCTCGGATGACACGATGAGGGATCCGCCCAAGCAGACCTTTGACGAGATCATCGAAGCTGCCGACAGGTTAGCCAACGCCGATAACCGCGAGGCCAATATTGCGCTGGCAGTACTGCACGCGGCGGACACCGGAACGGAAACAATCGAAAAACTCGATGCGGCCGCAATGAAACTCGAGGACATCAAGCTGCGCAAACAGGTGGTGAGCCTGGCCTACTTCAAGCGATCGCAAACGCTCGTCAAAGACAAAAAGTTGGATGAAGCGCGGCGGTTGGCCGCCAAAGTTGAAGAGCCCGATCAGCGCGCTTATCTCTACGCCAAAATTGCCGATGAGACGCTCAAACAAAAGAAGGACGACTCGGATGTACGCGAGATGTTGCAGGACGTCATCGATACGGTTGCCAAATCGTCAGACTCAGAAGTGAAAGCGCGGGCCATGCTGGTCGTGGTCCATCTCTACAGCACCATCGACGCTAATCGGGCGGTGTCTTTGCTTAGCGACGTAATCAAGACAATCAATAACATTCCCTCCATCGACCTCGCCGGCGATCGCATCAATCTCAAGGTTGAGGGCAGGGCCTTCGGCACCTATACCGGCTTACAGACGCCGGGTTTTAGTCCGGAAGTCGTCTTTCGTGAAATGGGTAAACTTGATTTTGACGGCACGCTGTATCTGGCGAGTAACTTGAATGACAAATCGATCCGCGGGATGACGACGCTGGCGCTCGCCGACCAGTGCCTCAAGGACCTGCCGCCGCCACCCAAAACGAACAAACCTGCTGCGGTGAAGCCTCAGTAGTCTCCAGCTTGTTCCATTCGTTCGCCGCTGGTAAATTCGCGGCGGTTTTTGGAGTGGGCCGGCTTGACGGCGCTTTTGTGTCAGAATCCCGATGAATCGGGATAGCGACCGGATCAATTGGTTCCTTTGCAATCACATGATCCCGTCGCTATCGCTCCGGGTTCTGACACTCTCTAAGAAAGCGGCGTCAAGCCGCCGCACTCCAAATGCGATCATGGAAACACCTTTGACTCCAATCGAATTCGCTCGTCGCGCTCGAAAGCTCTACGGCGATCGTGAAGCCGTCGTCGACGGCGAGCTGCGATTGACGTACGAACAGTTTTTCGATCGCTGCGATCGCTGGTCTGCGGCTTTGCAACAGTTCGGCATCGGCAAAGGTGATCGGGTCGCGTACATCGCGCCCAACACTCACGCGCAATTGGAATCGTTTTATGCAGTTCCGCAGATCGGAGCCGTGCTGGTGCCGATTAATTATCGCCTGACGGCAAACGATTTTGTCTATCTCATCAATCACAGCGGCGCCGAGGTGGTTTGCGCGCATTCCGATTATCTTGAAGCCGTCGACAGTGTCCGTTCGCAACTGACCGCAGTGAAGCATTTCGTGGCGCTCGACGGCCCGGCTCCTGAATCCGCCGGCGCCTGGCTTGATTATGAGACCCTGATCGCCAGGAGTGCGCGCGATTTTCGCGCCGTCGATATCGATGAAAATGATCTACTCACGATCAATTACACCAGCGGCACGACCTCGCGGCCGAAAGGCGTGATGATTACGCATCGCAACGCGTACATGAATTCTGTCGGCACGCTCGTGCATGAACATATGTCGTGTGCGGACAGATATCTTTGGACGCTGCCGATGTTTCATGCCAACGGCTGGACCTTTGTCTGGACGGTGACCGCGGCTGGCGCCACGCACGTGTGCTTGCGAAAGGTCGATCCGGTTCGCGTGTTCGAGTTGTTGACGAGCGAACGAATCACGATGCTCTGCGCGGCGCCAACGGTCTTAATCGGAATGGCGAATGCGGACGAAGATGCGCGGCGGAGCGCCCCGCGCGGATTGCGCGTGCTGACTGCGGGAGCGCCGCCGGCCGCGTCGACTATCGAACGGCTCGAAGATGAGCTGGGATGGATCGTCACGCAGGTTTATGGTTTGACCGAGACGACTCCTTTCATCACCGTGTGCGAGCCGCGAGCAGAACACGCCGGCTTGAATATTTCTGATCGCGCGACGATCAAGGCGCGCCAGGGCGTCGAGTTGATTACTTCAGGCGAAACGAAAGTCGTCGACGAAAATGAAGTCGAGGTCCCGCATGACGGCGAAACTTCCGGCGAAATTGTGGTGCGCGGCAACGTGGTGATGGCCGGTTACTACAACGATCCGGAAGCGACCGCTCAGGCGATGCGTGGCGGCTGGTTTCACACAGGTGACGCCGCCGTCGTTCATCCCGACGGCTACATTGAAATTCGCGATCGTTTGAAAGATGTAATCATCAGCGGCGGCGAAAACATTTCGTCGGTGGAAGTCGAGGGCGTGCTGCTGCGTCATCCAGCCGTCCAGGAGGTCGCGATCGTTGGTCTGCCCGACGAACGTTGGGGCGAAGCGCCACACGCCTTCGTCGTCGTGAGGCATGGTTCTACCGTTGACGAAGCTGAACTTCGTCAGTTTGCTCGCGAGCACCTGGCCCACTTCAAAGCGCCACATCGAGTGAACTTCGTTGCGGAATTACCCAAGACTGCCACCGGAAAGATTCAGAAGTACGTCCTGCGGGGCGGACGCACCGCCATCGCGAAACAATAATTCTTGCTGCGCGTTTACGTTTGTGATAAACGCGCCTTTCAAATCCAGTTCCGAACGGAGATCCTTTTATGGCTCGAACAATCGTGGGAGTAATCGTCGGCTACGTTTTGATGTTCATTCTCAATATCTGTGGTTTCGTCACCATGTACGCGGTGCTCGGCCAGGATCAGTCGTTTGAGCCGGGGTTATACCTGGCGTCTACGAAGTGGATTACGGGCACGTTTGTTATATGCCTGATCACCGGAGCAATAGCGGGCCTGGTTTGCGCGGTCATCGCGCGCAGCGGACGCGCCCCGCTCGCGCTCGCAGTCGCCGTCATCGTGCTCGGGTTGCTGCTGGCGATTCCGGCAATGATGAAAGCGCAGATCAATTCCAAACTGATTCGGTCTGGGGACACTCCCTCGATGCAAGCCGCCCAACTCGCGTACTATCCGGTGTGGTGCCCGTTCGCCTTCCCCTTCATGAGCGCAATCGGCGTAATGATCGGCGGGAAGCTCAAGCGTAATTAACGAAATATGCTTCGAGCGATTCTCGCAGTCGTTGTCTCTTACGTCGCCATGTTTGTGTTGGCGTTCATCGCATTCGCTTGTGCCTTTCTCATCGTTGGTCCTGAGGTCGCATTCAAACCGGGACTATATGAAGCCGCCACGACCTGGATTGTGATCGCGTTCCTCATCAACATCATCGATGCTCTTATCGGCGGTTTTCTTTGTGCGCTGATTGCAAAAGGAGGCAGAGCCCCGTTTGCGCTGGCCGTCGTCGTAATCGTGCTCGGTCTCGCCGTCGCGTTTGGGGATATGAACAAGGGAAAGATGAATGCAGGTTTGACACGCAATGCCAACACCCCGCGGATGGAAGCGATTCAAAAAGCGTATTGGCCGATTTGGGTGCCCTTCGCGTTTCCGTTCACCGGCGCGATTGGAGTTTTGATTGGCGGGAAGTTGAAACGGCGGGATTAATTACCACCGAGGACACGGGGAAAGACGAAGAAAATTAGGCGCAGATGAACGCGGATTTCGCTGACAGGAAAAAGCAAAGTGCACCCGAGTTCTTGCGACGGTCAATTTTTGATCTTCTCTGGTGTCCTCCTGTGGTAAATCTCACGAAAAATAAAGGCGAGTCATTTGACTCGCCTTTTTGATTCCTGGTGCGGATGAGAGGACTTGAACCTCCACGATGTCACCATCACAGGCTTCTGAGACCTGCGCGTCTGCCAGTTCCGCCACATCCGCGTACGGATTTTGATCTTACGAACGCGTTTGTGGAGTGTCAAGCAACCACCTCTCAATCGATTACATTGCTGCGATCACGCCGACGCGTGCGGCGGTCCCGAGTCTCGGTATCGTCTGATGCCGTTCGTCGCCGTCGCCGGTGCTCAGTGCGAGTGACATCATTGTCGTCGCTGGTCCCACGAACCCGGCGGTTTCTCGATCGCGGATAATAAATTTGATTATCCTGATTCGGATTTCGGACTCGGCCATTCGGATAAGTGACCACCGGCGGCTGATAAGGTGGTTGATAGGGTGGCTGATAAATCGGAATGGTGTTGCCTTGATTGATCGCGGGCCCGCGACCGTCCCAACGGCCGTCGCGAGCGTCATGGCAGTTCACGAATTTCGCGCACTTCTTATCGATATTCGATCCGGCTCCCCGGCCGTTCCCGCGTCCCTGCGCGTAAGAAACGATCGCGGAACCAAACATAACGAGTAGTGCAAACAAGACTATCGCCGGTGCGTTCCGGCTGGTTGTCGGCATCTTCATAGACCCTCCAGTAATTCGATGGGAAGCTTGATGATTTGATTAGCTGTCGGGGCAAGCCGACCGACTGGCAACAATTCTTGTGCCAGCAAATGAGCGCTTATTTCTTTTAGAAAGATTTGAGGAGAGAGTTCGCGCCCGCACGATATCAGGAATGCCAAACCCGATATCGGAGAATCGAGGCGAGGCTTCGATTCTCCGCAGGTGTGAGAAGTGTTTGCAATTCGACTATCTGAACCGAGGCGCCCGGTGATAGCGCGTCCCGTACGTCAAGTGACGACGCTGCCAATAGTCATTCATGTTGTACCTTCGGTATCCGACCCGATCGCCGCGGCTGACAAAGACCCGGTTACCATTGAATCGCGGTCCGCGCCCGTCCAAACGTCCGTTCCGCGCATCGTGACAATTCACAAAGACGCTGCACTTCCAATCCTGGTTGCGCCCCCGACCGTTAATACGATCGATGCGCGCGTCGCGACCGTTGCTGAAAACATCGACGTTACGGCCGCGTCCATTTCCTTTGCCGCGGCCCTGCGCTAAGACCGGCAGTGATATGAGACCTAAAATTAAGAGGGCGAATCCAAATCTAAATATTCTGTTTCTTGTCATGTTCTCCTCCGGTTGAAAAAGGGGAGAGAGTGCCGTGTCATCTCAAGTAGACTCCGAGTCGCACTCGACTGCGATGATATCGCGGCCGATATTCGCGATAGCTGTAACTGTAAGTGGGGGCCACCGATGAGTACGTATAGCGATTGCCGTAGTACGGTTGCGTGTACGTGTACGAATAGCCGGTGCTGTTGTACGGAGTCGGATAGCCGTAGCTGTAATACCGCGTCGAGTAGGAAGGTTGCGTGTACCCGTAGTCGTAATAAGGGCTGGTGTACGTTTGTCGATAGATAACTCGCGGCGCCGGCTGATAGACCAGCACGCGTTGACGGCGCGGCCGCACGACAACCCAGCGTTGCTGTGCGGACGCCATGACCGGCAACGTCACGACCACCAAAGCAATCAGCAACAACCATTTCGTGATCGAAGATAATTTGATCTGCATAATGCCCCCGACAATTAATGAACTGTTTTATCGAGGAGAGAAACGTGTTCGCCTTTATTATAGTCCGCGATTGTTAGCCTTAGCCTTGCGGCATTGTTATAGTTGAATTTCAAACGATGTCGACTGTGGCCCATGAGACGAGCACGCTTTCGGAGCGGATTGCGCGCGTGCGGCGCGGCTTGACCGAGGCGGCGCAGCGCGCAAATCGAAGTCTCGACGAGATTACGCTCGTGGCCGTCAGCAAGACGCACCCGGCCGCGAGCATCGAAGCGGCGCTTGCTGAAGGGCTGACCGATTTTGGCGAGAACCGCGTGCAGGAAGCGGAACAAAAGATTCCGAGCATCGGCCGTCACGCCGCCAAGTGGCACCTGATTGGACACCTGCAATCGAACAAAGTGCGTCGGGCGGTGGAACTATTCGACGTGATCCATTCGTTGGATTCGTCGGCGCTGGCGCAGCGGTTGAATCGGATCTGCGAAGAGATCGAACGCGAATCTTTGCCGGTGCTGATTCAGGTCGATCTTGGTCACGAGACCACCAAGACGGGTGTCGAGGAAAAAGGCTTGAGCGAGATCGTGGATGTCGTTCGTGACAGTGCCAGATTACAGTTGATGGGCCTGATGACCTTACCGCCTTTTTTTGACGCGGCAGAGCGCGCGCGGCCTTACTTTCGACGGCTGCGTGAATTGCGCGACAAACTACAATCTGACGGTGCATTTGAGAATCGAGTCGGCGAACTGTCGATGGGCATGACTCACGATTTTGAGATTGCGATAGCAGAAGGCGCGACGATCGTGCGCGTGGGGACGGCAATCTTTGGCGAAAGGAACTGAGCCCTGACATCGTATGGCGGCGCTGGGACTAATCTACTTTGTTATCCGCACGGCCCTGACTCTCATGATGGGCGTCGGCATTGCGTTGGTGCTGCTGCGAGCGATCTTCGATTACGCGGAAGTCAACCCTTTTACGTGGCATTACCGTAACGTACGCCGCGCGACCGAGGGCGTGCTGTTGCCGGCGCGCGCGATCCTGCGCGGATTCAGACTCGATCCCAGAATTGCGCCGCTGATCGTCGTGATCATGCTGATCGCCCTTTGGCTGGTGCTGGTACAGACGGCGAGCAATGTGCTTAACACGATCGCCGGAGTCTTGTTTGCGGTTAGCAGTCACAAACCAAATCTCGCCGCCGGAATCATCGGATATCTGTTGTTTGGTCTGCTGGGGTTGTACACGGTGGCGATCCTGACGCGCATCTTTTTCTCGTGGGTCGGCGCCAGTTATACGAATCGGTTTTATAGGTTCACGGTGCGCATAACGGAACCGCTGTTGGGCCCTCTGCGGCGAATAGTTCCGCAGGCAGGGATTTTCGACATCTCACCGCTGATCGCGTACGCGATCGTTTGGGTTTGCCAAATGGCCGTGGCCTCGACGCTGCTGCAGAATTGGCCGGTGCAGTTCTTCTGACACTACCCGTTTACGATTTCTGATTTAGGATTTAATATTAGCGACGTTTGACGTGGTATCGCGAAGATTCGGACGGCGTTACTTTTTCTGTGCGCGTCGTGCCGCGCGCATCACGCAGCGAGATTGTCGGGCTCCACGATGGTGCGCTGAAGATTCGAATCGCAGCGCCTCCAGTCGAAGGCGCGGCGAACAATGAACTCGTGAGATTTTTAGCAAAGAAGCTCAGCGTTCCCCGAAGCGCCGTGACGCTCGCTTCCGAAGCCAATTCCAGAAGCAAGACCATTCGCATCGCTAATGCCGGCGCCGCCGCGCGCGCCCAACTGATTAAGCTGTCATAAGTTTCCCCCATGGACCTGGAGAACATTGGCCGTTATCGCATTCTGGAAAAGCTGGGCTCCGGCGGGATGGGCGAAGTCTATCTTGCTGAAGACACGCAACTCGGACGCAAAGTAGCGCTCAAGTTACTGGCTGAAGAGTTGACTCAGAATCGCGACCGGCTCAATCGTTTCGATCAGGAGGCCTACGCCGCGTCGGCCCTCAACCATCCGAACATTCTCACGATTTACGAAATGGGTGACGAAGCCGGTCGTCACTTCATCGCGACGGAATTTGTCGATGGCGAAACGCTTCGTCACCGTTTCGGTGGGCCGCCGATGGATCTGCCGGAAGTGCTCAACGTGGGGATTCAGATTGCCGAAGCTCTCGAAGAAGCCCACGCGGCCGGCATTATTCATCGCGACATTAAACCTGAGAACGTGATGATCCGGCGCAGCGGACACGTGAAGGTGCTCGACTTCGGTTTGGCCAAGCTCGTCGAAAAGGCGCCGGGAGATGACACGGACACCGAAGCTGTCACCCGCGCGCTGGTGCAGACGGACGCGGGTATGGTCCTCGGCACGTCGCAGTACATGTCGCCAGAGCAAGCCCGCGGCAAACCGATCGATGCGCGCACGGACATCTGGAGCCTGGGCGTGGTGATGTACGAAATGGCCACCGGGCGCCCGCCTTTCCACGGTGAGACGAAGACTGACGTGATCGTCGCGATTGCGCGAAACGAACCGCCACCCATCGCGCGTTTCGCCCCCAACGCGCCGCCGGAGTTCGAATGGATTGTGCTGAAGGCGTTGCGCAAAGACGTCGACGAGCGTTATCAGACAATCAAGGAACTCGAATCGGATCTAAAGAAGCTCAAGCAGCGGATCGAATTTGAGACTGAGCTCGAGCGCTCGATGGGGCCGCAAAGGTATTCCTCAGCTTTTGCGAAGATGCCTGACACCGAGATCCAGCAGGCGGCGACGTCTTCGCTCAGCGCGCAAACGACAGCCAATCCGGCGCTCTCGAGTTCAGTGGCGCCGCCATCGGCGCAAACGCGGGCTTCGAACGCCGAGTACGTCGTTGAGGAGATCAAGCGTCATAAGACGGGTGTGGCCGTGATGACGCTGGTGGCGGTGATCGCGGCCGTGGCGATCGTTTACTTCGCCTTTCTGAGAAAGACAAATGTCCTGACTGAAAAGGACACCATTCTCCTGGCTGATTTTACAAACACGACGGGTGATGTGGTTTTTGACGAGACGTTGAAGCAAGCGCTCGCAGTTCAACTGGAGCAGTCGCCCTTTCTGAATATTTTTTCGGAGGATCGCGTCCGCGACACGTTGAAATACATGAACATGCCTACCGACACGCGCATCACGCGTGACATCGGAAAGGAAATCTGTGCGCGCCAAAACATCAAGGCCATGTTGCTCGGATCGATTTCGGGAGTCGGGTCGCACTATGTCGTCTTGCTCGACGCCGTGAACTCGCAAACCGGAGACGTGATTGCGAGTGAGCCGTTCGAAGTCGACAGCAAGGAGCAGGTGTTGAAGTCTCTGGGGCCGGCGGCCTCGCGCCTGCGCGAGAAGCTGGGCGAATCTCTCGCCACCCTCAAGAGTTTTGATGCGCCGATCGAGAACGTTACCACTTCTTCGCTTGACGCCTTTCGTCAATATTCGCTCGGGACGATCGCGCACTCCAGGGGTGATTACGACCATGCGATTCCTTTCTATCAAGCTGCGATTCAAAAAGATCCCAACTTCGCGATCGCGCACGCGCGGCTGGCTTTTTGTTTCAACAACACCCGGCAACTCGAGGCTGGCCGCTCGGAGTCCATTAAGGCATACGAACTGCGCGACCGGGTCAGCGAACGCGAGCGCTTCATAATCACTTCAAATTATTACGGCGCCGTGACGGGTCAGTGGGACGAGCAGATTAAGGAATTGGAGAAGTGGAAGGCGACCTACCCGCACGACTTCGAACCTTTGAATTTTTTGTCCAACCGTTATACGACGGTTGGTCCATTTGACCTCGCGGTCGTCGAGGGCAACAAGGCAATCGAATTAAATCCGAATGATGCCCGCCCGTATGTGAATGTCGGTGTGGCCTTTATTGAACTCAACAAATTTGACGAGGCCAGGAAGGTTCTGCTGCAGGCGCAGCAATTAGGACGCGAGACCACGAACATGCACGCGCGGCTTTATCAACTTGGCTTCCTGCTGGGCGACAGCACGCTAATGAAAGATCAACTGGAGCGGGCGAACGCCAATCGGAATGCTGAGGCCGCCCTGATCTGGCAAGCGCAGGTTGCCGGATTTCAGGGTCAAGTGACTCAAGCTGATCAATTAACCGATCGCGCCATTCAGATTTTCCGCAAGCCTGATACGAAAGAGACCATCTCTCAGTGGATGCTGGCGGAAGCGACGCGTGACGCCGCCTTTGGCAATTGCGGTCGGGCAAGCGAGTTAACCAAGCAGGCTTTGGATCTATCGCGCGAACAGATAACCCTCTACGGCGCCGCCAATGCCTACGCCCGGTGCGGTCGGTCCCTACAAGCTCAGGCTCTGGTCGATGAACTAACGAAAAGGTTCGAGCTCGACACTTTATTGAATGCTACGTGGCTGCCAATCATTCGCGCGCAGACCGAATTGACCAAAGGCAACGCGGCGCAGGCAATCCAACTGCTTGAGACCACGCGCAGGTACCAATCGTATGGCGAGTTCTGGCCGCAATACCTTCGCGGCGAGGCGTATCTGAAGCTTAACAATGGGGCCCAGGCCGCGGCCGAATTCAAAACGATTCTCGCTCATCGTGGCTGGTACCCCACGTCCCCGCTGTACGCTCTGTCACAACTTGGCCTGGCGCGGGCCGAAGCGGCCGCCGGAGACAAGGGGGCGGCGCGCACTGCCTATCAGGACTTATTCACGTTATGGAAAGAAGCCGACGCCAATTTGCCGGCGCTGTTAGCCGCGCGCGCTGAGTATGACAAGCTGAATTAGAATTTGCCTCAAGAAGCGCCGGCAGCCTTCCCATACGGCCGGGCTTCTGACGCGGCCCTGGTGTGATATAGTTTCCGGTCAAAATTCAATCGAAAAGTAAGGATCTGATTCTCTAATGTCGGGACATTCGAAGTGGCATTCGATTAAGCACAAGAAGGGCGCGCTCGATGCCAAGCGCGGCAAACTTTTCACTAAATTCATCAAAGAACTAACGGTCGCGGCGCGCACTGGCGGCGGCGATCCGGATGCGAATGCGCGACTGCGGAAAGCCATCTCTGACGCCAAGGCCGGCAATATGCCGAACGATACGATCGATCGCGCGATCCGCCGCGGTACGGGCGCAGAAGAAGGCGTCAATTATGAAGAGATTACTTATGAGGGTTACGGTCCCGGCGGTGTCGCTTTATTGATTGAATCCGTGACCGATAATCGCAATCGCACCGTCGCCGAGATTCGTCACATCTTTTCCAAGAATGGCGGCAACCTGGGCGAGTCCGGGTCCGTCGGCTGGATGTTCGACAAGAAAGGTTATCTGGTAGTCGAGAAAGCCGCCAAAGCGGAAGATGAACTTTTCGATCTCGCGATCGAAGCGGGCGCCGAAGACATTCGTGACGACGACGACAATTGGGAAATCATTACTTCACCCGAGTCCTTTGAATCAGTGCAGACTGCCATCAAAACAGCCGGCATAACGCCGCAAGTCGCCGAAGTCGAAATGGTCCCGCAGAACTACATTAAGCTCGAAGGCTCGCAAGCGAACCAGATGGTGAAGCTGATGGAAGCGCTCGAAGATCACGACGACGTCCAGAAAGTGTCCGCGAACTTCGACATGAGCGAAGCCGACATGGCGGCGGCCTGAGGTTGGGTCAGGCCCCTGCAAATCATTTGCATTGACTAAAGTGATAACATCCGAATCAAGGCAGAGTCGAATGACAATCTGATTGGCTTTATCGCCAGCAGCGTGGAGAAGTTGCGTGATGACGTGACTTCCATCCGTGCGGAAATGGTGACGAAGAGCGCTTTTGAGGCCGCAATTACCGCGATCCGTGGCGACATTGAACAGGTCCATCTGCGGTTAAATACGATGGAGCATTCTGTGTCCTCTCGATTTGAGCAGGTCGAAACGGAACTCAGTCGCCTCCGCAGCGCCGTATTTGTTCTCGGCAAGGATCGCCCGGACATTCTCCGCCTACTGGGACACAACGGCTCCTGATTTTCACAACTGTCCTTTCATGATTTGCTGACAGACTCTCAAGGCTGTGTTAGATTTCGCCTGTGCGCGTCTTGGGAATCGATCCGGGTAGCGAGACGACAGGCTGGGGCGTCGTTGAAGGCGATGGCAATGGGCAGAAATATCGCCTGGTCGAATTCGGTGTCGTCAAGCTTTCATCATCCGCAACTTTTTCCTCCCGTCTTTTAAAAATCAGTCGAGCCCTTGAAGAAATAATCGACCGACTGACACCCGACGCTTGCGCGATTGAAGAAGCTTTTTATTCAGTCAATCCCAAGGTTGTTTTGAAGTTGGGACAGGTGCGCGGGGTCGCGTTGCTGGCCGCCGAAAAAGCTGCTTTGGAAATTGGTGAATACTCACCGCGATTGGTGAAGCAAACAGTAGCCGGGTATGGGAACGCCGAGAAGCAGCAGGTCCAGCAGATGGTGCGCGTGCTTTTGTCTTTGACGGCCATTCCGGAACCACATGACGCCGCAGACGCGTTGGCCGTTGCCATTTGCCATTTTCATCATGCGAACATGAAACAGCGGTTATTAGCGGCGGAAGCTGGCGCCGGTACAGGCTTAAAAGTTCTCGTTCGCGGGCGCAGGCGAGCATGACGAGCGCCCTTTTCTATTTGCTGCAATCGTTATTTACTGAAACAACACAAACCCGGCCATCGTGTAGTGCTCCTGATCACCGATTAATCTAATGAAGTCGCAGGTCTCCAAGCGAAGCTTCATGAGCTGGATCAGATTCGGCCTGGCGAGCGCATCGGTCCTGCTGCTGCTTACTGCTTTGTTGTGGCAGCTATCGCCGGATGTGGCAGCTTCATTTTTCTGGATTCCGTCGCTGCAGGATCACGGCACGCCAGCTCGGTCCGCACAAATCAATCCCGTTTCAAAATCGGTTATCGACTTTAGCGAATTGGCGAAAGCCGACTCTCGATCAGGCAGGCAAAAACCTGAATTAGCCAGACCGCCAGACGCGCTGCCGGAAACTCGATCGATCCCGGAACTCGAGACCCAAAACGAACGCGCCAGCAATGAAGAGACCTTTCAGCCGCAGCCGCTGATTTCATCGCCGGCGCCTTCCCAGAGTTTTCTTGCACAGGAAGACGCACCGCAGGTTGGCACCGGCACTTTCGTTGTCCCCCCAGATACGGCTGGCGCAGTTGGTCTTGATAAGTTGTTCGTCACGGAAAACAGCAATTATCGGGTGCAAGATAAGTTGAGCGGCACGGCTCTTTCAACCGTTTCGATTAATACCTTCTGGTCGTCCACCGGGGCTGCGAATGTCTTGAATCCGCGAGTTCAGTACGATCCATTCAACAACCGTTGGATAGTGTCGGCGATTTCGAATCCAGGCACCGCCAACTCTTCGGTGCTGTTGGGAATCTCTGCCACCGCAGACCCGCAGGGCACTTTCACCTTGTTTCGTTTCGTAGTCGGATGTGCGGCGGGCTCCTCGAATTGTAACGTGAGCGGTGAGACTCCGGACTTTCTCATGCTCGGTTTCAACAAGAATTGGGTGGCCCTGAGTTGGAATCAATTTCAGATAGGCGGCTCGAATTCTTTTGTCGCCGGCAAAATGATCGTGCTGGACTATCCTTCATTGCGCAGTGGGATCACCAATAGCACGGTCTTCACAGTTACCACGGCCGACAATCTGGCGTCATTCTGTATGCATCCGGCGGCCACGTATGATTCGGCTGAAGAAACCTTGTACGTGCCGGCGCATATCTCCAGTGTGAATGCTACCTACCGGCTTCATAAGATTACCGGAACGCCCGCCGCGCCAGTTCTGGTTCTAGACACCGTCACCCGCACACGCAGCGGCGGTAGCTGGACGCAGCCAGCCGGCGAAATTCTCCCGCAGACCTGTATTGGGACGCCCGGTAGCAACTGCCCGCCGACGAATCGCTCGATTGAAACCACCGACGCCTTTATCCGCTCCAACGTTGTGTTTCGCAACTCGAGCGTTTGGTACGCTCAGACGATTGCTTTGCCTGCAGGTGGCTTGGGACAGTCGAACACCCACACGGCTGCTCAATGGACGCGCCTCGATACGAGTGGAAATTTTGTGGATGGTGGTCGCGTTGAGGATCCAAACGCAGATCCGACTTTCGGCGAGTGGTATGCATATGCGTCGATCGCCGTCAATGCCAACAACGACGTGCTGCTGGGTTTTTCCAACTTTTCCCGGTCTCACTTCGCCGGCGCTGGTTATGCGATGCGCCTGGGCAGTGATGCGGCGGGCGCTATGCGAGATCCAGTAATCTTCAAGCCGGGTGAGGACTATTATTCGAAGGATCTCGGATCTGGTCGCAATCGTTGGGGTGACTACAGCCAGAGTGCCGTCGATCCAACTAACGATCAGGATTTCTGGACGCTTCAGGAATACGCAGCCACGCGCGTCATCCAAGACAACCAGCAGACAACGAACGCCAGTCGTTGGGGTACGTGGTGGGCCAAAGTTCCCGCGAATGGTCCGCCACCATCTCCGACTCCAACGCCTTCACCCACGCCTGCGGGCTGTCCGACCGTTTTAACCATCACAGATAATGGGGACGCCGATGATGCTGCGCCTGGTAACCGTGTGTGCGCCACGGCCGCAGGCGTCTGCACGCTCCGCGCCGCCATTGAGGAAGCGAACGCCCTTTCAAATTGCGGCACCATCGACATCAACTTTAACGTTACCGGGACAATCACGTTAGGCACCCGACTCTCAGACCTGAACCACAACCTCAATATTAGCGGGCCAGGCGCAAATCAACTGACGGTAATGCGCAGTACGGCCGGCGGGACCCCGGACTTTCGGATATTTACGATTCCGGCCAATCGCACCGTCAACATCACGGGCCTCACTCTGGCAAACGGCATCGTCAGCAGCGGCACTGCACCACTCAACAGCGGCGGCGCGCTCGCCAACAGCGGCACCACGACATTGACGCAGAGCGTTCTCACCGGTAACTCGGCGCCCGTCAACGGCGGCGGCGGTCTATTTAACAATGGCACGATGATCGTGCGAGATAGTCTGATTACCGGAAATAGCGCCGGTCTAAATGGGGGCGGAGTCTACACGGTTGTGGGCGGCGGTCTGAACGTTATCAACAGTACGATCTCGGGAAATCGGGCGGCCGGCGAAGGCGGAGGTGTCTACAGTTCAAACGGAAGTCTCAAGCTAACTAACGTTACCGTCACCAATAATCGCTGTAACTCAGATGACAATCCCACTCTGAACGAGACTGAGAATGGTGGTGGTGTGTTGGTGTCGGGCGGTAACGCCACTCTGTCCAATACGATCGTCGCCGGTAATTTTCGCCGCAGCTCTGGTACAACTGCTAATGACTTCGCGAATGGCGGCACCCAGGTCTCGTCAAGTTCATTCAATCTTTTTGGCACAGGTGGGGCCGGTGGATTGACGAACGGCGTCAACAACAACCAGGTAGGCGTTGCGGATGCCGGGCTCGGCGGATTGGCAAACAATGGCGGACTAACCATGACGCACGCATTGCTACCGGGGAGCCCTGCTATCAACGGTGGCAGTAATGCGTTAGCGGTCGATCAGGGCGGTAATGCGCTGCCGACCGATCAACGTGGAAGCGGATTCGCTCGGATCGTCAACGGCACTGTTGATATTGGAGCATTTGAAACAAACGGAGCACCAACTCCCACGCCGACTCCAACCCCTTCGCCAACCCCGACGCCTTCGCCGACACCAACTCCCACGCCGACAGCCTGCCTTACTTTCACCGTGAACAGCAACGCTGACACAAGCGACGCGAGCAACGGCGATGCGCTTTGCCTGACCGCCGGTGGAAGCTGCACCTTACGGGCAGCGATTCAGGAAGCGAATGCAATTTCGTCGTGTGGTCTGATCGATATTAACTTCAGCGGCGTCGCAAGTCCGATAGTCCTGGCGAATGCTTTGCCCACCATCAATCACAACGTCAACATCAATGGCCCTGGCGCAAGCCAGTTAACGGTGCAGAGAAGCACAGCTGGAGGAACCCCAAACTTCCGGATTTTTATGATTAACACCAATCGCACCGTAAGCATTTCTGGTCTCACGATTTCCAACGGCAACACCGGAGGTGGCAATGGCGGTGACGGAGGGGGCATCGAAAATGAAGGTAGTCTGACCCTGACTAACTGTAATCTTTACGGCAACAGTTCCTCCCCCGGTGGTCGCGGCGGCGCCATCCGGAGTGCGCTCGGTAATCCCACTTCTCTGATTATCACTAACTGCAATATCGGCGGAACCGCTTCCGGTCAAGCCAATACTGGGGTGCCCGCAATCTCGGGGGCCGGCACGCTTGTCATGACTGGAGGCTCCATAGTCGGCAATCAAGGAGGCGGCCTGGACTTTAGTGGGAGAATGACGCTCACAGGGGTCGCCATTACCGACAATTCATCGCCTATTGACGGAGGCGGCGTCTCGTTCGCGGCATTCACTACGAACGACATAAACAGCGTGGTGAATTGCTTGATCGCCAATAACACCGCCGTGGGCAACGCCGGAGGAATCCTGGCGAATTTCACTTCACCCTTACCCTTGTACTTGATCAATACCACCATTTCCGGAAATCGAGCCGGGGGGCGAGGCGGAGGCGTTCAATTTGCTTTTGGGGCCGGCCGAATTATCAACAGCAGTATCACGAACAATCGTTCTGACTCTAATAACAACGGGGCCGAGCCAGGCGGCGGGCTTGACGGGGCCGGCCCTAACTCAGTTCTGAATAACACGATTGTCGCAGGTAACTTTCGCGGCGGCAGCGGCAGCGTCGCCGACGACATCGCCGGTCCCGTCGCTGCGTCGAGTGCTTTCAATCTAATCGGCACGGGCGGGTCAGGTGGTCTTACCAACGGCGTCAACAACAATCAAGTCGGAGTCGCCAATCCGCTGCTGGGATCGCTGGCCGACAACGGCGGCGCAACCCTGACGCACGCTCTGCTGATAGGCAGCCCGGCCATCAATGCCGCCAGCAACGCGCTGGCGGTCGATCAGAATGGTAATGCGCTCACCACAGATCAACGTGGCGCCGGCTTCACGCGCTTCAACGGCGTTGTCGACATCGGCGCCTACGAAGCAGGCAATCCGATTGACGACGCCAGGTTCTTTGTAAAGCAGCAATATCTCGATTTTCTCAATCGCCAGCCCGATCAAGCCGGTTGGGATTTCTGGACCAACGAGATCACATCCTGTGGCAGCGACACTCAATGCACTGAAGTGAAGCGCGTCAACACTTCCGGCGCGTTCTTCCTGTCCATCGAATTTCAGCAGACCGGGAACCTCGTCTACAAGATGTACAAGGCCGGCTTCGGCAATCTTCCCGGTAAACCGGTAGCAGTCGACCGGGCTCCGTTCATGGCGGACACGCGGCAGATTCAAAGTACGCCTGGGCAGGTCATCGTCAACCAGGGGAATTGGCAGGCCCAGTTGGAAACCAACAAGCAGGCGTTTGCGCTCGCGTTCGTGCAGCGCGCGTCATTTCAAACCGCGCACGGCGGACAGCTCGCCGATGTGTACGTTAATTCGTTGTTCGCGAACACCGGAGCATTGCCGACTTCGGCGGAGACGACTGCGGCAGTAAACGCTTTCAATGCCGCCGGCGGTGGCGATGCCGGCCGCGCCGCCGCGCTGCGGAGCGTGGCCGAGAGCGCTTCCGTCGCAGCCAGGCTCAACAACGAAGCATTCGTGCTGATGCAATACTTCGGATACCTGCAAAGAAATCCTTACGATCCACCTGAGTCAACACTCGATTACTCCGGCTACAATTTCTGGCTGGGCAAGCTGAACCAATTCAACGGTGATTTCATTGCGGCGGAAATGGTTAAGGCGTTCATTGCTTCGCCCGAATATCGCCACCGATTCGGACCGTGATGAGGAATTTTTGCGTCTGGATTTTTAGAACTGGCCGCGCGGGAGCTGAAAAAGGTCTCCGAAGGTGGGCGGCGCATTCAGAAAGTGGGGTAGGGCCGTGCCGATTACGGCAACGTTTAGGCGCGGACTGGCAACTTAGAGTCGTCGCGTTTTCGGCTTCAGTCGCCCCGTCATTCGATTTGAAGCAATTGATAGCCTCAAGCTTCGTATTATTTGGGATCTGCCTCACAAATTAGTTGTAGAATGATTCGTCAGTTTTAGGGTTTGTGACGCTGACGAGCCTTTCCGTTTTTCTCCGAGTCCAGCAATTATCATGATTTTCAACGACCGCCGCTTTGTCATTCTGGTTTTTCTTGGTGTCTTCATCTCGGGAACCGCGATCGCTTCAAGGAAGTTCTCTCAACCGTCCCTCAGCGGCGAGATGTCGGCGAACGGTTTGCTTGAAACCGCAGGCCGCCGCGAACGAACTCGGAACCAACCTCCCGCGACGAATGTGTCCGTGCCCCAAACTCCGGCAGATCCGCCGAAGTCAGCGCGCCGTGAATTTACGATTTATCGCAATGAACAGGGCGAGATAGTCTGCCGCGAAGCGACGCCTGACGAAATCAGGGCGCGCCAGGGTGAAGACCTGAACCGGCTGGGCCTCCGCCAAATCAATCACCTGGAACTCGACAAATCGGTGAGTGCTCAGGCGCCCGCGGCCACGAATCTCGTCATCGTTTTGCGCGCCACGCAACAACTGCAACAAAACGCTGCCGCCGTCGCGGCCTTTAATCGCGCCGCGCAAAATTGGGAAAGCATCATCACGTCGCCAATCACGATCTACATCGACGTTGATTTTGGGCCCACGGGTTTTGGGCAGCAGTTTCCGCCGAATGTGTTGGGTGGAACCGGCGCCCCCAGTTCCAGTTTTCCTTATCAGTCGGTGCGCACCAATCTGAATGCCGAAGCGACCGGCGAGGGAAATGCAACCAAACAGGCCATCTTTAATGGATTGCCGGCCAATAGTGTTCCGACCGATCTCGGCAGCGCCAGCTCAGTTGATGTTTACGATTCAATCGCGCGGGCGATCGGTCTCTTACCGGCGACCGCCCAGCCGGCCGATGATGCCGCACAAATAGCTTTCAACTCCGGCAATAAGTTTGATTTCGATCCATCGGACGGTATCACCGCCGACGCAATCGATTTTGACGCAGTGGCCACGCACGAAATTGGTCACGCGTTAGGGTTTGATTCAGATGCCGGCGAGAACATCCCGAAGCCGACAATTTGGGACCTCTATCGCTTTCACTCCGGCACGACATCGGCGACGTTTCCCACAGCGCAACGCATCATGACGACCGGCGCCTCAACCAGTGATCTTCAATTCGATTTCATTCCCGGTAATCCCGAGTTAGGCCTGTCAACCGGTGGGCCAGACGGGAATGGCGGCGATCAGTGGCAATCGAGTCACTGGAAACATGTCTCGAGTTGCACCGGTTACATCGGAATCATGGATCCGGCGATTGGCAATGGATGCCGCCGCACGATTACCAGTAACGACATTCTTGCTCTGGGTTCGTTCGGATATAACCTGACGAACAGCAATCAGCCCCCGCCACCACCGCCGTCACCGACACCGCCGGCGAACGATAACTTCGCTAACGCGCAAGTAATTTCGGGCTGTTCCGGAAGTGTCAACGGATCGACTTTCGGCGCGACGAAGGAAGCCGGCGAACCGAACCATGACCCGGGCGACTCAACTGCCCTAACGCCTAATCATTCAATCTGGTATCAATGGCAAGCACCTTCGTCCGGCAGCACTACGATTACAACTGCGGGCAGCGACTTTGACACGATCTTAGCTATTTATACCGGCAGCACGGTGACGAATCTGACCTTCGCCTGTCCGTCGTGTTTCAATGATGATGTGCAGAATGGCGTGATTCGTACCAGCAGCAAAACCTTCACCGCCGCTGCCGGAACGGTCTACATGATTGCGATTGATGGATGGGGCGGAGATGTGGGTTCAGTAAAGTTGAATTGGAACGGATGCGCCACACCATCGCCTTCACCGACACCAACTCCATCACCCAGTCCAACACCGACACCCAGCCCAAGTCCGTCACCGACGCCTACCGTGACACCGGTGGTGAGTCCATTTCCAACACCTACGCCGATACCCGCGGGTCAGGCGGTCGCTTACCAAATCAATCCGGCGCATACCGGTGCGCAGACAGATAACGTCACCCCGCCTCTAACCAAACGGTGGTCGCGCGACCTTGGTGGCCCCGTATCTTATCCGGCGATTGTTGGGGGAACTGTCTTTGTGACCGTCGGAAACGTTTTTCCTGCATCAGGCACCAGGCTCTATGCCATAAGCGAAACGACGGGCGCCAACGTATGGGGGCCGATCGATGTTTCCGGTTCGCGCCCGTGGTCGAATCTCGCCTATGACGGAGGACGCCTGTTCGTGGTGAACTTCGACGGTCTCCTGCGAGCGTTCGACGCGGCGACGGGCAATCTAATTTGGTCCAAACAGTTGCCCGGGCAAAGCTCATTTAGTACCGCTCCCACAGCATTCGGCGGGATGGTCTATGTCAGTGGAGCGGGCTCAGGCGGCACGCTCTATGGAGTCTCTGAA
>Ga0105242_10000862_pt1 | contig 23518 bp, 21 predicted proteins | sample KBSM24metaG_FD_81521 | JGI IMG/M metagenome (GOLD analysis project Ga0105242, IMG submission 81521) | Miscanthus rhizosphere microbial communities from Kellogg Biological Station, Michigan, USA - KBS M2-4 metaG | ecosystem: Host-associated > Plants > Roots > Rhizosphere > Soil | place...
CGAACACGCTGCCGGCGGCGCCGGTCTTCGGATCGTCGGCGCCGTAGACGACGCGGGCGACGCGAGCGTGTATCAACGCGCCGGAACACATGACGCACGGTTCCAAAGTCACGTACAGCGTCGCGCCGGGAAAGCGATAGTTGCCGAGACGCTTGCCCGCATCGCGCAGCGCCATCACTTCGGCATGCGCGCTCGGATCGTTGCCCGAGATGCTGTGATTCCAGCCTTCGCCGGCGATCTGGCCATCGGCCACCAGCACCGCACCGACCGGCACTTCCGCATGTTCCTGCTGCGCATGGCGCGCGAGGTCCAGCGCGCGCTGCATGAAGCGATCGTCGTCGGAACTGAAATCGGTCACTGCGCGCGCCGGCTCGCGTTGCCCGAATGCGTGCAACGAACCACGTCGGGCTCAATGCACCTTGGCGTGGCGCAGATAGCGATCGCGAAGTTCCGTCTGCCGGGAGCGCATTTCGATTGCACGCCCATCGATCCAGACCTGATCGGCGGCGCTCGTAACTTCAAGTGGATCGCCGTCCCAGAGCACGAGGTCCGCCGCCTGCCCCTTCTCGATACGTCCGCGCGCGGCGCCCAGTCCAAAGATTTCCGCTGGATTCGCCGTGATCGCGGCCAGCGCTGCGTCCCACGGCAGGCCATGCGCGACCGCATTGCCAGCGAGCTGGCGCACTGCGTACGCTTTGTGATTTTCGCCGCTCGAAAAGGCAATGAGGACTCCAGCGCGTTGCAGCCGCGCGGCGTTGTCGAGACGCGAGCTCAGGCGATCGAAATCGCTCGGCAGATCCTGCAACGCATTGAGTACCACCGGAACCTTGGCCCGCGCCAGTTCTTTCGCCACCAGCCAGCCTTCACTGCCACCGGAAATCACCGGCTTGATGTGGTTGCGTTCGGAAAAAGCGAGCACGTCGAGAATGTCCGTGGCACGTTCAACCTCGAAAACAACGCGCCCGCCCGAAAGGTAGCGGCCCAGTGCGGTCCGTCCGGCGGCGTGCAGCAGCGCATCCTGGCCGACCAGTCCCGATGCACGCGTCTCGCCGATCGCCTGATCGAGCAGCATGTAGGCTGCCGCGCGGCTGCCACCGGTGAACTTCTCTGTCTCGCTGCCGAGTTTTACGAACAGCGAGCGGCTGCCGTCGAGAACAGCTCTGAAACCCGGCTCAAGCATACCGTCGAATGCCACCGCGCCACCTTGGCCGGCGATGATGCTGTCTCCCGCGCCGGGCGCCAGTACTGTCCAGGTAAGGCCCTCGATGCGCATCACCGGCACCAGCGTCGAGCGCGCGTTATAAGCCAGCGTGACATCGAACTCCGGCCGCCACTTCTGGTCCCAGGTCGGCGACTTGAAATCAATGCTTGCATCGACGGTCGAGGACTCCGCACTGATCTCCTCGATACCGATATGGGTCAATCCGGCGAACACGCCCGGTGTCAGCGGCCTCCCCTTCGCTTCCACTACTTTCGCTCCGGTCGGAACCTGCCGGCCGGCAGCGCCGCTTTCGACGACGGCGGTAATCTTCCCGCTGTGCACCAGGACATCGGCATTGTCGAGCGTACCGCGACCGGAAACGGTGTAGACCTTGGCGCCGCGGATCAACACATCCGAGCTGGCGTCAGCGGTCGCGCTATTCCGATCGCTGTTCTGCGCCCACGCCACGCTCGTCGCGGATATTGCGCCGGCGAGTGCGACCACGGTGAGGAACGATATTTTTTGCGCTTTCATTGCATTCATGGCAGTTCCTCCGCGTTCGGCTGCCCAAGCAGGAAATCCGAAGGCGGTTTGCGCGGCGGATGCGCGCGATCGAACGCGACCGTACCGTCGATGAACACTTCGTCTGCGAGCGCATACACGCTGAAGGGATTGCGATTCCAGATCACGACATCCGCGTTCTTTCCGGCCTCGAGCGCACCGATTCGGTCGTCCAGGCCGAGCGCCTTGGCGGGGTTGACCGTCAGCCAGCGGATCGCGCGCTCGGGTGGAATATCCAAACCGGCGCGCGCGCCGCGCGACATCGCCTTGGCGGCCTCCTGGTTCAGGCGCTGGATGCCGTCTTCCGAATCCGAATGCAGCATCGCGCAACTGCCGGCTGGAGCGTCGACGATCGCGATGTTTTCCTGGATGCCGTCGTATGCCTCGACCTTGAAGCCCCACCAGTCGGCCCACATCGCCGCGCACACGCCCTTGCTGGCGAGCAAGTCGGCGACCTTGTAGGCCTCGACCGCGTGATGAAACGCCACGATCTTGAAACCGAACTCGTCGGCGACGTCGAGCATCGTCGCCATCTGATCGCCGCGGTAGCAATGCATCTGCACGCGAATGTCGCCCTTGAGGACGTCAGCCAGCGTTTTGAGCTTGAGGTCCCGTTTCGGCGGCGACGGTGGCGCTTTCTTGTCGCCGCTGTCGCTGCCGGCACCCTCTTTCGCATTCTTCTTCTGGTATTCGGCCAGATCGCGGTCGTACTTCTCCCATTGACGCTTGTAGTCCTGCGCGTCGGCGAATGCCTGACGATAGCCGGCGACGTTACCCATCAGTGTCGAAGGCGCCTGTCCCTTGCTGCCGTAGACGCGCTTGGGATTTTCGCCACAGGCCATCTTCAGCCCTTGCTGGGCACCAGGAAATTTCATTGCCTGATATGTGGTCGCATGCACGTTCTTGACGACGACGGAGCGGCCGCCGATCAGGTTGCCGGAACCCGGGAGGATCTCGAGAGTCGTCACACCGCCTTCGAGCGCCATTTCGAAGCCGGGGTCCTGCGGCCAGATCGAATGTTCGGCCCAGACATTCGAGGTAACCGGATTGGTCAATTCGTTTCCGTCCGACAGTCCCTTCAGTCCCGGGCTCGGATAGACGCCGAGGTGCGAATGGATGTCGATGATGCCAGGCGTGACCCAGCGGCCGGCCGCGTCGATCACGTTTGCGCCTTCGGGTGCGCGCAGCTCCTTGCCGACCGCTTCGATATGGCCGTTGACGATCAGCACGTCGCCGCCGTCGATGCGGATGCCCGTTCCCGTGAGCACCGTCGCGCCGCGAATCAATGTCGCCGGACTCGGCGTGGTCTTGTACGTGGACACGAAAGGATCGCGCGACGCCGATGCGGCGGAATGTGGCGCCGGCGCCGGTGCGGTGGTCGAAGAAGATTGACCTGCGGGGGGAAGTGTTGCGCATGCGGTCAGCGCAGCCGACATCAAGACAAGCGTAAGTTTCGACATGCTTTTCCCTGTGAGAACGGCAAGCGGCGAAGTTTACGGCATCGCGCTGCGGCTACATGGGCCGAAAGTTACCTCGATGCCAGCCCTGCTCGCAGACGAAAAAACTGCGGGATCACTCCCACTCTATCGTCGCGGGTGGCTTGCCGCTGATGTCATAGACAACACGAGATACACCACGTAACTCATTGATTATTCTATTTGATACTTTCGCAAGAAAGTCGTAGGGGAGATGTGCCCAATGCGCCGTCATGAAATCGATCGTTTCCACGGCTCGCAGTGCAATCACCCATTCGTACGCGCGCGCGTCGCCGACAACGCCCACGGACTTCACCGGCAAAAAGACCGCGAACGCCTGACTGACCTTGTCGTACAAGCCCGCCGCGCGCAGCTCCGAGATGAAGATGTCGTCGGCGCGCTGCAACAGTTCGACGTACTCGCGCCTGACTTCGCCGAGCATGCGCACGCCGAGGCCCGGCCCGGGGAACGGGTGGCGATAAACCATCTCGCGCGGCAGGCCGAGTTCGACGCCGATACGGCGGACCTCATCCTTGAACAACTCGCGCAACGGCTCGATCAGCTTGAAGCGCATGTTGGCCGGCAGGCCGCCGACATTGTGATGCGACTTGATGACATGCGCCTTGCCGGTCTTGCTGCCGGCCGACTCGATGACGTCGGGATAGATCGTGCCCTGCGCCAGCCACTGGTTGTCAGTCAGTCTGCCTGACTCTTCGTCGAAGATTTCGATGAACAGCCGGCCGATGATCTTGCGCTTGGCTTCGGGATCATCGACGCCCGCCAGCGCGGCGAAGTAGCGATCCGCGGCATCGACGCGGATGACCTTGACGCCCATTCCGTGCTGATTGGCAGCGGCGGCCATCGTCGCCATGACCTGATCGCCTTCGTGCCAGCGCAGCAGGCCGGTATCGACGAATACGCACGTGAGTTGATCGCCGATCGCGCGCTTGAGCAACGCGGCAACGACGGACGAATCGACGCCTCCGGAGAGTCCGAGCAGCACGTGATCGTTGCCGACCTGTTCGCGAATGCGCGCAACGGCATCGTCGATGATGTTCGCCGGGGTCCACAACGTCTGGCAGCCGCAGATATCGACGACGAAGCGGCGCAGGATCTCGGCGCCGTGTTGTGTGTGCGTGACTTCCGGATGGAACTGGACGCCGTACCAGCGATTCGATTCGTCGGCCATCGCGGCGATCGGCAGATCACTCGTGCATGCGGTGACGCTGAAACCCGGCGGGACAGCCGTAACCCGATCGCCGTGCGACATCCATACGTCGAGTTGTCTCGGCAGTCCGGCGAACAACGCGATATCGCCGACAATGCCGAGGTTGGCGTGACCGAACTCGCGGGTGTGCTCCGCCTCGGTCCTGCCGCCCAGTTGCACCGCCATCGTCTGCATGCCGTAGCAGATGCCGAGCAAGGGACTGCTGCGGTCGAATACGCGTTCCGGCGCGCGCGGCGACTCGCCTTCGGTCGTCGATTCGGGGCCGCCGGAGAGGATGATGCCTTTCGGTGCGAACCGGGCGATCTCGTCCGGATCGTGATCCCAGGCCCAGATTTCGCAGTACACACCGATCTCGCGGATACGCCGCGCGATCAGCTGCGTGTATTGCGCGCCGAAGTCGAGGATCAGGATCTTGTCGCGGTGGATGTTGGTCATTGGGCGGGAATCGGGAATTGAAAATCGGGAATCGCAAGAGCTAAGGGGCGCCTCTGACGATTCCCCATTCCCGATTCCCTATTGCCGGCTCGACAAATCAATCGAGCCGGTAATTCGGCGCTTCCTTCGTGATCGCTACGTCGTGCACGTGCGACTCGCGCATGCCGGCGTTCGTCACGCGCACGAAATGCGGCTTGGCGTGCATTTCATCGACGGTCGCACAGCCGACATAACCCATCGCGGCACGCAGGCCGCCGACGAGCTGGTGGACGATGCTGCGCAGCGGTCCGCGATACGGCACGCGGCCTTCGATCCCTTCGGGGACTAGTTTGTCGGCGTCGGTCTCGTCCTGAAAGTAGCGATCCTTGGATCCTTTCTGCATCGCGCCGAGCGAGCCCATGCCGCGATAGCTCTTGTACGAGCGGCCCTGGTACAGCTCGACTTCGCCGGGCGCTTCCTCGGTACCGGCGAACATGCCGCCGATCATCACGCAGTTCGCGCCGGCAGCGAGCGCCTTGGCGATGTCGCCCGAATAGCGGATGCCGCCGTCGGCGATCAAGCCCGCGCCGGAACCCTTGATCGCATCGGCGACCATGCCGACCGCGGTGATCTGCGGCACGCCGACTCCAGCGACGACGCGCGTCGTGCAGATCGATCCGGGACCGATGCCGACCTTGACCGCGTCCGCCCCGGCATCGACGAGCGCCTTGGCCGCGTCGCCGGTAACGATATTGCCGCCGACGACCTGCATCTGCGGAAATTGCCGCTTGACCCAGCGCACGCGATCGATCACGCCCTGGGAATGACCGTGCGCGGTGTCCACGATGATCAGGTCGACGCCGGCCGCGACCAGCGCGCCGACACGCGATTCGGTGTCGCCACCGACGCCGACCGCCGCGCCGACGCGCAGGCGTTCATGCGTGTCCTTGGCCGACAGAGGGTTGTCGCGCGCCTTCTGGATGTCCTTGACCGTGATCAGGCCGCGCAACTGGAACGCGTCGTTGACGACGAGCACTTTCTCGATGCGGTATTTGTGCAGCAGCGCCAGCACTTCGTCTTCGCTCGCGCCCTCCTTGACGGTCACGAGCTTGTCCTTGCGCGTCATGATGTTGCGCACCGGATCGTCGTGCTTTTTCTCGAAGCGCAGGTCGCGATTGGTGACAATGCCGACGAGCTGCTGCTCGCGATCGACGACCGGAACTCCCGAGATGTTCGCGGCGCGGGTGATCTGCATGACGTCCGCGATGGACGTGTCCGGCGTCACGGTGATCGGATCGCGGATCACGCCGGCTTCGAATTTCTTGACGATGCGGACCTCGGCGGCCTGCTGCTCGATCGACATGTTCTTGTGAATGATGCCGATGCCGCCGCATTGGGCCATGGTGATGGCCAGGCGCGCCTCCGTGACCGTGTCCATCGCGGCCGAGAGGATCGGAATGTTCAGGCGGATTCCGGGGGTCACGCGCGCGGAGAGGTTGACGTCGCGCGGCAGGACGTTCGAGTAGGCGGGGACGAGTGAAACGTCGTCGAAAGTTAGCGCTTCGGTGAGGATGCGCATCGGCAACATTCCTCAAGGGGTAAACCCAGAATTATACCGCCTGGGCGCGGTTGGCGCTAGCGCACGAATACCAGGGATAGCTGCGGCCAATACGTGATGATCAGCACGCACATCAGGAGGATCGCGTAGAACGGCAGGCTGGCACGGATGATGGACGTGGCCGGACGCCCGAAGCGCGCGCTGGCGATGAAGATATTCATGCCCACCGGCGGCAGGAAGATGCCGATCTGAAGATTGGCCAGGAAGATGATGCCGAGGTGGATCGGATCGACGCCGTAATGCAAGGCGACCGGCAAAACCAGCGGCACGAGGATGATGATCGCCGGAAAACCTTCGAGCAGCATGCCGAACACGAGCAGGAACGCGTTCAGCAGCAGCAGGAAGCCGATCTTGCTGTCGATGCCGGCTTTCATGATGCCGAACAGGCGCTCGGGCACGTCGCCGTCGATCAGCCAGTTGGTGAGCGCCAGTGAAAAGCCGAGCACGATCAGGATCGCACCGACGAGCAGCATTGCCTCGCGGATTACGCGCGGCAATTCGGGCAGCTTGATCTCGCGGCGGATCAGCACGGTCACGATGAGCACGTAGAGCGCGGTCGCGGCAGCTGCTTCCGACGCCGCGAGCCGGCCGGAATAGATGCCGGCGAGGATCACGAACGGCAACGGCAATTCCCAGGCCGCGTCCTTGACCGCCGCCCAGACTTCGCGCCCGCTGCTGCGTGCGGGTCGCGGCAGGCTGCGCGCGATCCATGCGCTGTAGATCGACAACACGACGATCATCAGCAGGCACGGCAGCAGGCCGGCCTTGAACAGCGCGTCGATCGCCACCGGCGGCGTCGTGTGGAACTGCTGTGCGACCACGCCGTAGAGGATCAACGGCATCGAAGGAACCAGCAGCAAGCCCAGACTTCCGGACGCGGTCAGCAGGCCCAGTGAGAAGCGCTCGGGATACTGGGCCTGGCGCAACGCGGGATAAAGGACCGCACCGAGCGCGACGAGCGTCACGCCGGTCGCGCCGGTGAATGCGGTGAACAGGGTGCAGGCGCACACCGAGACGATGGCGAGGCCGCCGGGCAGCCAGCCGAAAAGTGCGTTGGTAAGCCGCACGAGGCGGCGCGGCGCTTCACTCTCGGCAAGCAGGTAGCCGGCCAGCGTAAACAGGGGAATCGCGATCAGTGCCGGCATATCGGCCAGGCGATAGAACTCGATGGCTACTGCTGTGCCGGATTGTCCGCCGGCCGTGAATCCGATCAGCGCGATCGCGGCGATCAACGCGAACAGCGGGGCACCGAGCGCAGCCAGCAGCAACAGAAGGATAACGAGCGCGACGATCATTCGCTGACGGTCTCGCTATGGTGCAGCAGCATGGGCGCGTGTGCTGGCGGCGCAAACATGCGTAACGCGAAGCGCAGCGCCATCAGGGCGAAGCCGACTGGCAGAATGCTTTCGGCAAAGCAGGCCCGCAGCGCCGCCGTAAAGCGGCCGCCACTGGTCTGCAGGCCTTCGGCATAGTCGATACCGACCAACCCAAGGCTGTACCAGGCCATTGCCGCACAAAGCAACGCCGCAAATCCCAGCGTCACGACGCGCGCAATGCGCTGCGCCGGCGGTGAGAGGAATCGTTGCAGCACGTCGAGCGCGATGTGCTTGTCGTCGCGCACCGCGGCCAGCGCGCCGAGCATGCCGGTCCACAGGACCAGACCGCGCGAAAACGGGTCAGCCCAGCTCAGCCCCGTCTCGAAGAAGATGCGCAGCACGATCTGCGCGCCGGAAAGCGCGACCAGAATCAGCACGAGCACCGCCAGCAGCCAGTTTTCGATCATTCGCAGCCACTCGAGGCCGCCTGCGGACTTCACGTTCACCTGCCTCTATGCCCCGACTCTCTGGTCTTTTGCGAACCCGACTCTCGTGCAACGCTTGTTCCACAATGCATGAGCTTGTTCGGCGCCCCGGTCTCTCTCTCCTCGACGAGGTCGGGGAGAGATTCTCGATCATGTTGAGCACGACGCGACTTCTTGCGTCGCGCGAGCAAACAGAACGGCTACTTCGAACCGCGCGCAGCCGCCAATGCCTTGTCGAGCGCCGCGGCCATTTCCGGCGTCACTTCATTCTGCGTAGCCAGATCCTTGCGCGCCGCCACACCGATGGCTTCCCACGCCTTGGTCTCTTCGGCATTCGGCGTAAAAATTGCGACACCCTGCTTCTCGAGTGCGCCGCGCGCCTGCATGTTGTCGTCACGATTGATCTTCTCGAGCCGCGCGAACGCCGCACCGAGTTCCTCGTTCAGCGCCTTCTGGTCGTCGGCGGACAGGCCGTCCACGACTTTCTTGTCGATCACGAGAATACCGACGACATAGGTCAGCGGCAGGTCGATCATGTGCTTGATCTTCGTGTGCCACTGGAACGCGATCGCGCCGGCCGGAGTATTCGCCGCGGTGTCGATCAGGCCGGTTTGCAGGCTCGTGTAGACATCGGCCAGTGGCAACGGGATCGGCGTGACGCCTGCGGCCTTGAATCCGGCATCGGCGATGCGATCGCCCTGCGGCACCCATACTTTGGCCGCCTTCAGGTCGTCCCTGGTCTTGATGTCCTTCACGCTCATCGTGTAGGCAAATCCGCCGCCGCTGATGCCGACTGCCTCGAAGCCGGCCTGCTGGAAACTCTTCTTCAGCAGCGGATCGAGTTGCGCGCGCACCTTGTCGACTTCTTCCTGATTCTTGAACAGGAACGGCAGGCTGTAGACCTGCGCATCCTTGACGATCGCAGACAGTTCGCCGCCGGTGAACGCCCCGCCCTGCAGCTGGCCGATCTTGATCTTGCGCAGCACGGATGGTTCGTCGCCCATCACGCCGCCGGGGTAATACTTGATCTCGACACGATCCCCGGTGCGTTTTTTCAGCGCATCGGCGCCGGCGCGCATCTCGCGCATCCAGGCCGTGCCGTCAGGCGCCACGGTGGCAATCTTGATAGTCGTGGCAGCATGGGCACCCATGGCGAATGCGCCGAGGAAAAATATAAACAATGCATTTTTGTTCATTATTAAACCAGTCCATTCGTTGCCGGCATGAGCGGGGAGCCCTCGTCCGGCGAAAAGCGCCTAGAAATAATCCTTGCCCGACTCGAGCAGGGCCTTGGCCTTGCCCTTGGCAAGCGTGTTGATCAGGGTCAGCCGCGGCGCGACTGGGTCGGCTGCGAGCACCTCGTTCAACAACTTGTCGTGTAACGCCTGATCGAAAACCAGGCGCGCATAGAACTGCGCATAGAGCACTCGAACCATCTGGTTCTTGCCGGCGGACAATTCAAGCGCCTTGTCGAAATTGGCCTTGCCTTCTTCGGGTTTGCCGCCCAGCGAGGCCGGCCGCAGCGAGTCGATCACGCCGAGGTACAGATAGGCGCCCCCGGAATCGTAGGACGGATCGATGCTGGCCACGCGTAGCAACAGAGCCTGCAGCTTCGGCAGATCGGCGATCGCGTTCCAGTTACCGGAGTTGACCTGAATCCTGCCGGCCCATGCCGAAGCAAAGCCGTACAGCGCATCCACGTTTTTTGCATTCGCCTGCTCCAGCACACCGGCAAATCTCTCATACGGGGCGTCCAGCGCGCTGCACAGCTCCTTTTCGCGGATGCAAAGCGCGCGTTTCGCGTAACTGTAGGCCCGCTCGGCAAGGCGCTGCGAGCGGACCGGGTCATCGACGAACCCGCCGGCATAGGCGGCGTAAAGCTTCGCGCCGGCCAGCAGCGCCGGGGCACTTTCCGGATCGCTGCCGATGATGCCATCGATCAGCAGCAGATACGCCGGAACGCCATCGCGCACGGTGCCCGGATCGTCAGAATCAAGGATTGCGTTGGTCAGGTTTTCGGCGAACTGGTTGGTCGCCTTGCGCACGACGTTTGCGCAGGCGCAAAGCACGCACGCGGCGATCAACACAGCGAAGCGCAGTGGGCGGGCAGGCAAATGGCGAGTCAATGAGGACATGAAAGCAAGGGGGCCGGACAGCGGGGGGCGCATGGTACCGCAAGCGCGCCGGTATGGCAGGCTGCCGGAAGTACTCCTGTGAAGGCTACTCAGCGCAGTTCGGCCGCCTCGACGGTATTCTGCATCAGCGTCGCCACGGTCATGGGCCCCACGCCGCCCGGCACAGGCGTAATCCAGGACGCGCGCTCTGCAGCGGCGCCGAACTCCACATCGCCGACCAGCCGCCCGTCCGCGAGCCGGTTGATGCCGACATCGATAACCACGGCACCGGGTTTGATCCAGTCGCCGCGCACCAATCCGGCGCGTCCGGTGGCGACGATGACGATATCGCCCTGCCCGACGACTCTGGGAAGGTCGCGCGTGAATTTATGGCAGGCCGTGGTCGTGCAGCCGGCAAGCATGAGCTCGAACGCCATCGGCCGGCCGACATGGTTTGAAACGCCGACAACGATGGCATCCTGTCCACGTACCGGCCGATCGGTGTGTGCGAGCAGCGTCATGACACCTTTCGACGTGCAGGGCCGCAGGCCACGCTGGCGCAAGGCGAGGCGGCCGATGTTTTCCGGATGAAAGCCGTCGACGTCCTTGCGCGGATCGATGCGGTTTACCACGGCGTCCGCGTCCAGGTGCGACGGCAGCGGCAACTGGACCAGGATGCCGTGAATCTGCGCATCGCCATTCAGCTGCTCGATCAAGGCAATCAGTTCGACCTGTGTCGCCGTTGCCGGCAAATCGTAGTCGCGCGAACGAAAGCCGACATGCGCACAAGCACGGCGCTTGTTGCGCACATAGATGGAAGATGCTGGGTCGTTGCCGACCAGGACAACGGCAAGGCCGGGCACGGCCAGGCCCTTCTGCTTGCGCAGTTGCACCCGCGCACGAAGTTCGTCGAGCAAGTCATCCGCGATGCGCTTGCCGTCCAGTATTCTTGCGGCCATCCGGGATCCAGTTTGATTTCATGTCGAGATCGGTCTCGGCGCGCACGAACTCAGCCTGCGGCGAGAGCCAAGGTCAATTATCGCTGATCCAGGCCGTCCCTGTGCAGACGTATCTTTCAAACCGTGGCAGCATGGTGCCAAGCTTTCGCACGGTGGACACCATGAGCGACACCCGCACCGAACTCGAAGCCGCCGCCTTTCGCCGGCTGATCGAGCATCTGAATACCCAACGCACCGACGTGCAGAACATCGACCTGATGATACTGGCCGGTTTCTGCCGAAACTGCCTCGCCGACTGGTACCGCGAAGCGGCCGAGGCGCGCGGCATCCCGATGGACAAGGACGCCGCGCGCATGCATATCTACGGCGAGCCGTTCGCGCAATGGAAGGCCAGGCACCAGAAGGAAGCTACGCCGGAACAACTGGCTGCGTTCGAAGCCGCACAGAAATACCGACATGAGTGAACCGATCCCGGATTCGCTCGAACTGCGCGATGCCGTCCTGACCTTGCGTCCATATCGTGGCGAAGACGCCGGTGCGCTGTTCGCCGCTGTGCATGAATCGATCGAGTCCGTCGGTCGCTGGCTGCCTTGGTGCCACGCCGATTACGGCGAGGCCGATGCGCAAAGCTGGATCGCACACTGCGCCGAAGGCTGGCGTACCGGCGAGCACTACACATTTGCCGTATTCGATGCGGATACGGCGCAGTTCTGTGGTGCTGTCGGACTGAATCAGCGCAATCGCGCCCACAACTTCATGAACCTAGGGTACTGGATCCGCGCTTCGCGGCAGGACCAAGGAGTCGTCCGACGCGCGGCAAGGCTTGCGGCAGGATTCGGATTCGGCCACCTCGGCCTCACGCGCATCGAGATCGTCACGATGAGCGACAACCTGGCGAGTCAGAAGGTCGCAGTCGCGCTGGGCGCAATGTTCGAGGGTATTGCACGCAACCGGATCGTTGCGCATGGGCGTGCCCACGACGGTCTGGTCTATTCGCTGATCCCGCCGGCCACCGAGCCAGCCGGGTCAGATGACGCGCAGATCTGAGCGACATCTTCGTACCCGGAGAATCGTGCATTCTTGCCGCAACCGGGACACTGCGGATCGCGCGGCAGGCGCAGCTCGCGGAATGTGGCCGCCAGCGCATCGAAGCACAGGAGGCGTCCCACCAGCGGATTACCGACGCCAAGAATCAACTTGATTGTCTCGTTCGCCTGCAGCAGCCCGATGATTCCCGGCAGTACCCCCAGCACGCCGGCCTCGGCGCAGTTCGGCGCGTCCTGCGCGGCGGGCGGCTCGGGAAACAGGCAGCGATAGCACGGCGAGTCCACGCGGCGCGCATCGAATACGCTGACCTGCCCCGTGAAGCGATGCACGGCGCCGTAGACGAGAGGAATGTTCAGGCGCAGACACGCGGCGCTGAGGAGGTAGCGTGTCGGGAAATTGTCGGCCCCATCGATGACCACATCGTGGCCACGAATCAGCTCCTCGACGTTGCCCGCGCCAAGGCGCTGCTCGCGCGCTTCGATGCGCACGCGCGGATTGAGGCCGTTGAGCGTCTGCCGTGCCGACTCCGCCTTCGCCATGCCGATGCGCCCGTCCGCGTGCAGCACCTGACGCTGCAAATTGGACTTTTCCACTTTGTCGTCGTCGATCAGGCTGAGCGTACCGACGCCTGCCGCAGCGAGGTAGAGTCCCGCAGGCGAGCCGAGGCCGCCGGCACCGATCATCGCAACGCGCGCGCGGCCGAGCTTGATCTGCCCGGCGGCGCCGACTTCCGGCAGCAGCAAATGGCGTGAGTAGCGTTCCGCCGCGTCGGCATCGAGGGCCGCATTGGCAACCGGCAGACCTTCGGCCTGCCAGCGCTTGAGTCCGCCGGTGACCGAGGCGACACACGTGTAACCAAGTTGCTGGAGCGTGTCGGCGGCGAGCAGCGAACGCTGGCCGCTGCCGCAGATGGTCAGGATCTCGCGATTCCGGTCGAGCGCCAGCGCGCCGATTTCCCGCGGCAGCATTGCGCGCGCGACGCCTGTGGCGCCTTCGGGCATGCCACCGGCGCGCTCATGGTCTTCGCGGACATCGATCAGCAACGCGCCGGCACGCACGCGTTCGCGCGCTTCGGCGGGCGTGATCTGCTCGATGCGTGACGCCAACTCGCCGGCTGCTGGACTGGGTTGTGCGGCCATGCGCGAATTATACGCCACCGGCTAAACGAAGCCCGGCAACGGCAGCACGTCGACTACCTCGCCGGCGGTGAATTCCCGGATGCCTTCGGGCAGTACCGCCAGAGCATTGCCTTCGGCGACACCGCGCAGCATGCCGGACCCCTGTTTCGGAAACACGCGAACCTGCAAACGCCCTTCGTCGTCGCACGATAACTGCGCGCGCTGGAACTCGGTGCGAGCGTGGCGCTTGTCGATTGCCTGCGTCAGGCGTGCGCGCAACTTCGCCGTCGCCGCCGTGGCGCCTGTCATCGCGGCAAGCGCCGGCCGCACCAGCCTCAGGAATATCGCGATACCGGAAACCGGATTGCCGGGCAGCGCGAACACCTGCGCCGCGCCGACCTCGCCGAACAGGAAAGGCATGCCCGGCTTGATGCGTACTTTCCAGAAATGCACGCTGCCGACGTCCGCGATCAGCTTCGGCAGATAGTCGGCCTCGCCGGCGGATACGCCGCCACTGCTGACGACGATATCGGCATCGGCTCCGGCGCGCAGCAAAGCGTCCCGCAGAATGCGTGGGTCGTCACGCACACGTTCGTGACGCAGCAGCTCCGCCCCGTGCAATTCGAGCAAGGCGCCGAGACTGTAGCGATTCGAATCGTGGATCTGGCCGAAGGCGAGCGGCAGTCCCGGCGCGACGAGTTCGTCGCCGGTTGTGAGCAGCACGGCGCGCGGCCGCCGGCGTACCGGCACGCGCGCCAGGCCAAACGAAGCAAGCACGCCGAGTTGCGCGGGCATCAAGGTCGTGCCGCGGCGCAACGCGATATCGCCGGCACGGTAGTCCTCGCCGGCGGGTCGCACGTTTGCGCCGGCTCCGGTGCCGGCTTCAATCGTTACGCGATGCCCTTCCGTTCGCGTATTCTCCTTCATCACGACCGTGTCGGCGCCGCGCGGCAGCGGCGCACCGGTCGTGATGCGCACGCACGTTCCGGCGGCGACTTCGGGCACGCTGGCGCCGCCTGCGAAGATCTCACCGGTCAGCTGAAAAACTCTTTCACCATCCTCCGGCAAGTCGATTCCGCGCACGGCAAAGCCGTCCATCGCGGAATTCACGAAACCCGGCACATCGAAGGGCGCCGATTCGTCCCTGGCGAGTACACGACCCAAGGCCGAGTCTAGAGAGACTTCTTCGCTGCCCAAGGCGTGCGCCGTGCAAACCTCGACGACGCGACGCTGCGCCTCGTCGACGCTGATGCCAATCGGAAAATCAGATCCCTTATCCACGGCGGCGATCGTCCTCCCAGCGCGAAAATTCATCTGCAGTGTTCAAATTGAGAAAATCGGCGGCTTGAGCGGAGAAGTCGACTTCGACGATGCCGAGTTCATCCTGCCAGCGCCAGACGGGCACGTCGCGCCGCAACGCTTCGGCAGCCGACCCCGACAGGCTGCCAGCGTATAAGGCGAACAGCGGCTCGCGGCGCGTGCCCGTGTGCGCTACTGCCGCAACAAAGGGCCCGGAAACAGCGGCTGCGTGAAGGCGCCGCGACAGGTCCGGCGGCGGCTGCGGGCTGTCGACTGGTGCGGTCAGCAGCCAGCGCGACCGGCACGCCGCAAGCGCCGCAGCGATGCCGGCGAGCGGTCCGTGGAACCCGGGCGTTGCGTCGGTCACGACCGTGCCGTACTGCGCGTACCGATCGGCATTCCGGTTTGCACAGATCAGCAGTGCGCCGGCCTGAACGCGCAGGCGCTCGCTGACGTGGCTGATCAATGGCTCGCCGGCGAGAGCGATAAGGCCCTTGTCCTGCCCGCCGACACGCGTGCCCTGCCCGCCGGCAAGAATCGCCACGGTGATGTCGGAAGTCACGAACGGGCCGCCATCGACCGGCATTGCGGCGGTACTCAGCGCTTGCGCGTGTGCCGTACGAGGCGGCGCCGCTTCTTGATCTGCCCCTCGGTCAGCACATTGCGTCGCCCGGCGTAGGGATTCTCGCTCTCGCGGAATTCGATGCGTACCGGCGTGCCTTCCAGGCGGTAACGCTTGCGGAAGAAGTTTTCCAGGTAGCGGCGATAACCGTCGGCGATGTGCTTGGTGCGGCTGCCGTGGATCACGATCGTCGGCGGGTTGATGCCGCCCGGATGGGCATAACGCAGCTTCGGTGCGTGGCCGCGGACCAGCGGCGGTTGATATGCGGCGTATGCCTGCTCCAGAGCGCGCGTCAGTTCCGACGACGTGAATTCATGTGTCGCCGACTTGTGCGCCCGGTCGATCGCACGCATCAATTCCGCCATGCCCGAGCCGTGCAGCGCGGAGATGAACACCGGTTTGGCGTAGGCGACGAAGTCGAGCTTGCGCGACAGCGAGCTGACACACTGTTCGCGTTCGTACGTGGACAGTCCGTCCCACTTGTTTACGGCAATGACCAACGCACGAAATTCGTCGAGCACGTGGCCGATCAGCGTGGCGTCCTGTTCCGAAACACCCTCCTTCGCATCGAGCAGGAGCACCGCAACGTTGGCCGCCGCAATCGACTGCAGCGATTTGATCACGCTGAATTTCTCGACCGCCTCCTCGACGCGCGCGCGGCGACGCACGCCGGCAGTGTCGATGAGCGTGTAGCGTTTGCCGTCGCGTTCGAGCGCCACGTGGATCGAATCGCGCGTGGTGCCCGCGATCTCGGAGACGACCACGCGCTCTTCACCGAGCAGCCGATTCACCAGCGTCGATTTGCCGACGTTGGGCCGACCGACGATCGCGACGCGCACACCCCGTTCGGGCGAAGGCTGGTCGTCGGCTGGATCGGGCACGGGCAGCAATTCGAGAACCTGCTCGAGCAGGCTTTCCATGCCGCGTCCGTGAGCCGACGAAATGGTCAGTGGCGCGGCGACGCCGAGCGCGGCGAATTCCGCGAGCGCGGCATATTCATCGACGCCGTCGATCTTGTTCACCGCAAGCAGGAAGGGTTTGTCCTCGCGCCGCAACGCGGCGAGGATGTTGCGATCCTGCGGCAGCACGCCATCGCGTGCGTCGACGAGGAACAGCACCAGATCGGCCTCTTCGATTGCCAGCTGCGACTGGCGCGCGCTCAAGCCGGCGATGCCATCCTGCTCATCCGTCAGGCCTCCGGTGTCGACGACGACGAATTCGCGCGCGCCGAGATGACACACACCATAGTGACGGTCCCGCGTCAGGCCCGGCAGGTTGGCGACGAGAGCGTCGCGCGTGCGCGTGAGCACGTTGAACAGCGTCGACTTGCCGACATTCGGCCGGCCGACCAGGGCGACGACGGGAAGCATGGGTTTTGTCGGTGGCGGGTTCTGGGTAGTGGGTGTTCGAAATTTCGACCTTCGGCTGCCGGCGCTAGGCGTTCGACGCGTGTGCGCACAAGCGCCTTCGTCGATGCAATCTGTCGCCCGCTCTTGCCGACTATGCCACGAGTCAACGCATGCGCGAATCGTCGCGCACGCCTAGCCTCATCGACAAGCGACACCCTTGCGCGGATTCTGCGCCGTCAATCCGCGGGCTATCAGCCCGCGACGGAATTACTTGCCGACGCGAAATGCGCCGATCTCGCCTTCGACGTCCTCGACATAGACGACATCGCCGACCACGATCGGCGCGGCCTCGATGGGTTCCTTGGACAGGCGCGTGCGCGCAACGAACTGGCCGTCGCTGATCGACAGCCAATGCACGAAACCTTCGATGTCGCCGAGCACGACGGCGTCGCCCTGCACCGCCGGCTCGCCCACCCAGCGATACTTCAGCCCGTCCTGCTTCCATTCGGAGGCGCCGCTGCGCAGGTCGAGGGCCCAGATGCTGGAGTCGGCATCGGCCCCGTAGAGTGCGCTGGCCGACAATGCGACCCCGGTAAAGCTCGACAGTTCGTGCGTCCACAGCGGTCGTCCGGACTGGGCGATCAAGGCGACGGTCTGGCCACGATAGCCTGAGGCGTAGACGACGCCGCTGTCGATCTTGATGGCGCCATCTACATCCTGCAGGCGCTCGGCATCGGATCGACCTTCGCCGGCGGCTATCTGCTGTTCCCACAACTCGCCGCCATCATTGCCGCGAACGGCGATCACCTTGCCGTTGTCCTCGCCGACGTAAACGACGCCGCCGTCGATGAGCGGCGCCGAATTCCCGCGCAGGCTCAGTAGCGGAACGGCGGCGCGATCGAAGACCCACAGACGCTTGCCATCGCGGGCATCGAGACCGAACACACGGCCATCGTGCGTGCGTACTGCGACAAGGCTGCCGCCGATAGCCGGTGCGGTGATGATTTCCGACGACAACTGCGCGGTCCAAAGATCGGCGCCGTCTTTCGCGGAAAAGGCCTGCACGCTGCCTTCGAGCGTGCCGACAACGACCAGGTCGCCCTCGACCGACGGGCCGCCGGCCCAACGCACGGAATTGTCGCCGTGGTGCCAGATCCAGCCGTGGCGGGTGCCCGGCTGCTTGTGCCACAGCGTATGGCCAGTGGCCGCATCGAATGCAGTCACATCGCCGGTCACGCTGGCGGCGAAGATCTTGCCGTCGGAGTAGGCGACGCCCATGCGTGCGCCACTGACATCGGCACCCTTGCCGACGCGCTCGCTCCAGAGTTTCTGCACGCTCAGCGTCTGCGGAAATTCCGTCAGCAGCGTGGGCGGCTCGATGTTCTCGGCCTTGGAATCGCTGAACCATCCCTGGATGGTCGAGCAGCCGCAAAGCACGGCGGCCAGTGCAAGCAGGATCAGTGAACGCTTCATGAGCCCTTGTTCTCCGCGCCGCCGAGATCGCTCAGCTTCATCTGCACGAATGCGCGGTTGGGCGAATTCGGGTCGAGATTGGCCAACGCATCGTTGTAGGCCGCACGCGCATCATCCTTGCGGTTCAGTGCGACCAATGCGTCGCCGCGCACCTCGCCAATCTGTGCGGTGTAGCCCGACGCCGGCAGCTTGTCGAGTACGTCGAGCGCCTCCTGCGCTTTGGCTTGTCCCAGTTCCACGCGCGCAAGGCGCAGGCCGGCCAGCGCCTTGAGGGCATCGATGCCGGCATGCTGATAGGCCCAATCAAGCGATGCGTGTGCGCCGTCGAGGTCTGCACGCTGCACCGCGAACTCAGCCTCACGCAGGGCCGCAAGGACAGCGTACGGCGTATCGGCGTAGTCGGACTTGATCTTGGCCGCAATCTGCTTGACCGCGTCGTAGTCCTTCTTGTCCGCGTCGCCGCTCAGAACGTCGAACTGCGTCGAAGCATCGAGATTGTGGCGTGCCCGGTGCGAATTCCACTGCTGCCAGCCGAAGATGAGGACCAGACCCAGTCCGACACCTACCAGGATGGTGAAAACGTTCTCGCGCAACCACTTCTGTACGAGTTCGCCTTGTTCGTGTTCGTCCAAAACCTCGAAAGCCATTACTTGTTCACCTGGAGAAAGCCGCTTTGCGGCGCGCAAAATGGAAGGGCGGGCCCATGGGGCCCGCGCAGATGCGTAGGGTAGCAGGAACGCCGCTGGCCGTGCGCGCCGAGCCGGAGCCCAAATGCCTCCGCGGATGGCCGGGAGAGGCCGTCGACTCAGCTACCGTTCAGGCGTCAATTCGAAATCGGCTCGCCGCCCGCAAAAAGTTTGAAGCGTGCGACGTTGGCGCGACGGTACGCTGTCAGGTCCTGGATCTTGCCATCGGCTTCGACTTCGGCACCGTTGCAGTTGCCAAGCCGTACATCCAGTGCCTTGTCGCTGCTGTAGGTTCGGCTGCTGCCAGCCGGCAGCAGGCCGAATTCGAGCTTGTCGCCGCCAGCCGTCGTTACTTCGACCCAACTCGCTTCCTTGAGCGTCAATTTCAGCGAGTGCGCACCGGCAACGGGCGCGCGCGTCTCGGCGTGGGTGGAGTTGTCCGTGTGACTCAAGGCCGAGAACGGAGCAAGCGAAGCGACCAGCGGCGCCGCGGGAGTCGAAGCCGTGGCAGGCGCCGCTTCGGACGCCGCGCTCGTCGATCCTGCATCCGTTGTGCCGACGGATTCCGCCGCCGCACCGCCCGCGTTGTCTGCGGTGATGTTGGTCACCGGCGCATCGAGAGGCGTCAATTGCGTGACCGCTGGTTGCATGCTGGCGCGCATCGCCAGCAGTACCGCCGGCACGATGATCACGCCGGTGAGGATCAGGTACAGCGCCGACACCGAGTAACGCTGGTACAGGTATCGCGAGTGCGAGATCGTGCCCGAAGCAACCAGGGGCGGCTCGTGACGGCATTCGCTGGTCACACTGTCGACCAGCACGGTCGGCACGTCGACGAGGCGCGCGTAGCTCTTGAGGTAACCGCGCAGGTAGATGCCGTGTCCGATCTTGTCGTATTGCTCGGCTTCGATCGCCTGGATGATCTGGATCGGCAGGCGCAGGCGGCCGGCGACGTCGCCTGCTTTCCAGCCTCTGATTTCACGCGCGGCGCGTAGACGCTGGCCGAGCGTACCGTGCATTACATTCGGATGTGCCTCGTCAGCCGCTTCCGGCGACGCCGATCGTTCATTGGCGGTCGGCTGTTCAACGGATTGCGACTCAAGCTTCGGTTCGTCCGACCCTGCTGTCGTGGTGTTCATGTCGTGCGTGTCTGCGCCATGGGTAACCGGCTGTTCGGCGTCTTGCCCCGCAACCGGCGACTGCAACGCGGCAAGCATCTGCTTGTCCGACCCCTTGCCTGAGTTCTTTTTCTTGTATTTGGACATTTCTCTTCTTACGTTTCCACGCTGCTGAAATTCCGGGTAACGAAATTCTTCCTGTTCAGGGTGTCGATGCAGCATCGAGCGAGTGGGTTTGGCTGGTGTCTGGGAACTGCTCGCGCAGGCGTTGTGCGTAATCGTGGGCGGCAGACGCGTTGCCCAGCTTGACTTCGATGTTGCGAGCCAGCAGCAGCGCGTCCGGACTCGGCTGACCCAGCGCGTCGAAGCGCTGGATGAATGCGCGGGCCTTGAAAAAGTCGTTCTTGTCGTAAAGCACGCTCGCCAGCTGGAACAGCGCCTGGCCATTGTTCGGATTTACCTCGATAGCGCGCCGGAAGTCGGCTTCGGCCGCTTCTTTCGAGCCCTTCGCCAGCAACGTGCACGTACCGGAATTCAGATAGACGATATCGCGGCTCGTGTAGAAGCCGTCGGCCTTGGCAATGTCGAAGCGCTTCTGCGCCTGGTCGAAACGGCCGAGCTTGCACAGATACAGGCCGTAGTTGTTGTTCGCGGAAGCGCCGGTCGGCGCGAGGTCTGCGGCCGCGCGGTAATGTTGTTCGGCGCTGGTCTGATCGCCGACGCGGTCGTACAGCGTGGCCAGGACCGTGTGCGCGTCGACGGATTTCGGATCGAACTTCAGCGCCTTCTGCAGGTCTTCCTTGGCGATTTGGTATTTGCCGAGTTCGAGATAGTGCTGGCCAAGCTGGACCCAGATCGCCGCCGATTCCTGCGGCGTGCGCTCCGTCTTCTGCAGACTCTTTTTCGGTGTGGTCGAAGACTCCGGTGCCGGCATGATCTGTGGCGACGAACAAGCGGCGGTAGCCATGCCGAGCACCATCAATACCGCGCGCAGGTCAAGCCGCATGACGCGCTCCGTCTTCGAGCTTGCGCCGGAACTCGGCATTGCGCCGCGTGCGATCGAGCACTTGGCCCTTCAACTGACCGCAGGCCGCATCGATATCGTCGCCGCGCGTGCGCCGCACCATCGTCAGCACTCCAGCATCGAGCAGCTGCTTCTGGAACGTGCGGATCACCGCTTCGTCGGAGCGCTCGTACTGCGTGCCGGTGAACGTGTTGAAAGGAATCAGGTTGACCTTGCTCGGCACCTGGCGCATCAGCTTGATCAACTGGCGCGCATGCTCGGGCTTGTCGTTGACGCCCTTGAGCATCGTGTACTCGAACGTGACCGACGTGCGCGGTCGGCGCGCCGCGTAGCGCTGGCACGCACCGATCAACTCGGCGATCGGATACTTCTTGTTCAGCGGCACCAGCTGTGTGCGCAGCTCGTCGTTCGCCGCGTGCAGCGAGACGGCCAGCGACACATCAGTGGTCTCGCTCAACTTGTCGATCATCGGCACGAGCCCCGCCGTCGACAGCGTGACGCGCTTGTTGGCGAGCCCGAACCCCAGGTCGTCGCGCATCACGCTCATCGCGCACACGACGTTGTCGAAATTCAGCAGCGGCTCGCCCATGCCCATCATCACGACATTGGTCAGCTTGCGCTGCCGGTGCGGCACGTTGCCGAGATGGCGCGCGGCGACGAATACCTGGCCGATGATCTCGGCGGCAGACAGGTTGCGGTTGAATCCCTGCGTACCGGTCGAGCAGAACGAGCAATTCAGGCCGCAGCCGACCTGCGAGGAAACGCACAGCGTGCCGCGCGTCGACTCGGGAATGAAGACCGCTTCGATCGCGTTGCCCCCGTCCATGCCGAGCAGCCACTTGTGCGTGGCATCGGCGGCCTGCTTTTCGAACAGAATCTTCGGCGGAGCGATTTCAACCGCCGCTTCGAGCTTGTCGCGCAGTGCCTTGCCGACGTCGGTCATTGCGGCGAAGTCGGTGACGTGACGATGGTATATCCATTTCATCACCTGCTCGGCGCGATACGGCTTTTCGCCGAGCTGCGCGAACAGCTCGCGCAGACCCTGGCGGTCGTAGTCGAGCAGATTGACTCTGGATGCGGTCACGTCGGCGTTCAGCGCGGGCAGATCTCGGTGCCTGAGAAAAAGTATGCAATTTCCACTTGTGCAGTTTCCGGTGCGTCGGAGCCGTGTACCGCATTCGCGTCGATCGACTGCGCGAAATCCGCGCGGATGGTTCCGGGCGCAGCTTTCTTCGGATCGGTTGCACCCATCAGATCGCGGTTCTTCGCGATCGCACCCTCGCCTTCGAGCACCTGGATCATCACCGGTCCGGAAATCATGAACTCGACAAGCGGCTTGAAGAACGGACGCTCACGATGCACCGCATAGAAGCCCTCGGCTTCGGCGCGCGACAAGTGCTTCATTTTCGCTGCAACGATTTTCAGTCCGGCTTTTTCGAAACGTGAATAGATCTCGCCGATGACATTCTTGGCTACTGCATCGGGTTTCGCGATCGACAGGGTGCGCTCCAGCGCCATTTTCTGGTCTCTCTTTCCTGGGGATTGAATCGGGGAATGCTGGCTGACGGCACGGATGGTAACACCGAATCCGTGGCAAAACCGTGGACTTACATCGCAATTTCTGTGCGAATTCTAACTGATCTTCACGCACATTTTAAGTGCCCGGCATACGGTTCTGTGGGCAGGGTGCTAAAGTCTTCGGTTGACCGCGACGCGTCCACGTCCGTAGAATTTCAAACGGACGTTTGACCTGGCCCGCGCCATGTGGGCACCGGTGCAAATCGGGGAACGCACGCACGCTTGCAGACAGGGCGAGATGGCACCTTGAGTACTCCGCTTTTTTCCACAAAGCAGCGCATCCTCGGCGCGGCGGAGGAACTGTTCGCGCGCCACGGTTTCGCCGGCGCATCGCTGCGCCAGGTCACTTCTGCGGCGCACGTCAACCTGGCGGCCGTCAACTACCATTTCGGCTCCAAGGAAAACCTCATCAACGAGGTCTTCCGCCGGCGCCTCGACGGGCTCAATGCGGAGCGGCTGCAGGCGCTGATGCTCGCGCGCAGCAAGCCCGACTACCGGCTCGAAGACACGCTCGATGCGTTCGTGCGCCCCGCGCTCGCGCTAACCGGCGCCGACCAGGGCGGCGCGCCGTTCGTTCGCGTCCTCGCACGCGCCTATGCCGAGCACAACGAACGCCTGCGCAAATTCCTGCACGACAACTACAGCCACATCCTCAAGGAATTCGCTGCGGATTTCGCCCGTTTCCTGCCCCATCTGGACAAGCAGGAGCTTTACTGGCGCCTCGACATCGTCAGTGGTGCCCTGACCTACGCAATGGCTGACTTCGGCGTGATCAAGCGCCGCGGCACGTCCGAGCAGCAGCACCGCGATCTCGCCGCCCAGCACCTGATCAA
>Ga0105242_10000867_pt1 | contig 23483 bp, 21 predicted proteins | sample KBSM24metaG_FD_81521 | JGI IMG/M metagenome (GOLD analysis project Ga0105242, IMG submission 81521) | Miscanthus rhizosphere microbial communities from Kellogg Biological Station, Michigan, USA - KBS M2-4 metaG | ecosystem: Host-associated > Plants > Roots > Rhizosphere > Soil | place...
CGAAAAATCCGGTCTTGATCATGGTCGACCTCCTTGTTGGATGGCGCCATTACAAAGGGAGAAAAAGACGTACCCCGGCTTGCGTTCTGGCAGGGTGACGAAGAAAAATGGCGAAATAATGGCAGCGGCGCTTCCGGTATAGTCGCCGCGTGCCCCGCCGCATCGTGATCGTCGAGGATGACGCCGCCATCCGCGCCAACTACGCGGAGGCGCTCAAGCGCCACGGCTACGAGGTGTCCGCCTACGCCGGCCGGCGCGAGGCGATGGAGGCGCTGCGCGGCCGCCTGCCCGATCTTGCGATCATCGATATCGGCCTGGGAGACGAAGCGGAGGGCGGATTTGCGCTGTGCCGCGAACTGCGCGCTCTCTCGCCGCAGCTGCCGATCGTGTTTCTCACGGCGCACGATTCGGACTTCGATGTCGTCTCCGGGCTGCGGCTGGGGGCCGACGACTACCTGACCAAGGGCGTCAGCCTGCCGCACCTCATGGCCCGGATCGGGGCCCTTTTCCGGCGCGTCGACGCGCTCACGGAAACCAAGCCGGTGGAAGAGCGCATCGTGCGCGGCGCGCTCGAACTCGACCTGAAACGCTTCAGCGCTGCCTGGAAGGGCAGCCGGGTCGAGCTTACGCTGACCGAATTCTGGATCGTGCACTCGCTCGCACGCCATCCCGGCCACGTGAAAAATCGCGACCAGCTGATGCGCGACGCGGAGCTGGTCGTGGACGACGCGACCGTCACATCGCACGTGAAGCGCGTGCGCGCCAAATTCCTCGCCGCCGACCCCGCTTTCGACGGAATCGAGACCGCCTACGGCCTCGGTTACCGCTGGAAGGCCTAGGCCGTGCGGCGCTTTCCGCTGCGCGCCAAGCTGGCGCTCGTGGCGCTTGCGCTGCTGGTCCTGCCCTGGGCCGGCTGGCGCTACGTGCGCGAAATGGAGCGTTTCCTCCTCCAGGCACAGGAGGAGGCGCTGGCGGCCACCGCGCGTGCCGTAGCCACGGCGCTGCATGAGCGGCCGCAGCTGCTGGCGTACCGCGCGCGGGGCGAATCCGATCTGCGGCGCGAGGCGGAAAAGGAATTGCAGCGCCTGACCGGCGGCGTGATTGAACATGAAGAGCCGGCGCGTGAGAATTCCGCCGATTCCGAGATTTCATCGATTCTGAAGGGACTGGAGCGGGCGAGCTCGCGCATCTGGGTGGTGAGCCGGGACTATCGCGTCCTCGCGCTCGCCGGGAGTCTGAAGCGGCCCGACCCGCCGCCGCCGAGCCTTGCCGAGCGCACGCTTGGCTGGCTGCTTGCGCCGCCGACCGAGGAATTCGATGATGCGATCGCCCAGGACGCGATTGCCGCGGGACGCGAAGTCGCCGGCGCGCTGCAGGGCGCCGCGAGCACGCGCACGCGCAATACGCGCGACGGGCGCGCGGTAGTGGTCTCGGCGGCGCACCCGATCTGGGTGGGCGACCAGGTTCACGGGGCGGTCGTGGTCGAGGAGACGACCAACCGGATCGCGTCGCTGCGCAGCCGGGCGCTCGAGCGCCTGCTGGCCGTGACGCTGGTTGTATTCGCGCTGGTCGCCGCCGTTCTGGTCTGGTTCGCGACGCGCATTTCGAACCGGATCCGGCGCCTTAGTGACGAGGCGGAAGCCGCGATCGACGCGCGCGGCCGCGTCACCCGCCTCGCGACCGCATCGGACGCGGCCGATGAAATCGGCGACCTGTCGCGCAGCTTCACGACCGTGCTTGGACGGCTCGCGCGCTACAACGCCTATCTGGAGGCGCTCGCGAGCCGTTTGTCGCACGAGCTGAGGACGCCGGTGGCGGTGGTGCGCTCCTCGCTCGAGAACCTGCACGCCGCGCGCACTCCGGAAGAGACGCGCATCTACGTCGCGCGCGCCGAGGAAGGCCTCGGGCGCCTGAGCACCATCCTTTCGCGCATGACCGAGGCAAGCCGCCTGGAACAGAGTCTTTCGGCGGTGCAAGCGGAGACGTTCGACGCGGCCGCGGTGGTGCGCGGCTGCGTCGAAGGTTATCGCCTGGCCTATGCATCCAGGAGCATCGAGCTCGCGGTGCCCGCCGAACCGGTGCTCGCGCGGGGTTCGGCGGACCTTTTCGCGCAGATGCTCGATAAGCTCGTCGAGAACGCCGTGGACTTCGCAGCGGCGGGGACCGCCATCCGCATTTCGATGGGAATTGATGCGCGGCTGCGCGTCGAGAACCAGGGGCCGCCGCTGCCGGATGCGATCCGCGATTCCCTGTTCGACTCGATGGTCTCCCTGCGCAGCGAGCGCTCCGGCGGCGCGCCTCATCTTGGACTCGGGCTGTACATCGCGCGCCTGATCGCCGAGTTTCATGGCGGCGCGCTGCGCGCCGAGAACCTGCCCGGCGGGAACGGCGTCGCCTTCGAGGCGGGCCTTGCCCGGCCCGTATAATTTCGCGCTTGCAAACGTAGGAATTCCGTGAAAAGCAGCTACGACCTGCTGATTGTCGGCGGCGGCATAAACGGCGCCGGCATCGCGCGCGACGCGGCGGGCCGCGGCCTGTCGGTGCTGCTCGTCGAGAAGGACGATCTGGCTGGCGCGACCTCGTCGTCGTCCTCGAAGCTGATTCACGGCGGACTGCGGTATCTCGAGCACTACGAATTCCGGCTGGTGGCCGAGGCGCTCGCCGAGCGCGAAGTGCTGCTGAAGGTCGCCGCGCACCTCGTCTGGCCGGCGCGCTTCGTCATGCCCCACGTTCCGGAACTGCGGCCGCGCTGGATGATCCGCGCGGGCCTTTTCCTCTATGACCACCTGTCGCGCCGCGCCAGCCTGCCCGGTTCGAAAGCGGTCCGGCTCGACGCGCCGCCGTACAACTCCGGCCTCAAGCCGCAACTGAAGCATGGGTTCATCTATTCCGATTGCCGGGTGGACGATGCGCGCCTGGTCGTCGCGAACGCCATGGATGCGCGCGAACACGGCGCGGTGATTCTCACCCGCACCGAGTGCGTTTCGGCGAAACGGGAAAACGATCGCTGGCGGGCGAAGCTCTCGAACGCCGAGGTGGTCGAGGCGCGCGCGGTCGTGAATGCCGCCGGTCCCTGGGTAAAGACGGTATTGAACGACCACCTGTCGCAGCCTTCGCGCGACGAGGTGCGGCTGGTAAAAGGCAGCCACATCGTCCTGCCCAGGCTATATGAAGGCGAGCACGCTTTCATCCTGCAGAACGACGACAGGCGCGTCGTCTTCATGATTCCTTACGGCGATGTGCATACCCTCGTCGGCACGACGGACATCCCCGTCGCGGGCGGCTACGAGCAACCCGAGGCCGGGGCTGAGGAAGTCGAATACATGTGCCGCGCCGTGAACCGCTATCTCGTGCGGCCTGCCCGGCCGCAGGATGTCGTATGGAAATACTCCGGCGTGCGGCCTCTTTACGATGATGGATCCGCGGATCCTTCGGCGGTCACACGCGACTACACGTTGCGCGTGGACGACGCCGCCGGAACCGCGCCGGTGCTCTCGGTTTTCGGCGGCAAGATCACCACCTATCGAATGCTCGCGGAGCACGCGATGGACAAGCTTGCCCCGTATTTTCCGGGGCTTAAAGCGCCGTGGACGCATCGCACGGCGCTCTCAGGCAGCGATTTCGGCGGCGTGCCGCGCGTCGAGGCGCGCGATGCATTCTTCGGCGGCCACCCGCACATCCCGGAAGCCACACTCCGTCCGATCTTCCGGCGCCATGGCGCGCACGCGCAGGCGGTGATCGGCGACGGCGACCTGGGCGAAGACTTTGGCGCAGGCCTCACCGAGCGTGAGCTGCGGTACTTCGTCGAGCGCGAGTGGGCGCAGACCGCGGAGGACGTGTTGTGGCGCCGGACCAAGGCAGGGCTGCTGATGAGCCCGGCGCAACGCGAGCGGGTGGCGAAAGTGCTTGGCAGGGCATGAAGCCGCTTGCCGAGCTGCGCGACGTGCGCCGCATTCGCGGATTGCTGTTCGACATCGACGAAACACTCACCACGGACGGCCGGCTGACCGCCGAGGCATACGTTGCAATGGAGCGCCTGCGGCGGTCCGGACGCTTCGCGGTGCCGATCACCGGGCGTCCTGCCGGCTGGTGCGACCACATCGCGCGCATGTGGCCGGTGGACGCGGTGGTCGGCGAGAACGGCGCGTTCTATTTCAGCTACCGCGATGGCAAACTGCTCAAGCGCTATCAGGACGACGACAGGACCCGTGCCGGCAAACGCGCCCGCCTGGGCGCCATCGGCGAGCGCATTCTTGCTCAGGTGCCTGGTTGCGCCCTTGCCTCCGACCAGGCCTATCGGGAAACGGACCTGGCGATCGATTTCTGCGAGGACGTTCCGGCGCTGCCGCTTGAAACGGCCGGGCGCATCGCGGCGCTGATGCGCGAGGCGGGGCTCACTGCGAAGGTCAGCTCGATCCATGTCAACGGCTGGTTCGGCGAATACGACAAGCTGGCGACTGCGCGGCAGCTTTTCGCCGAACTGTTTTCGATGAACCTCGATTCGGCGAATGCGGAACTCGCCTTTGTCGGCGATTCTCCGAATGACGCGCCGATGTTCGCGCATTTCGACAACTCGGTCGGCGTGGCGAATGTTGCCCGCTTCGAAGGCAGCCTGGAGGCCGAGCCGAAGTACCTGACGCGCGGCTTCGCGGGCGCCGGCTTCGCCGAACTCGTCGCGCACCTGCTCCGGGCGGATTGATGGAGTGGTGGTGGGCCTACCTCGGCATCGGACTGGCCGTCGGCTTTCTCGCCGGGCTGCTGGGCATTGGCGGCGGCATGATCATGGTGCCGATGCTGGTGTTCGTCTTCACCGCAAAGGGCTTTCCCGCCGAGCACATGATGCACCTGTCTCTGGCGACTTCAATGGCGACCATCGTGTTTACCTCGATTTCGAGCGTACGCGCGCATCACCGGCACGACGCCGTCGACTGGGCAGTGGCGCGCGCGATGGCGCCGGGGATCGTTGTCGGCGCCCTCTCGGCGACGCTGGTTGCCGGATTCCTCCCGACCCGGCCGCTCGCGATCGCATTCACGGTTTTCATGTTCTACGCGGCCACGCAGATGTTCTTTGAGGTGGAGCCCAAACCTTCACGCCAGCTTTCGGGATCGGGGGGGCTGTTCGGCGTGGGGGCGGGAATCGGTGCCCTGTCCAGCGTGCTCGCTGCAGGGGGCGCTTTCCTGTCGATCCCCTTTCTTGCCAGGTGCAACGTACCGCTCAAGCGCGCCCTGGGCACGGCGGCAGCGAACGGATTTCCGATCGCGGTCGCGGGCACGGCAGGCTATGTTCTGAACGGACTGCGCGTCGATGACCTGCCAGCAGGCAGCCTCGGGTTCGTCTATCTTCCCGCGCTCGTGCTCATTGTCCTCGCCAGCATGCCGACCGCTCCGCTCGGTGCACGACTCGCGCACCGGCTGCCGGTAAAGCGCCTGCGCATCGTTTTCGCGTTGATGCTGTTCGCGATTGCGCTGCGCATGCTCGTGAACCTCTGGTAGATTCAAGACCATGGCTGGACCGCTGGCAGGCACCCGTGTTCTCGACCTGTCCCGGGTCCTCGCGGGTCCGTGGGCGGGCCAGAATCTGGCCGACCTCGGCGCGGACGTCATCAAGGTGGAGCGGCCGAAGGTAGGAGACGACTCGCGCGCCTTCGGTCCGCCCTGGGTCAAGGACAGGGAAGGCCGCGAAACCAGGGACTCCGCCTACTTCACCTCGGCGAATCGCGGCAAGAAATCCATCACGGTGAATGTGGCGAAGCCGGAAGGCCAGGATCTGATCCGGGCACTTGCGCGCGAATGCGATGTCCTGATCGAGAACTACAAGCATGGCGACCTCGCGCGCTACGGCCTCGGCTACGACGATATCAAGGTGGTGAATCCGCGCCTCATCTATTGCTCGGTCACGGGCTTCGGCCAGACGGGCCCGTACCGTGAGCGGCCGGGCTACGATTTCATGATCCAGGGCATGGGCGGGATGATGAGCATCACGGGCGAGCCGGACGGTGCGCCGGGCGGCGGTCCACAGCGCGCCGGCGTACCGATCGCCGACATCATTACCGGCATGTACGCCTCGATCGCCATCTGCGCTGCGCTCGCCAGTCGCGCGCAGACCGCCAAGGGGCAGCACCTTGATCTGGCGCTGCTCGATTCGCAGATCGCGCTGCTTGCGTACCAGAACACCAACTATTTTTCGACCGGCAGGCCGCCCGGGCGCATCGGCAACCTGCATCCGAACATCGTTCCCTACCAGCCCTTCAAGTCGAGCGACGGCGAGGTAATCGTCGCCTGCGGCAACGACAACCTGTTCCGCAAGTTTTGCGAAGCCGCAGGACATCCTGAACTGGCAAAGGATGCGCGTTTCGCCACCAACGGCAAGCGGGTCGAGAATCGAACCGAACTGACGCGCCTCATCCAGGATATTTTCGGCAGGAAAACCACCGCCGAATGGCTCGCGCTGCTGGAATCCGCCGGGGTACCGAACGGACCGATCAACAATATCGCGCAAGTCTTCGAGGAACCGCAGGTCAGGGCACGCGGCGTGAAAATCGAGTTGCAGCACGCCGCAGCCGGGACGCTGCCGCTGGTAGCCAGTCCAATGCGTTTTTCAGGAACTGCTCTGGAGTACCGCCTGCCGCCGCCAGTGCTCGGCGAGCACACGGACGAGGTGCTGCGGGGGCTCCTCGGCAAGAGCGACGCGGAGATCGCGCGGCTGCGTGCCGAGGGAATTCTCTAGGCTAGTTGTCGATCTTCGCGCCCGCGTCCTTCACGACCTTCGCCCATTTCACGATCTCGGCGTTGATCAGGGCGGCAAATTTCTCCGGGGTTTCGCCACCTGCGGTCGCGCCCTGCGCCTCCCAGATGACTTTCATTTCCGGCGAATGCAGCGCCTTCAGCGTTTCCTGGTACATGCGGTCAAGCGCCTCCTTCGGCGTACCTTTCAGGCCCCAGAGCGCGTACCAGGTGGTGACTTCGTAGCCCGGCAGACCGGCTTCCTTCATCGTCGGCACACTGGGCACGGCAAATGAGTGTGTCGCGGAGGTCACGGCGAGCGCCTTCAGCTTGCCGCCCTTGATCTGCGGCGCGGAAGTGCTCATGCCGTCGAATGCCATGTCGACCTGACCTGCGAGCAGATCCTGCATCATCGGTCCCGCGCCCTTGTAGGGTACGTGGGTGAGATCAAGACCAGTCATCGTCTTGAATAGTTCGCCGGCGAGGTGGTGCGTGGTGCCGCTGCCGGCGGAACCGTAATTGAGCTTGCCCGGGTTCGCCTTCGCGTAGGCCATCAGGTCCTTCAGGGAATTGATGTTCGTGTGCTTGGGGTGCACCACGACGACGTTCGGCACGTACGCGAGAACCGTGATGGGCACGAAGTCCTTCGTCAGCGAATAGCTCAACTTCGTGTAGAGGCTCTCGGCGATCGTGTGATGCACGGCGCCGAGGAAGAACGTGTAGCCGTCGCCAGGCCGGCGCGCCGCACTCGCCGCCCCCAGCGTGCCGCCCGCGCCGGCGAGGTTCTCCACGAGGAACTGCTGGCCGACGGTCTTGCTGAGATAGGCCGACAAAGGCCGTCCGAACGCGTCGACTCCGCCGCCCGGCGCGAATGGATTGACCATGGTTACCGGTTTGATCGGCCAGGATTGCGCTTGCGCAGCAAAGCCAGTCGCCGCAAGCGCGGCGCATAGCAAGAATCTAAACATGTACTCTCCTCAGGACAGGGGTGAATCCCCTGCTTGCGATAATAGCAGCGATCACTCGATCCTGACGCCGGTGTCCTTGATCAGCTTGGCGTACTTGGCGACCTCGGCCTTCATGTAGGCCTCGAATTCCGCGGCACTCTGCTCGCGCATCTGCGTGCCAACGCCCTCCAGTCGCGCGCGCACCTCGGGAACCTGCATCGCCTTGTTGATGTCGGCGTTCAGCTTCTGCACGATATCGCGCGGCGTTCCAGCTGGCGCCATCACGCCGTACCAGTTCGAGACGTCGAATCCCGTGATGCCTTCCTCCAGGAACGTCGGCACCTCGGGCAGCTGCGACAGGCGCTTCGGCGTGGAAATCGCCAGGCCGCGCAATTTGCCCGCCTGGATGTGCGGCATGACCGGCGGCATGGTGTCGAAGTTCATCGCCACGACGCCGGCGAGCAGGTCCTTGATGGCGTCGCCGCTGCCCTTGTAGGGCACGTGGACGATGCTGGTGCCGGTGAGCTGCTTGAACATTTCGCCCGCCAGATGCTGCGTACTGCCATTGCCCGAGGATGCGTAATTGAACTTGCCCGGTTGCGACTTCAGCAGCGCTACCAGCTCCTTGACCGACTTCACGTTGATTGACGGGTGTACCGCGAGCACGTTCGGCACGTACCCCACGTATGCCACAGCGGCGAAATCCTTGATGGGATCGTACGGCAGCTTGGGGAAAAGATTGGGCGCGATGCCCGTGGAATTGACATGTCCCATGAGCAGCGTGTAGCCGTCGGCGGCGCTTTTCGCGACTACGTCGGCGCCGATCGTGCCGGTGGCGCCAGCGCGGTTTTCCACCGTCACTGCCTGCCCATACCATTCGGTCAGTTTCTGAGAGATGACGCGCGCGACCACGTCCGTCCCGCCGCCCGGCGGGAAGCCCACGATCATGCGGACCGGCTTGGAAGGATAGGCCTGCGCGAGGGCGCCATTCGTGACGACTATGCAGGCGGCTGCGACCAACAGTTTCTTGAGCATCGGCAATCTCCGTTGGCTCACGCTGCAGCGCGAGCCGGATTGGCGTGACATTCGGCGAGATAGGCCATCGCTGCCTGCACGCCGTCCTTCTTCACCGGAACCCCGGCGAGCTGCAACCCCATTTCACATCCCGCGAGGGTGCCCACGAGCGTCAGGTCATTGAAATCGCCCAGGTGCCCGATACGGAACACCTTGCCGGCAAGCTTGCCCAGGCCCGTGCCGAGCGACATGTCGAAATTCTCCAGGATGATTTTCCTGACGCGGTCGGCATCGTGGCCGGCGGGCAGCAGCACGGCGGTGAGGGAACTCGAATACTCGGCCGGATTCGTTGCCAGCACCTCCAACCCCCAGGCGCGCACGGCGCGCCGCGTCGCCTCGGCGTGGCGCTGATGGCGTGCAAACACGTTTTCCAGGCCTTCTTCCTCGAGCAGCATTTTCAGCGATTCGCGCAGCCCGTACAGGAGATTGGTCGCCGGCGTATACGGAAAGTAGCCGTCCTTGTTGCTCGCGATCATGTCGCTCCAGTCCCAGAAGCTGCGCGGCAGTTTCGCCGCCTTCGAGGCTGAAAGTGCCTTTGGCGCTATGGCGTTGAAAGACAGCCCTGGCGGCAGCATCAGGCCCTTCTGCGATCCGCCAACCGTGACGTCCACGCCCCACTCGTCGTGCCGGTAGTCGATCGAGCCGAGCGATGAAATGGTGTCGACAAGAAAGAGGGCGGGGTGCTTCGCGGCGTCGATCGCGCGGCGCACGTCCTGGATGCGCGAAACCGCCCCGGTGGCCGTTTCGTTGTGCACCACGCACACCGCCTTGATCTGGTGGCCCTTGTCCTCGCGCAGGCGGGCCTCGATCGCCTGCGGATCGGCGCCGGTGCGCCAATCTCCGGCGATGAACTCCGGCTCGAGGCCGAGCCGTTTGGCCATCTTCTGCCACAACGTCGCGAAATGCCCGGTTTCGTACATCAGTACCTTGTCGCCGGGCGACAGCGTGTTGACCAGGGCCGCTTCCCAGGCGCCCGTACCCGACGCCGGATAGATGACGACGTGACCATTGGTCTTGAAGATGCGCTTCATGCCTTCCAACACTTGCTTGCCGAGGACGCCGAAATCGGGCCCGCGGTGATCCATGGTCGGTGAATCAATGGCGCGCAGTACCCGGTCCGGTACGTTGGTCGGTCCGGGAATCTGGAGAAAATGGCGGCCTGCAGCTCGGGTCATGCTTCTCTCCTAGAATTGCATGCAAAATAAACTATTGTGCGCAGCATAGGGGTTAAGGGTTGCGCAAAACCAGCAATTTTTGTATTCTGCATACAAAATGGACATTTCGCAAGAGCCAACTCCCATCATTCGCCGGCCCCTCCACGAGGAGGCGACCGACCGATTGCGCGATCTTATCGTGCAGGGCCATCTGGCTGCCGGCGTCCGGCTCAACGAGCGCCTTCTGACCGGCCAATTGGGCCTGTCGCGCACGCCGCTGCGCGAGGCGTTCAAGGTACTCGCCACCGAGGGATTGGTCGAATTGCTGCCGAACCGCGGCGCGATCGTGTCGCAGATGGATCCGGTGCGCCTGTCGGAATCCCTGGCAGTAACCGGCGCGCTGGAGGCGCTTGCCGGCGAACTGGCCTGCCTCAGCGCGACGGACGCGCAGATCAACGAGATCCGCGCGCTGCACTATGAAATGCTCGCTTACCATGCACGCGGCGATCTGGCCGGCTACTTCAAATTCAACCAGGCGATCCACCTCAAGATCGTGAAATATTCCGGCAACGCGGTCCTGTTCAATATTTATCGCCAGCTCAACGGCAATGTGCGCCGCGCGCGCTATATGGCGAATCTGTCCAAAGAGCGATGGGACGCCGCGATACAGGAACATGAACAAATCCTCGCCGCATTGAGTGCCAGGGACGTAAAGCGCATCAGGGTGCTTCTCTCGGACCATCTCGCGCACAAGCTTTCTAGCGTCATGGCCGAACTCAAGGCGCTGTCGGCGCGCCAGGCGGCGTGAACGCGCCCTTCCCGGTCAAAGTGATCTCCGCCAGGCCGGGCGATTCCTCCCTCGCGCGTCGCCTGCAAAAGGAAGTGGACGGCGAAGTGCTTTTCGACGCCGCGTCTCGCGGCCGGTATTCGACCGACGCGTCCATCTACCAGATTGAACCGGTCGGCGTGGTCGTGCCGCGCAGCGCGGCAGCCGCGCGTACGGCAATCGCGATTGCCGCTGAAGCAGGCGTGCCGGTCCTGCCGCGCGGCGCAGGCAGCTCGCAGTGCGGTCAGGCGGTCGGCGCGGCGCTGGTCATCGACGATTCGAAATACCTGAACCAGCTGGTCGAAGTGGACGCCGCCGCGCGCACCGCGCTCGTCGCGCCTGGTCTTGTGCTGGATGCCTTGAATGCGAAGCTGCGTCCGCTCGGGCTTTGGTTTCCCGTGGACGTATCCACGAGCGCCCAGGCAACCCTGGGAGGCATGGCGGGGAACAATTCCTGCGGCTCACGCTCGATCGCCTACGGCAACATGGTTCACAACGTGCTTGCCATCGACGCAGTCACGGCCGAAGGCAAGCGCTGGCGCTTTGGCGCCATGGAAAATCCTTCCGGACCCGCCGACTATCTCGAGTTCGTGGCGCGCCTGAAAAATCTCTACGAAATGCAGAAGGGTGAAATCGAAGCGCGCTTCCCGAAGGTGCTGCGCAAGGTTGCCGGCTACAACCTGGACCACCTCGGTCCGCCGCACCGCAACGCCGCGCACCTCCTGGTAGGTTCGGAAGGAACGCTCGCGTGGTTCGAACGCCTCCTGCTCAAACTCTCGCCGTTGCCATCCGAGAGGGCGCTCGGCGTGGTGCATTTCCCGAAGTTCTACACGGCGATGGAACTCACGCAGCACATCGTCAAGCTCGGCCCCTCGGCGGTCGAACTGGTGGACCGGACGATGATCGGCCTGGCGCGGGAAATCGGCGCGTTCCGCAAGACCGTGGATGCATTCATCAAGGGCGACCCGGACGCGATCCTGCTGGTGGAATTTTCCGGCGAAGGAAACCAGGCGCAGAAGCTCAAGCAGCTCGTTCAGCTCATGGGAGATCTGGGCTTGCCGGGCAGCGTGGTCGAGATTACCGATGCGAGGCAGCAGAGGGACGTATGGGAGGTGCGCAAGGCGGGCCTGAACATCATGATGTCCATGAAAGGGGACGGCAAGCCGGTTTCCTTCATCGAAGACTGTGCGGTGCCGTTGGAACACCTTGCCGAATACACCGACCGCCTGACGCAGGTGTTCGAAAAGCACGGCACGCGCGGCACCTGGTACGCGCATGCCTCCGTGGGCACGCTGCATGTGCGGCCGATCCTCGACATGCGGCGCGACGGCGCGCAAAAAATGCGCGCCATCGCCGAGGAAGCCTGCGCCATGGTCAAGCAGTACAAAGGCGCCTACTCAGGCGAGCATGGTGACGGCCTGGTGCGTTCGGAATGGATCGAGCCGTTCTTCGGCCCGCGGCTTACGGCCACACTGGGCGAAATCAAGGCTCTGCTCGACCCGCGCGGCCTCATGAACCCGGGCAAGATCGTCGCGCCATCGAAGATGGACGACAAGACGCTGTTTCGGTTCAAGCCAGGCTACGACACCAGGGTGCCGCCGCCCGCGCTCGACTGGTCGGAATGGGGCGGCTTCGACAAGGCCGTCGAGATGTGCAACAACAATGGCCACTGCCGCAAATTCGACGCCGGCACCATGTGTCCGTCGTTCCGCGTAACGCAGGACGAGCAGCACCTGACCCGGGGCAGGGCGAACACCTTCCGGCTCGCGCTATCGGGGCAGCTGGGTCCCGAATCCGATGCGATGGTGAAGGAAGCGCTGGACCTGTGCGTCTCTTGCAAGGGTTGCAAGCGCGAATGTCCGACCGGCGTCGACATGGCGCGCATGAAAATCGAATTCCTCGCCCATTACCGCAAAGGCCACGGCCTGACATTGCGCGATCGGGCGGTGGCCTATCTTCCGCGCTACGCACGGATTGCGGCGGCCCTTGCGCCGCTTTCCAACCTCGGCATGCGGATGTTCGGCGGTCTTGCCGGATTCACGGCCAAGCGCCCGCTTCCAGCCTGGCGCCGCGATCGCTTCGTAGACCGCGCCTGGGCAAAAAGCGGCGCGCGCGAAGTCGTGCTGCTGGTGGATACGTTCAACCGATATTTCGAGCCCGACAACGCGCGCGCGGCCGTTCGCGTCCTCCAGGCTGCGGGTTATCGCGTCCACGCGGCCAATCCTGTCGAGGGCAGCCGGCCGCTTTGCTGCGGGCGCACGTTTCTTGCTGCGGGTCTGGTCGACGAAGCGCGCAGCGAAGCCAAACGCGTTCTGGATGCGCTCGCGCCGTGGCTGGCGCATGGAGTGCCGATCATCGGCCTCGAGCCATCCTGCGTCTTCACTTTGCGCGATGAGTACGGCGTGCTGCTCCCGGGCACCGAAGCCCTGGCGAAGAACTCTTTCCTGCTGGAGGAATTTCTCGCCGCCGAATCGACGGCGGGCCGTTTGGACCTATCGCTGAAAGCGATCGGCAGCGAAGCCCTGCTGCACGGACACAGCCATCAGAAGGCCTTTGCGGTCATGGGTGCGGTTGAACAGGTCCTGCGCCTCGTTCCGCATTTGAACGTGCGCACGGTCGAATCCTCCTGCTGCGGCATGGCGGGCAACTTCGGCTATGAGGCGGAGCACTACGACATCTCGATGAAGATGGGCGAAGCAAGCCTGCTGCCCGCGGTGCGCAAAGCGTCGCCGGAAACGCTGGTGGTGGCTGACGGAACCAGCTGCCGCCACCAAATCGAGCATGGTGCGCAACGCGAAGCGCTGCACGTGGCGCGTGTCCTGGAACGGGCGCTGGCCTAGAGCATCAGTTCCAGAGATCCACTTTGTCGCCCCCCTCGCGCATCCGCTGAACGCGCGACTGCAGGAAGCGCTGGAAGGAAGGTTCCCTGCGGTACGCCCCGCTAGCGACGTAGTCGAACGCCGAAGCGAAATGGAAAGGCCGCAGGTAGGTATCGACGCGCAACACTTCCCTGCCGCGATCGAAAAAGACTATGGTCGGCGTATAGGTGACACGCAGCTCGCGCGCCCATGTCGCCCGCGGGGTGCGCATGTCACTGAGCGTGAGGCGGTAAACCGAAAAGCGCTCGAGTTGCCGGCGCACCTCGGGCCGCTGCAGTCCGTCGCGGTGCAATTCGTCGCAGCCGGCGCAGTATGGCGTCTCGAACAGCAATGCGACCGGCTTGGCGCCGGTCAGCGCGACCGGCGGCGCGGCGAAGAAGGCTTCGTCGTGCAGCGTAGCGCTGGCCGATTCCTTGACCGCAGTCTTGACATACTCGTCGTAGCGCATGCCCTTGCCGGCGAGTCCGGCGGCATAGTCCAGCGCCGCTTCGAAGCGGTGCGGCGGCAGGTAGCCGTTGAGGCGCAGCACAACCTTGCCCCGCTCGTCGAGAAACAGCAGCGTCGGGGTAAATTGCACGCGCAACTCGCGACCGAGCTCTTTTTCGCTCATGCGGCGCCCGTCCAGCCAAACGACCTCCCGGTCGCCCCAAAGGTTGAGCGCGATGGCGACGAAGTGGCGCCGGGCCTTGTCCGAAATCGCGCGCTGGCTGAAGTTGGTCTGCATGAGCGTTGTGCAATACGGGCAGCCGTCCTGGCCGAAATAGAGCATCAGGCGCTTGCCCTGCGCTGCCGCCTCGCGCACGTCCTCGCGCATATCGAGAAATGTCTCGGTAAACCAGCGCGGGATATCAATGGCGTGAGGGCTGGGCGCCTGCGCCCGGGCCGGGGCTGCGAGCGCGAGCGCGATCAGCAGCGCGAATACTTTCATCGGCGCTGCCGGCTGCTCCGGACGAAAAGCCAGATCCCGGCGACGATCATCGGCAGGCTCAACCACTGGCCCATGGAAAGACCGAGGGCGAGAAAACCAAGGAAGGCATCCGGTTCGCGAGCGAATTCGCCGAGGAAACGGAACGTGCCGTAGCCGATGAGGAACATCGCCGAGACCTGCATGCGCGGTCGAGGGCGCGAGGAGAACCACCATAGCAGCGCGAACAGCGCGAAACCCTCGAGCGCCATCTGGTAAAGCTGCGACGGATGGCGCGGCAGCGGACCGGCGCCGCGAAATACCATGCCCCAGGGAGCGTCCGTCACGCGGCCCCAGAGCTCGCCGTTGATGAAGTTGCCCAGGCGACCCGCAGCCAGGCCGATCGGCACGAGCGGCGCGACGTAGTCCATCAGGTCCCACCAGTTGATGCGCTGGCGCCAGGCAACCAATGCCATTGCAACCAGGACGCCAAGGAAGCCGCCGTGGAACGACATGCCGCCCTGCCAGATGGCGAAGATTTCAAGCGGATGCGACAAGTAGTAGCCCGGCTTGTAGAACAGCACGTAGCCCAGGCGCCCGCCGAGTATCACGCCGACGATGCCGCCGAACAGGAGGTCGTCCAGCTGCTGGCGGGAGACGGGGGCGAGTCCGGCATCGATGCGACGCGTGCCGAGCCACCAGAACGATGCAAAGGCAAGCAGGTACATCAGCCCGTACCAGCGCACGGCCAGCGGGCCGAGGGAAAACACCACCGGATCGAATTGGGGATGTGTCAGCGCGGTTCCAGCGACAGATTAGCGCGCAATCCTGCGCGCGTGCAGCACAAACTCGCGCGCCGCGGCACCCAGCGCGCCGCTGCGCCAGGCGAGCCACAAGTCCAGGCGCGGGTGTGCATCGGCGATCTCCCGGTAGGCGACGCCGCGCCGGCCAAGGTTCGCGACCGAGGCGGGAACTACGGCGACACCCATGCCGCTGGAGACCAGGCTGACGACCGTTTGCATCTGGATCGCCTCCTGCGCCACGCGCGGCGCGAAGCCGGCGCGCGCCGCAAGCGCGGCGATCATGTCGTACAGGCCGGGCGCGTTTTCGCGCGGCACCATGACGAACGCCTCGGCCGCGAGCTCGCGCATTGCTATCCGGCCGGTCGTACGCGCCAGCCGGTGGCGCGCCGGCAGGGCGACCACAAACCTTTCGCGCTGGACGACAATGTGCTCCAGCTCCGCCCCCGCGACCGGCGGCAGCAGCAGCCCGAAGTCGAGCTCGCCTGCCGCGAGTGCCGCAGCCTGATCGGGCGAAAGCATTTCGCGCAAAGCCAGCGCGACTCCGGGCCGCGCCGTCTTGTAGGCCTTGAGCAACCTCGGCAGCACGCCGTAGTCGGCAAGCGAAACGAAGCCCAGGCGCAGCCGGCCGCCGCCGGCAGCCATGCGTCCGACCTCGAGCACCGCGTGTTCGAGTTGCGCGAGCAGGCGCCTCGCCTCTTCCAGGAAGCGCGCGCCTTCAGGCGTGAGTTCGACCCGGCGCCGCGTGCGTGCGAGCAAGGTCGCCCCGACGCTCGCCTCGAGATCCCGGATCGAACGTGACAGGGGCGGCTGCGACATGTGCAGCGCAGCCGCGGCGCGGCCGAAGTGGAGCCGTTCGGCAACGGCGACGAAGTGGCGCAACTGGCGCAGGTCCGGTGCTCTCATACCACAAAGGTATCAATCATCGCCTTACATTGTATTGGATTGCACTACAGCCCCGGTCTAGACTCGCTGGTCACAGAGGAGGCAGCCATGACGACCCCAAGCAACCGCCGTTCCAAGCTCATTACCCACGGTCCCGCCCGTTCCCCCAACCGCGCCATGCTGCGCGCGGTCGGCTTTGGCGACGGTGATTTCGAAAAGCCGATCGTCGGCGTCGCCAACGGGCACTCGACCATGAACCCGTGCAATGCCGGCATCCAGCCGCTGGTCGACAGCGCCATCGCCGCGCTGCATGCGGCGGGCGCGAAGCCGCAGGTGTTTGGCGTGCCGACGATCACCGACGGCATCGGCATGGGGACCGAGGCGATGAAGTATTCGCTGGTGTCGCGCGAAGTGATCGCGGACGCGATCGAGACCTCGGTCAACGGCCAGGCGATGGATGGCGCGCTGGTGGTCGGCGGCTGCGACAAGAACATGCCCGGCGGCATGATGGCGCTTGCGCGCATGAACGTGCCGGCGATCTACGTCTACGGCGGCACCATCAAGCCCGGCAAATGGAAAGGACAGGACCTGACCGTCGTCTCCGTTTTCGAGGCGGTGGGCGCTTTCAACGCGGGCAGGATGAGCCAGGAGGATTTCATCGGCATCGAGAAGAACGCCTGTCCCTCGGTGGGCGCCTGCGGCGGGATGTTTACCGCGAACACGATGTCGTCTTCGTTCGAGGCGCTCGGCATGAGCCTGCTCGGCTCCTCGCAGATGGCGGCGCCCGACGCAGAGAAGGCGGATTCCGCCGCCGAATCCGCGAAGGTCCTGTTCGAGGCCGTTCGCAACAATCTCAGGCCGCGCGACATCATCACCCGCAAATCCATCGAAAACGCGATCGCGCTCGTGATGGCCACCGGCGGCTCGACCAACGCGGTGCTGCACTATCTGGCGATCGCGTCGGCGGCCGGCGTGAAGTGGAGCATCGATGATTTCGAACGCGTGCGCCGCAAGGTGCCGGTGCTTTGCGACCTGAAGCCCTCCGGAAAATATGTCGCCGTGGATTTCCATCGTGCGGGCGGCGTGCCGCAGGTGCTGAAGATCCTGCTCGCGAATGGCGTCCTGCACGGCGAGTGCATGACCATTCATGGCAAGACCATGGCGCAAATGCTGAAGGATGTTCCGGCGGAGCCGCGCAAGGACCAGGACGTGATCCGGCCCTGGTCCAATCCGATTTACAAACGGGGCCACCTGGCGATCCTGAAGGGCAACCTGGCGCCCGAAGGCTGCGTCGCGAAAATCACCGGGTTGAAGAAAATTTCAATCACCGGCCCGGCGCGCGTCTTCGATTCCGAGCCTGACGCGATGAGCGCGATCCTCGCCAAGAAAATCAAGCCGGGCGATGTCCTGGTGATCCGGTACGAAGGACCCAAGGGCGGTCCCGGCATGCAGGAGATGCTGGCACCGACCTCCGCGCTCATTGGACAGGGCCTGGGCGATTCGGTGGGACTGCTCACCGACGGGCGGTTCTCCGGCGGCACCTGGGGCATGGTCGTGGGCCACGTTGCACCCGAAGCCTATGTCGGCGGAACCATCGCGCTGGTGAAGGAAGGCGACTCGATCACCATCGACGCGAAAAAGCTGCTTCTGCAGCTGAATGTCGCGCCCAAGGAGCTGGCGGCGCGCCGCAAGAAATGGAAGGCGCCGAAACCACGGTACACGAAGGGGCTGCTCGCGAAATACATGCGCCTGGTTTCCACCGCCAGCATCGGCGCGATCACCGATTCAGAAGCTTGAGCCGGGCTGCTTGAGAAACTCCGTCTCCTCGGGCGTGCTCGCTCGCCCGAGCGCCGCGTTGCGGTGGGGAAACCGGCCGAAGCGGCGGATGATGGCCAGGTGCGCTTCGGCCCATTTCGGCAGGTCTGCGGTATCCGGGGACCCTGCAATTTCCTTCATCAGCGCAAGGCAGCGCTCCTGGTCCGCGAGCGACTCGGAGTGCTCGAAGGGCAGGTAGGCGAACATGCGCTCGTCCGGCGTCATGTCCTTGTCCCATCCTTTGTCCAGCAGGATTCGCGCCGCGTCGCGCGCGAGCCGGTCGCCTGCGAACGCCTTGGCATTGCCGCGGAACATGTTGCGCGGGAACTGGTCAAGGAGGATCACCAGCGCCAAGCAGCCGACCGGCTCCCGGCGCCAGTCGTTCAGCTCGCCCCTCAATGCCTGATCAAACAGACCCAGGAAGCGGCTGCGAATCTGCTCATCGAATGCGGGGTTCTTTTCGAACCAGGCCTTGCGGTCCTGGCCGAACCAGAAATCAAGGATGCTGGAAGGAGTCACCGGAGTCACGTCGCGCATGATGCCCGACGAACCGTGCCCGGAAGCTGTCAACGGGCCGTCCGGCGTAGCGTTATTTGGTAGTATCAGTGCATCCCTTACGACACAGGAACCTCATGAAATCATTGATTCTTTCGGCAGCGGCCCTGACGCTGGTTGCGGCGCTTCCGACGCAGGCAAGCGAAGATCTTGCCAAGAAGCACATGTGCACCACCTGCCACGTGGTCAAGGGCACGAAGACGATCGGTCCGACGTACGCAGAAGTGGCCAAGAAGTACGCGGGTCAAAAGGATGCGGAAGCCAAGCTCGTAGACAAGGTAAAAAAAGGCGGGCAGGGCGTCTGGGGCCAGGTGCCGATGCCGCCAAACGCCGCCGTGCCCGACGCCGACGTCAAGGCACTCGTGAAATGGGTGCTGTCGGTCAAGTAGGCCGTCGCGACACGATTGGCAGGGTCGGGCCGGGGCGACCGGCCCTTTTCATTTCCTGTGGGATCAGTATCATTGGCCCCCTGTTTTCCCGGGAGACCCCATGAAAAGCTCAAAACTTGCAATTACGCTGCTTGCCGTTTCGGTCGGCCTGATCGGCTGCGGCGAAGAGAAAAAAGTCGAAGTCAAGGTCGCTGCACCGCCGCCGCCGCCGCCCTCGATCGAGATCAAGATCGGCCACGTCGGCCCGCTCACCGGCGGCATCGCGCACCTGGGCAAGGACAACGAGAATGGGGCCCGCCTCGCGATCGACGAAGCGAACGCGGCGAAAATCAAGATCGACGGCAAGGACGCGAAGTTCGTGCTGGTTGCCGAAGACGACCAGGCGGACCCGAAGGTAGGCACAACGGTCGCGCAGAAACTCGTGGACGCCAAGGTCGCAGGTGTGGTGGGGCACCTCAATTCCGGCACCACGATTCCCGCTTCCGCCATCTACAACCAGGCCGGCATCCCGGTGATCACCGGCTCGGCGACCAATCCCAAGCTGACCGAGCAGGGATTCAAGGTCGTATTCCGCACCGTCGGGCGTGACGACCAGCAGGGGCCGGCGATCGCCAGCTACCTGGCAGAGTCGAAGAAACCGAAACTGGTCGCCGTGATCGACGACGCCACCGCCTACGGCGAGGGCATTGCCAATGAGGTCGAGAAAACGCTCAAGGCGGCCAACATCAAGGTGCTGCCGCGCGAAAAGGGCACCGACAAGACCACGGACTGGAAGGCCGTGCTCACCAAGGTCAAGGGGAAGAACGCTGATGCGGTGTTCTACGGCGGCATGGACGCCACCGGCGGACCGCTGCTCAAGCAGGGGCGCGAACTCGGGGTGAAAGCGGTATTTTCATTCGGCGACGGTGCCTGCACCGATGACATGACCAAGCTCGCCGGCGCCGCGGCCGACGGCCTGCTGTGCTCGCAGGCGGGCCTGCCGGCGCTTGCGGCCGACAAGAAATTCCTTGATGCCTACAAGAAGAAATTCAACGTCGATCCGATCCTGTACGCTCCCTTTACGTACGACGGCGCGAACCTGCTGATCGAGGCGATGAAGAAGGCGAACTCGGCCGACCCGGCGAAGTATCTGCCGGAATTGGCGAAGATCGACTACAAGGGTGCCACCGGGCAGATCAGCTTCGATGAGAAAGGCGACCGCAAGGACGCCGAAATGACGATCTTCACCATGAAGGACGGCAAGCTCGCCCCCATCGCGGTGATCAAGGGTGGCAAGACCGTGTCCTACGAGGACTTCGTCAAGGCGTCGGCGCCTGCGCCGGCCGCACCGGCCGCCGCCGCGCCTGCGCCCGCCGCCGAACCCGCGAAAGACGCGCCCAAGGAGGAAATGAAGAAGTAATCCCGCCATAGCGGGGAGAGGAGACGGCACCTTCGGGTGCCGTTTTTTTTGCTAGTCTCGGATGGCGTGGACATTTTCGTTCAGCAGCTGGTGAACGGCCTGACGCTCGGGGCTGTTTATGCCATCGTGGCGCTGGGCTACACGATGGTCTACGGCATCATCCAGCTGATCAACTTCGCGCACGGCGAAGTGGTGATGATCGGCGCCATGGTCGCCTTCACCGTCATCAATTCCCTTGCGGCCGCCGGCATGCCTCCCCTGATGGTCGTGCTGATCGGCACCGCCTGTGCAATCCCCGTTTGCATGCTGGTGGGCTATGCCATGGAACGGCTAGCCTATCGGCCATTGCGCCATGCACCGCGCCTCGCGCCGCTGATCACCGCGATCGGAGTCTCGATCATCCTGCAGCACCTGGCGATGCTCGTGTGGAGCCGCAACGTGATGGCGTTCCCGCAAATCATCCCGCTCACCACGTACTCGTTCGCCGGGGCAACCATCACGGGAGTGCAGATCGTCATTCTCGGCCTTTGCTTTGCGATGATGGCGGGCCTTGCGCTGCTCGTTTACCGCACGCGGCTCGGGACGGCGATGCGCGCCACCGCGCAGAATCCGCAGGTGGCACGCTTGATGGGCGTCGACGTGAATCGCGTCATTGCCGCCACCTTCGTCATCGGCGCTGCACTGGGCGCGGTAGCGGGCGTGATGGTCGGCACCTATTACGGCGTTGCGCAGTACACGATGGGCTCGGCGCTCGGGCTCAAGGCATTCGCGGCGGCGGTCCTCGGCGGAATCGGCAATATTCCCGGCGCCATGGTCGGCGGGCTGTTGCTGGGGGTGGTTGAAGCGCTCGGCGCGGGCTACATCGGCGACCTCACAGACCTGTGCAATTACGGTCTTGGCCCCGACGTGAATTGCGCCGATGGCGGCCATTTCGTCCTGTTCGGATCCAATTACCAGGACGTGTTTGCTTTCGTGGTCCTGATCCTGGTGCTCGTCTTCCGGCCCTCCGGTCTGCTGGGCGAGCGCGTCGGGGACCGCGCATGAAGAAGAACGGGCGCTATCTGTGGATCGGAATCGCCCTGGTCGCGGCGGCGCTGCTGGTTCTTCCATTCGCCCTTGCGCAGGCCGGCACGGCATGGGTGCGCATTGCCAACATCGCGCTGCTGTACGTGCTGCTGGCGCTGGGCCTGAACATCGTGGTCGGATTTGCCGGCCTGCTGGACCTGGGTTACATCGCGTTCTACGCGGTCGGGGCCTATATTTATGCGCTGCTCGCGAGTCCGCATTTCGGCATCCACCTGCCCTTCTGGGTGATCCTGCCGATCGGCGCAATGGTGGCGGCGCTGTTTGGCGTGATGCTCGGTGCGCCCACGCTCAAGCTGCGCGGCGACTATCTGGCCATCGTCACGCTCGGGTTCGGCGAAATCGTCCGGATCTTTCTCAACAACCTGTCGCAGCCGGTGAACATCACGCGCGGCCCGCAGGGCCTGGCGGGAATCGACCCGGTGCGCATCGCCGGCGTCGATTTCTCCCGAAGCGACAGCGTGCTGGGCGTCCTGGTGAGCGGGCCGATGAAGTACTACTACCTGCTGCTCAGCCTCATGCTGCTCATCATCCTGGTCAATGTCCGCCTGCAGGACTCGCGCATCGGCCGCGCATGGGAGGCGATCCGCGAGGATGAAGTCGCGGCGCGCGCCATGGGCATCGATACCACCGGCATGAAGCTGCTCGCCTTCGCCATGGGCGCGAGCTTCGGCGGCGTGGCGGGTGGCATGTTCGCCGCGATCCAGGGATTCATTTCGCCGGAAAGCTTCGTGCTGGTCGAGTCAGTGATGGTGGTCTCGATGGTGGTGCTGGGCGGAATGGGCAACATTGCCGGCGTGATACTTGGCGCGGTGCTGCTCGCGTTCGTGCCCGAGATCCTGCGCTGGACCGTCGAGCCGGCCCAACAGGCGCTCTTCGGCAAGATGCTCATCGAGCCCGAGGTGATCCGGATGCTGATCTTTGGGTTGGCGCTAGTGCTCGTGATGCTGTTCCGGCCCGCCGGATTGCTGCCGTCTGCCGTGCGAAAAAGGGAACTCACGGCTCGCGACGAGGCCGCACCGACCCATGACCATGTTGCTTGAGGCGCAGGCCATCGGCAAGCGATTCGGCGGCGTGCAGGCGCTCTCAAGCGTCTCGTTCAGCATCGCGCGGGGCGACATATACGGCCTCATCGGCCCGAACGGGGCGGGCAAGACGACGCTCTTCAACCTGCTGACCGGCATCTATGCGCCAGACGGCGGAACGTTCGTCCTTGAAGGAAAAAGCATCACCAACCTGAAGCCCGACGAGGTTGCCAGGACGGGCATCGCGCGCACTTTTCAGAACATCCGGCTCTTTGCCAGCCTGTCCGCGCTTGAAAACGTGATGATCGGGCGCCACGCGCGCACACGCGCCGGCGTGCTTGGCGCGATCCTGCGCAACCGGAAGACCCGCGACGAGGAATCGGACACGCAGCAGCGCGCGCTGCAACTGCTTGATTATGTCGGCATCCGAAGCCGCGCCAACGACGCCGCCGGAAACCTGCCCTATGGCGACCAACGGCGCCTGGAAATCGCGCGCGCGCTTGCCGCCGAGCCGAAATTGCTCGCGCTGGACGAGCCTGCGGCCGGCATGAACGCCTCGGAAACGCTGTCGCTGCGCAAGCTCCTGCATGACATCCGCAAGGATGGCACCACGATCCTGCTCATCGAGCACGATATGCGCCTGGTGATGAACGTCTGCGACCGGGTGCTGGTGCTGGATTACGGCGAAAGAATCGCGGAAGGCACGCCAGCGGAGGTGCAGCGCGATCCCCGCGTCATCGAGGCCTATCTGGGAGTCGCCAGTGCTGCTTGAACTCAGGGCGCTCGAGGTGAATTACGGCGGCATCCGCGCAGTGAAAGGCATCGATCTGGAGGTGCGCGAAGGCGAACTCGTCTGCCTGATCGGGGCCAACGGCGCGGGCAAGAGCACGACGTTGCGCGCCGTCTGCGGATTGCTGGCGGCGCGCGCAGGCAGCGTGCGCTACGCTGGCTCCGACATCGCCGGCATGCCCGTGCATGAATTGCCGCGCAAGGGGCTGGTGATGGTCCCGGAGGGCCGCGGCATC
>Ga0105242_10000868_pt1 | contig 23481 bp, 15 predicted proteins | sample KBSM24metaG_FD_81521 | JGI IMG/M metagenome (GOLD analysis project Ga0105242, IMG submission 81521) | Miscanthus rhizosphere microbial communities from Kellogg Biological Station, Michigan, USA - KBS M2-4 metaG | ecosystem: Host-associated > Plants > Roots > Rhizosphere > Soil | place...
AAGGTCGATGCGCCGCAGCTGGAGAATGCCCTGCTCAACCTGTGCATCAACGCGCGCGACGCCATGGCGCCCCACGGCGGCCGCCTCACCATCGAGACCGCCAACAAGTGGCTGGACGACCGCGCCGGCAGCGAGCGCGAGCTGCCGCCCGGCCAGTACATCTCCATCTGCGTGACCGACACCGGATCGGGCATGACGCCCGATGTCGTGGCCCGCGCCTTCGACCCCTTCTTCACCACCAAGCCCATGGGCCAGGGCACGGGGCTGGGCCTGTCGATGGTCTATGGCTTCGTGCGGCAGTCGGGCGGCCAGGTGCGCATCTATTCCGAGCCCGGCGAGGGCACGACCATGTGCCTCTACCTGCCGCGCCATCTGGGCGATGCCGAGCCTGACCTGGAGCAGGAGCGCACGCGCTACGCGCACCAGGCCGACGGCGAGGTGGTGCTGGTGATCGAGGACGAGGGCACCATCCGCAGCCTGATCGTGGAGGAGCTGCAGGACATGGGCTACCAGGTCATTTCCGCGGGCGACGGGCAGGCGGGCCTGCACATCCTGCAGTCCGACCGGCGCGTCGACCTGCTGCTGACCGACGTGGGCCTGCCCGGCGGCCTCAACGGCCGCCAGGTGGCCGACGCGGCCCGCGTGACGCGGCCGCAGCTGAAGGTGCTGTTCATCACCGGCTATGCCGAGAACGCGGCGGTGGGCAACGGCTTGCTGGAGTACGGCATGCAGGTGATCACCAAGCCGTTCGACATGGAGGCGCTGGCGGGGAAGGTGCGGGAGATGATCGAGCACTGATCCGGCCGGGACCGCTGCGGCTGCCGGGGCGCTGCTTCCCGGGACCGCGAGCGCGCGCCCGGCGGCGCACTCACGGTCTTTCTTTCCTGGGGATGCTCGTCTTTGACGCAGCAGGGAACAGCATCTCGCCCGCCGGGGCGGGACCCGGCCCCGGGAAGCAATCCCCTCAAAGCAGTCACCCCATGGCCGTCGAGAACGGACCCGGCAAGCGGCGACAGGAAAAGCGCGGCACGGCAAGCCGGGCGGGCTCGGGACCCGCCGATCAGGCCTGCGCCATCAACGCTTTTTCGATGCGCCGCCGGTTCACCGTCGTCTTCGGCACATGGAAGGGGAACCAGGTCCGCACGTCCTCTTCCAGCCCGATGCCGTGCATGTAGTTGTAGATGGCCTTCTTCAGGCCCGCGCCCAGCGCGTCGTGGTCCACCCCCGTCGGGTCGATGAAAGCCACGTCGTTCCTGGCGAAGCCGCCGGGCGGCAGCGGGGCGAGCGTGACGCCGTATTCCGCCGGGTTCTGCCCCACGGGCGAATGCACGGTGCAGGCGAAGCGGTGGAAGAAGCCGCTCTGGATGCAGCCGTTGGCGAAGAGCTGGCGCACGTATTCGAGCGCGTCCACCGTGTCCTGCACGGTCTGCGTGGGAAAGCCGTACATCAGGTAGGCATGCACCAGGATGCCCGCGTCGCTGAAGGCGCGGGTCACGCGCGCCACCTGGTCCACCGAGACGCCTTTCTTCATGAGCTGCAGCAGCCGGTCCGAGGCCACTTCCAGCCCGCCCGAGATCGCGATGCAGCCGGAGTCGGCCAGCAGTTCGGCGAGTTCGGGGGTGAAGGTCTTCTCGAAGCGCACGTTGCCCCACCAGCTGATGCCCGCGTTGCGTTGGATGAGTTCGGTGGCCAGCGCCTTGAGCGCCTTCGGGGGCGCGGCCTCGTCGACGAAGTGGAAACCGGTCTGCCCCGTCTCCGCCACGATCGCCTGGATGCGGTCGGCCAGCACCTGGGCGCTGGCGCCCTCGTAGCGGCCGATGTAGTCCAGGCTCACGTCGCAGAAGCTGCATTTCTTCCAGTAGCAGCCGTGCGCCACCGTGAGCTTGTTCCAGCGCCCGTCGCTCCAGAGGCGGTGCATGGGGTTGAGCATGTCCAGCAGCGACAGATAACGGTCCAGCGGCAGGCCGTCCCAGGTGGGCGTGCCGACCTCGGCGAAGGCCACGTCGGCTTCCATCATGTTCACGTACTGCACGGCGCCGTCGTCACCGCGCACGAAGGTGCGCACCAGGCGCTGGCGGCCCCGGCGGCCCTCCAGGTGTTCCAGCAGGGCCAGCAGCGGGCGCTCGCCGGCGTCGAGCGTGACGTAGTCGAAGAAGTCGAACACGCGCGCATCGGACAGCTCGCGCAGCTCGGTGTTGACGAAGCCGCCGCCCAGCACCGTGGCGATGTGCGGGTGCCGCGCCTTGATGGCCTGGGCGATGCGGAAGGCCGCATAGACGGAGCCGGGAAAGGGCACCGAGAGCAGCACCACCGTGGGCTGGTGGCGCGCGATGGCCTCGTGCGTGAGCTGCGCGAGCAGGTCGTCCACCAGCGAGGGCGCGGCGGCCAGGGCATCGGCCAGCGGGTCGAAGGTGGGCTGGCTGCCGGCGAGGGATTCGGCGTAGCGCACGAACTCGAAGCGCTCGTCCACCGCATCGCGCAGCACATCGGCCAGGTCGTTCAAATAGAGCGTGGCTACGTGCTTGGCCTTGTCGTGCAGGCCCAGGGCGCCGAAGGCCCAGCCCAGCGGGTCGCCGCCTTCGTCGTCCACATAGACGTCGAGCGTGGAAAAGCGCGGGCCCTCGGGCAGGTAGTGGCGGCCCGCGATGCGGTGCGCCAGCGTGCTGTCGCGGCCCTGCAGGAAGGCGATGGCCGGGCCGATGGTGGCGAGATAGCGGTCCTGCTGCGCGGCGAACGATTGCACGGCGGCGCTGCGCAGCCGGGCCGGCACGGCCGCCACGCGCGCCGCGACCTCCTTCAGGCCCTCGGGCGACAGCAGCCGCAGCACGAGTGCCAGCGCCAGGTCTTCCTGGAACGCGGCGACGCCGCGCGAGCGCAGGAAGCCCGTGAGATAGGCGGTGGATGGGTAGGGCGTGTTCAGCTGCGTCATCGGCGGGATGACGGCCAGCACGCGGCAGGCGGATTCGGACATGGAAGGCGTGGGGCGGGGCGGCCCCCGATTATCCAGGCGGCAGCCGGCGTGCCGGCCCGCGGGGGCCAACAGCCCTACGCCAGCGCCCGGTCCAGCCCCTGCAGCGTGGCCGCCAGCACCTGCGTGCCCGCCAGCGCCTGCGGGGGCTCGATCCATTCCTCCGCGCAGTGGCTGCGGCCACCCCGGCAGGGGACGAACACCATCCCCATGGGGGCAATGCGGGCCAGCGGCGCGGCGTCGTGGCCGGCGCCGCTGGGCATGCGCCGATGCGCGTGGCCGTGGAGGCGGGCGGCCTGTTCGATGGCGGCGATCACGCGTTCATCGGCGCGGGTGGGCTGCGTCAGCGTTTGCGTGCGGGCAGCGGCGGTGACGCGGCAGCGCTGCATCTCGCCGGCAGCGCGCTGCAGCAGGTCGTCGGCGAAAGTGCGCAGCACCTCGGGGTCGTCGCTGCGCACCTCCAGGCTCATGCGCACCAGGCCCGGCACGGTGTTGGTGGCGTTGGGCACGACGGCGAGCCGCCCGACCGTGGCCACCACGTAGCGATCGGCGCGGTTCAGCGACCGGGCGCGGTGATGCGCCGCCGTGACGAGCGCCGCGGCGCCGGCCAGCGCGTCGCGGCGCAGGTGCATGGGGGTGGTGCCGGCATGGTCGGGCTGGCCGGTGACGGTGATCTCCACGCGGTGGATGCCCACGATGTGCGTCACCACGCCGATGTCGAGCTGCTCTTCCTCCAGCACCGGGCCCTGCTCGATGTGCAGTTCCACGAAGGCTGCCAGGCTGCCCGGCTCACGGCGGGCGGCGTCGATGCGCGCGGGCGTGCCGCCGATGCGGCTGATGGCCTGGGCCAGCGTCTCGCCCTGCGGGTCTTCCGCATGCAGCAGGGGCAAATCCAGCAGCCCCGCCAGCGCCCGGCTGCCCACGCAGGAAACGCCGTGGTCGGTGGGCTCTTCGGCCAGAAAGTCCACCACCTCCAGCGGGTGGTGCCAGACGTGGCCCGCATCGTGCAGCGCGTGGGCCACCTCCAGGGCCGCCACCACGCCCAGGATGCCGTCGAACCGGCCGCCCTGCAGCACCGTGTCGCTGTGCGAGCCGCTCACCAGCGCCGGGGCGCCGGGCATGCGGCCTTCGCGCCGCCCTATCAGGTTGCCGGCGGCATCGAGCCGCACGGCCAGCCCGGCGCTGGCGAACTCTTCGCGCAGCCAGGCGCGGGCGGCGATGAATTCGGGCGAGAAGGCGCGCCGCGTCCACGGCAGTTCGGGGCGGGTGAAGCCCGAGAGCGTTTCCAGGCGGCGCCACAGGCGGTCGCGGCGCAGGGGCAGCGGGGGCAGGGTGAGGGTGTCCATGCGGCCGATGGTGCCGCGCTATGCTCAGTCAAGGAATCTTGGGTGACGCATGCAACGCATAAAATTTTCTTTGCCTTCCGAGCTGCCGCTGGAGCCATTGCGTGCTTTCGATCTGGTGGTGCGCGAGGGCACGTTCTCCGCCGCGGCCGAGCGCCTGGGGTTGACCCAGCCGGCCGTGAGCCTGCAGGTGCGGCAGCTGGAGCGCCGCCTGGGCGTGCGCCTGCTGGAGCGCGTGGGCCGCAGCGTGCGCCCGACCGCCGCAGGGGCCGAGCTGCTGCTGCACGTGCCCGCCATCGCCTCCGCGCTGGAGGCGGCCCTGCGGGCGGTGGGCGCGCATGCCAGCGAAGTGGCGGGCCGCGTGCGCCTGTGCACCGGGCTCACCGCGTGCCTCTATGTGCTGCCGCCGCTGCTGCACCGGCTGCGCACGGCCCACCCGCGGCTGGAGGTGGTGGTCAGCACCGGCAACACCGAGCAGTGCCTGCGCGGTGTGGAAACCAACACGCAGGATCTGGCCCTGGTGACCTTGCCGGTCGCCTCGCGCTCGCTCAGCGTGGTGGAGGTGCTGCAGGACGAGCTGGTGGCGGTGGGCCGGGTGGGCGGTGCACCCCCGCTGCCCGTGCGATGCACCCCGGGGGCGCTGGCGGCCATGCCGTTGCTGGCCCTGGACGCCACGGCCACCACCCGCCAGATTGCCGATGCCTGGCTGCGGCGCGGCGGCGCCGTGCCCCGGCCGCAGATGGAGTTCGACAGCGTGGAGGCCATCAAGGCCATGGTCTGCGCCGGCCTGGGCGTGGCCATCCTGCCGCGCATGGCTGTGAGCGGGGCGGGTGCGATCGCCGAACTGGAGGTGCGCCCGCTCGCGCCCCGGCTGCACCGTCGCATGGGCCTGGTGCTGCGCCACGACAAGCCGCTGGGCCGCGCGCTCAACGCGGTGGTTCAGGCCCTGTCGGCGACCTGAGACCGGCTCCGCCGGGGCGCGGCCGCCGTGTCAGCGCAGCCGGGCTGCTTGCGCGCCAGCTTGATGCGGTACATCGCCTGGTCGGCCATGCGCAGCGCGTCTTCCGCTTGCTCCGTTTGCCCGGGCACCACGGTGACCGCGCCCACGCTGGCACCGGGGTAGTCGAGCGATGCGCCCGCCAGCTCGAAGCGCCCGCGCGTGGCCTCGGCGATGCGCCGTGTCCACGCCTCCTGTGCCAACGGGGCCGCATCGCCCGGTGACGAGCCCATGCCGGCCACGACGAACTCATCGCCACCCAGGCGGGCCGCGATGTCCTCGGTGCGCAGGGTGCGCTGCAGGCGCTCGGTCATCGCCACCAGCAGCTGGTCGCCCACGTCGTGGCCGTGCCGGTCGTTGATGGCCTTGAACCCGTCCAGGTCGATGAAGGCGATCAGCACGCCGGTCTGCTGGCGCTGCCCGTAGGCCAGCATCCGCGTCAGGGTCGCCATCAGCGCGCGCCGGTTGGGCAGGCCGGTGAGCGGGTCGGTGGAGGCCACCGAGCTCAGCTGCTCGTTCGCCGCATGCAGCTGGCGGATGAGCTGCTCGCGCTCGGCCTGCTGGCCGATGAGGTAGGCGAACAGCTGCAGGGTGCGCTCGGCGTCCGGCAGGCGCGGCTTGGCTGTGCCATCCACCGCGCACAGCGTGCCGTACAGCTCGCCGTCGCCGGTGCGCACCGGCACGCCGGCATAGGTCGCCATGCCGAGCGACCGCGCCACTTCCAGGTCGGGCCAGGACGCGGGGACCTGGTTGGTGAAGGTGATGCCTTCGTCCTGCGCGCGCTTGCAGGGCGAGTCTTTCCACTGCAGCGACAGGCCTTCCGGTATCTGCAGGGCGCTGGAGTTGTGCGCGTACACGATGTGCTGCACGCCCCGCGCCTCGTCGATGGAAGTGAGGAAGGTGGATTCGAGGCCGGTCATGGCCTCCAGCATCTCCAGAAGCGGCCGCGTCAGCTCCTCCAGAGTGCGGGCCTGCGAGACCGTTTGCGACAGCTGTTCGATGAAAGGGTTCATGCCGGGAAATTATGGCGAAGTGGGCGTCCGGTGTCTTGGCGAAGAGCCGGCGCTGCTCCGTTATCCTGGGCGCCATGACCCGCACTCCCGGCCCCGGCGCACACGACCTTCCGCAGTCTCCGCCACAGGCACATTCCTCCCTGCGCGTGGACGGCAGGTTCCGCAACCAGGCACCGCGCCGTGCATTGGGCTTCGCGCGGACGGTGGCCGTCTTCTGGAACGTCCTCACGGGCAACAAGCCCCCCGGCACCGTGCCGGGCCAACCCATCGCCGTGCAGCCGCTGACCCGCGCCGCGCTGCTGGCTGCGCCGGACCTCAGCCTGTGGCGGCTGGGCCATTCCACGGTGCTGATGAAGCTGGGCGGCGGCTTCTGGCTGACCGATCCGGTGTTTTCCCACCGTGCATCGCCGGTGCAGTTCGCCGGCCCGAAGCGGTTCCACGCGCCGCCCATCGCCATCGGCGATCTGCCGCCCATCACCGGCGTGGTGCTGTCGCACGACCACTACGACCATCTGGACCACGCCGCCATCCGGGCGCTGGCGCCGAAGGTGGAGCATTTCGTGGCGCCGCTGGGCGTGGGCGACCGGCTGATCGCCTGGGGCGTGCCGGCGCACAAGGTGCAGCAGTTCGACTGGTGGCAGGGCACCACCATCGCCGGCGTGCAGCTGGTGGCCACGCCGGCTCAGCATTTCTCGGGCCGCAGCCTGTCTGACGGCAACCGCACGCTGTGGGCGTCGTGGGTGCTGGCGGCGCCAGGCGTGCGCCTTTTCTTCAGCGGCGACAGCGGCTACTTCGATGGCTTCCGGGCCATCGGCGAACGGTACGGCCCGTTCGACCTGACGCTGATGGAAACCGGCGCCTACAACGCCGAGTGGCCCGACGTGCATATGCAGCCCGAGCAGAGCCTGCAGGCGCACCTGGACGTGCGGGGCCGCCACCTGCTGCCCATCCACAACGGCACGTTCGACCTGTCGCTGCACCCGTGGAACGAGCCCTTCGAGCGCATCGAGGCCCTGGCGTCGCAGCACGGCGTGCCGCTGCTCACGCCGGCCATGGGCGAGCGCCTGGACATGGCCACCCCGGCGGACACGCCGCGCTGGTGGCGCGCGGTGGCCACGCCCGCGGGCTGATGGCGGCTGGCGCAGGCACAGCCGCCGGGGCCGCGGTACCGGTCAGGCCGATGTCTCGTTGCCGCCGGGCAGGCTCAGCCGGCCGGTGAGGTAGTCGTACTCGAACACCTCGCCGTGGCGGGCCCAGGTGATGGCGGTGCGCAGCACGGTCTCGGCCTCGATCTCGCCCAGCTGTTCGCTCAGCAGGCGCACGAAGGGGGCTTCGGGCAGCTCGCCCGTGGCTTCCTGCTCCAGGCTGTGGCGGATGTGGGCGATCAGCGGCACATGGGCGATCAGCTGCTGGCCGAACAGCTCCTGGCGCAGCGCGTGGGAGCCATCGACGTAGCGGCGGCCCAGAGCCGTGATCTGCAGGTCGCCCTGGGCGAGCGCGGCCAGGCCCAGCTGCGAGAGCGCGGTGGCGGTGGGCAGCAGTTCGTCGTCGGCCAGGCCCGCTTCCTCGGCCAGCTGGGGCAGGTCGGCGCGGCCGTCGAAGGGCGGATCGGCCAGCATTTCGAGCAGGTCGTCCATGCGGGCCACGTCGGCGTCGGGCAGGCGGTGGGTGGCGGGGCTGGCCGCAGCATCGGGCGCTGCCGAGCCGGCCGTGCCGGCGGCGCTGGCCGGGCGGTGCGAACCGGCGGTCATCAGCGCATAGACCTCGTCGATCAGCGCGCGCACCTCGGAGCCGTCCGCATCGCGCGGGCGCTGCAGCTGGATGGCCATCTGGCTGCGGATGCGGCCCGGGTCGCTGGCGAAGATCAGCACGCGGTCGGCCATCATCACGGCCTCCTCGATGTTGTGCGAGACGACCAGCATGGCCTTGGTGGGCATGGTGCCGCTGCGCCAGAGCTGCAGGATGTCCTCGCGCAGGCGCTCGCCGGTCAGCACGTCGAGCGCTGAGAAGGCCTCGTCCATCAGCAGTACGTCGGGCTGGGTGACCAGGGCGCGGGCGATGCCCACGCGCTGGCGCATGCCGCCGGAGAGCTCGCGCGGCAGCGCGCCCTCGAAGCCCGCCAGGCCGATGAGGTCGATGGCCGCCTCGGCCCGCGCGGCGCGTTCGGCCTGCGGCACGCCGCGCGCCTCCAGGCCCAGCTCCACGTTCTGCTGCACCGTCAGCCACGGAAACAGCGCGAACGACTGGAACACCATGCTGATCGCGCGCGCAGGCCCGTGCAGGGGCTGGCCGCGGTAGCGCACCTCGCCTTCGTCGGCGGCGATCAGGCCGGCCATGATGCGCAGCAGCGTGCTCTTGCCGGAGCCTGACTGGCCCAGCAGGGCGACGATCTCGCCTTCGCGCAGCGTGAAATCGACCTTCTGCAGCACGGGGCGCTCGCGGCCGTCGGAAGAGCGGAAGGTCTTGCCCACGCCGTGGAGTTCGATGATGGATTGCGTCATGGCGGAAACGGCTCCGGGTCGGTTCGAGTCTGTTCTTGTCTTGGGGGGCGGGTCGCCTTCAGGGGCAGCGACGGGTCAGAAATGCATGCGGTCTTCGGCCAGGCGGTAGAGGCGGCGCCAGAGGAAGTGGTTCAGCCCCATCACGAAGACCACCATGGTGCCGATGCCCAGCGCGATGCGCGGGAAGTCGCCGGAGGCCGTCATCTGCGCGATGTAGCTGCCCAGACCTTGAGCCTGCAGCGTGGTGTCGCCCCAGGTCACGTATTCGGCCACGATGCTGGCGTTCCACGAGCCGCCGCTGGCCGTGATGGCGCCGGTCACGAAGCTGGGGAACACGGCGGGCAGCAGGTAGCGCTTCCACTTGAGCCAGCCCGAGAGGCCGAGGTTCTGCGCGGCCAGGCGCAGCTCGTTGGGGATGCTCGATGCGCCCGCGATCACGTTGAAGAGGATGTACCACTGCGTGCCCAGGATCATCAGCGGCGAGAGCCACACGTCCGGGTTGAGCTTCCAGTGCACCACCAGCATCACCGCCACCGGGAAGAACAGGTTGGCCGGGAAGGCGGCCAGGAACTGCGCCACCGCCTGCAGCCGCCCCGCCCAGCGCGGGTTCATGCCGATCCACACGCCGATGGGCACCCACACCAGGGCCGCCAGCGCGATCAGCACCATCACGCGCACCAGCGTGTAGCTGCCCAGGGTGAAGACGTGGGCCACCTCGTGCCAGCCCACCTCGGTGTGCACGAACTGCACCAGCCGGGCGATGGCGAAGAGCACGCCGGCGGCCATCACCGCGTCCCACACCCGCTCGGCGCGGGCCGACGGGGCGGCCGGGCGGGCGCGTATGGAGGTGCCGTCGTGGCTGCGCTTGAACAGCGTCAGCGTGCGGCCCAGCTGCCGCTGGCACCATCCGGCCATGCTCTGCGTGGCGGGGGCGCGGCGCAGCCAGTCCAGCAGCCAGGAACGCGGGGCCGCGTCGGCGCTGCCTTCCTCGAAGCGGAACTTGTCGGCCCAGGCCACCAGCGGGCGGAAGAGCAGCTGGTCATACAGCAGGATGGCCACCAGCATGCAGGCGATGGCCCAGCCGATGGCGGCCAGGTCGCGGGCCTCGATGGCCATGGCGATGTACGAGCCCACGCCGGGCAGCTTGATGTCCTGGTGCGAGACGGAAATCGCCTCCGACGCCACCACGAAGAACCAGCCGCCGGACATGGACATCATCATGTTCCAGAGCAGCCCGGGCATGGCGAAGGGCAGCTCCAGCCGCCAGAAGCGCTGCCAGCCCGAGAGCTGGAACACGCGCGCGGCCTCCTGCAGCTCGGCCGGCACGGTGCGCAGCGACTGGTAGAGGCTGAAGGCCATGTTCCAGGCCTGCGAGGTGAAGATGGCGAAGATGGCCGCGCATTCCACGCCCAGCAGGCTGCCCGGAAAGAGCGCGATGAAGCCCGTCACCGTGATGGAGAGGAACCCCAGGATGGGAATGGACTGCAGGATGTCCAAAAGCGGCACCAGCACCCGCTCGGCCAGCCGGTACTTGGCCGCCAGCACCGCGAACACGCAGGCGAACACCAGCGAGGCGCCCAGCGCGATGAACATGCGCAGCGTGGTGCGCAGCAGGTAATACGGCAACTGCCACGGGTCCAGCGACAGCGGCAGCGCATCGCCCATGTGGAAGGGCTGGGCCATCTGGGCGGCGCCGTAGGCCAGCAGCACGATGGCGGCCAGCACCAGGGGCAGCAGCGCCCAGTCCCAGCGATTGGGGGGAGCGTCCACGATCTGGCGGGGGAGGAACTCGCGGCGCTGGGGCTGGGTCATGGCGGGGGCCGGCAACAGGAACGGACGATCCGGCCACACCCCACGAAAAGCGGGAGGGGGCCGGCGGCAAAGGGCGCAAGGGTAATCCCCGAATTTGTCCGTTGTGTGTACGTGGCGCCCAAAGATCGGCGTTCTTTCGCCGCGCGGCCCTCTTTCGGCGGGGCGCGGCACCTGTCGCGCCCGCCTCCCGTCAGCCGGCGGCTGCGGTGCGGCCCGTGAGCTGGCCGGCGATGGCGGCCTGCAGCGGCGGCAGCCGGCGCGCGCCCTCCAGCACCCAGCGGCGCAGCAGCCGGGGCAGGGGCCGGGCGTCGGTATAGAGCCGCACGATGGCATTGGTGCCCTGGTAGATGGGCAGCGCCCGGCGGTGGTGCGCACGGGCATAGCGCGCCAGCACGCCGGCCGCGCCGATGTCTTCGCCCTGCCGGCGGGCCTCGGCCAGGGTGCGGGCCAGGGTCTCGACCCCCGCCAGTCCCAGGTTGTAGCCGTGGGCCGTCACCGGGTGCATGCCCACGGCGGCATCGCCCAGCAGCGCGCAGCGCGTGCCCGCGAAGCGCTGGGCATAGACGGCGACCAGCGGGTAGGCGTGCCGCTCGCCCACCAGGCGCATCGCGCCCAGGCGGTGGCCGAACTGGGCCTGCACCTCGGCCGCGAAGGCCTGCGCATCCAGCGCCATCAGCGCGGCGGCCTCGGCCGCGCCGGCAGTGACCACCACCGAGCACTGCGGCGCGCCATCTTCCGGGGCGTCGGGCAGCGGCAGCACGGCCAGGGTGCGCGCATAGCCGAAGCATTCGTGCGCTACGCCGCCGTGGGGCGCTTCGTGGCGCATGCGGCAGACGATGACGCTGCGGCCGAAGTCGGTCATCTGTGCGGCGATGCCCAGCTGCCGCCGGGCGCTGGAGAAGCGGCTGTCGGCGGCCACCACCAGCGGCGCCGTCAGGCGCGTGGCCGGCGTGCCGGGCGCGCAGCCGGCGGGGGTGAAGTCCACCTCGGCTTGCGTGGGCAGCGCCGCCACCCGATCCACCTGCGCCCCGCAGATCAGGGTGACGCCCGGCGTGGCCCGCGCGGCCTGCCAGGCGCTGCGGCGCAGCGCGTGGTTGGGCACGATCCAGCCCAGGTGGCCGGCGCCGCTGCCGGCGGCCGGCGCCACTTCCAGCGGGGCGTGCCGGCCCAGTGGCCCGTCGTGCACCTGCGCCCGGGCGATGCGGCCGATCTCGTGCGCGGCCAGCCGTTGCCAGCTGCCCAGGCGGCGCAGCAGCTCGCCGCTGGGGTGGGTCAGGGCGATCTCGCGGCCGTCGGGAGCCGGGTCCGCCAGGGCGGCTTCGTCCTGCCGCTCGATCACCGTGGCGCGCAGGCCCGCCTGGCCCAGCGCCGCCGCCAGCGAAAGGCCGGCCGGGCCGGCGCCGACGATGAGCACGTCGGCGCCGGCATCGTGGCCGTGGGGGCGGGGCAGGGCGGATGCGGGCATGAGGCGGGCTCCAGGGCGTTGCAGGCGGCGGGCGGAGCGGCCATTGTGGGCCGGGCGGCGGCGGGCGGGCTTGCCCTGGCGCAAGAAGCAGGAAGGTGGCGCGGGTATCGGCCGGGCCGCTACGTCTTCCTACGCCACCGGGCGTGCGCAGCGGCTAGAGTGGGTGTCCTTTCAACCCGACCCAGGAACCGACCATGCGCGTGGACATCTATCGCCGATCAGAAGCCGAGGGCAAGTATTCCCACCTGGTGGTGCCCGAAGGGCGCACCATTCCCCAGGAAGCCACCAACACCGACTGGGAGAGCGAACTGACCGGGCAGGAAATGGACGAGACCGCCGCGCACTGGGACGACTTCGGCATTCCCGAACCCGGCCGCCAGCTGCGCGAGAAGGGCTACGCCATCACCAGCGTGCGCGAACAGACCGACTGACTGATTGATTGATTGATTAATTAATTAGTGGACTGATGCAGGCGGGGGCGCCTGTCAATCCGGGGACCTTCCCCGGATGACGCCCCCGGCGGTGCGCGCTACGCTGCGCCGATGGAGACAAGCACCGCCCTCGCAATCCCGGCGGTCGGCACGCAGATGCCCGGACCGCCGCCCTTCATCCCCCAGATCCGCCTCTACCAGGACTGGCTGCGCCGCGAGCGCGGCCTGGCCTTCGACGGCTACGACGCACTCTGGCGCTGGTCCATCACCGACCTGGACGCCTTCTGGCAGAGCGTGTGGGACTATTTCGAGGTCGAGTCGCCCACGCCGCACAGCGCGGTGCTGGCGCGCAATGCCATGCCGGGGGCCGAATGGTTTCCCGGCGCGCAGGTCAACTACGCGCGGCAGGCGCTGCGGCATGTGGAGGCCGCCCATGCCGCCGGCCAGCCCGCCATCATCAGCCGCAACGAAAATGGCCTGCACCGCGAGCTGAGCTGGCCCGAGCTGCGCCGGCAGGTCGCCTCGCTGGCCCTGCACCTGCAGCGCCAGGGCGTGGGCCCGGGCGACCGGGTGGCCGCCTATTTGCCCAACATCCCCGAGGCCATGGTCGCGCTGCTGGCCACCGTGAGCCTGGGCGCCGTCTGGAGCGTGTGCGCGCCCGACATGGGCACGGCCGCCGTGCTGGACCGCTTCCGCCAGATCGAGCCGAAGGCGCTGATCGCGGTGGACGGGGTGACCTACGGCGGGCGCGACCTGGACCGCACCGGCGTGCTGGCCGAGCTGCGCGCGCAGCTGCCCTCGCTCAAGCACGTGGTGCTGGTGAATAACCTGGATGCTTCCAAAAAGATAGCGGACTGCGCAGGCTACGCCAGCGCCAGCGGCCAAAACGATGAAGAAGTCGCGGCCTTCGAGCCGCGCTGGGTGCCGTTCGACCATCCGCTCTGGATCGTCTATTCCAGCGGCACCACCGGCCTGCCCAAGCCCATCGTCCATGGCCACGGCGGCATGCTGCTGGTGGCGCTGCAGCTGAAAAGCCTGCACAACGACATCGGCTGCAGCTACGCGCCCAACTCCTTCGGCGAGCGCTACCACTGGTACAGCTCCACCGGCTGGGTGATGTGGAACGCCCAGGCCAGCGGGCTGCTCTCGGGCACCACCTGCGTGATCTACGACGGCAACCCCGGTGGCACCCGGGAGCAGCCCGACTGGGGCACGCTCTGGCGCTTCGCGGCCGAGACCGGCGTGAGCTTCTTCGGCGCGGGCGCCGCCTTCTACGCCAACTGCATGAAGGCCGGCGTCGATCTGGCCGCCTGCGGCGACCTCTCCCGCATCCGCGCGCTCGGCACCACCGGCTCGCCGCTCTCGCCCGAGGTGCAGGAATGGGGGACGCAGCAGTTCCAACGCCTGGGCACCGCTGATATCTGGTGGGACAACATCTCGGGCGGCACCGACTTCTGCGGCGCCTTCATCGGCGGCCACCGCGAACTGCCCCAGGTGCCCGGCGAGATGCAGTGCCGCATGCTCGGCGCCGCCGTCGAATCCTGGGACGCTCAGGGCCAGCCCGTGGTGGACGCGGTGGGCGAGCTGGTCTGCACCCAGCCCATCCCGTCCATGCCGCTCTATCTCTGGGGCGATGCGGACGGCAAGCGCTACCTGGCCAGCTACTTCGACATGTACCCGCCTGGCCACGGCCGCCACCCGGGCGGCGGCGACGGCCCTGCCGCCATGGGGCCGGTCTGGCGGCACGGCGACTGGATCCGGGTCACGCCCACGGGCAGCTGCATCATCTACGGCCGCAGCGACGCAACCATCAACCGCCACGGCCTGCGCATGGGCACCAGCGAGATCTACAGCGCGGTCGAGGCGCTGCCCGAGGTGCTCGACAGCCTGGTGGTCGATCTCGAATACCTGGGCCGGCCCAGCTACATGCCGCTCTTCGTGGCGCTGCGGCCCGGCGCGGAGCTGGACGAGTCCCTGCGCCAGCGCATCGCCGGGGCGATCCGCGCGGCGCTCTCGCCGCGCTTCGTGCCCGACGACATCCTGGCCGTGCCCGAGGTGCCCCGCACCCTGACCGGCAAGAAGCAGGAGCTGCCCGTCAAGAAGCTGCTGCTGGGCCAGCCGGCGGAGAAGGTGGTCAACCGCGACGCCATGGCCAACCCGGGCAGCCTGGACTGGTTCGTGGCCTTCGCGGCATCGCGCGCCGGCAGCGCCACCGCCACCGGCGCGGGGGCCCTGGCCGGCTGAGCGGCAGGGCGCCCGCAGAGACCGAAGCGCCGAACTATGATCGCGCTCCCTGCCCAGCGCCATGCAAAACCCGCCTTTCCCCGCCGCTGACGAGCCCGGCACCGTGGCCGTGCCCGACTTCGCCCGCCCCGGGCGGTCCTTCGCCGGCTATGTGGTGGAAGCCAGCCTGTACGAGGGCGACCGTTCCGTCGTGCTGCGCTGCCGGGGCTCCGGAGGAGTGCCGTCGGTGGTCAAGCTGCTGCGCTGCGCGCGGCTGGGCCCGGGCGAGGTCGCCCGGTTCCGGCTGGAGTACGAGCTTTCGCGCCGGGTGCCGCACGAGCGCGTGGTCAGCGCCAGCGCGCTCGGTAGCCACGACGGCGTGCTGTTCATCGCCATGCCCGACGACGACGCCATCTCCCTGCGCGAATGGCTGCGCTCCGGCGGGCCGCTCGATCCGGCCCGGGCGATCGACGTGGCCCTGGCGGTGGTGGACGCGCTGGACGCCATCCACGAGCGCAACATCGTCCACAAGGACGTGGCCCCCGGCAACATCATCGTGCGCCCGGGCAGCGACGTCATCAAGCTCATTGACTTCGGCATCGCGGCCAGCGTCTCGGTGGAGCGCACCCAGGCGGTGAGCCTGCGCGACCTCGAAGGCACCCTGGCCTCCATGGCGCCCGAGCAGACCGGCCGCATGAACCGCGACGTGGACTACCGCGCCGACTTCTACGCCCTGGGCGCCACCCTCTACGAACTGCTGGCGGGCACGCCCCCCTTCGGCGCGCTGGACGACCCCCTGCGCGCCCTGCACGCCCACCTGGCGCTGCGGCCGCCGCCCCTGCAGGCCGCCTGCCCGCAGGCGCCCGCGGCGCTCTGCGCGCTGGTCGAGCGCCTGCTGGCCAAGGAGCCCGAGGCGCGCTACCAGAGCCACCACGTGCTGCGGCGCGACCTGCAGCGCATCCGCGCCCGGCTGGGCGACGCGGACCAACTGCAGTCGCTGGTGTTGGCCGGGGGCGATCTTTCCGAGCGCTTCCAGGTCGCCACCCGGCTCTACGGGCGCGCAGCCGAGGTGCAGCAGCTGCTGCAGTCCTGCGACGAGGCGGCCGGCGGCGCCGCGCGCGTGCTGGTGCTGGCCGGCGCCCCCGGCGTGGGCAAGACCGCGCTGGTGCAGGAAGTGCAGCGTAGCCTGCTGGCGCGCCAGGGCCACATGGCCAGCGGCAAGTTCAACCAGTTCGGCCAGCCCGCGCCCTGCGCGGCCTTCGTGCAGGCGCTGGCGCAGCGCATCCGCCAGGTGCTGGCGCAGCCGCCGGCCGAACGCCAGATCTGGGCCGACCGGCTGCGGGCCCTGCTGGGCGCGAACGCGGCGCTGGCGCAGGCGGCGCTGCCCGAGCTCGTCGCCCTGCTGGGGCCGGCCGCGCCCGACGGCCACGCGCTCGGCCCGGCCGAGGCCGAGAACCGCTTCATCCGCACCATGCAGCTGTGCCTGGCGGGACTGTGCAGCGCGCAGGCGCCGCTGCTGGTGTTCGTGGACGACCTGCAGTGGAGCGACCGGCTCTCGCGCCGGCTGCTGCGCGAGATGGTCCTCGACGAAGGCCTCCAGCACCTGCTGGTGATCGGCGCCTACCGCGAGGACGAGGTGGCCGAGGGCCACCCGCTGCTGCAGGACCTGACCCTGCTGGCGGACACCGGCCATGGCCGCTACCGCGCGCTGCGGCTGGAGCCATTGCTCCCGCAGGACGTGGTGCAGTGGCTGGCCGACACGCTGCACCGGCCCGCGTCCGAGCTGCAGGCGCTGGCCCGGCTGTGCCACGCCAAGACCGGCGGCAACCCCTTCTTCCTCGGCCGCTTCCTGCAGGATCTGCACCAGCACGGCCTCATCTGGCTGGACCGGTCCGAGCCGCGCTGGCGCTGGGACGCGGACCGCATCCGCCAGGAACGCGTGGCCGACAACGTGGTAGCGCTGATGCTGGAGCAGCTGCGCCGCCTGCCGCCCGAGACCTGCAACGTGCTCACCACCGCCGCCTGCCTGGGCAGCCGCTTCGACGCCCACCTGCTGGGCGTGGCCTGCGCGCGCCCCACGGCCAGCGTGGTGCGCGCCCTGCACCCGGCGCTGGAAGCCGGCTTGGTCGTGCCGCGCGACGCCCGCTACAAATGGCTGCCCGTGCTGGACGCTCAAGAAGGCCAGGGCGTGCAAGCCGAATTCGCCTTCGCCCACGACCGCGTGCAGGAGGCGGCCTATCTGCTCTCCAGCGCCGAGGCGCGCCCCGCGCTGCACCTGCACATCGGCCGCCTGCTGTGCGCCGCCCGGCCGGGCGAGCCGCCGGACTTCGCCGTCATCAACCACCTCAACCAGGGCCAGGCGCTGGTGGCCGATGCGGCCGAGCGCACCCAGCTGGCGGGCTACAACGCCCATGCCAGCCGGCAGGCCTGCGCCTCCGCCTCGTTCGACCTGGCGGCGCACTACGCCGCGCAGGCCGTGGCCCTGTACGGCGCGCAGGGCTGGGCCGAAGACCCCGCAGGCCTGCTCGACCTGCACGTGCATGCCGCGCGCATGGCCGCGCTCTCGGGCGACACGGCCGGCATGGACGCGCTGATCGACGCCGCGCTGCCGCATGCCGCTTCCGCCATGGACCGCGCCCGCCTGCTGGACGTGCGCATCGAATCCTTCTACGCCCTGGGCCGGCTCGACGACACGCTGGAGCTGGGCCTGTCCGTGCTGCGCCTGCTGGGGGCGGCCCCGCCCGAGGCCGCATCGCCCGCCGACACGGTGCAGCTGGTGACCGAGGTGCGCGCCGAGATCGAGGCCCTGGGCTTCGATGCCCTCGCCGCCCGCCCGGTGATGACCGACGCGCTCTGCCTGCAGCAGCTGGCCGTGGTCGCCAAGATGACCGCCGCCGCCTACATCGCCCGGCCCGCGCTGCTGCCGCTGCTGACCGTGCTGCAGGTGCGCTGGATGGTGGCCCACGGCCACGCGCCGGTGGCCCTGTCGGCCTACTCGGTCATGGGCCTGATGGTGGCCGAGTTCCTGCAGGACCACATCTTCGGCTACCGGCTCGGCCGCCTGTCGATGGATCTGGTGGAGCGCCACGGCTGGCGCCACGTCCACGCCCATGCCGGCTTCTCGTTCAACGCCTTCCTGCGGCACTGGATCGAAGGCATCGCCAGCGGCCTGCCGGGCCTCATGGCCGTGCACCGCAACGGGCTGGAGACCGGCAACCTGCGGCACGCGGGACTGGGCCTCTATGTGCATGGCTACCACGCGCTGCTGGCCGGCATGCCGCTGGCCGAGCTGCAGGCCCAGCTCGAAGCCGACGCCGCCACGCTGCGCCGCATCCGCCAGCCCGTGGCGCACGACTACCTGAGCGCCCTGCTGGCCGTGGTGCGCGCGCTGCGCCGTCCGGTGTTCGATCCCGAACCGCTGGAGCAGCCGGCCGCGGGCTTCTCGGCGCGCGCGCTGCTGCAGACCTATTCCGCGCGTGCCGACCAGACCGGCGCCATGTTCCTGCACGCCTGGCAGTGCATGCTGCATGCGCTGGCCGGCCGTGCCGACGAGGCCGTGGCCGAGGGCGATGCCGCGCAGGCGCTCTTTTCGGCCGGGCGCGGCATGGCGATGGTGCCGTTCTGCGTCTTCTTCTCGGCCCTCTCGGCGCCGCAGAGCCGTCGCGGCGATGCCGCCGCGCGCTGCAAGGCGGCGCTGCACCGGCTGGAACTGTGGGCGCATACCTGCTCCGACGTGCGCCCGCTGGCGCACCTGCTGCGCGCACGCATGGCGGCTGCCGGCATCCAGCTGCCCGGCCCGCCGATCGATGCGGAGGCCGAGATCGCTGCCGCCCGGCAGGCCGCCGAGTCGCTGGACAACCTCTTCATCCTGGGCCTGGTGCACTGGGCGAGCCCGCTGGGCCGGCCGGCCGATGCGGCGGCCTCGGCGCCGGCGCTGGCCGAACGCGCCCAGACGCGGGCGCTCTTCCTGCGCTGGGGCGCGGCGGCGCTCGCGGGCGCGCCGGTGCCCGGGGGCCCGCCGCTGGCGCCGGGCGCCGCTGCCGCCTTGCCCGCCGCCGCTGCAGCCGGGGCCACCCTGCCGGCCGTGCCGGGCCACAGCCTCGACCTGGCCACGCTCATGAAGGCCGCCCAGGCGGTGACGGCCGAGATCGCGCTCGACGCGCTGCTGGCGCGCCTGCTGCAGGTGCTGCGCGAGAGCGCCGGCGCCGGCCGCGCCGCCGTGGTGCTGCGCGACGGCACGGGCGCCTGGTCGCTGGAGGCCGACAGCGCCGCCGATGCCGCCGATATCGCCGTGAAGGCCGGCGAGGGCGACGGCAGCGTGCCGCTCGAAGACGCCGGCGACCGGCTGCCGCTGGAGGTGCTGCGCACGGTGCTCAACCTGGCCAGCCCGGTGCTCATTCCCGACCTGGCCCAGGCGCACGTATGGCGGCGGCTCACGTATTTCGCGAGCCGCCCGGTGCGGTCGGCGCTCTGCATGCCGCTGGTGCGCCAGGGCAGCACCGTGGGCGCGCTCTATCTGGAAAACGACGCCACGGCCGGCGTCTTCTCGCAGGCGCGCCTGCAATTCCTCGAACTGCTCTCGGGCAACGTGGTCAACGCCATCGACAACGCCCGGCTCTACGCCCAGTGGCGGGGCCTGGCGCAGACGCTGGAGCAGCGCGTGGCCGAGCGCACGCGGGCGCTGGCCGAGAGCGAATCGCGGCTGCTGTCCATCCTGAACCACGCGCCGCTGCCCATGACGGTGACGCGCATCGCCGACAACGCCTTCGTCTATGCCAACGACCGCGCCCAGCGGCTGTCGGGCATGTCGCAGTCCGAACTGCTGGGCCGCGCTCCGCGCAGCATCTACCGCAACCCGGCCGACCGCGACCGGATCTTCGCCCTGTTCCAGCGCGACGGCAGGGTGAACGACTGCGAGATCCGCCTGGTCGCGGCGGGGGGGCGTGACATCTGGGCGCTGATCTCCATCGTGCCCATCACCTATGACGGCGAGCCCTGCGCGCTGGCCACCGTGGTGGACATCACCGGCCGCAAGGCCATGGAAGACGCGTTGCGCGTCGCCGCCACCACCGACGCGCTGACCGGCACGGCGAGCCGCAGCCACTTCATGGCCCGGGCCGAGGCCGCGCTGGCCCACGCGTGCGGCGCGCCGGCGGGCTGCCAGGAGGCGCGCCTGTCGATGCTGATGCTGGACGTGGACGACTTCAAGCAGGTCAACGACCGCCACGGCCACGCCGCCGGCGACGCCGTGCTGCGCGCCGTGACCGATGCCTGCGCCGTCCGCATCCGCGCCTGCGACCTGCTGGGCCGGCTGGGTGGCGAGGAATTCGGCGTGCTGCTGCCCGCCACCGGCCTGAATGACGCGCTGGCCCTGGCCGAGCAGCTGCGCGCCCGCATCGCCGCGATCGAGGCCGTGCTGGCCGGCGGCGGCACGGTACGTGTCACGGCCAGCCTGGGCGTCAGCGCGCTGCGGCCCGGCGACACGCTCGACAGCCTGCTGGCCCGGGCCGACGGCGGGCTCTACCAGGCCAAGCGCGAGGGCCGCAACCGGGTGGGATGCCTCGCCGGCTGATCCGTGGCCTCGGGCGCCCGCCCGTAGGACTCGCCTGACGGGAGCTGCCATGGGCCCGTTCCATAATGGTCCGCTGCGGGCCGCCTGGCCGTCGCCGCCCATCCGGCCGATCGCCTGCCCGCCTGCCTTTCTGTCTGTCCGTCTTCCTGCTTCCTCCGAGGACCCGTTTCCATGAATGCACCCGCCCCCAAGCGCTTTTCGATGATCCGCGAGTTCCATCTCGCGGACTGGTTCACGCTGGGCAACGCCGTGTGCGGCGTGGGCGCGCTGTTCTCGTCCATGACCTACCTGGCTGCGGGCGACGTGCGGCACATCCATTTCGCGGCCGCGCTGGTGCTGGCCGCGCTCATCTTCGACGTGCTGGACGGCCGCATCGCGCGCTGGCGGCAGAAGTCCTCGGCCATGGGGCGCGAGCTGGATTCGCTGGCCGACGTGATCTCCTTCGGCGTGGCGCCGGCCATCATCGCCTACGCCTGCGGCATGCAGGGGCTGTACGACCGCATCGTGCTGGCCTACTTCGTGGCCTGCGGCGTCTCGCGCCTGGCGCGCTACAACGTCACGGCCGAAACGCTCTCCGAAGGCTCGGGCAAGGTCAAGTACTTCGAGGGCACGCCCATCCCCACCTCCATCGTGCTGGTGGGGCTCCTGTCGCTGGCCGCCGCCATGGGCGCGGTGGGCGAGCAGCTCTGGTTCGGCCGCGTGCTGCTGGGCGGCTTCACGCTGCACCCCCTGGTGCTGCTGTTCGCGCTGTCGGGCTCGCTGATGATCAGCCGGATCCGCATTCCCAAGCTCTGAGATCGCGGCGCCGCCCCCGGGGCTGAGGGGCTGGTGCTTCTCTTTCCATAGCTGCCTGCGCAGGCGGGGAAAGGGTGGCAGGCCGGTTTGACGGGTATCGGTGTGCCGGGTGCGCACTACGCGCCCCGGTGTGGCCCGGCGAGGGCATGACACGATCTGACGCAACTCTGCGCGGTCCGCCCACGGTACACTTGCCCGCTTTCCCGTGCGCGCGCGTGCCGTGCGCCGGGTCCGGGGCTCGCCCCTTCCCTTCCTGTTCTTCGTTGCGCAGCGTTCCCTCCTCGCACCTCCTGCTCCATGGCCGTCGAAACGGCGGGCGCTGCCCGCACCAGCTTTGAACTCAAGAGCGCCCAACTGCCCGTGGTGGCGGTGGCGCTCAAGACCACCGATGCCGCCGTGCTCGCTGCCGATCTGGCCGCGCGCCTGGCCGACGATCCCGGTTTCTTCGACAACGACCCGGTGCTGATCGATCTGGCCGCCGTGCGCGACGCCGAGGAGCCGGTCGATTTCGCCGCCCTGAGCGCCTCGCTGCGCGCCTTGCACACCCAGCCCGTGGCGGTGCGCGGCGGCAGCCCGGCGCAGATGCAGGCCGCATTGGCCGCCGGCCTCGTGGCCGCGCCCGAGGCGCCCCCGGCCCGGCCCGCCGCACCCGCGCCGGTGCGCGAGGTGATCCGCGAGGTCGTGCGCGAAGTCGAGGTGCCGGTCGCCGGCCCCACCACGGTGGTGCTGGACAGGCCGCTGCGCTCGGGCCAGCAGGTCTATGCCCGGGGGGGCGACCTGGTGGTGATGGCCGTGGTGAGCTTCGGCGCCGAGGTCATCGCCGACGGCAACATCCATATCTACGCGCCCATGCGCGGCCGGGCCATCGCCGGCGCGCGCGGCAACACCGGCGCCCGCATTTTCAGCACCTGCCTGGAGCCGCAACTGCTCTCCATCGCAGGCATCTACCGCACCACCGAGACCGAGCTGCCCGACAACGTGCGCGGCAAGCCGGCGCAGGTGCGGCTCGATGGCGAGAAGCTGCTCATCGAGCCGCTCTGACGCCGCCGCGCCCGCCTTCTTCGGTCCATCCGCCACATCATTTCAGGTCCACCGCGATCATCATTTCAGGGAATCAGCACAACATGGCCAAAATCGTCGTCGTCACCTCCGGCAAGGGGGGCGTGGGCAAGACCACCACCAGTGCCAGCTTCGCATCGGGCCTTGCGCTGCGCGGCCACAAGACCGCCGTGATCGACTTCGATGTCGGCCTGCGCAACCTCGACCTCATCATGGGCTGCGAACGCCGCGTGGTCTATGACCTCATCAACGTGATCCATGGCGAGGCCAACCTGAACCAGGCCCTCATCAAGGACAAGCAGTGCGACAACCTGTTCGTGCTGGCCGCCAGCCAGACGCGCGACAAGGACGCGCTCACGCAGGAGGGCGTCGAGAAGGTGCTGAAAGACCTCGCCGCGATGGACTTCGAGTACATCGTCTGCGACTCGCCCGCCGGCATCGAGAGCGGTGCGCTCATGGCCATGCACTTCGCCGACGAGGCGCTGCTGGTGACCAACCCGGAAGTCTCCTCGGTGCGCGACTCCGACCGCATCCTCGGCATGCTGGGCAGCAAGACCCGCCGCGCCATCGAGGGCGGCGAGCCCATCAAGGAACACCTGCTCATCACGCGCTACAACCCCGGCCGCGTGCAGGACGGGCAGATGCTGAGCCTGGAGGACATCCAGGACATCCTGCGCATCGATCTCATCGGCGTGGTGCCCGAGTCCGAGAGCGTGCTCACCGCCTCCAATCAGGGCACGCCCGCGATCCATCTGCAGGGCACCGACGTGTCCGAGGCCTACAAGGACGTGGTGGCGCGCTTCCTGGGCGAAGACAAGCCGATGCGTTTCGTCGAGGCAGAGAAGCCCGGCTTCTTCAAGCGCATCTTCGGCGGGAGGTAGTCCATGGCTTCGTTCCTCTCTTTCCTGCTCGGCGAAAAGAAGAAGACCGCCAGCGTCGCCAAGGAGCGGTTGCAGATCATCCTGGCGCACGAGCGCAACGGCCGCAATGCAGCCGAGCCCGACTACCTGCCCGCGCTGCAGCGCGAACTCGTCGCCGTGATCTCCAAGTACGTGAAGATCAGCCCCGACGACCTGAAGGTGCAGCTCGAGCGCCAGGACAACCTGGAAGTGCTCGAAGTCAAGATCGAGCTGCCCGACACCGCCGCCAAGTAAAAGAGGCCGGGCCGCGTGCGGCCAGTCTCTCTACGAGGTCAGAACGGCAGCCAGCCCTTGGTGCACGAGGGCTGGCTGCTCTCATTTCTGGGTGGCGCCCGCCATGGCCGGGGCGCGGCCCAGCGGGTGTTCGGCGTAGAACATGCCG
>Ga0105242_10000870_pt1 | contig 23444 bp, 25 predicted proteins | sample KBSM24metaG_FD_81521 | JGI IMG/M metagenome (GOLD analysis project Ga0105242, IMG submission 81521) | Miscanthus rhizosphere microbial communities from Kellogg Biological Station, Michigan, USA - KBS M2-4 metaG | ecosystem: Host-associated > Plants > Roots > Rhizosphere > Soil | place...
CGGACATGAAGACCTCGATCGCGGCGTTCGTCGTCGCCGCCGAGCGCTTCGTGCGCGCGCATCCGAACCATCCCGGCACCGTGGGCCTGCTCATCACCTCCGACGAGGAAGGCCCGTCGGTGGACGGCACCGTGCGCGTGGTGGAGGAGATGCAGCGCCGCGGCGAGCGCATCGACTACTGCATCGTGGGCGAGCCCTCGTCGACCGAGAAATTCGGCGACACCATCAAGAACGGGCGGCGCGGATCGCTCACCGGGCGGCTCTGGGTGCAGGGCGTGCAGGGACACGTCGCCTATCCGCACCGCGTGAAGAACCCCGTGCACCTCGCGGCGCCCGCCCTGGCGGACCTCTCCACCACCGAGTGGGACAAGGGCAACGCGTATTTCCCGCCGACCACCTTCCAGGTATCGAACATCCACGCCGGCACCGGCGCGCAGAACATCACGCCCGGCGTGCTGCAGGTCGACTTCAACTTCCGCTTCTCCACCGAGAGCACGCCCGAGTCGCTCAAGGCTCGCGTGGACGAGATCCTGCGCAGGCACTCGCTCGAGTACTCGATCGACTGGACGCTCGGCGGCAAGCCCTTTCTCACGCCGCGCGGCAAGCTCGTCGAGACGCTCTCGCGCGTGGTGCGCGAGGTGTCGGGCGTTGCCCCCGACATCAACTGCACCGGCGGCACCTCGGACGGGCGCTTCATCATCGACATCTGCGACGAGGTCGCCGAGTTCGGCCCGATGAACCGCTCGATCCACAAGGTGAACGAGGCGGTGTCGGTCGAGGAGATGGAGCCCCTCGCGCGCGTCTACCTGCGCGTTTTCGAGGAACTCACCGGCGCGGCCTCCGCGCGCTGACATGGCGCGCAAGGTGGCAGACGCGGTACGTGCCTCGGCCGCGCGCCTCGATGCCGCCGGCGTTTCGTTCGGGCACGGCACGGTCGACGCGACGCAGGAATCCATGTGGCTCGCGGCCCACGCGCTCGGCCTCGACTGGCCCGCGCTCACGGCCGCCATGGGAAGGCCGATCCCGCCCGAAGCCGAGAAGGCCCTCGCGGCGCTCGTCGCGAAGCGCATCGCCACGCGAAAACCCGCCGCCTACCTCCTCAACGAGGCGTGGCTCGGCCCCCACCGCTTCTACGTGGACGAGCGCGTGATCGTGCCGCGTTCGTTCATCTTCGAGCTCATCGAGAAACGTCGCTCCCGCGCAGGCGGCAGCCCAGGCAAGGACACGGTGCGAAGCGTCCTCGACCTGTGCACGGGCTCCGGTTGCCTCGCCATCCTCGCGGCGCTGCGCTGGCCGAAGGCGACGGTCGACGCCGCGGACATCTCGCCCGATGCGCTCGCCGTTGCGCGGCGCAACATCGCCGACTACGGACTCGAGGGACGCGTGCGCTCCATGCGCTCGGACATGTTCGCGGCGCTGGCGGGGCGTACCTACGACCTCATCGTCTCGAACCCGCCGTACGTGAACGCCGCCTCGATGAAAACCCTGCCGCTGGAGTACCGGCGCGAGCCGTCCCTGGCGCTGGCGAGCGGCGCCGACGGGCTGGACCATGCGCGGGTGATCCTCGCCGAGGCGCGCGCCCACCTGAACCCCGGTGGCCGCCTGGTGGTCGAAATCGGCCACAACCGCAAGGCGCTGGAACGGGCCTTCCCGGACCTCGCCTTCGAATGGCCGAAGACGAGCGGCGGCCGCAACTTCGTATTCAGCCTGCCGCGCGAGGCACTTCCCGCCTGAAGGGTGGCCCAAGGGGGAGGTGCTTGCTATCATCGGGGCACCGACACCGTTCACATAAGATGCCGAACTCACTGGACAGGATTCCCGCCAACGGCCACCCGGACCCCGCGCTCGTCAGCGAGATCGCGGGACTGGTCGTATCTGCGCTCAATCTCGAGGTGGCCCCCGCCGAGATCGACCCCGCCGCGCCCCTCTACAAGGACGGCCTGGGGCTCGATTCCATCGACATCCTGGAGGTCGCCCTGGTCGTCTCGAAGCGCTACGGCTTCAAGCTGAAGGAGGACGACCAGGACAACGTGCGCATCTTCAAGTCCCTCAACGCCTTGGCAACCCACGTCTCGGAGCGGAGGACGAAGTGAGCGCACCCCGGCGCGGGCCCGTGTGGGTGGCGCTGGCGGTGGTGTTGTCGGCAGGCCTCGCGCTCCTCGCGCACGGCGCCCTGATCGATCGACTGCCCGCACGCGTGGGCGCCGCCGTGGCCCTCGTTCCCATCGCCCTCGTGATCGCGTGGATGCTGCGCCGGTCGCGCCATCGCGTCGCCGCGTTCGCGGCGCTGGCCGCGCTCTTCGGCGCCATCGCGTTCTACTGGGACGGCATCGAGCGCCACTTCCCCGACCTCTTCTTCGTCGAGCATGCGGGCGGCAACTTGCTGCTCGCATTCCTGTTCGGCCGCACCCTCGTGGGCGGCCGGGAGCCGCTGGTGACGCGCTTCGCGCGCATCATGCATGCGACGCTGCCGCCCGAAGTCGAGCGCTACACGCGCCACGTGACGCTCGCCTGGACGCTGCTCTTCGTCACGCTCGTGGTCCTGTCGTGCATCTTCTACTTCGCGGGAATGCCTGCCGCGTGGTCGGTGCTGGCCAACATCGTGAATCCGGTGGCCGTCGTCGCGATGTTCGTGATCGAGTACGCCGTGCGCCTGCGCGCCCTGCCCGATTGGGAACGCGTCGGCATCCTCGGCGGCGTGCGCGCGTTCTCGCGCCATTTCTCCGCCGCTCCGCGCTAGGATCACGGCCATGTCCTCGCCCGCCCCGCGACGCGCTTCCGCCTCCGCCCCGCAGCCACTGCTCGCGCACGCGCGGGATGCGGTGTGCGCATGGCGCCGCGGCGAGCCCGTCACGGCGGAGGGATTCCTCGCGGACGTGATGCGTGCCGCCGAAGCGTTGCCCGAGGCGCGATACGTGCTCAACTTCTGCGCCGACCGCTACCGCTTCGCGGTCGCCTTCTGCGCGGCCATCGTGCGCCGGCAGGTCACGCTGATGCCGCCGTCGGCCACGCCGGTGATGCTCGCGGCGATGCGCGAGTTCGCGCCGGACGCGCACTACGTGACCGACGGGGCCGCGATGCAGACCGACATTCCGCGAATCGTGCTGCCGGAGCCCGGCGCGTCGCCGCGCGAATACGAAGTGCCCGCGATCGATTCGAACCAGGTCGTCGCGTGCCTCTTCACCTCGGGCTCCACCGGCGAGCCGCAGCCCTATTACAAGCACTGGGGCCCGCTCGTGGCCGACGTGCGGGCCGAGGGCCGCCGCCTGGGCGTGGGCCCGGGCCACTCGATCCTCGGCACGGTGCCGCCGCAGCACATGTACGGCTTCGAATCGACGATCATGCTGCCGCTCGCCACCGGCGCGGCACTCACCGCCGAGCGTCCGTACCTGCCGGCCGAGATCGACGACGCGCTGCTGCGCATTCCCGCGCCTCGCGTGCTCTTCATCACGCCGTTCCACCTGCGCGCCTGGATGGAAGGCGGCGACGTGGCCCACGTCGAGGCGATCGTCTCCGCGACGGCGCCGCTGTCGGTGGGGCTCGCGCGCGCGGCCGAATCGCGCACCGGCGGCGAGGTCCACGAGATCTACGGCTGCACCGAGACCGGCCAGCTCGCGATGCGCCGCCCGACGCAAGCCGTGGAGTGGAATCCGCTCGAGGGCGTGCGCGTGTGGAACGAGGGCTCGCAGGCGATGGCGGCCGGCGGCCACATCGAGGAACCCACGCCGCTCAACGACGTGATCGAGCCGCTCGCCGACGGCCGCTTCGTGCTGCACGGGCGCACCGCGGACATGGTGAACATCGCCGGCAAGCGCAACTCGCTCGGATACCTCGACCACCAGCTCACCTCCATCGAGGGCGTGCAGGACGGCGTGTTCTTCATCCCCGACGAGGAGCAGGCCGACGGCGTGACGCGCCTCATGGCCTTCGTGGTCGCACCCGGGCTCACGTCCGCCGCGATCGTGGACGCGTTGCGCGCCCGCATCGACGCGGCGTTCCTGCCGCGTCCCGTGGTCTTCGTCGAACGCCTGCCGCGCGCGCTTACCGGAAAGCTCCCGCGCGCGGCCCTCGCCGCGCTCGCGGCCCAGGCCCGCAAGCGTCCTCGCGGAGCGGCGTGATGGCGGCGGCGGTCGCGACGGCGCTCGCCGTGGCGCGCGACCATCCCGCCTACGAAGGCCATTTCCCCGGCAATCCGATCCTGCCCGGCGTGGTGATCCTCGCCGAGGCGCTCGCCGCGATCGCGACGGCGACCGCGGTGCCGGTCGAAGGGTGGGAAGTCTCCAGCACCAAGTTCCTCGAGCCGGTGACGCCGGGAACGCCGCTCACGCTCACGCACGAGCGCCTCGCGAGCGGCGGCGTGCGCTTCGAGGTGCGCTCGCCCTCCGGGGTCGTCGCCGCCGGCGCCCTCGCCCCGCGCGGATCATGAAGGCCGCCGAGGCGGCCGCCTGGCGCCTCGTTCCCGAGCGCGGCAGCCTGCCGCTGATCCGCTTCATGGTGCGTGCCTCGATGCTATTGGGCCGCGCGCCGTCGCGAGCGCTGCTGCGCATCGTCGCGGCGTATTTCCTTCTCACGGGGGGGAGCGCACGCCGCGCCTCGAGGGACTTCCTCACGCGCGTCCTGGGCCGGCGACCGACGCTGGGCGAGGCCTATCGCCACTTCTTCACCTTCGCCACCACGGTCCACGACCGCATCTTCCTGCTGAAGGGTCGCTTCGACGTGCTGGAAGTCGAGCGCCATGGCCACGAGATCTTCAGCGGACCCGAGGGAGCCCTCCTCATGGGCGCGCACTTCGGCAGCTTCGAGGCGCTGCGTGCGGCCGGCCGCAACCTGGCGCAGCGTCGGGTCGCGATGGCGATGTACGAGGAGAACGCGCGCAAGGTGAGCGGCGTGCTCCAGGCGATCTCGCCGGATGCCGCGACCGACATCATCGGGCTGGGGCGCATGGAGGCGATGCTCGACGTGCGCCAGGCGCTGGACGAAGGTGCGCTCGTGGGGGTGCTGGCGGACCGCACGCTGGGCGACGAGCCCACGATCGAGGTGGACTTCCTCGGTTCGCCGGCGCGGTTCCCCACGGGACCCATGCGGATGGCCGCGGTGCTGCGCCGCCGCGTGGTCTTCATGGCGGGCATCCATCTCGGCGGCAACCGCTACGACGTGCGCTTCGAGCCGCTGGTCGATTTCACCGGCTCGGCGGCCGACCCGTCGCAGCGCGCGCAGCTCGTGGCCAACGCGGTGCGGGCGTATGCCGCGCGCCTCGAGCATCATGCCCGCATGGCGCCCTACAACTGGTTCAACTTCTTCGACTTCTGGGATTTGCAGACCAAAGCGGAACACGAAGGACACGAAGAAGGCACGAAGAGCACCAAGAAAGTTCGTGAATGATCCGGGCTGACGACCACAGGCACGGCAATTCCAGGAATTTCCTTCGTGTCCTTCGTGCCTTCTTCGTGTCCTTCGTGTTCTGCTTTGGTCTGACCGCGAGCGCAGCGGACTGGAGCGTCCCCATCCTGTTCGAGTCCCTCGCCAAGGCCCGGCCCGGGCGCACCACTTTCACCGAGAAGAAGTTCCTGTCGCTCCTCGACGCCCCCGTGGAATCCTCGGGTGAGCTCCTGTTCACGCCGCCCGACCGCATGGAGAAGCGCACGCTCAAGCCCAAGGCCGAGAGCGTCGTCGTGCAGGGCGGCGAGGTCACGCTCGAGCGCGCAGGCAAGCGCCACACGCTGCAGTTGCGCGAGAACCCCGCGGTGGCGGTGCTGGTCGAGAGCATCCGCTCGACGCTCGCAGGCGACCTCGACGCGCTCACGCGCGCGTACTCGGTGGCGCTCGACGGCGCGCCCGCGAAGTGGCGCCTCACGCTGCGGCCCCTGGACCCGGCGGCCTCGCAGCTCGTCGAGCGCATCGAGATCGGCGGGGCCGAGGCGCGCGTGGCGAGCGTCGAGATCTTCCAGGCCGACGGCGATCGCTCGGTGATGTCGATCGCGCCCGCGAAGTGACCCGCTCGCGCACTGCCATCGTCCTTTGGCTCGTGGCGCTGGCGCTCTGCGGCTGGCAGGTCGCGCGCGCGCGCTTCGTCGCCGACCTCTCCCTCTTCCTGCCCTCGGCGCCCACGCCCGCACAGCAACTGCTGGTCGAGCAGCTCCGCGATGGGGCGCTGTCGCGGCTCATGCTCGTCGGCCTCTCGGGCGGCGACGCCGCCGAACGCGCGCGGGTATCGCGGGCGATGGGCAAGGCGCTCGCGAAGGACACGCGCTTCAGCCTCGTCGCCAACGGCGACGGCGGCAACTTCGAGCGCGAGCGCGCGTGGCTCCTCGAGCATCGCTATGCGCTGAGCCCCAACGTCACCGCCGAGCGCTTCACCGCGCCCGGCCTTCGCGCCGCCATCGACGACACGATCGACCTCCTCGCCTCGCCGGCGGGGTTGCTGGTGAAGGCGCTGGTGCCGCGCGATCCCACGGCCGAGATGCTCGCCGTCGTCGAGCAGCTGCGGCCCGGAGCCGAGCCGCGCAAGGTCGAGGGCGTGTGGAGCTCGCCGGACAAGACGCGCGCGGTGATGCTCGTGCGAACGCGCGCGAGCGGCTCCGACATCGACGCCCAGGCCGACGCGATGGCCGCGGTCCGGGCCGCGTTCGACGCGACGCAGCCGCGGGCCACCACGCTCGAGGTCACCGGGCCGGGCGTCTTCGCGGTCAAGTCGCGCGCGCTCGTGAAGCACGACGTCGAGCGGCTCGCGCTCGTGAGCCTGGGCCTCGTCGTGGCGATCCTGCTCGCGGCGTACCGGTCGCCGGTGACGCTGCTGCTGGGCCTGGTTCCCGTCGCCTCGGGCGCGCTGGCGGGCGTGGCCGCCGTATCGCTCGGCTTCGGCGCGGTCCACGGCATCACGCTGGGTTTCGGCACGACGCTCATCGGCGAGGCGGTGGACTACTCGATCTATCTCTTCGTGCAGTCGTCGCAGCAGGGCGAGGAGCCGTCCGGCTCGTGGGTGAAGCAGTTCTGGCCCACGGTGCGCCTCGGGGTCCTCACGTCGATCGCGGGCTTCTGCGCGCTGCTCTTCTCGGGGCTCCCGGGCCTGGCGCAGCTCGGCGTCTACTCGATCGCGGGACTCGTCGCGGCGGCGGCCGTGACCCGCTTCGTCCTTCCGTCGCTCCTGCCGACCGGCTGGCGCATCCGCGACCTCTCGGCCTGGGCAGAGCGGCTCGCCGCGCTTGCAAGCTCGATGGCGCGGCTGCGCTGGATTGCGCCGATCGCCGCCGCGCTCGCCGTGGTGGTGCTGGCGCTGCACTGGGGATCGCTGTGGGATCGCGATCTCGCGAACCTGAATCCCGTGGGCGAGGCGGACCGCAAGCTCGATGCGCAACTGCGTGAATCGCTGGGCGCCTCCGACGCGCGCCACATGATCGTGGTCGCGGCCCCCGGCGAGGAGAAAGTGCTGGAAGAAAGCGAGCGCGTCGGCCGTGCGCTGGATCCGCTCGTCGCCTCCGGCAAGCTCGCCGGATACGACAGTCCCGCGCGCCTGCTGCCGAGCCTCGACACGCAACGCAGGCGCCTCGCCGCACTTCCCGAGGGCGCGGAGCTGCGCGCGCGCCTGCGCACCGCCCTCGCCGGGTCGCCGCTCAGGGCCGAGCGCCTCGAGCCCTTCGTGGCCGACGTAGAGCGGGCGCGCACGGCGGCGCCGACAACGCGTCGCGACATCGCAGGGACTGCGATCGACGCGGCGCTGGACGGGATGCTGCTCGAGGGCCGCGACGGCCGCTCGCGGGCGATCATCGGCCTGCGCGCCCCTGCCGGAGCGGCGTTGGATGCGAATGCGGTGCGCGCGGCGCTCGATGGGGCGAAGGCACCCGATGCCTTCCTCCTCGACCTCAAGGGCGAGGTGGACGCGCTTTACGGCAGCTACTTCCAGCGCGCGCTCGCGATGTCGGCGGTGGGCCTCGGGATCATCGTGCTGCTCCTCTTCGCGTCGCTCCGCAGCCCCGCGCGCGTGGCGCGCGTGATGGCGCCCCTCGTCGCCGGCGTGCTGGTGGTCGCGGCCGGCCACGCCCTCGCCGGATCGGCGCTCACGCTGCTGCACCTCGTGGGCCTGCTGCTCGTGGTCGCCATCGGCTCCAACTACGCCCTCTTCTTCGACCGCCTCGCGGCCGCCGACGGCCCGCCCGCGCCCCGCACCCTCGCCTCCCTCGCGCTCGCCAACGCCACCACGGTGGCGAGCTTCGGGGTGCTGGCCGCCTCCTCGATCCCGGTGCTGCACGCGCTGGGATCGACCGTGGCGCCGGGGGCCTTCGTGACGCTGGTTTTCTCGGCGATCGCAACGAAGAATAAATGGGGCCCGAGCCCGATGTCGTGATCCAACACGGCAGCGATTCGGATCGCGCGCTTGGATCGGGATCCGACCCCTGGGCTACAATTCCCCTCGGGAGAACTACAACCAAACCAATATGCGCACGATCAAGGCCGGTTCGGAGGGGAGCCGGCGACCCGCGGTGATGCTCGCCTTGCTCGCGGGAAGCCTGTCCGAGCCCGAGGACCTGGTGCGCGAGGGATTTCCCGACGCCGTCCGCGCGCACGGCATCGACGCCGAGCTGGTCATGGGCGAGACGCGCGCCGCGTGGTTCGCCGATGGCTCCATCGTGGGACGGATCGAGGACGCGGTCATGGCGCCCGCGCGCCGCCGCGGCCACTCGCGCTTGTGGCTCGCCGGCATCTCGCTGGGCGGCCTCGCTGCGATCTGCTACGCCGCCCGCCACGAGCGCGCCTTCGAAGGCATGGCGCTCCTGTCGCCCTACCCCGCCACACGCGAGGTCCTGCGCGAGATGGAGGAGGCTGGCGGCCCGGACGACTGGCAGCCCGAGGTCCCGCCCGAAGGCGACCTCGAGCGAGAGGCGTGGCGCTGGCTGGTGACGGGCGGGGCGCGCGGCTCGCAGGTGTACTGCTACCTCGCGAGCGGCGATCGCTTCGTCGACGGCCAGCGACGCATGGCCGGCACGCTCGATCCCGCGAACGTGCGCGAGCTCCCCGGCGGCCACGACTGGCCCGCGTGGCGCTCGCTCTGGGACGCGTTCCTCGCCGACCGGAAGGCGTCGCTGCAATGAACGCGATCGTCCACTCCGGAAGGATCGCATCGCGCTGGCGTCCCACGCCGGTGATCCTGCTGTCGATGGCGCTGCACGCGGTGGCGATCGGATACGCGATCGCCGGGCCCGACGGCTCCGCGTGGTGGGCGCTCGCCGCGATGGCGGCGAATCATACGTTCCTCGGCACGCTGGGCCTCTGGCCCCGAAGCACGTGGCTCGGCCCCAACATCGTCCGCCTGCCCGCCGCCGCGAAGGCGCGGGGGGAGATCGTGCTCACGTTCGACGACGGCCCCGATCCCGAGGTGACGCCCAGGGTGCTCGAGATGCTCGACGCCCACGGCGTGCGCGCCACGTTCTTCTGCATCGCCGAGCGCGCGGCGCGACACCCGGAGCTGGTCCGCGAAATCCTGCGCCGCGGCCACAGCGTCGAGAACCATTCGCGCACGCATCGCGCGACCTTCCCGATGCTGGGACTGGGCGGCATCCGGCGCGAGATCACCGGCGCGCAGCACGTGCTCACCGAAATCACGGGCCATGCGCCGCGCTTCTTCCGCCCACCGGCGGGGCTGCGCAATCCGCTGCTCGACCCGGTGCTGCACGAGCTGGGCCTGAGGCTGGTGAGCTGGACGCGCCGCGGCTACGACACGAATCGAAGCGATGCGGACGACGTCGCCGGGCGCCTGCTGGACAGTCTCGCTGCCGGCGACGTGCTGCTGCTCCACGACGGACACTGCGCCCGCACCGACGCGGGGGCGCCGGTCGTGCTCGAAGTGCTGCCGCGCGTGCTCGAGGCGGCCCACGCGTCGGGCCTCAAGCCCGTCACGCTCTCCCAAGCCATCGATCCTTGACCGACGCGGACTTCCGGGCGCTGGCGCGATCGGCCGCGATGCGCTACCCGGCGAACGATCGCTTCGCGTACCACTTCGCCAAGGGGAAGCTCATCGGCGATCCGGTGTTCGCGCACCTGTTGCAGAAGCGGCTCATTCCCGCGGGACAGCGCGTGCTCGACCTCGGCTGCGGCCAGGGCCTGCTCGCCGTGTTGCTGGAGCTCGCCGGCGAGCGCCCAGCGAAATTCCACGGCATCGACCTTCGCCCCCACGACATCGCCCGGGCCCGGGCCGCCGCGCCGCAGGGCGAATGGGTGGAAGGCGACATCCGGACCTCCGAATTCCCTGCCTCGGACGCGGTCGTCATCCTCGACGTCCTCCACTACCTCTCGGCGGCGGAGCAGCGCGAGGTGCTGGAAAGAATACGCACCGCCCTCGGCGATGGCGGAACGCTCTTGCTGCGAGTGGCCGACGGCAACGCGACGCTGCGCTTCCGCTACACGCTCTTCGTGGACCACGTGGTCACGGCATTGCGCGCCGGCAGCTGGCCCACGCTGCACACGCGGCCGATCGGCGAATGGCAAGCACTCCTCGAAAGCCTCGGCTTCACGGTGACCACCGAGCCCATGAGCCACGGCACCCCATTCGCGAACGTGCTCTGCGTGGCACGATATAAGGCATGAAGCCGGTAATTCTCTCCGCGTACACGATGTCGAGCAGCCTGGGCCACGGGCTCGAGGCGACGCGCGCGGCGCTGGCCGCGGGCGCGAGCGGCCTCGCGCCCTGCACCTTCGAGACCGTGACGCTCGCGACCTTCACGGGCGAGATCCCGGGCGTCGACGCGGCCCGCCTGCCCCGCGAGCTCGCGAGCTTCGATTGCCGCAACAATCGCGCCGCCGAGGCGGGCATGGCGAACGATGGCTTCATCACGGCGGTGGAGGATGCCGCGCAGCGCCTGGGGCGCGGGCGCATCGGCGTCTTCCTGGGCACGAGCACCGCGGGCATCCTCCAGACGGAGATCGCGTATCGCCACCGCGACGCGGACGGAGCGCTGCCCGCCGATTTCGACTATCGCCACACCCACAACACCTTTTCCGTCGCCGAATACACGCGCGCGCGGCTCGGTCTCGCGGGCCCGTGCGCCACGATCTCCACGGCGTGCTCGTCGAGCGCCAAGGCGTTCGCGTCGGCCCAGCGCCTCATGGAGGCGGGGCTCATCGACGCGGCGGTGGTGGGAGGCGTCGACACGCTCTGCCTCACGACGCTCTACGGCTTCAACTCGCTGCAGCTGCTTTCCGCGCAGCCGTGCCGGCCCTACGATGCCGAGCGCGACGGCATCTCCCTGGGCGAGGCGGCGGTGTTCTTCCTGCTCGAGCGCGCCGACGCGAGGGCGCCGCGCGACGCGATGGCGCTCCTGGGCGTGGGCGAATCGTGCGACGCGTACCACATGTCCGCGCCGCACCCCGAGGGCCGTGGCGCGCGGGAGGCGATGCGCAGCGCGCTCGAGTCGGCGGGCCTCGGTGCCGATGCCATCGACTACGTGAACCTCCACGGGACCGGCACGCCGAGCAACGACGCCGCGGAAGACCAGGCGGTGCTGGCGCTCTTCGGCGACCGCGTGCCGGTGAACTCCACCAAGGGCATGACCGGCCACGCGCTCGGCGCCGCGGGAGCGGCCGAGGCGATCGTCTCGGTGCTCGCCATCGAGTCGCAGCGGATTCCGGCGAGCCCCGGCACGCGCACCCCGGATCCCAGGCTCAAGGCGCGCTACGAGATCGCGGGCGGGCCGCGCCCGCTCGCGCGCGTGCTCAGCAACTCGTTCGGCTTCGGCGGCTCCAACTGCAGCCTGGTGTTCGGGCGGTTGCGCGACGCGGCATGAAGCTCGCCGCGCGCATCGCGGGCGTGGGCCTCTTCGGCCCCGGCCTTCCGGGCTGGAACGCGTCGCGACCGGTCCTCGCGGGCGAGGCGCCGTACGAAGCGCGAGCGACCGTGATTCCCTCTCCGGAAGCGCTGCCCGCCACCGAGCGGCGCCGCGCGGGCAAGAGCGTGCGCCTCTCGCTCGCGGCGGGCCTCGAGGCCGCGGCGGCCGCGGGACGCGCGCCGAAGGACCTCGCGGCCGTGTTCGCCTCGCAGGGAGGCGACGGCGAGAATGTCCACGCCATCTGCGAGATGCTGGCGAGCGACGATCGCGAGATCTCGCCCACGCGCTTCCACAACTCCGTGCACAACGCGCCCGCGGGCTACTGGAGCATCGCCACGGGTGCCACGCAGCCGGCGGACAGCCTCGCCGCCTATGACGCGAGCTTTTCCGCCGGGCTCATCGAATCCCTCGCACGCATCGCGCAATGGCCCACGCAGCCGGTGCTGCTCGTCGCGTACGACTCGCCCTACCCCGAACCCATGCACGCCGCACGGCCGATGCTGGACTCGTGGTCCGCGGCGCTGCTGCTCTGCGGCGATGGCCGCGGCCCCGCGATTGCCGCGAGCCTCATGAACGAGAAGCCGCAACCGATGCCGGATCCGGCGCTCGAACGCGTGCGGCAGGGAATCCCGGGCGCGCGCGCGTTGCCGCTGCTGGCCCTCCTCGCTTCCGGCAAGCCCGGGCGCGTCGTGCTCGAATACCTCGACGGCCTCGCGCTCGCCGTGGAAGTGTCGGCGTGAAGACCGTCATCGACCGCGCGTGGCTCGCGGCCCACCTCCCGCACGGCGGCGAGATGAACCTGCTCGACGAGGTCGTCTCGTGGGACGCTCAAACGCTCCATGCACGCGCCCGGCGTCATCGCGATGCCGCGCACCCGTTGCGGCGCCCGGAGGGGCTGCCGCCCGCCGCGGGAATCGAATACGGCGCGCAGGCCGCGGCCGCGCATGGGGCGCTCGCCTCCGGCGAGCCCTCGGGCGCGGGAATGATCGCCGCGGTGCGCGCGGTCGCATTCCACGCGCCGCGCCTCGACGTGCGGGACGATCTCGACATCCGCGTCGAGCAGCTCGGCGCCGGCGACTCGGGCGTGCTCTATCGATTCGAGGTGAGCGCCGGGGCCCGTCTCCTCGTCGAGGGCCGCGTCACCGTGGCGTTCGCGAAATGAAGCGCCGCGCGTTGGTGACCGGCGGCAGCGGCGCGATCGGCGCGGCGATCTGCCGCCGCCTGGCGGCCGACGGCTGCGACGTCGTCGTGCACGCGGCGAGCCGGCTCGACGCGGCCGAAGGGGTCGCAAGGCAGATCGGCGGCCACGCGGTCGCCTTCGACGTCACCGACGGCGCCGCGACGCGCGCAGCGCTCGAGGCGCTGATCGAGCAGGCGCCGTTCCAGGTCGTCGTCAACAATGCCGGCATCCACGACGACGCGCCCTTCCCCGGCATGAGCGAGGCGCAGTGGCGTCGCGTGATCGACGTCTCGCTGAACGGCTTCTTCCACGTGACGCAGCCCCTGGTGATGCCGATGGCGCGAACACGCTGGGGCCGCATCATCACCATCACCTCGGTCGCGGCCGAGGTGGGCAACCGCGGGCAGGCGAACTACGCCGCGGCCAAGGGGGCCCTCGAGGCGGCGTCGCGCAGCCTCGCGCGCGAGGTGGGCAGCCGCGGCGTGACCGTGAACTGCGTCTCGCCGGGACTGGTGGACACGCCGATGAGCGCGGGCCTGTTCGACGCGAAACGCGTGGCGGAGCTGATCCCGCTGCAGCGGATGGGGCGCCCCGAGGAGATCGCGGCGGTCGTCGCGTTCCTCGCGAGCGACGCCGCGGGCTACATCACGGGCCAGGTGCTTCCGGTGAACGGAGGGATGACCTGAGCCGCGGGCGCCGCAACACGAGAAGCGGCAGGCGCACCACGAACTCCAGCACCAGCCGGAGGTGCATCCATGTGAGCAGCACGTTGTCGCGCCAGTAGTTGAAGTGCGACACGCCGCCTTCTTCGGCGGTGAGGTACTTCACGGGCGCCTCGACATTCACCGGCGGCACGCCGTGCCACACGAGCCGCACCGAGGCCTCGGGATCGAAGTCGAAGCGGCGCATCCAGCGCTGTGTGCGCATGACCGCCATGAGCGGGGCGATGGGATAGATGCGGAAGCCGTAGAGCGAGTCGCCGACGCCGGCGCCCAGCGTCTCCATATTCGCCCACCAGTTGGAGATCTTGCGGCCCTTGACGCGGATCGTGGGGGCGCTCGCGTCGAACACCGGCACGCCCAGGACCATCGCGCGCGGATCGGCCTGCGAGCGCGCCATGAACGCGGGAATCAGGTCGGCGGGATGCTGGCCGTCGGAATCCATGGTGAGCGCGTGCGTGAAGCCCTCGGCGGCGGCGAGCGTAGCGCCGTGCAGCACCGCGGCGCCCTTGCCGGCGTTGCGCTCGACCACGATCACGCGCAGGCCCGGTTCCTCGTCGGCGAGGCGCTGCAATCCCTCGGGCGTGCCGTCGTCGCTGCCATCGACCACGACCCAGACCGGGCTCCACTGCCGCAACGCGCCCCGCACCGTCTCGTAAACCTTCGCGCCCGGGTTGTAGCTCGGGATGAGGACGAGGTGCGTCTTCGAGCGTTCAGCCATGGGCACGCGGCGGCTCGGCGATGGGCTGCTGCGCGATCGCCTCGTCCGCGACCGCCTCGCGCCCGAGCTCGCGGCGGAAATACTGCTCGAGCGACGCGGTGAAGGAGCGCACGTCGGCCGGCGGATCGAACCGGCGTCCCATCCGCACCCGATACGTGAGCGGCAGCGCCGGCACGCGTGCGAGCGACCACCCCTTGCCGAGGAAATCGGCGTCGGCCTCGACGATCAGCGTCTGCACCGGAACCTGGGCGCGCCTGGCGATGGCGCCGACCGCTTCGGTGAACGGGCCGATGGGTTGCGCGATCGAGCGCGTCGCCTCGGGAAAGAGCAGCAGCTGGCCGCCGGCGCGCAATTCCTCGCCCGCGCGCGTGACGAGCTTGAGCAGCGTGTCGTTGCGCACGTAGCGCGCGAGGCGCGCGGCGGGCCCGAGGAAGAAGGTGTTGAGGAGCGTGCCCTTCATCACGCAGACGGCATCGGGCAACCGCGAGACCACCAGCACCGCGTCGAGCAGGCACGGATGGTTGGGGGCGATGATGAGCGGGCCGGCATCGCGCAGCGAGTCGATCTGCGTGAGGTCGAGCCGCCATGCACCGAGCGCTTCCATGGTGCCGAGGTAGATCCGGAATCCCCACATGGCGCCGCGCCGTCCCGCGCGCCGTCCCGCCGCCGCGGGCAGCACCGGGTAGAGCGCCAGCGCCGCCAGCGCCCAGACGAAGCACACGAGCGCGAGGAACGCGAATCCGAACAGGACGAGCGCAAAGTCCCAGGCGCCGCGCCACATCGGGCGGCGCAGGCTCACTTGCGGATCTCCTCGCCGAACTCGTTCACCGGCACGCGCGTGGTCGATTCCTTGAAGATCCAGGTGATCGCGATGCCGCCGGCGACGTAATGCTTCGACGTGACGAGCGGGCTCGCCTCGAACACGGCGCCCTTCAGCGTGTCGTAGCGCGCGAACCCGCCGACCCAGAACGAGGGATAGCTCTTCGACAGCGCCACGATGATCTCGAAGCCGCCGAAGCCGCCGCCGGAGGCCGCGAACGCCGGGCGACCCGGGGCCGCGAACTCCGGCTTCACCTCGTAGAAGCGCTCGTTGTAGCGGCCGTCGTTGAACACCGGCCCGCCCAGCATGCCGAGCTTCCAGCCGGTGAAGCCGAACGGCTCGTGCACGTCCAGGTTCAGGTTCGGGAAAAACTGGGTGCCGGCGAAGCGCGGGCTCGATTCCACGGTGAACGCGGCGCGCAACGGCAGCCTGAGATCCAGCTTGAGCCGCTCGTCGCTCGCCCGCCACAGCGTGATGTCCATGGCGGGACCGATCTCCAGCGAGGGCTTGAGGTCCGGCATGCCCTCGCGCTCGGGGTTCTTGTCGCTCGCGACCGGCAGCGACGCCCCCACGCTCAGGTTCACGTCGACATTCTCGTTGCGGAAGAACGAGCCGCGCATGCCCTCGCGGTCCGACTTGATGAAGTCGCCGCGATAGACGAAGTACGGCGTGGGCAACACCCAGCCGCGCGAGTGGGACGAGCCGCGATAGTCGGGGAACTCGAGGCCCGCGATGCCGAAACCCGCCTCCCACAGGGGTGCCTCGCGGGCGGCGGCGGGCAGGGTCGTCAGCATGGCGGCCATGGCCGCGGCGGCTCGGGCGATCGTCAACCGGTCACCCGCGCGCCAGCGGCATCTGGGACTCTTCGCGGATGTTGAACGCGCGCCGGCGCCAGGCATTGAAGGTCCGGCGCAGGTTCGCGATGGAGAACGCGTAGTAGACGATGCGGAAGAAGAAGATCCCTTTCCGGATGGGCGTGCCCTTGAAGAGGTCGCCGGCGAGCACCGAGAGCAGCGCCTTCTTCATGTCGAGCTTGTCGCTGGGCGACATGAAAAGGTCGCGAAGCGTCGGATTGGTCACGCGGTAGATGAACCAGGAGAATTCCTTCGGGCCGTGGCGCATGACCCAGTCGAAGCGCTTGCGCGCGCGGACCTCGGCCATCGCCTCGCCCTGCAGGCGGGCCTCGACGACGTCGGCCGCGGCGAAGCCGCTGTTCATCGCGAGCATCACCCCCGAGGAGAACACCGGGTCGATGAAGGCGTAGGCATCGCCCACCAGGAGGTAGTTGTGCCCCTGGCAGTCGTCGCACTGGTAGGAATAGTTGCCGGTCGCCGTGGGCTCCTCGACCAGCTCCGCGCCCGCGAGCCGCGCCGAGAGCTGCGGGCACAGGGCGATGGTGTCCATGAGGAACTCGCGCACCGGCTTCGCCCGCGTCTTCATGTAGTACGGCCAGACCACCGCCCCCACGCTGGTCACGCCGTCCTTCAGCGGGATGAACCAGAACCAGCCGTGGTCGAACCAGAAGATGATGATGTTGCCCTCTTCGCGCCCGCAGTCGCGCTGCGCATGGCGAAAGTGGCCGAAGAGGGCGGCGCTGTTGTGGTCCGGGTTCTTGCGCTTCATCTTGAGGCGGTTGCCGATGAGCGTGTCGCGGCCGGTGGCGTCGATCACCATCTTCGGGCGCCACTCGTGCACGGTGCCGTCGGCATCGCTCGCGCTCACGGTCGGCCGCGTGTCGCGATCGCCCAGCGTCACCTCGCGCACGCGGCAGTTCTCGCGCGCCTCGGCGACCACGCGCTCGGCGCGGCGGAAGAGGATCTCGTCGAACTCCGAGCGGCGCACCTGGTAGGCCATGGGCATCGACGGATCCATGGCGTCGGCGAACTGGAAGCCGGAGGTGCGGTCGTGCCACGGCGAGACGAAGGTCGCTCCGTACTTCTCCATGCCGATCTTGCGCACCTCGTCGGCGACGCCCAGCTTCTCGAACAGCGGCATGTTGGCCGGCAGCAGCGATTCCCCGATGTGGAAACGCGGATGGGAATCTTTTTCCACCAGGACGACGTGGTGGCCGCGGTCGGCCAGGAGCGCCGCGGTGGTCGAGCCGGCGGGCCCGCCGCCGATGACGACGACGTCACATTCTCGTTGCACTCGATTCCTCTCCGGGGAAGCAGCCTGACAATTCTAAGACTAGTCGCGCCAGGATGGATCGATCCGATCGAGTTTTCTCAGGATGCCGGGCCACGCGATCATGCCCCCCGACTGCCGCAGGACCGCCTTCGAAGCCTTGCGGACGCCGTCGACGATCGCCTGCGGCACGGGGATGAGCTCGCCACCGCCCGCCTGCGCGCGCACCTGCACCTCGCAGGCCTTCTGCAGGATGTACATGTAGAGGAAGGCGTCGGCCACCGTATCCGCGCAGGTGAGCAGGCCATGGTTGCGGAGGATGAGGTTGTGCTTGTCGCCCAGGTCGCGCACGAGGCGCACCTTCTCCTCGGGATTGAGCGCCACCCCCTCGTAGTCGTGGTACGCGATCGATGCCAGCGGGAAGATCGACTGCTGCGACAGCGCTCGCAGGCCCTCTTTCTGGCAGGAGACCGCGACGCCCTCGATCGTGTGCAGGTGCATCACGCAGTGGGCGTCCGCCCGCGCCTCGTGCACGGCGCTGTGGATGGTGAACCCCGCCGGGTTGATCTCGAAGGGCGAGTCCATGACCTTGTCGCCCGCGAGGTCGATCTTCACCAGGCTGGAGGCCGTGATCTCCTCGAACATCATCCCGTAGGGATTGATGAGGAAATGGTGCCCCGGGCCGGGCACGCGCGCCGAGATGTGCGTGAAGACGAGGTCGTCCCAGCCGTAATGGGCAACGGCACGGTACGCCGCCGCGAGGTCGGTGCGTACCGCCCATTCCTCGGGGGAAACGTGGGCCTTCACCGAGCGGATCATGCGTAAAATATACCCCATGGCCATCGTGATCGACCGGATCGACCACATCGTCCTCACGGTCTTCGACATCGACCGCACGCTCGACTTCTACTCGCGCGTGCTCGGCATGGAGCCCGTGACCTTCGCGGGCGGGCGCCGGGCGCTCGCCTTCGGGCGCCAGAAGCTCAACCTCCACCAGGCGGGGCGCGAGTACGAGCCCAAGGCCCTCAAGCCCGCCCCGGGCGCCATCGACCTCTGCTTCATCGCCTCCACCGCCCTCGACCAGGTGATTGCGTCGCTGAAGGAATCCAACGTCGCCATCATCGAGGGCCCGGTGGCCAAGACCGGCGCCCTGGGCCCGATGCAGTCGGTCTACTTCCGCGATCCCGACGGCAACCTGGTCGAGGTCTCCAACTACGCATGAGCGCTCCCGACCTCGCCTCGATTCGCACCGAGTACGCGCTGAAGACGCTGGAGGAGGCCTCCGTCGACCGCGAGCCGATGAAGCAGTTCGGCGTCTGGATGGCCGAGGCGCTGCACGCCCAGGTGCCCGAGCCCACGGCGATGACGCTCGCAACGATTGACGCAAAGGGCCGGCCGTCGGCGCGCATCGTGTTGCTGAAGGGCATCGATCCGCGCGGGTTCGTCTTCTACACCAACTACGAAAGCCGCAAGGGACGCGAGATGGCCGCGAACCCGGTGGCGGCGCTCGCCTTCCTGTGGAAGGAGCTCGAGCGCCAGGTGCGCATCGAGGGCACGGTCGAGAAGGTGACGCCGGCCGAATCCGACGAGTATTACCGGACGCGCCCGCTCGGCTCGCGCATCGGCGCGTGGGCGAGCCCGCAGAGCCAGGTGATCCAGAGCCGCGGCTGGCTCGAGGAGCGCTGGGCCGAGCTCGGGCGCGAGCACGGCGGCGAGCCGCCGCGCCCGCCGCACTGGGGCGGCTATCGCGTGAAGCCGGACTACCTCGAGTTCTGGCAGGGACGCCGCAGCCGCCTGCACGACCGCGTCGCCTACACGCGCGAGGGCGGCGGCTGGAAGATCGCGCGCCTCGCGCCATGAGCAAGCTCGAGACGTACACGCCGCCACCGGCCGACGCCAAGCCGCTTTCGCCGACGGAGCTCCTCGCCACGCTGCGCAACGCGCTCGATCCCTGGGAGCCCGGCACGCCGTTCTGGATCTTCGCCTACGGCTCGCTCATGTGGAACCCGGAGTTCGCGTGGGACGCACGCCACGTGGCGACGATCCGCGGCTACCACCGCGCCTTCCGCATCTGGTCGCGCATCAATCGCGGCACGCCGGATAACCCGGGCCTCGTGCTCACGCTCGAATGCGGCGGCAGCTGCCGCGGCCTCATCTACCGCATCGACCCCGACCGCGTGCAGGAAGAGATGTCGCGCATCTGGAAGCGCGAGATGACCTATGGCTCGTACCGGCCCAAGTGGCTCAACTGCATCGTGGGCGAGCAAAGCATTCGCGCGCTCGCGTTCACGGTGAACCGGCAATGCACCGGCTACACCGGCGAGATCCCGCTGGAGGTCGCGGTCGAGGCGATCGCGAGCGCCCGCGGCCGCTATGGCGCGGCGCACGACTACCTCTTCAAGACGACCGAGACCCTGCGCCAGCACGGCATCCGCGACTCGCGCGTCGAGCACCTCACCGCGCTGGTGAAGAAGCGGATGGCGGTGATTACCTAGCCGGTCAGGTTTTCGCCCGCGGGTCCACGCGCGCGACGCGCGCCAGCAGGTAGTCGACCTCCGCCTTCGCCGTGGGCGAGAGCGAGGCACCGGGCTTGCGCAGCGTGTCGTGGGCGATGATCCCGCGCTTCATCATGACGTACTTGCGCACCGCCATGCCGGGACCGGGCTGCTGCTCGTAGCGGATGAGCGGCAGGTGCGCATCGAAGAGGTCGTGGGCCTCGTCGCGCCTGCCGGCTTTCGAAAGCCTCACCACGTCCACGAGCATGTCGGGAAAGCAGTACCCGGTATTGGCGCCGTCGGCGCCGCGCTCCACCTCGAAGTCGAGGAAGAGCGCGTTGTTGCCGATGAGGATCGGGAGCTTCCTCATCGAGCCGTCCTTCTCCCAGCCCTTCAGCGTCGAGATCTTGTCCAGCCCCGGCCAGTCCTCGTGCTTGAGGAACCAGCACGACGGGTTGTCGGTGGCGATGCGCTTGATCACGGCCGGCGTCATCTGCACCGAGAACGTGAGCGGATAGTCCTGGATCACGAACGGGACGTCGGAACCGATCGCCTCCGACGCCTGCTTGTAGTACTGCACGATCGAGTCGTCGGTGCGCAGCGTGTTCGGCGGCGCGATCATCACGCCCGTGGCGCCGAGCGCCATCACGTCCTGCGTGAGCGCGCGCATGGCGGCGAAGCCCGGCGCCGAGACGCCGACCACGATCGGCACCTTCGCGCGCGCGATGACGCGCTTCACGATGCCGACCGACTCCTCATGGGTCATCTTCGGCGCCTCGCCCAGCTGGCCCAGCACCGTGATCCCGTCCACGCCCGCCTTGAGGAAAAAGTCGGTCATGCGGTCGATCGAGGACTCGTCGATCTTGCCGTCCGGCACGAAGGGCGTGGGCGCGATGACGTACACGCCTTTTGCTTCGATATGTTTCATTCGATTACACCCAAGCTGAACACGAGGAACACAAAGAAGGCACGAAGGACACGAAGAAACTGCCGGAGCATGTTCGTGCCCATATCAAAGGTGTCGAGGCATTCATCGCTTTTTCTTTGTGTTCTTCGTGCCTTCTTTGTGTTCTTCGTGTTCCGCTTTGGTCTTGGTTTTTTCGTAGCGCGCCTTGTTCTCGGCGTTCGGCGGATAGAGGCCCGGCAGCACGTGGCCGTTCTCCACTTCCGACATGATCCAGCCCTCGAGGCGCTCCTGCTCGGGCGCCGTGGCGCAAATGTCGTCGATGAGCGCCGCGGGGATCAGCACCGCGCCGTCGTCGTCCACGACGACCCAGTCGTCCGGGAATACCGCCACCCCACCGCAGCCGATGGGCTCGTTCCAGTTCACGAAGGTGAGGCCCGCCACCGACGGAGGCGCCGCCGCACCCTGGCACCACACCGGCAGCTTCGTGCCGCGCACGCCCGCGATGTCGCGAACCGCCCCGTCGGTCACCAATGCCGCGACGCCTTTTTTCTTCATGCGAGCGCAGAGGATGTCACCGAAGATCCCGGCGTCGGTCACGCCCATGGCGTCGGCCACGCAGATGCAGCCTTCGGGCATCGCCTCGATCGCGCCGCGCGTCGAGATCGGCTTCGACCACGACTCGGGCGTGGCGAGGTCCTCCCGCGCGGGCACGAAACGCAGCGTGAAGGCTTTTCCGACGATGCGCGGGTAGCCGGGGCTGATCGGGCGCGTGCCGCGCATCCAGACGTTGCGCAGCCCCTTCTTGAGCAGCAGCGTGGTGAGGGTGGCGGTGGTGACCTTTTCCAGCGTGGAGATGATCTCGGAATCGCGGCTCATGGCGGTCGGGGCGTGGAAACCTCCGATATTACGTGAGCCTGACCGCGTGAATAGTTGATTTCGGCGGGACCCGAATCATGGGAAGATCGCCCGCGAGGGAGAATTCCATGGCGACCCGGAAGGCGACGAGGAAAACGGTGGACAAGGCGAAACCCGCGGCGCGCAAGCCCGCGGCGCGCCCCGCGCAGCGCGCGGCGGAGCTCGACCTCGTCACCAGCGTCCAGGCCGCCATCGCCGCGGGCCTCGACCTCCAGAAGATCTACGTCCTGGCCGGCCGCAAGCTGCGCGCGATCTTCCGCTCGCAAGTCGTCGGCATCGCCCGCTATGACGCCCGCACGGACATCATGGGCCGCGGCTACCTGGTCGAGAAGGGCAAGCGCTTCCACCCGCCCGACTTCAAGGTCGACGGCAAGGGGTTCATGGGCAAGCTCGTGCGCACGAGGCGCACGATCGTCGTGAACGACCGCTTCGAGGCGCATGCGAAGGCGGTGGGTTCCGTCATCGTCGCCGGCGCCCGGGTGAAGTCCGCCGTGTATGTTCCGCTCCTCGCGGACGGCGAGGTGCACGGCGTGGTGACGCTCCAGAACATCGACCGCGAGCACGCCTTCCCGAAGGAAGCCGTGAAGCTGCTGGAGACCGTCGCCGCGTCGCTCTCGGTCGCGCTCGAGAATGCTCGCCTGCTCGAGGAGACGAAGCAGCGAAATGCCGAGCTCGCCATCATCAACCGCATCCAGCAGGGGATCTCGGGCTCGCTCGACTTCCAGGGCATCGTGGACCTCGTGGGCGACAAGCTGCGCGAGGTGTTCCACAGCGACGACCTCACCATCGTCTGGTTCGACGCCACGACGCGGACGGTGACACCGCTCTACGCCCTCGAGCATGGCAAGCGATTCCACGTGAAGCCCTATCCGTTGCGGCAGGGCGGCCCCGGCGATCGCATGCTCGCCACGCGCAAGCCGGTGCTGATCAGCAACCCGCGCGAGAACCACCACATCGTGCCGGGGACCGACCGCAGCCAATGCTCGGTGTTCGTGCCGATCCTCGCCGGCGACCGGGTGCTGGGGAGCATCACGCTCGAGAGCTTCGAGCGCGAGGATGCCTTCGCCGAATCGGACATCCAGTTGCTGCAGACCATCGCGGCCTCGATGGGCGTGGCGCTCGAGAACGCGCGGCACGCCGACGAGACGCAGCGCCTCCTCAAGGAAACCGAGCAGCGCAACGCCGAGCTCGCGGTCCTCAACAGCATCCAGCAGGGCATCTCGGGCTCGCTCGACTTCCAGGGGATCGTGGACCTCGTGGGCGACAAGCTGCGCGAGGTGCTCGGCCGCGGCGGCGAGAACCTCGGCATCAGCTGGTACGAGGCGGCCACCAACCTCGTACACAACCTGTATGTCTACGAGCACGGGGAGCGACTGCAGATATCGCCGGTCGAAAGGAAGCCCGGCGGGCCCGCGGAAATCATGGAGCGCACGCGCGCCCCGCTCTACTACCGCAATCCCGCCGAGTGGAAGGCCGCCGGCATCGAGACGATACCGGGGACCGACCCATCCCTGTGCGTCCTCTTCGTGCCGATCCTGGGCCGTGACCGGGTGATCGGCAAGATCAGCATCGAGGGCTACGAGCGCGAGGATGAATTCTCGGAGTCCACGATCCGCCTGTTGCAGACCATCGGCGCCTCCATGGGGGCCACGCTCGAGAACGCGCGCCTCTTCGACGAGACCCAGCGCCTGCTGAAGGAAACCGAGCAGCGCAACGCCGAGCTCGCGGTGCTGAACAGCATCCAGCA
>Ga0105242_10000871_pt1 | contig 23428 bp, 20 predicted proteins | sample KBSM24metaG_FD_81521 | JGI IMG/M metagenome (GOLD analysis project Ga0105242, IMG submission 81521) | Miscanthus rhizosphere microbial communities from Kellogg Biological Station, Michigan, USA - KBS M2-4 metaG | ecosystem: Host-associated > Plants > Roots > Rhizosphere > Soil | place...
ATCTGCAGCTCGGCACCCTGGGTATCGAGGCAGAGCAGATCGATCGACCCGATGGCCATCAGCTCGCGTTGCTCGGCGATCGTCGAGCTCCGCACTTCAAGCAGAGTGGACGACTCGGCGTCACCATCGTCGGCTGCGACGAACGGAAACAGCGAATCCGTCTCAGGCTGCCGGTTGGCGTGGAACGGGATGACGCCTGAGCGATCGCTGAGGGCCAACTGATGGACCACGGCGCGTGATTCACCAGAGAGATTCCTCTGCAGCGCCGCGAATGTTGCCGGGCTCGGCTCAAAGCAATGTACCTGCCCGTCAGGAAACATCCGCAGGAACAAGGACGATTCCTCACCGTGATGCGCGCCGACGTGGAAGACGGTGCGTGACTCGACACCGGCGAGGCGCCGAATGTCGGCGAAGATGTTTTTGTCCCAGAAACCCCGCGGCGAACACCCATAGGGCGCCAGCAGCTCGAGATCATCAACCGCCGCCTGGTCACTGCTGGTAGAAATGCTCTTCACGCGCGCGATCGACGCGAACGAGCTGGCGTTGCGGATCGAGATGCTCCGACACCTCGCCAGCGCCGGAATGTCGAGAACGACCGTATGGGAGCCAGGCCCCACCGTCGACGCCGAGAGAAACGATGTGCCGGTGATGCTCAACGCACCCACTTCAATGCTTCCCGATTCCACCTCGAGACGGATCTCAACCTGCAACGGTCGGTCTCGGAAATTGGCCGATGGGCGCGGACTGAATTCGAGCGCATGCGACCATTGGCGCGGATCGGTCACCACCCGAACCCCGGCGACCCGCTCGATCGTCGTCACATTTCCAACATCGAACCGGTCGACGGAGAACAGGTCGGACGTGTCGGCATCCGGCCGGAGCTGTGTCGTCACGCGGGCGTGGCCTTCACCAGCAGGTGCCAGCCGAGCTCGCGCTCAAGACTCGCCAGCTCGGTTTCGTTGACGTGTGCCCACTCGGCGGCTTTCTGGTACTCGTAGTTCTTGTATGGCTCGATGTCCCAGGTGAAGATGTGCGCCTTCCGGACATCGAATACGCGAAATCCCCGCAGCAGCTCGCGGACCGTCTCGTCGGTGTAGGTGTAGGTCACCGGACAGCCGGTCTGCGCCTCGGAGTTCCTGGCAATGAGCTCGTCAATCCGGCTCATGTCCCAGATGCGTTCCTCCTTCATGATCCAGAACAGCTTGTAGCTGATCCGGCTGTAGACCATCAAACGGAGCTCGCTTTCCGGCGTCATGTACTGCCGCAGGTGCTGGACGATCCGCTGCGGATGCGGCGAATGGTGAATCACGCCGAAAGAGTAAACCAGGTCGAAGGCCTGCGGCGCCAGGATGCCGGGGAGTTCTTCGGCATTCCCGACGTGGATGGCGGCGCGATCGGCCAGGCCAAAGACCTCCAGGCGCTGACGGGCGATCGCCGCCGATTGATCCGACAGGTCGATCGCGGTGACGTGCGCGCCGGCTCTGGCAAAGTTGACCGTATCGGTACCGAGACCGCAACCGATTTCCAGGACGCGCTTTCCGCGCCATCGCTCAAAGTCAGCGAACCCGGGAATGTGCGGCTCGACGAAATACTTCCGGTGCTCGACCTCGTCGAAGTACTCGCGCGTGCCGACCTGCTTCGGGGAGTGACGGATGTTACACGGCCGGGTGTTCCAGAATGCGCGGACCGCATCGATCGGAACATCCGCGAATGGTTGTTCAGAGGCCATAGTGTTTCGGGGTCTCACCCCAGATTGTCTTGAGCACGTCGGCGCCTCCGGTGGACGCCGCGCCTCGGCCGTAGGCGACATATTCTATCCCTTCGGCGTGGGCCAACTCGTCCGCGAGAATCCGCCAATAGTCGACGACGACGACGGTGCGGCCTTCGCGCCTGAAGTCGGCGGCGCGAAGCGCCTTGAACTCGGGATCGGCGGTCGCGATCAAGACGACGTCGGCATCGCGCAGGCACTCGCGCGCGCTGTCCATGATGAGCGCCCGGCCGCCGAGCGCGTGGTCGGCGTTCTGCCGTGCGAGCGGATCGTAGGCCAGCACCCGAACGCCGTGTTCGAGGAACGCTTTCACGATCATGATGGCCTGCGACTCCTCGGTCACATGCGAGAACGGCTTGTAGGCGAGGCCGAGCACCGCGACGCTGGTGTCGCGGGAGACGCGCGACCCCAACTGGGTCAGGAGGCGGGCCGCCAGCGACCGATTCAGCTTGTCGGTGGTGGCGAGGAGATCGGACGGGACGCCCAGCTCACCGGCGATGAAACCGAGCGCCACGTTGTCGCGCGGAAAGCACGGGCCGCCGAAACCGAGACCGCCGGTCAAGTACTTCCGGCCGATGCGAGTGTCGAGTCCGAGCGCGTCGGACACGACGTCCACGTCACCGCCGGGAATCGCCGCGCAGATGTCGGCCAGCATGTTGGCGTATGTGATTTTCATCGTCACGAAGGAGTTGACGGCAATCTTCGCGAGCTCGGCGTTCTCCAGCGTCATCCGGCGCGCCGGGACCGCCGGGCCCATGATGTCCGCGTAGCACGCGGCCAGATGCTCGCCCGAAGCCTGATCGAGCTCGCCGATCAGCAGGAAGTCGGGATTGAGAAAATCTCGTATGACGCTGCCCAACGCGATGAACTCGGGGCTGTAACACAATCCGAAGTCGGCGCCGGCTTTCCTGCCGGAGTGCTGTTCGAGGATGGGCAGCAGCCCGTGGCGCATCGCCCCCGGCAGTACTGTGCTCGTGAGCACGACGGTGTGATGGCGGCCCTTTTTCTTGAGCGCCTTGCCGATTTCACGGAAGGCGAACGCCAAGTACTGCAGGGAGAAGGCGCCGCGCTCGTCGCTCGGCGTCGGCACGATGACGAAGGTGAGCTCGGAGTTGCAAATCGCCTCCTCGTGGCTCATCGTGGCGCGCAGCCGCTCGCGGTTCGCCGCGATCAACTCCTCGAGCCCGGTTTCCTGAACGGGTGCGTGTCCGGCATTCACAGCGTCGACCGCGCGCTGCGTGATGTCCACGCCGATCACATGGTGGCCGCGGCTGGCAATCGCCGCCGCCATGCTGGCCCCCAACTTTCCCAAACCGACAATCGACAAACGTCTCGGCATACGTCTCGCCTCAGGATGTGAGCGGGTGTGCGGCCGACTCGCCGCGCCCGATTGATGGTGGCGTCACTGTTGGTTGAATCCGCTCAACGGCAGCGCCATCAAGTTACCGTCCGGCGGAGCCTCGTCTGGCGTCAGCGGGATCAATTCCGAGCTGTGGCCGATGCGGCAGAGGCGGTAGCCGGCCGCGGCGATCAGGTCGATCAGCTGTTGCGGCGTCGCGCCCTGTCCCGCCAGCGCGCCGGCCGAGACCTCGACGCAGAGCACCGGCCGGAATCGGCGCAGCACCGTCGTCGCGCCGGCGAGCGCGCTGAGCTCGCTGCCCTCGATATCCATCTTGATCGCGTCGAGTCGCGACAGCTGGTGCACCTCTGCGAAGCGATCGAGCGTGAGCGTCTCGACGGTCTCGAAGTGCGCGGTGGGCACCTCCGCATAGGCGAACGAGCCCAGGGTGTTGTGCCCGGCATTCGGAAACGGCGCGACCCGGAGCGACGCCGACCCGTTTTGATCGCTGAGCGCCATGCGGGCGGGGATCACGTTGGTCAGGCTGTTCAAGGCGAGATGATCGACTAACCGTTTATATTCTCGATCGCTCGGCTCAACGGCATACACCTTGCCGGCCGGCCCGATCCATCGCGACGCCATCATTGCGAACAATCCGGCGTTGGCACCGGCATCGACGAAGACCGCGCCAGGGGTCAGCACACGCTTCAGCGCGAGCAGCGTCGACGGCTCGTAGATACCCGAGATGTACAGTGCTCGGCAGAGATCGTCGTTCGGATGAATATGAACCTGCAGGCCTTCGAACCACGGCATGCGCTTGACGCGATCGAGCAGCACGTAGCGGGCGCTGCGAAGGCGCTCGTCAAGCGTGCCCCCCCGGCTCCCGTAGTACGACGGCCAGTCGGTCACGGGTGCGAGCGCCCGACCCGGCGGCCCGGTCAGGTCGTCGCCGTCCTGCGAGGGGCCGGCGTCGATGCAGTCGATCCCGCTGACCACCGCATGCGACGGAACCTCGCCGTTTGGTCCGTTGCGCACCACCACGTGATGGCACGCCGCCAGCGGGGCGGACACGAGCTCGACGTCAATCGGACCGTCGGTTGAATCGACGAACACCTCATCGATCACCGTGAAGGCGGAGACGCCCACCGCGAGCAGCGAAATCCGGCCGCGCACGGACGAAAGGTGGACCGTGATGACGCCGTCGTGATGGTGCGGCCAGTCGACATCGCGTGGCCACTCGGCAGGGATCGACACGGCGTAGGCCCAAGTCGCCGCCGGCGTCGTGACCGACAGCGGCTGCACCGAGTCGACCGTGGCGCCTTCGTGCCGGTTCGCCCGCTCCAACGAAAACGCAGCGGTCAGGCGTCGTGAGCCGAAACGGGATGCCAAAGGGGCGAGACCTGACTTTTTCACACGACTAGAGGAAAGAGAGTGGAGAGAGACAGCGGCGTCAGCGCCGCCACGAACATCCATCGAAGCGGATGCCCGTCGCGCTGCCACGCGCCGTCGTCCAGGAGCTCGAAACGAAAATCTTCATGATCCGGCGGTTCACGAAGCCCGTAGACGTGAGGAAACCCGACCCGGTTCAACGCCATGGCGACGAACGCCGGGCTGGGGCGCGAGCCGATGCCTGCCAGCGCCTGGTTGACCGTCTTCGGTTCATCGTCGATGACCATCACGGGACGAGCGGCGTCCATGACGATCGATTCAAGGATCAGCAGGCCGTTGCACGCGCCTCTCACGTTTCGCAGCGCCGCAATCGGATTCTCGAGATGGTAGAGAAGGCCCAAGCAGTGGATGAGATCGAAGCGGCCCAGCGTCGCCAGGTCGAACGATTGCACATCGGCCACCACGCACCGGACGTCCGGATGCCGACGACGACACTCGTCGACATTGTCCGGCCGGCCATCGACGCCGGTCACGTCGCAGCCGCGCGAGGTATAGAACGGAAAGAAATGACCGGTGCCGCAGCCCACGTCCAGCACGCTTTTGCGCTGCAGGTCCAGACCGATCGACTCGATCCCGGCCATCCGGGCCCGGTTGATGCGGAGAGCCGCCTCGACGTCGAAGACGCGCAGGTCGCCGCCTTCAGGGACGGGTTCGCGCTCGAAGTCACGCGCCGGGATCCGCGGCGCGTTAGACCACATCATCCACGTCCGAAACCGACATCCCCACCCGCCGCCCCGGTGCGCCGGCCTTGACGCTCACCGCTGCGGGGTGGATGAAAAAGCAACCCAGGGTGTCCACTCTCGTCGCAGAGGTCACGCGAAGCTCGAGGCGGGTGGCGAGCATATGGTGCCACCCCGCGTCGATCGTGAAGTAGTCCATGCTGGCCCGTTCATAAATGCCGCACTCGCCGACGCCCAGACTGACGTGCCACTGGCCGCTGCCAAGTTCGACCGAGTCGAGCCGAACTTCGATGACGCAGTCGTCACCCGCGGGCAGCGACACGCGCGGCTCGTAGATGTACGCCGAATAGGGCGACTCGTGACGCGCGAACCCCAGTACGAACGTGACGTCGCGCTCCGTCAGCTCCGGCGCCACGCGCACCGCCACCCTTACCAGAAACGGCTCGCCGTGCTTGACGTCGACGACGTCGCCGCCGTCCCGATCGACGAACTGGACCGCGGTGATGCGGACCAGGCCGGTCCCGAAGTCGGTTTGCTTGAGCACCTCGAGCTCACGCGCGGCGCCGGTGGTCCGGCCGAACCTGAGGTCGCCCCATCCCGCGGACGCTGCCAACTGGCCGGCGACGATGAGGGTACGGTCCGGGCTGAACACGCGAACGTCGAGTGGCTCGGCTCCCTCGTAGCGGTAGCGGACGCGAACCCCCTCGATCCGCGCCAGCGGAGGCAGGGTCACGATCCACTCGGCCTTGTGATAGATCGACCCGGTATTGCGAAAGACGCGGGACGGTTCTCCCGCCACGGTCTCCGGCGCCCCGAGGCTGCCCTCGGGCACCAGCGTCCATCCCGCAGCCCCGGTGGCGACCGGCAGGGTGCTGACCTGTCCATCGGCGAGCGCGATCTCGATCGTCCCGAGCGCCAGCGGGCTTTCGAGCGCAAACCCGCTGCGGCTGCGGACCAACACGTGCACCACCTCGTCGCTGGCGGCGGGAGCCAGGGTCGCGAGGTTTCGTTGACGGAGGCGCTGTTCCTCCTGGTCCTTCACCGAGCTCTCGTAGAACGAAATCGCGGCCTTCCCGTCACCGTCGAACTTGACTTCCCCGCGATCGAGCCAGATGAACCGCTCGCAGAGATTCTGCGCCGCGTAGATGTTGTGCGTCACCAGCAGCAGCGTCGTGCCGTCATGGGTGCACAGATGACGCATGCGCTCGAAACTCTTGTGCGCAAAGTAGGCGTCTCCGACGCCGAGAATTTCATCGACGATCAGGATGTCGGGCTTCACCACCACCGACGAGGAAAACATCAGCCGGGAGCACATCCCGGTGGAGTAGGTCTTCATCGGCTGGTCGATGTACTCGCCGATCTCGGCGAAGTCCACGACCTCCTCGAAAATGCGCTCCGCGTCGTCGCCGGTGATGCCCTGATGCGCCAGGCTCGAGTACACGTTCTGCCGGCCGGTGAAGTCCGGATGGAAACCCGAGCCAATCTGCAGCAGGTTGCTGACCTTGCCGCGGACGGTGACGGCCCCCGCGGTCGGCCGCACCAGCCCGGTCACGACTTTCAGCAGGGTCGACTTGCCGGCGCCGTTGCGGCCGATGATCGCGATCTTCTCGCCGCGGGCGATGGACAGCGTCACATCCCTGAGGGCGGTGTGCTCGGAATAGTAGGCCGGTCCCAGCGGGCACAGACCGAACAGGTCGAGAAACCGGTAAATCGGTTTCTGGTAGAGACGGTACCGCTTGACGACCCCCTCAATGCCAATGGCGAGAGGGGACGGCACGCTCAGCAGCCCCTCACTCATAGTCGCTGAACATGGGAGACATTCGGCGGAAGAACGCGCCGGAGATCGCCGCAAGGCCCACAGCCGCCAACAGGAACACCGCATCGATCCACATCGGCGTCACCCGGACCCCGATGAGCGCGTACCTGAACGCCTCGATGAGATACGTCATCGGGTTCAAGTACACCAGCGCCCGCGCCTGCGGCGGGACGAGATCGACACTGAACCCGATCGGCGAGACGAACATCAGCAGCAGCAGCGCGATGTTGACGACCTGGGCGACGTCCGGTACCACGACCGCGACCGCCGAGAGGAACCAGATCACGCCGAGGCTGAACACCAGCAGCGAGACCAGCGGGACCGGCAGGTACAGCAGATGCCAGCCGCGCGACGAGGTCGGCAGGATCATGACCATCAGGAGCGACAGCGAGCTGAGGAGCCCCACCATCGCCGCGAGGACGTGCTTGACCGGAACGAACTCGATCGGGAACACCGCGTTGCGCACCAGCGCGAGGTTGGCCTTGACCGAACCGAGACCGGTCGAGACCGCTTCACTGAAACCGAGGTATGGGATCAATCCGGAAAATACGAACAGGACGAACTCATAGGTGCCGAGCTCGCGATATCTCACGCGCAACACGACCAGATACACGAAGCAGTAGCTGCCGAGCAGCAGCATCGAATACAGCGGATACCAGAGTGTCCCCAGGATCGAGCCGGCGTACTTGCGCCGGCACTCGATCATCGTCAGGGTCCACAGCACGTGCCAGGACCGACGCAGGTTCGCCACCAGCCCGCCCGCTTCCAGCCGGACCACGGCGGGCAGGTGGAGGGCTGAGCGCAGGATCGACCCGGCGCCGAGGTTCACGGTGGAGGACAACTGGGCTTAACGCTCGCGGAATCGATTCGTGACCGGATACCGCCGGTCGCGGCCGAAGCTCCGGCTGGAGGTCTTGACGCCGGGAGGGGCCTGCCGTCGCTTGTACTCGGCGGCGAACAACATATTCTGCGTCCGCCGGACGATCTCAATCGGGTGGCCGTCGGCGGCGATCTCGCCGACGCTTCGTTCGTGTTCGATCAGACCGTCGAGGATCGCGTCGAGCTCGGCGTACTCCGGCAGCGAATCCTGATCCTTCTGATTGGGCCGAAGCTCCGCGGTCGGCGCCTTGGTGATGATGTTGAGCGGGATGACCTCGCCCTGCGGCCCGAGCGCATCGTCGGGAACGCTGTGGTTGCGCCACTGGGTCAGAGCGTAGACCTCTGTCTTGTACAGGTCTTTCAGCACCGAGTAGCCGCCGCACATGTCGCCGTAGAGCGTCGCGTAGCCGACCGACATCTCCGACTTGTTCCCGGTCGTCACCACCATCGACCCGAACTTGTTCGACACGGCCATCAGCAGCAGCCCACGAACTCGAGCCTGGATGTTTTCCTCGGTCAGGTCGCGTGGACGATCGCCAAACAGCGGGGCGAGCGCCGCCTCGACCGACTCGACGATGGCCGCGATCGGCACCGTCTCGAGCCGCATGCCGAGCCGCGTCGCCAGATCGGTCGCATCGTTCTGGCTGTCGTCGCTCGTAAAACGCGAGGGCAGTCGAACGCCGAGAACTCGGTCCGGCCCGAGCGCGTCCACGGCGATCGCCGCGGTCAGCGCCGAATCGATGCCGCCGGACAGCCCCAGCAGCACGCCGGGGAACCGGTTCTTGTTGACGTAGTCGCGCAGGCCGACGACCAGCGCTTCATAGGTGTGGCCGGGCTCGGCGGGCGGCACGTCGACCGGAAGACGCGGCGACACCCACCCGCGCTCGGTGGCGGTCCAGGTCACGATCGCGGTCGCTTCTTTCCAGAACGGCAGATGGGCCGACAGGCCGCCATCGGCGCTGATGACGAACGAGCCGCCGTCGAACACGAGTTCGTCCTGGCCGCCGACCTGATTGACATAAACCAGCGGGAGACCGGTCTCCTTGGCGCGCAACGCCGCGAGCTCTCGACGGCGGTGAAACTTGTCGCGCTCGAACGGCGATCCGTTCGGCACGATCAGCAGCTCCGCCCCTTGCGCGGCGAGATGATTGGTCACCCGCGGAAACCACATGTCTTCGCAGATCGGAATACCCAGCTGTACGCCGCGGAACGCGACGACGTCGGGCAGCGCCCCGGCGGCAAAGATCCGCTTCTCGTCGAACACGCCGTAGTTGGGCAGCTCATGCTTGTAGCGGACCGCCGCGATCCGGCCCGCCTCGAGCAGCATCACCGCGTTGTAGAGGGTGTCGCCTTCCTGCCACGGCGAGGTCACCAGCAGCGCCGGCCCGCTCGTGGTCTCGGCGGCCAGCGCCTCCACGGCCCTGCGCGTGGCATCGATGACCGCCGGCCGCAATACGAGATCCTCCGGCGGATAGCCGATCACGACCAGCTCGCTGAAGACCACGAGATCGCACCGATCGGCGCAGACATCGCGAGCGGCACGGATCTTCGCGGTGTTGCCGTCGACGTCGCCGACGGTCGGGTTGAGCTGCGCCAGGGCAATGCGCAGCGAGGACGACGGCGGGCGGATGCTCACGCGTAGACGCGACGGGTTGCGGCCGGCGATGTCATCTGCTCGTGAATCCAGCGGTAGGTCTGTTCCATGCCGTCCCGAAGGCGGACCGACGGCGCCCACCCCATCTTCTCCTTGATCAAGCTGTTCTCGCTGCAGCGTCCGCGCACGCCTTTGGGCGCGCTCAGGTTGTAGCGGCGCTTGAAGCGCCGGCCCGCAATCTCCTCGACGATGTCGATCAGCTGGTTGATGGTGACGAGCTCGTCGCTGCCGACGTTGATCGGCTCGACGATGTCGCTCGCCAGCAGCGCGCGGGTCCCGTGCAGACAGTCGTCGATATACATGAAGCTGCGGCTCTGTTCGCCGTCGCCCCATACTTCGATCTCGCTGTCGCCGGCGAGCTGCGCGGCGATGACTTTCCGGCAGATCGCGGCCGGCGCCTTCTCCCGACCGCCGTCGTAGGTACCGTGCGGACCGTAGACGTTGTGGTAGCGCGCGATCCGCGTCTGCAGTCCGAAGTCCTCGCGGAAATGCCGGCACATGCGCTCGCTGAACAGCTTCTCCCAGCCGTAGCCGTCCTCCGGCATCGCCGGATAGGCGTCGGCCTCGACGAGAGGGGCGACGTCCGGCCGCGTTTGCTTGTCGGCCGCGTAGACGCACGCCGACGAGGAGTAGAAGTAGCGCTCGACCTTGGCGTCGCGGGCCGCCATCAGCATGTGCGTATTGATGAGGACGGAAATCATGCACTCGGCCTTGTGCGTCTCGATGAACCCCATGCCGCCCATGTCGCAGGCGAGGTTATAGACCTCCCGCGCATCGGTTGCCGCCGCGTCGCACGCAGCGCGATCGCGCAGATCGGCCTGTCGGTTGTCGACGTCCGGAAACGACTGATACCAGTCACTCACCGGCTTGACGTCGACGGCGCGGAGGCGGGTGTAGCCGGAACGCCGCAGATCCGCGATCAGATGTCCGCCGATGAAACCACCGGCGCCGGTGACAAGGATGAGTGCGTCAGTTGCTCGTGATGACATAGGACTCCTGGTTGCTTCCGAAGCTTACCAAACGATCGCGATCTCTTCGATCACCACGCGCCCCGGTTGGGACTCGTCCCAGGCGTGGATGACCACCGGGCCGGCCGCTCCCTCGGATGGCAGCGCGAGGAAAACGGTTTGACCGGCTGTGTCTGCGACGAGCCGCTCCGACTGGATAAACGTCGACCGATCTTCGTTCAGCAGCCCGACGCCGATCGGACCGCCGTCGACTCGGACCCGGACGCGAAGCGACGAGCGGGCGTCCGGCGGAACCGGCGTTCGAGGCTGCCATGCCATCACCGCCGCGTATTCCCACGGTACCGCGGAAGTCTGAACGACGCGTGGCAGCACCGGCGGCCTGGCGAACCACCGCGGCGGCGGGTGGACGTCGCGGAGCCGCACGTCGGCGCGCTCGCGGAATCGCCGCTGCACCGAGGGAAAATGAAACGGTCCAGCTTTTCCGGCCAACGAGAAGAACGCCCAGTGCGCAGAAGTGGAGAACAACCCGTCGCCCAGATCACGCGTCATCTCATCCGCCGCGCGAGGCCGCGCCGAGAAAAACCCGGCGTATTCGTGATCCGCCGATCCGATCTCGATCTCGTTCCTCGCGGCGAAGTCGGCGATCGCCACGACCTGATCCTGGAGCGACGTCAGCCAGCCGAGGTTCACGCGCGCGGTGGAGCGCCCGGTTCCCCTGTTCCACGTCGAGCCCTTCCAGATCGGCTGATCTTCGTACGATCGCGGCACGGCCGCGTAACGGTTGTCGCTGATGTCGTGCATCAGGATCAGGTGGGAGCGGTTCGCGAGCAGCGGGAGGATGCGGCCGAGCACAGTCTCGGCGATTTCGAAGCCGTGCGCGTCCCACAACACCAGCACCCGCTTCGCGTCGCCGAACAGCTGCGCGTAGTCGACGTCGAGGATGTCGGTGACCCGGGCGTCGAGGCGGTCGAGCCACCCGGCCGGCACCAGCGGCGTCAGCTTCGGCAGCGTTTCCGCCGACCAGTCTTTGCTGTTGCACAGGCTCACCACCCGCGTCGCGCCCAGGCGTGACGCGGCCTGGCAGAAGAGCGCGGTCGAGTTGCCCTTCGACCGACCGAGCTCGACGATGAGGTCTGGCCGGAAGCCGAGCGCCACGCTGTACCACTGGGCCCATTGCGCCGGCGTCAGGTCGTACGCCGCGCCAATCGCCGTCATCAGCTGCTGCAAAAACGCCGAGTCCTCGACAATCGCGTGGCGCTGCTCGTGGTAGTAGCGCGCGATGTCGAACTCGGGCGGCTGGTCGCGCGCGCGATCCCGGCCGCCCGCGCCGTGAAACAGCGGCGGCGCCGACGCCGCTCTCAGGTCCGTCTGCTCGGTCACTGCACGGCCGTCCGTTTCGGCTGCAGGTGCCAGGTGCTGGCCAGCACGGTCGCCATCCGCTGCGCGATCAACGCGTAGCCCGGGCTGGTGCCGTCCGGCGCCTGGCGCAGATGTATGACGTCGGCATACAAGCTGTCGGTGTTGTGCCGGAAAACATCGAGCAGGCTGAAGATGGGCGTGCCGGTATTGGCCAGGCTCAGGACATCGCGGGTGATCCGCTCGTAGAGGCCGCGATAGCCCAGATCGCCGACGACGGCCTGCTCCTCTGCGGTCAGGGTCTTGCCGAGAGCCGGCACCGGCTGAATGAAGTGGGCGAACAGGACGCCGTTCTGTGCGGCCACGGCATCCATCGCCCGGATGTACTTGCGGTACTGGCCGTCAGCCCAGACAATCCGCCGTTCCTCGTCCCAGCCCTCCGGCAACTGGAACATGGTGTTCACGTTCGTCTTCTCGCGCGCGGTGTAGAGGCTCTGCTGCTCCTTGAGGTAGGCGTCGAGTCGCGCGAGGACGAGGTAGGCGATCTGCGACCTGGAAAGCACACGGCTATTCGCGGCTCGCCCGTACAGCTTGCCGACGACCCATCGCTTGACGACGTCCGAATAGGACGCCCTGACCAGCGGGTTGACGTCCATGAAATTGTTCGACGGGAATTCGAAGCGCACGTTCGAACCGACGAAGTAGCGCTCGTTGAAGCCGTCGAGCGTGACCACCGCATGGACAGCGTCGGCATACAGCAGAAACAGGATCAGTTGCTGAGGCTGATGCCAGGCCCCGTCGCCGCCGTTCAACAACAGGAACGGCCGTCCGTTCGGCGACACGTAGTCGCGCTCGAGGGCGGCCTGGAGATATGGTGTGCGGTTGGCGCCGGAGCTCATGAACTGCGCCGCCACCGACCCGCCGGTCACGAGCACGACGAATCGGTCCGCCGGCTTCTCGGACGGGTAGTCGGGCCCGAACAGCCCGATGTTGTTGATGTCGGGCACACCGCACGGCGGATTGCCGTGGTGCACGAACGCGAGATACGGGTGCGGATACAAGGTATCGACGTAGCGGCAGCCGGTGCCCTGGCTGGTCATGCCTGCGATGAACGTGTTGCCAAGCGCCGCAATGCGGGCCCTCGCCGGAATGTAGCGGCCGTCCTTCACGTACAGGTAGCCGTTCGCAAGCAGCTCCACGGCGACAAAGACGGCGGTGGTGGCGATGACGAGCGCGACGATTCTGAAGCCGACGCGCTTCATCATCGGCGCACCGGCCGGGAGCCCTGAATCGACAACCGACTCACGAGCCGTCGCCCTCCGCGGGAATCACTCCGTCGGCCGCGCTGCGATACAGCGTACCGCATCCCGAGCAGACCAGCTCGCCCGGGAGCGGTTTCGCGCCGGCGAGCTTCACTCCGCATCGACAGACCCATCCGACGACCCGGCCGGGATTCCCGACCACCAGCGCGAAGCCGGGCACATCCCTGGTGACGACGGCGCCTGCTCCCACGAACGCATACGGGCCGATGGTATGGCCGCAGACGATGGTCGAGTTCGCGCCGAGGCTCGCGCCGCGCCGCACGAGCGTCTTCCTGAACTCGTCCTTCCGCGAGACGTGGCTGCGCGGATTGACGACGTTGGTGAACACCATCGACGGCCCGCAGAACACGTCGTCTTCGAGGATGACGCCGGTGTAGATCGACACGTTGTTCTGGACCTTCACGTTGTCGCCGATGACGACGCCGGGCGAGATCACCACGTTCTGGCCGATGTTGCAGCCGCGTCCGATCGTCGAGCCCGCCATCACATGCGAGAAGTGCCAGATCTTTGTGTCGTCACCGACACGGCACCCCTCGTCGACATAGCTGGATTGGTGGGCGAAGAATGCGGCCAGGGTCGCGCTACCTCTTGAGGCTGGAATGATGGCGCTCCGGATCGGAGGTCACCGGCGTGGTACGGATCTTCGACGACAGCGTGATCGACGGACGCGCATCGGCGATCCCGAAGCCGCGGCCGGCGAGCATCTCCTCGTAGACCCGCGTGTGCAGATCGCCGAAGCCCTCGCTGAACTCCACCTCCTGGCCATCGACGGTGATCGAGCGGTGCGTCGTCCGCACGCCCGGCTCCGGCGCAAACGGCAGGTCCGCGGTCTCGGCCGAGAGAAACCATCGCACCCGCGCGCGCTCCAGTTCCAGCGCCCCGGCGACGCGCCGGGGATCGCGCAGGTGCACGACGCACTCCTGCACGCTGCCGAACAGCCAGAGCAGGAGATCGAAGAAGTGGATGCCGATGTTCGTGGCGATTCCGCCGGAGCGCTCGTCCGCGCCTTTCCACGAGACGTCGTACCAGCCGCCGCGCGTGGTGATGTAAGTCAGCTCGACGTCGTGGCGCGTCGACGACGAGCCGGCGTCCAGGCGGGTTTTGAGCGCCATCAGCTGCGGATGGAGCCGGAGCTGCAGCACGGTGTAGACCCGATGCCCGGTTTCCGCTTCGATCTCCTCGAGCGGATCGAGGTTCCACGGGTTGATCACCAGCGGCTTCTCGCAAATGGCGTCGGCGCCGGCGCGCAGGGCGAGGCGGATGTGCGCGTCGTGCAGATAGTTGGGCGAGCAGACGCTCACCACGTGCACGCGATGCTCATCCGGGCCCCGGCGCAGCTTTTCGATGTGCCGATCGAAGCGCTCGATCTCGGTGAAAAAGCGGACGTCGAAGGCGTAGCGATCGAGGATGCCGACCGCGTCATGCGGGTCGACCGCGGCGACCAGCCGATTGCCTGTAGCCTTGATGGCCGAGAGATGACGCGGCGCGACGAAGCCGGCCACGCCGGTAACGGCAAAATTCTTCATGAGTTCTCCACCGAAGGCACTGGACGACCCGCCGCCAGCGCGTTATCCAGGACCGCCGCCACCCTTGGCGCGTTCACTCGGAGCGAGTAGCGTTCTTCCACCGTCCGCCGGCCGGCTGCCGCGAACCTGGCGCGCAGCGGCGCGTCGGTCAACAGGCGGCGCAGCTTGAGCTCCCATTCGTCAGCGCTCGTCGCCAGGAAGCCGTTGACACCGTCATCGATGATTTCCTTGTTCACGCCGACCGCCGAGGCGACGACCGGCACGCCGCAGGCCATGAACTCGATCGCCTTGAACCCGCATTTCCCCTTCGACCATTCGTCGTCGGTCAGCGGGTAGACGCCGATGTCGCAGGTGTTGAACAGCGATACTTCGCCGGCCAGCGACCACGGTACGTTGCGAACCGGCACGCCGTCGAACGCCAGATCCGACGCCGCACCACTGACCTTCAGCTCGAACGGCGCAACGGCCTGGACGTTCCTGAACACCGCGCGCAGCAGCGACAGGTAGGACGCGGTGGTCGGGCTCCCAATCCAGCCGACGACGAGCGGGCCGCGGCTGCCGCCGGGGTCTGCACGCGGGATGAATTTGTCGGTGTCGACACAGGTAGGAATCGTCACGACCGACGAATTGTAGCGGCGCGCAAACGCCGCGAGCAAGTCATTGCCCGCGATGACGCTCGTGCTGAGACGAAGGATGTCCGGGACCTTCCTCGCCCACTTGAGCGACACGATGAAGCGGTTGGCGTCGCTCACATTGGGCAGGAACACCGCATCGTCGAAGTCGTAGACGATCGGCGGCATGCCGGGACGGGCGAGCCAGCGCTCGATGAGCGGCGGCCCGATCGGAAAGGCTTCGCGGTAGACAAGGATCAGATCGAAGCGAGACGCCTCGCGGAGCACCTCCAGGCGCTTCAGCGATAGAGCGGCGAACGTCATCGCCTTGCGCAGATAGTCGCCGGACTTGTACACCACTCGAAAGAATTCCGGAGTGAACAACGAGTCCAGCGTGACCTCGAATCCGGCGGACTCGAGGTAGGGAATGAACTGCGCGATCCTGAAACGACAGCCGGCGCCCTCCTCCGGAATGGGAGACAGCGCCAGCACCCGAATTGGCCGCCCGGTCATCTTCAATCGCGTCTGCGTTCCCAGATGCGAAGAAGCGGGACGGCGGCCAGTTCGGCGAGCAGACCGCCGACGCCCAGAGCCAGCGGCAGCATCCACCTGAAGGGCGCTCCCTGCGGCGATTCGAACGCCTGGAGCACGAGGGCGGTGACCGCAGCGGCCCACGTCATTCGTCCGCGGACGCGAAGCCGCTGCAGCCGAGGGCACTCGCACCAGGTGCGCGCCACCGATTCCGATATCCGACGGACCCGCGAGTCCTGCCAGGCCCTGGCGACCGTCCGGCTCCCGGCGTCGGCGACCTCGAAGATGCGACTCGCGGCTACCATCTCGTGAACATCCGCATCGGCCGCGACCACGTCGCGGCGCGGCTCGGCCAGCCGACCGGCCATCGCTTCGGCCACCTGCCACCAACGGAACAGACGCGGGTTCATATCAGCGAGGTGACGGCGCGGCGGTGGCCGATGGCCAGGTGATATCGGCGACCTCGCCGTGCACGACGTAGTCTCGCGTTTCGAAGACGAGAGAGCCGCCGATCTTGAACGGTTCCCTTTTGTAGGACCAGCCCCCGGTCGCCTGCTGGATGGGCACCACCAGCGTCGCGGTCAGGGCGCGCGGCTCGCCGGCGATGATCGATGCGCGCGCCAGGGCGCCGGCGCTCGCAGCCGCCACGCCGTCGAGCGACACGATCTTCGCGGCATGCCCCAGCGCACCTGCACCGGGGCTCTTGTCGGTGTCTCCCACCTTGATTCGCGCCAGCATCGCGGCGCTGACGATGAAGGTGACGCGCGCGCGGGCAACGGCTGGCTTCGCCGTTGCGTGGGCTTCCGAGATCTGGAAGTTGACCCAGCCGTTCGGCCCTGCGAGCGTGAGGTTCGAATCCGGCGCGACGACGGCCGTGGCCCGCGGGCCAGGCACGTTGCACTGCAGCGTGCCGTCCGGCGCGGCGCTCACGGAACACTTCACCCGGAGCGTCGCGGGCACCTGGGACTGCCCCGGAACGGGCACGGCGACCGTGACATCGCCGGCACGGACCCGGATGTCGGCAGGCGACGGTGGACCCACGGCCAGGACTTCGGCGATCGGATCGCCGGTGGGCGGAAACTTGGTGCCCACGGTGAACGAGGCGGTCCCTGGCATGTAGAGAAACGATCCGGCGACTTCCATCTCAATCAGCGGTTGCGGCGCCTGCGGCAGCACCGTCAGCGCCTTCGGCAGTCGATCGACTTCCTGCATGTAGTCGAACAGCACGACGTCGTAGGTCCCTGGAGCGAGATCCGGCATGTCGATCGCGGCAAACTTGGTGCTGCCGATCAGGAAGGTGCGCCCCTGGATCGTATCGAACGACACGCGCATGAACGGGCGGAGATTCAGGCCGGAGATGCCGATCCGGACGTTGGGGCCCTGATAGATCGTGGTCGGTGCAATGCCGACGAGCTTCGGTTTGGGCGTCCGGAACAGCAGATAGGCGCCATAGCCGAGCGGTACCACGACGAGCAGGAACACCGCGACGAACGCATCGAGCAGGTTCACGCGGCCGGCTACCCGGCCGCGATCGTCGACTATCGGCATGGAGGTCCGGTCCTCATGAAAGCGTGCGCGCGGGAAGCGCATGGGCGGGAGCGCCGGCTGTGCCGCGCGCCGCCGTCAGCAGCTCACAGGCGCCGACCGCGCTCAACCAGACGATGTACGGGAGCGCGAGGCCCCGATGACGGATCAGCGTGCCGACGTTGCCGCTCGTCACCGCGACCATCAGCGCCGCCACCATAGCGTACCCGAACAACAGCGCCGCAACCAGCGCATCGCGGCGGAACGCGAACAGCACGCCAGGAACGAAGAGCGCCACCAGGACGTACCAAAAGAGCTGTTCCGGCAGGTAGGCAAGCGCCGGCGTCGACTGCGCGTCCCAGGGAAGAGGAACGGTGACGTACCCCGTCACCGCGCGGACCAGGAACCGCAGCGCCTCGCCGGCACGCAGATCCAGGATCTCGCTGCGATCGGGATAGAGACGATCGTCGAGCAGTTTGTAGACCCATCCCGGCGTCGCCACGTGACCCCAATGCTGGCCGGCCGCCGCCTGCACGGCGTTGTACGCCCGGAGCTGGACTGGCGGCCGGCTCATGATCGCCCCGATGACAATCGGCAGCACGACGATCGATGCCAGCAGTACCCTCGGACGGATCACCAACGCCGCGACCGCGTACCCCAGCGCGATGCTCGCGATCACGAGCACAGCGCCGCCCTGGCGCACGGTCGCCAGCACCACACAGAGCAGGGCGACGGCGCCGGCGGCGACGAAGCGGTGCCGCCAGAGTCGCGCGCGGACGAGATTGACCGCGCCCGACAGGGTCACGGCCGACAGCGCGAAGAACAGCGGATCCTTCAACGCGGAGATCGACCATGCGAACAGCGTCGGCATCAGCAGCACAATGGCCAGGCCGATGAAGGCCGGCATGCGGCCGAAGGAGGACCGGACCACGCGATACAGGAGGATCGCGCCGAACAGATAGAAGGCGATCCCGACCAGGTGGACGCCGTAAGGCGCCGTGCCGACGAGAAACTGCACGAACGCGAGCACGTAGAGATAGCTGGTCGCGCTGTATTCATCGAACGCATAGATCAGGTCGGCGCCATGAACCGGCAGACCGGTGCCGACGTTCCGCAGCCAGATCGCGCGCTTGATGAAGTATTCCTCGTCGCCAAAGAAACTACCGAAGGGCACCTGGGCGTGGTTGGTCGACGCGAACAGCAGGGCGACCGCCGCGACCCGCACCACGACGGCCCCGATGAGGAGCACGAGCAGCCACTTCCGTTCATCCCCGTCGATCCCCCGCACGGCCCAGCGCAGCATGACGGCCATCGCGATCGCGAACAGCACGGTCAAGGGCGACAGCGCGTAGACGACACCGACGGCAATCCCGGCGATCGTCGCCGCACCCATCGGTCCGATGGCCATCGCCGGCTGCGCCGGGCCGCTCATGCCAGCGCGCCTCGCAGCACGCCATCGTAGGCCGCGCCGATCACCGGCAACGCGAAGCGCCCGGCCCCGGCGCGCGCCTCGTTCGACAGCCTGAGCCTGACCGCCTCGTCGCCGAGGATTCGTTCGAGCGCGGCGGCCACCGCTGCGGGCTCGTGCCGTTCGACCAGCAGGCCGTCGACGCCGTCGCGCACGATGTCGATCGTGCCGGACGAACGGGTGGCCACCACCGGGATCCCGCATGCCATCGCTTCGACGAGGACGTTGCCGAACCCCTCGTAGTGCGACGTCAGCGCGAAGACGTCGGCGCGCGCGATGTACTTCCAGGGATTGCTCTGAAACCCGCAAAGCGTCACCGCATCGTCCAGGCCGCGGGCAGCGACGAGCGCGCGAATCGGCTGCTCTTCGTCACCCTGGCCGAGGATGAACAACCGCGCCGCCACCCGCTGGCGCAGCAGCGCCAGCGCTTCGATCAGCAGCGGATAATTCTTGGCTTCGGCCAGCCGCCCCGCGGCGACGATCACCGGCCGCCGCCATCGCGCGGCGTGGGCGGGATCGAGCGGCTCCTGCGCCGCGGCCGCGACCGCGTCGAGATCGACCGGATTGTGCACCACCCGCACGCGAGCCCGCGCCACGCCGAATGCCGCCACCAGATCGTCGGCCACACCCTGCGACGTCGCGACAACCAGATCGGCCGCCGCATAGCCTGCGCGGGTGGCGATCGTGAACAGACGCCGATGCCAGCGGCGCCGCCAGGGATAGTCGCCGTCCGCGAGAAACGCCGACATCGGGGTCTGCTGATTGAAGACCACGCGCGCGCCCACGCGCGCCGCCCGCACCGCGCTCAACACCGTGAAGTAGCTCAGGAACGACACGACGATCTCGGGACGCGTCTCGATCACGAAGCGCCGCAGCGCGCGCCACCGCCCGACCCGGGACGGCTGCTCGCCGCCGTCAACCCGAACCGATGACGAGACATCGGCGAGATACGGACCTTCTCTAGTGAACAGGTACATCGAGCGATCCCAGGCGGCCGGGTCGAGCGCGTTGAGAATCTGCACCGCCGCCCGCTCGGCGCCGCCGCCGGCCAGCGACGGCAGCACGAAGCAGATTTTCCTTCGGCCGCTCGCCACCCGGCTCATGCGGCCGGCACCGTGGCCGGCTGCTTCAACGTGACTCGCAGACGCGAGGCGACCTGGGTCAGCATGCGCGCGGCCTGTGCTTCGAGTGTGAAGCGCCGCGCGGTGTCGTAGCCGTTGGCGATCAACCGGCGCCGCAACGGCGCGTCGGTGAGGATTCGCACGATCGCGTCGGCAACGACGCCGGCGGCCGGCTCGTCGACGAGCCAGCCGTTCATCTCGTGCTCGATCAGGCTCGGGATGCCGGCGACCCGCGTCGTGACGATCGGCACTCCGCCGCTCATCGCCTCGAGCAGCACCCGGGGAATGCCTTCGCCGGGGAGGGTCGGCAGCACAAACAGGTCGTAGTCCCGATACAGCGGCAATAGTCGGTCGAGGGCGACCGGGCCGAGCGCCCGCACATCCGCGCCAACGCCGATCCGCTCCGCCTCGCGGAGAATGGCCAGGCGCTCTTCTTCGCCCGGGCGTCCCACGACCGGCCCGACGATGTCGAGGCTGACCGCGGCACCGTCCGCGTGAAGCCGGCGCACCACCTCCGGCAGCACGCGCAGGCCCTTGCGCGGATCGATACGGCTCACCGTGAGCACGCGTATCCGCGGGCCGGCGCAGGTATCCGAGCGGGTGGCAATGTCACGCAGGCTGATCGTGGTGGTCGTCGTTTCGATGACCTGATGGCCGGCGCGCGAGTGTTTCTCCGCCAGCGCCGCGCCGTTGGCGAATGCCAGCGAACGGTCGGTCATCCGCTGCACGTTCCATTCTTCGAACGACGTGTAGATGCGCCACAGCACCCGCTTCACGCCGCGATACGGCATCGTCGGCAGCAGCGCCTCGAGATCGCCGACCACCAGGACGAAGGCCGGCTTCAATCGCAGGCGAGCGAAGGCGAAGGCGAAGACGGCAGCCGGGCTGGGAATGCGGCAGTGCAGGACGTCGATCTCGCCGGCCCAGCGCCACAGCCGCGGCAGCACGCTGAGCAGCCTGGGATAGAAATGCACCGGCCCGTCGAACGGCGGCAATGCGGCAAGCGTCACGTTCGTCGCGCGAATCGGCGTCCCTTCCCCGCGGGCGTCGGCCAGGACCGGCACGCACAGCGAAATCTCGTCGAAATACGGCGCCAGCGAGTCGACGTAGCGCGCGAACGATCCTTCGACCTCTCGCAGCGTGCCGTCGGCGGCGCGCCAGAAGGGCATGTGGTAGACGATCCCGAGTTTCACGCCCGTCCCTCGGCGACGAGCAGTCGATCGTAGAGATCCGTGAGGGCGGCGACGTATCCGTCCACGCCGAAGCGCGGATGGACGAATGCCGCTGCCGCGGCGCCCATCGTGCGTCGCAGCGCCGGTTCGGTCACCAGGCGCGCGAGCGCGGAGCCGAGCGCCGGCACGTCTGCCGGCGGCACGAGAAGCCCGGTCTCGCCGTCCCGCACGACTTCCGGTATGCCGGCCACGCGCGTCGCCACCACCGGAAGCCCGGCGCCCATCGCGAGCACCATCGACAGCGGCAACCCTTCCCAGAGCGAAGGCATCACGAACAGGTCGATCGCCGCGAGCAGGTCGCCGAGATCGCGGCGGGCGCCCAGAAAGTGGACGCGGGACGCGAGACCCAGCCGCTCGACCTGGGCGCGAAGTTCCTCGCGCAGGTCGCCGTCACCGACGACGAGCAGGTGCAGCGCGTGCAGTTCCGGCGTCGATGCCATCGCATCGAACAGATACTGATGTGCCTTCTGCTTCGTCAACCGCGCGATGATGCCGGCCAGCGTCGCCGCCTGCGGCACACCGAGCGAGGAGCGCATCGCGTCGCGGGAGGTCGTGGTCTGCAGCTGGGACCAGTCAACCGCGTTGTAGATCACGTCCACCCTCGCCGGATCGGCATGCACCTGCCGCAGATAGAACTCGCGTACCGATTCGGCGGACACCACCACGCGGTCGGTGCCGCGCATCAACAGGCGCTCAGCCAACGCATGGTGCGGCTGCTTGTGCTCGTAGATGTTCACCTCGGTACCGATCACGATCGGGACGCCAGCGAGGATCGCGCCAAGGCGGCCGTAGAGGCTTGCGGTCAGCAGGAACGTGTGCACGATGTCCGGCTGTACCGCTCGCAGGTGGCGCGCGATCCCGAGCACGTGCCATGGCCGCCTAATCCCGGGATCGAGATGAAGCACGTGAAACGGCACGCCGGTCCGGCGAATCTCTTCACCGATCGGACCCGCCTCGTTGATGCAGCAGACGACAGGCTCGAATCGAGCCGGCAGGTGACGGATCAAGTTGAGGACCATCTCCTCGGCGCCGCCCACCATGAAGGTATGAGCCATGAACACGATGCGCGCGCGCCGGGGCGTCACGGTGTGGCATACGCGCGGTAGTGGGCGATCGTCCGTTGCAAGCCGTCACGCAGCGGGATGGCCGGCTGCCATCCCAGCTCGCTGCGGATGCGCGAGACGTCGGCGACGAAATCGCCGGTTTCGATCCGTGCGGCCAGCGCGGGCCACTCGACGTGCTCGATGCGGCCGCCGCCCGCAAGCTCGATGATGGCACGCGCCATGTCGATCATCCGGGTGCCCTCCCCCGATCCGACGTTGAACGCGCGGCCGTCACTCGAGGCCGACTCCGACAGACCGACCAGCGCCGCCACCAGATCGTCGACGTGGATGTAGTCGCGGCGCTGCGCGCCGTCGCCGTAGATCGGCAGCGCCGCGCCGGCAAGCGCGAGGTGAATCAGGCGATTGACGACGCCGTATGCGGTGCGTCCTGCCGGCTGGCCGGGGCCGTACGGGTTCGTCACCCGTGCGATCGTGTAGCGCAGCCCGAACAGCGATTCATACAACCTCAGATACTTCTCGACCGTCAGCTTGTGAATGGCGTGCAGGCAGAGCGGGTCGGGAGCCTGCTCCTCGCTCACGGGCTGCGTGGGCTGCTTCCCGTACTCGAGGCGAGAGCCGAGAAAGACCAGCTTGGCCCCGGGGTTGGCCGCGCGCAACGCCTCGAGCAGCACCAGGTTGCCGCGGCAGTTCACATCGAGGTCGGTCCACGGATCCTCCATGCTGCGGACGGCGCCCGACTCCCCCGCCAGGTTGAAGACAATCTGCTGATCCGCCACTGCCTTCGCCATGGCACCGGCGTCGCGGAGATCGCCCTCGACGATCCGGACACCGCGGGCTTCGAACGCGGCGGCCGCTTCCTGATGGCGCGCGCGCGACGGCGTCGCCACGGTCACGCTCCGGCCTTCTCCGACCAGGCGCTCGGTCAGATTCATGCCGATGAATCCGAGACCGCCGATCACCAGGACCCGCTGCGGCGCGCTCATCCGTGCACCCTGCGCGCGACGCATAGACAGTGCAGGTGCGCTTCGGATTCGACGCGCTCGAGCGACTCGATCGCGAATCCCTCTGCCAGCAGCTCCCGCACGCGAGCTTCGTCGGCATAGAGCCCGCCCGCCAGCAA
>Ga0105242_10000874_pt1 | contig 23414 bp, 26 predicted proteins | sample KBSM24metaG_FD_81521 | JGI IMG/M metagenome (GOLD analysis project Ga0105242, IMG submission 81521) | Miscanthus rhizosphere microbial communities from Kellogg Biological Station, Michigan, USA - KBS M2-4 metaG | ecosystem: Host-associated > Plants > Roots > Rhizosphere > Soil | place...
CTGGTGGAGCTGAGGGGAATTGAACCCCTGACCCCTTCCATGCCATGGAAGTGCTCTGCCAACTGAGCTACAGCCCCGAATGGGACGACTGAGAATACCTCCGACTCCGAGGCGTTCCCAACGCGTTCAGAGCCGGCGCTTGGCGCGGATGCGTTTGCGGATCGGCGACACGATGAACTGCATCACCACCGTCACTACGGCGATGCTCGTCAGGACGCGCAAACCCAGCGGGATCTTGACGAGCAACGGCGCAGCGATCAGCGACACGAACAACGCCACGGGATACACCCAGGCGATGTCGATGGACATCTTCTTCCACAGCGGCCGCTTGGGCTCGGCGTTGCCGGTGGCGTTGAACCACTCCTCGACACCGACGGTGCGTTGCATGCGCGTGCTGGTGACGAACTTGTCGCTGCGATCCATCAACTCGTTGCGGACCGCCGACCGCTCCCACAGGCGCAGCATCACGCCGTCGGAGAACCGCACGATGATCTGGTATTCGCCGCCTGCGTCACCGGGGTGCAGCACGCCGGCGCCGAGGCAGCCCGGAAATTCGCGCACCGCCGCGACCACCTCGTCGGCCCACTTCAAAAACTCGGCCTCCCATCCCGGCGCCACGGTGCGAGCGACCGTGACCGTCACCGGGTACGGCGCGAGTCGGGGCAGTTGCCCCGTATCGAACGGCCCGGAAAGCGGTATCGACATGGTGCGATCACACTAGCGACGCGGCGGATCGGCGGTTGCTGATGCCTCAGCCGTTGTCGCCCTGCCAGTCGATCTTCGGCACGTCGCGATAGAGCCGCTCGATCTCGTAGTACGCACGGATCTCGTCGCTGAACACATGCACCACGGCGTCGCCATAGTCGATCAAAACCCACTGCTGCTCGGCGACGCCTTCGACACGCAACGGCGACCGACCGTGCTTCTCCCGCACGACCGTCTCGATCTCGTCGACCACCGTTCGCACGAGCCGGCGGTTGGGCGCGCTCGTGATGACGAAGTAGTCGGTGATCGACAACACGTCACCGACGAACAACACCAGCGTTCGGTCGGCCTTCTTCTCGTCAGCGGTGCGCGCTGCAGTGACGGCTATTGCCTCTGCAGTGGCTGACTTCATGCGGTCGTCTCCGGCGGTGCGACCGTGCTCGATGTCGATGTGGCATCGGGGGCCGTGAGATCCACACCGTTCAGATAGTTCGTGCCGAGCGAGATCGTCTCGTCCACTCCGCCGAGACGGACATCGGGTGTCTCGACGGAGACCGGGCCGAGGATCGAGTTGTCCGTCGGCTCCACGGCCGCGATCTCGGGGTCGTAGACGAAGACCGCAGTCTCCGGGTGCGAGTCGGCGTTGAGGTCGACCGATACGACGTTGCCGCCGACTGCGATCAGCTCGGCGATCAACTTGCGAACCTGCGCATCGAAACCTCCCGGCGCCTCGAGTCGATACGTCAGCCCGCTGCCGGGTCGCGACATCTGTGCCGGAGCAACGCTCGCGAAAACGAGGACCGCGTCCGGCCGATCGAGCTCCTCGACGTCGAGGGCTTCAGGGTTGCGATCCTGGCCGAGCTGGCGGGCGATCAGGCCACGCGATGCGGTCTGGCCGGCTGTCAGCCGCGTCGCCAACTCTGCGAAGGTCGTCGGCGGGCCAGCACTGAGCGTCTGGCCGGCCCGGCCCGTGCCGATCGCGGCGGTGATCCCGCTCCACAGCGCGTCGATGTTCGGCTGGCGCAGGCGTTCCGGCTGGGTGGCCGACCTGGTCGTGATCACCTTCGCCACGTCTTGCGCACTCAGCGACTGTGGGCCCTTGGTGTACATCACCGTGTCGTCCGCGCCGAGCACGTCGCGGGGGAAGTCGACGTCGACCGACGGCAGGCCGGCGAGGAAGTCGGCGAAGTCGGCTTCCTTCATGACGGCGCTGTTGTCGATGGTGAGACTCAGCACCGACTCCACATCGGCGCGCAACTCCTCCTCACCTCCGAGAGCGTAGGCATCGTGCAGCGAGAGGAGCTGGCCTTCGGAACCGGCGTCGACGTTGATCGGCACCGAGACAACGCTCCCACCACGTTGGTCGTAGGTTGCAGCGTCGGAGTCGGCCTCCGGAGCGAGCACGAAGACGGTGACGCTGGTGAGCTCGTTGTTGTCGTTCACGGTCGCCAGCATCCCGGTCGGCGTCTGAGGGAACGACTGCTCCGGCGGCACACCCGAGAGCGCGTTCTCCCCTGCGTTCGAATTGCTGATCGCCACGGCGCCCACGTAGACCAGTAACGGCATCAGGACGGCCGCGACGAGGCCGCCCGCCAGGGCCAGCAGTGTGTTTCGCCGACGACGGCCGGGAAGCGCCGTCATGCGGCGTCTCGATACAGGTGGCGAGCAGCGATGATCCCGAGCACGGAGTCGGTGACGAGATAGTCGAGCGGTCGGCCGTCGAGCACCCGGGCCCGGAGGTCGGTGCTCGACACCTCGAGGCGCGGCACCTCGACACGGAGCCAGTCGAAACCGGCCGGGAGCTGGACCTGCTCACCGGGGCGATCGACGACGACCAGGTGGGACAGGGCGACGACCTCGTCATATCGCTGCCAGGTCGTCAGGCCGGCCGCGGCGTCGTCGCCGACGATGGTGTACAGCTCGGCGTCGGGATAGCACCTGGCCATACCTTGCAGCGTGTCGGCGGTGAAGCTCGGACCACCGCGACGGATCTCGGCGTCGCCGGCGATCAGTCCCTCGACATCGGCGACCGCCGCCTCGACCATCGCCAAACGGTCCGCAGCAGGGCTGATCGGCCTGGTCCCGTCCTTCTGCCAGGGCGAATTGGCGACCATCAGCACCACGGAGTCGAGCCCGAGGGCGTAACGCACGTTGACCGCTGTGACCAGGTGGCCGACGTGGGGCGGATCGAACGTGCCACCGAACAGTCCGATTCGCTTGGGCACGGCTGTCCAGTCTACGGCCGCCCGGCGTCACCACGCAGGCAGCATTGACCTGCGGATTTCTTGAGGAGAATCGGTGTATTGACATGACAAAAACGCGCCGATGTAGTACTGTTCTCCGTTCCCCCCAATCTGACCCCCCTTTTTCACTGACAATGAGCTAGCCGGCACGCTCTGCGAGCCCCAGCTCCTCACCCGGTAGATCACCGAAGTGCCGATCCCCGGCGTGCGCACAGCACGTGTCAACCGGCACAGTATGCCCCGGAATACGACGTCCCACCCAGAAGTTGAGAACAATTACCATGAATGACTCTATCGGTCTCTACCTGAATGACATCGGAAAGGTGTCCTTGCTGAACGCTGAAGAAGAGCGTCAGCTGTCTCGCGTCATCGAGGCCGGCCGCGACGCCGCCGAGCGTCTCGCCAACGGTGAGAAGGGCGCCGCCCTCAAGGCCGCCGTCGCCGCCGCTGCTGACGCCAAGGATCGGTTCATCCGGTCCAACCTCCGCCTCGTCGTTTCCATCGCCCGCCGCTACCCCCTGCCGCAAGGCATGGACCTGCTCGACCTCATCCAAGAGGGCAACCTCGGCCTCGAGCACGCCGTCGACAAGTTCGACTGGCGCAGCGGTTTCAAGTTCTCCACCTACGCCACCTTCTGGATCCGTCAGGCCATCGGCCGGGCGCTCGACCAGAAGGCCAGCCTCATCCGCATCCCGGGCGATCGTTCGGCCAGCCTGCGTGCCGCTCTGCGGCAGGCTTCCGGCGACGGCGAGACGCTCGACCTCGGCAACGCCGAACTGCATCGCCTCACCACCCCCGTCTCGCTCGACAAGACGATCGGTGACGACGGCGACGCAACCCTCGGCGACCTGATGGCCAACGGCGACGGCACTCCTGAGGACGCCGTCATGGCGTTGGTCGACAGCGAACTGCTCGACGAACTGCTCGGCACGCTCGACAAGCGGGCCCGCTACGCCATCGAGGCCCGCTTCGGCCTGCTCGACGGCGAGCGCAAGAGCTTCCGTGAAGTCGGTGAGAACCTCGGCGTCACCGCTGAGGCCGCCCGCCGTCTCGTCAGCCGGGCCGTTGCCGGGCTGCGCGAAGACGCCGTGCGCATCCTCGCAGCCTGATCCCTACCCCTCCTCAACCGAAGACGCCGGCGACCACCTCGCCGGCGTCTTTCGCGTCCCGGGAAGCTCGGGTTCAGCCCGTCGGGCGCGAAATCCGAACCGTGAGTACTGGTTTCGCGCCCAATCAAGGTGCCGACCGCGACTGCGAGGCGGTTTGAGGGTGGGTGGGCAGGGGTACGAGTTCACAAACGAACATGAGGTGAGGAGGTTGTGATGAGCGACACGATGGCCCATGCAGAACGAAGAGTCCGAGTCGGCCAGACGTTTCGGATCGTGGTGTTCCTGGTGGTCGTGGCGGCGATCGTCGTGTTCGCACTGATCAACACCGACAAGGTCAGTGTCGACTGGGGCGCCAGCCAATCCGAGGCGCCGCTGTGGGCAGTCATCGCGATCAGCGCGGTCGCCGGTGCGTTCATCGGCGCATTGGCCCGGATGCGCAGGAACTAAACCAAGCGGCGAGTCCTACCTGCGCCGTTAGTATTTCGGCGTGGCAAAGGCGTGGTCCCCGTCGTCGTGGCATGTTTTCCCAGCGGAGCAACAGCCGGAGTGGCCCGATCAGGGTGACCTCGATCGGGCGCTGAAGCAGATCGCCTCGTATCCCCCGCTGGTGTTCGCCGGCGAGGCTCGGTCACTCCAGGCCACACTCGGCCACGTCGCCGCGGGCAACGCGTTCCTCCTTCAGGCCGGCGACTGTGCTGAGAGTTTCGAGGAGTTCTCCGCGGTCAACATCCGGGAGAAGCTGCGCGTCATTCTGCAAATGGCGGTCGTGCTGACCTACTCGCTGGGCGTTCCCGTCGTGAAGGTCGGCCGCATCGCCGGGCAGTTCGCCAAGCCGCGTACCGCCGCGTTCGAGCGGGTCGGCGGCGTCGACCTGCCGACGTTCCGCGGGCACATCGTCAACGACCCGACCCCCACCGAGGCTGCTCGGGTGCCGTCGGCCGACCGTCTCGTGCAGGCCTACCACCAATCGGCCTCGACGCTGAACCTGCTGCGCGCCTTCACCAAGGGCGGCTTCGCCGACCTCGGCAGGGTCCACGCCTGGACACAGGAGTTCGTCGCCACGAGCCCCCAGGGTCAGGCCTACGAGCAGATCGCCGCCGAGATCGACCGGGCCCTGCGGTTCATGCGGGCATGCGGTGTCGACACCGAGAACACCTACAACCTCCACGAGGTCGACTTCTACACCAGCCACGAGGCACTGCTCCTCGGGTACGAGGAAGCCTTGACCCGGCAGGACTCGCTGAGCGGAGGCTGGTACGACTGCTCGGCACACATGCTGTGGATCGGCGAGCGCACCCGCCAGCTCGACGGTGCCCACGTCGAGTTCCTGCGCGGCGTCGGCAACCCGATCGGTTGCAAGATCGGCCCCGGCACGTCCGCCGATTTCGTGCTGGAGCTGTGCGAGAAGCTGAACCCGGCGCGGATCCCGGGTCGGCTGACGCTGATCTCCCGCATGGGCTCGGACAAGATCGAGAGCGGGCTGCGTCCACTGTTGAGGGCGGTGCGCGAGTCCGGGCATCCGGTCGTGTGGACGTGCGATCCGATGCACGCCAACACCTTCACCTCCTCGACGGGCCGCAAGACCCGCGACTTCGATCACATCTGCGCCGAGATCCGCGGGTTCGTCAGCGCTCACAAGGCCGAGGGCACATGGCCGGGTGGGATCCACATCGAGCTCACCGGCGACAACGTCACCGAATGCGTCGGCGGCGCCGACAAGATCCTCGACACCCAACTCGACGACCGCTACCAGACCGTGTGCGACCCACGGCTCAACGCCCGCCAGAGCCTCGATCTGGCGTTCCAGGTGGCCGACATGCTCAGCTCCACCGGGCTCGCCTGACGTCGTCGATCCGTGCAGGCGCTGCGACAGATCGACGACTGGCCGGTCGACAACGTTGCCGCGGCAGTCGTCGACGCTGATGGTGTCGTGCACACTCGCGGCGATCAGTCCCGCCGATTTCGTGCAGCCTCGATCGCCAAGCCGATCACGACGTGGGCCTGTCTGGTCGCCGCGGAGGAAGGGATCGTCGCCCTCGACCAGGCGATCGGCCAGCCGGGCTGCACGCTTCGCCACCTGCTGTCGCACGCCGGAGGATATGGATTCGACGGCCCCGACCCGATCGCCCGCCCCGAACGCAACCGCATCTACTCCAACACCGGCATCGAGTTGGCCGCGCAGACGGTTGCCGATGCCGCCGCGATCCCTTTCGCCGAGTACCTGCGCGAAGCAGTGCTGCAACCCCTCGGCATGGCGTCGACCGAGTTGAGCAGCTCGCCGGCGCACGGATTGTGGATCACTGCCGAGGACCTCACTGGATTCCTCGTCGAAGCGCGCGTACCGACGCTGATCTCTGCGGCGACCGCCGCCGAATCGACGAGCACGATCCAGTTTCCCGCGCTCAACGGGATCATCCCCGGCGTGGGCCGCTTCTCGCCGTGCCCGTGGGGGCTCGGATTCGAGATCCGCGGCGCCAAGAATCCGCATTGGACCGGCACAACGAACTCGCCGTCGACGTTTGGACATTTCGGTGGGGCCGGTACCTTTGCGTGGGTGGATCCTGCCGTGGGGGTGGCCAGTCTGGCTCTGACCGATCGTCCTTTCGACGATTGGGCCGAAGCCGCCCTCGCGCTCTGGCCCACGTTCAGCGATGCAGTGCTCGCCGAGGCCGCGGCATGATCTACCGGCCGGGCGATCGTGTGCGGTTCGAAACGACCGGAGACGACGGCTGGCCATTGATCCGCTACGGATTCGTCGGCGGTGTGTCGGGTAACGGCGGCCCGGTCGTAGTGATGCTCGACGGCGAGCTCAGCGGCGACGTCGTCAATCGCTCGGAGCTGCAACCCGTCACCATCACCAACGTCGAGCTGTGCCTGCGCGGAGCCGACCTCATCGACGACCCCGAGTTGCGTCGCGGATTGGTCGCGCTGTGGCACGCCGAGGCCGACTCCGCCGGCCTCGATGTCGACGAGCTCCACCCGATCGGCGACGGCCATCGCGAGTCAGCCGACTGCTGGGCGCTGGCCGAGTTGATGACCGCGGATCAACGCTTCGTGGTTCGGGCCGTGCAGCTACCGCACGAACCCGAAGTCATCCGGGTCCGCGCCGAACCGCACTGCCCGTAGCGCTCGATCAGCTGAGACGTTCGACGATCATGGCCATTCCCTGGCCACCACCGACGCACATGCTCTCGAGGCCGTAGGTCTTGTCCTCCCACTGCAGCCCGTTGAGGAGCGTGGTCATGATCCTGGCGCCGGTCATGCCGAACGGGTGACCGAGCGCAATTGCGCCGCCATGCACGTTGAGCTTGTCCATCGGAATGTCGAGGTGCTTGGCCGAGGGGATGACCTGCGCGGCGAATGCCTCGTTGATCTCGACGAGGTCGATCTGATCCATGGTCATGCCGGCGCGAGCCAGCGCCTGCCGGCACGCTTCGATCGGGCCGAGACCCATGATCTCCGGGTTGAGGCCACTGACGCCGGAAGCGACGATCCGTGCCAACGGCGTGATCCCCAACTGCTTGGCCTTGGTGTCGCTCATCACCATCACCGCGGCGGCGCCGTCGTTCAACGGGCAGGCGTTGCCGGCAGTGATCGTGCCGTCGGGCCGGAAGACCGGCTTCAACTGGCTGACCGTCTCGTAGTTGGTTCCCGGCCGCGGGCCGTCGTCCTTGCTGACGACCGTGCCGTCTTCGAGAGTGATCGGAGTGATCTCGTTGTCGAAGAAACCCTTCTCGATGAACTCGCACGCCAGGTTCTGTGAACGCACCCCGAATCGATCCATCTCCTCGCGCGTCACGCCTTCGGCCTCGACGACGTTCTCCGCGGTCTGACCCATGGCGATGTACATGTCGGGCAAGCCGGCGGGCGGCGTCCATGGGCCCTGGCCACCTTGGGCGCGCAGCTTGGTGCGCTCGCCGGACGGCTTGAACACGGGGTTCGGCGCAGTGTCGCTGGCGCCCGAGGCGTAGCGGCTGACCGTCTCGACGCCGGCGGAGATGAAGCAGTCCCCCTCGCCCGCCTTGATCGCGTGGAAGGCCATGCGGATCGTCTGCAGGCTGGACGAGCAGTAGCGGTTGACGGTGACGCCGGGAACGTCGTCGAGCCCGGCGAGCACGGCGACGACGCGGGCGATGTTGAACCCGCCTTCGCCGGCCGGCTGACCGATGCCCATCATCAGGTCGTCGACATCGGCACCTTGGACCTGCGGCACCTTCTTCATCAATGCCTCGACGATCTGCACCGACATGTCGTCGGGGCGCATCGAGACGAGCGAACCCTTGTTGGCCCGGCCGATCGGGCTGCGGGCGGTGGCGACGATGACTGCTTCGGGCATGTGATTCCCCTTGTGAGCGATTGCGTGTAGAACCTTGTTACCGGATGGTAGCTAGCGGGTGTCGACAACCCGAAACAGCTCGGCCGACGCGCCGTCCGGCAGACCGAACTGCTTGGCGTTGTTGGTGTTCCACTCCCGCACCATTGCCGCGGTGCGTTGTGGATCGGGGTGTTGGCTGACATGAGACATCAGCGCGGCGATCTTGCGATCGACAGCATTCGTGATGTCGATCGCGTGGGATCCGTCACCGCCGCCCTGCATCCACACCTCATCGACGACCCATGGCTCGAGTGCCTCGGCGAACAGTTCCGGAAAAGCGAACGGATTACGCGCGTCGGGATAGACGGCGCACAGCGTGGCCTCGCCCGTGGCGAGGTGATCGGGGTGGCTCGCGTAGATCCGGTCGAGGTTGCGGACCGGCGACTGGGTGATGACGACGCGTGGCCGCACACGACGGATCACGGCGCTGATGTCGGCGCGCAGCTGCAGCGTCGGCTGCACTCGACCGTCACCGTGGCCGAGGAACACGAGGTCGGTGACGCCCACCGCGTTCGCCGCTGCCGTCTGCTCCTCACGGCGCAGCATGGCCATGTCGTGACGCGCCATCGAACGGTCCGTTCCACCGGCGTCGCCGTCGGTGACGAGGCAATAGGTGACGTGGACACCGCCGTCGGTCAGCGTGGCGACCGTCCCTGCGGATCCGAAATCGACATCGTCGGGGTGGGCCATGACCACCAGCGCCCGCTCGATCTCGGGAATCGTCAGCACACCACGAGCCTACGTACAGAACCTGTCATCAGTACGCTCGCACCATGCTCAGCGATGTTGCACTCGGCACATTCGAACTCTCCGATCCGGAATTCTGGCTCGCGCCGCGCGATCACCGGGACGCGGCGTTCCGCGCCCTGCGCGCGGCCGACGAACTCGTCTTCTACGACGAGTGGGAGTTCGAGGGCAGCCCGTTGCCGAAGGGCCCCGGATACTGGGCGATCACGCGATACGAGGACGTGTGGGCCGCCAGCCGCAACCCGCAGGTGTTCATCAGCGGGCGCGGCGTCAACATCGGCGACGTGCCGCAGGAGATGAACGAGTTCATCGGATCGATGATCGCGATGGACGACCCTCGGCACTTCCGCTTGCGCAACATCGTCGCCAAGGGATTCACACCGAAGCAGATCAGTCAGGTCGAGGAGTACGTGCGCACCAAGGCGGCGACGATCATCGACCGTGTGATCGAACAGTTCCCCGACGGCGAATGCGACTTCGTCGAGCAGATCGCGGCGCCGCTCCCCCTGCAGATCATCTGCGAGATGATGGGGATCCCCGACGAGGACGAGGCACGCATCTTCGGGTGGACCAACGTCATCCTCGGCGTCGGCGATCCCGAATACGTCGGCTCGTTCGAGCAGCTGATGGCGACGTTGTTCGAGATCTACGCCTACGCGCAGCAGCTCGGAGAGGATCGGCGCGCCAACCCCACCGACGACATCGCCTCGGCGCTGATGCATGCCGAAGTCGACGGCGAGCGGCTGACGCCGCAGGAGTTCGGATCGTTCTTCATCCTGTTGGTCGTCGCGGGCAACGAGACCACGCGTACGGCCGTGTCACACGGCATGAAGTTGCTGACCGACAATCCCGATCAGAAGAAACTGTGGTTCGACGACTACCAGGGCCACGTCAAGACCGCGGTCGACGAGATCGTCCGCTACTCGACGCCCGTCATCCACTTCCGCCGGACCGCCGTGGAAGACATCGTCGTGCACAACACCAAGATCGAAGCCGGCCAGAAGGTGGTGCTCTGGTACAACTCCGCCAACCGCGACGAGTCCGTGTTCGCCGACGCCGACCGCTTCGACATCACCCGACCGTTGCAACCGCAACAGGTCGGCTTCGGCGCAGGTGGGCCGCACTTCTGCCTCGGCGCCAACCTTGCCCGGCGGGAGATCGCCGTGATCTTCGACGAGATCCGCACGCGCCTGCCCGACCTCGTCATCACCTCTGAACCCGACTACCTGCAGAGCGCGTTCATCAACGGGATCAAGCGGATGAGGTGCTCCTGGCGCTGACGCCGGTCACGGGTTTCAGTGAGTGCGATCCTCGACGGCGAGGTGCTCGACATCGGACAGTTTGGTGAGACTGAACGTGTGGCCGTCGCCCAACTGGATCGAGACCAACCGGGTGATGGATGCGTGCCCGGTGACGAATCTGTCCCATTCCCACGGGCACGGCTCGAGCCCGAGCAGGTGGCACAGGAGCACACCGTTGGTTCCGGCGTGGGCGAACACGGCGATGCGCCGCTCGGACTGGTCGATGTGCCACACCGGCAGCGTCTGCTGACTGCGGTAGACACCGCGCGCCGCGAGGAAGCTGGTGGCACCGGCGCGCACCCGCTCGACGAACTCGCGTGAAGGTTCGCCGCCGACGAGACCTTCCCAGCGCGCCGACGCAGCCCGCGACCGCTCCTCGTCGTACGCCTTGCGGGCCAGTTCAGCCGGTGTGCCGTGCCAGTTCGGCTCGCGGATCTCCTCGAGCCACGGCTCGATCACCTCGTCGGCACCACGGTTGGCCAACAGCGGCGCAGCCGTCAGCCGAGGACGGTGGAGCGGAGAGATGACGATCTCGTCGAAGTCCTCCCCATCGAGCGCCTCGGCGACGCGCCGCGCCTGACGCTGACCGCGCTCTGTCAGCGGTGGGTCGACGACGTTCAGGCCGTCGCGAACCCACTCCGGCTCGCCGTGGCGGATGAGTACTAGTTCCATCGCTTCCCTTCCCTCGGTGCGGCCATCTTGTGTCTTCTCCGGGCGTGGATGGTAGACGTCGGTATCGTGCACGGCCGTGGAACCGGGTTGGCAGATCGACCCCAGCGGTCGATTCGACTACCGATACTTCAACGGCGTGCAATGGACGTCCGACGTCGCCGTCAACGGTCATCGGTTCGTCGATGCTCCGGTCGCATCGGGCCTGCCGTCCGTGCCCGAACGTCGCCCGCCGAGAGGCATGGCCATCACCGCGTTCGTCCTCGCCTTGTGCGGCGTGGTGTTGGGCTGGATTCCGTTCATCTTCATTTTCGCAACCGGCGCGGCAATCGGGGCGATCGTCTTCGGCATCCTCGGCTTGCGGTCGGCGCGGCGTCACGATGGCCGTGGTCGTGGTTTCTCCATCACCGCACTGGTGCTGTCGCCATTCGCCTTGGCGGTGTGCGTCGGCGGGTTCTTCATCACCCGTTCGGTGGTGCGCGAGTTCCGTGCCTATCTCGACCCGGGCCCGCACGAGGTGGTCACCGAATCGTGCACGCTGACCGACGGCCGAGCGACATTGCACGCCACCATCCACAACCTCGACGATCACGTCCACGACTACCGGATCGAGGTGACGTTCACCGGAAACGACGGCGACTCGGGTGACGACACGGTGACCGTCGACAACGTCGGTCCCGATGCGACGTCGCAGTGGACTGCGGGCTCGGAGCTCGCCGGCAGTTCGGTGACCTGCAAAGTGACGGACGTGTTCGGGCCGTTGCCGTTCGAGTTCGACAATCAGGGCTGACTCACCGCGCTGCTTGGTTCGACGCCGTCGCCGCGATCCACGCGTCGAACATGCGCGCATAGATGCCTCCGGCCGCGAGCAGTTCGGCGTGCGTGCCGTCCTCCACGAGATGTCCGTGGTCGAGCACCAACACACGATCGGCGCGGGCCGCCGTCGATAGACGGTGGGCGATCGCGATCGACGTGCGTCCTTCGGCCAACTTGTCGAGGGCGCGGCCGATACGGACCTCGGTGAGCGCGTCGACCGACGACGTCGCCTCGTCGAGCACCAGCACATCGGGGTCGACCAGCGACGCCCTCACAAGGGCCACCAATTGCCGCTCCCCCGCGGACAGTTGTGCACCGCGCTGGCCGACCTGCGTGAACAGCCCGTCGGGCAACGTCTCCAACCAGTCGGACAGATCGAGGCCGACGACCGCGCCCTCCAGGTCGGGAACGCTGAGCATCGGCCGAGCGAAGCCGAGGTTGGCCGCGATCGTGCCGTCGAACAGGAACGGCTCCTGCGGTACGACCACCAGACGGGTGCGCAGTTCGTCGTTGGCCACCGCGGTCAGCGGCACGCCACCGAGTCGCAGAATGCCGACCGTCGGATCGGCGAAACGGGCGATCAATCGACCGAGCGTGGTCTTGCCCGAACCCGTCTCGCCCACGATCGCGACCTGTTGACCGGCAGGTATCTGTGCGGTGATGTCGACCAGCACCGGAGGCTCGTCCTCATCGCTGCGGCTGCGATAGCTGAACGTGACGTTCTCGATGCCGATGCCGAGACGGCCGGGCGGCAGCGTCACAGGGTGAGCCGGCTCGGGCGGACCGATCGGGTTGTCGAGCACCCCGAGAACCCGGCGCAACCCGGCCACTGCGGTCTGTGTCTGGTCGAGCACCTCGGTGAACTCGGCGATCGGTTCGAGGAACCGGTAGGTGAGGAAGATGAATCCGACCATTGCGCCCGACGTCAACCCGGACTCCGGCCCACGGATGAGACCGACGACTACCACCGCGGCGACCGTCAGCACGCTGAACACCTCGCCGGACGGAAACAGGAAGGCACCGAGCGTGTTGGCGCGGATGAACGCGTTGGAGCGATTGTGGCTGGCTCGCTTCGTGGCCTCGGCATAGTGCTTGCCGGCGCCGTACGCCTGCAAGGTCTCGGAACCGGAGACCACCTCGCTGACCGCGGTCAGCACCTCGGCGTTGCGCACGCGTGCCGTGTCGTAGGCCTCGACGAGATGGCGTTGCACGCTGCGCAGCACGAACGCCAGCGGTGCAGCGGTGGCGAAGGCGACGAGCGCCAGCACCCAGTCGTACGCCAGCATCACGGCGGCGACCATCAGCATCAGCGTGCCGTCGAGCAACCACGCCAAGGCGCCCCACGAGAAGAACTGCGACAGCGTCTCCACATCGCTGGTGACCCGCGCGACGAGGCCGCCCTTTCGTTCCTCACTGTGGTCGGCGAGGCTCAGCCGATGGATGTGCTCGAACAACTTGACGCGCAGGCTGTACAGCGCCTCTTCGCTCCGTAGGCCGAGGCGGGCCACGGCGGTTCGCTGAGCGATCGTGGCGATGACGATGACCCCGAACCCGATCACCCCGAGCATCATGACCACGCCGACGTCGACCTGGCCCTCCTTCAACCCTCGATCGATCGCCTGCTGCACCAGGATCGGCACCACGACGCGACCGGCGGCGCCGACCATCGCCACAGCGAAGGTCGCACCGATTCCCCGACGCAGAGCGGGCGCGGCTTCGACACCCTTGCCGATCATCTGCATGGCCGACCAACGCCCGGTCGGTTCACCGTCGACAGGCCACGTCATGCCGGGACCTCCGTCGAGTGCTCGGCGCGCTCGTGTTCGAATGCCTCCATCAGCACGCGGTACTCGGGCACCGTTGCCAGCAACTCGTCGTGACGACCGTGCGCGGCCACGCGGCCATCGACGAGGTAGAGCACGTCGTCGGCGAGCGCGATCGTCGAGGGACGCGACGCGACGGCGACCACTGTTGCGCCCGTCAACGTGCGGCGCAGGTTGGCCAGCACCCGGGCTTCGGTGCCCGGATCGAGCGCCGATGTCGTGTCGTCGAGCAGCAGAGCCGCGGGGTTCCCGACGAGCGCCCGAGCCAGCGCGATTCGTTGACGTTGTCCACCGCTGAGGCCGACACCCCGCTCGCCGACGATGGTGTCGATCCCGTCGGTGAAGTCGTAGACGAACGAGGCCTCCGAGGCGTCCAGCGCGGCGTGGATCTGGTCGTCGGTGAAATCGCGCCCCATCGTCACGTTCTCGCGGATCGACTCGGCGAGCAGGAACGGCTCCTGGAACACCAACACACAACCTTGGTCGGGCACGGTGATCGAACCGGCGTCGACGGCGACCAGACCGGCGATGAGATCCAACAGCGTGGTCTTGCCCGAACCCGTGGCACCGACCACTGCGACTGTGCGTCCGGCGGGGATCACCGCGTCGATGCCGCGCAGCACGTCGCGGGTGGCGTCGTGGTTGTAGACGACGCCATCGAGCTCGATGCTGTTGTCGCCGTGGCGACGCAGCGTCAGTGCAGGATCGGGCTGCAGAGGCTGGTCGAGTAGTTCGCGGATTCGGTTCCATCCGGCGATCGAGTAGGGCAGCTCCGACAACGCGAATCCGATCAAGCGCAACGGGAAGACGAGCAGGGTGAACAGGTAGATGAAGCTCGTCAGCTCACCGATCGTCATCGCCCCGCTGCGCACCCGGAAGGCGCCGGCGACGAGCAGGAAGATGTTGACCATCGTCGGCACGCCGTCGAGCAACGCCTCGAACGTGCTGCGCAACCTGATGGCCCCGAACCGGGCGTTGCGCAATCGCGAAGCGATCACCGACAACCTGTCGGTCTCGCGGCTCTCTGCGCCGAACGACTTCACGACCGTCACTCCGTCGAAGCTCTCGTGCACCGCTTCGGAGAGCTTGCCGAGCTCCTCCTGGGCGGCGTCGTAGTAGCGATCGACACGGCGCTGGTACGTGATGTTCAAGATGATGAGCAGTGGGAAGACGGCGACGGCCGCCAGCCCGAGATAGGTGTCGGTGACGAGCAGCCAGACGGCGGACAGGATCAGCATCAGCACGACGCTCGATGCGAACGGCAACGGGTTGAGCACGTGTGTGGCCGCCTCGGCATCGACGCCGGCGCGAGTGATGACGTCGCCGGTGCGTTGCTGCCGATGCCACGTCACAGGTTGCTGCACGACCCGCTCGATGACCTCGCCGGTCAACGACTCGGTGACCCGCCAGGCCGTGCGGCCGGCGAACATGCGTCGACCGACGACACCCGCGGCACGGACCACGCCCACCAGGATCAGCAGGCCGAGCGTGATGGCCACGTGTGAGGCGGGGACGTGACCGTTCTCGAACCGGGGGACGATGAGCTTGTCGATGATGAGCCGAACGACCACCGAGGACAGCACCGTGCACGACGCATAGACCGCGGCGCACGAGACCGCCGTGAAGAACAGTCGCTTGTGATGACGCAACAGGCCGCGGATGAGGCGAAAAGCCTGGGTCAATCGACTGGCGTCGGGTGGAACGATTGTGCCGGCGCCTTCATTCACTTGTAGTGGTTCTATCAGAGCATCTCGCCGGTCCGCCCGAAATATGGGATGTCTTCGATTTGGCGCCTAGCGTTGCAGACCGTGAACCAGTTCGACGCCGGGCTCCTCATCTTGCGCGTGATCTTCGGACTTTTCCTGGCATACCACGGCTACAACAAGTTCTTCGGTGCCGCCGGTCTCGCCGGCCCGGCCCAGTTCTTCGAGAGCATGGGCATGCGCTGGCCGCGGTGGCAGGCGCGCCTCGCCGCCACGACCGAGGTCGCCAGCGGCCTGCTGTTGGCCGCCGGACTGCTGACCCCGTTGGCCGCCGCCGGCATGATCGGGTTGATGCTGGTGGCCATCGTCGCCGACCACTGGAAGGTGGGGTTCTTCATCTTCCTGCCCAACCAGGGCTGGGAGTACTGCGCCTCGATCCTCACCGCCGCATTCGTCATCGGGATGGTGGGTCCCGGACGATGGTCGCTCGACCACGCCTTCGGCATCGAGTGGAACGGTTGGAACGGTGCGATCATCGCCGGTGTGGTCGGCGTCGGCGCCGCGCTGTTGCAACTCGCGGTCTCCTACCGACCACGATCAACGGCATGATGATCGAAACGACGGCACCCCCTGAGACCCCGCCCCGGAAGTGGGTGCGCGCCTTGCTGATCGTTGTCTGCGGGCTCATCGCCGCGATGTGGGTGTACGCCTTCGTGTTCGCGCCGAAGAAGGGCGTGTACTTCGTCACCGACAAGGCCTGGCGCTCGACCGCCGACGACATCTGCGCGAAGGCCGAACAGCAACGACTGGCGCTCGTCGACACGGCGGAGGGCTACATCTCCAACCCCACGAACGAACAGATGCTGCAACGCGCCGACGTCGTTGATCGGGCCACCGACACCATCGAAGGAATGGTCGACGACATCGCCGCGCTGCCGCTGAAGAGCAGTGACGATCGCGAACGGGTTGGGGTCTTCCTCAAGTACTACCGCGTGATCATCGACGACCGGCGCAAGTACACGGCTCGCCTTCGCTCCTTCGATCTCGCGCCCTATCGCGAGACCCTCGTCAACGGCGGCCCGGTCACCAACGTCGTCATCGACTTCACGACAGGGAACGCGATCCAACACTGCATGCCACCGGGCGAGCTCGGCGGCGACGTCTGAGCTACAGCGCGCCGGTGCGGACCCAGCCCTCACCTTCGACGTGGCGCCGGATCACGACCGCCGGCGCGCCGGCAGCGACGCAGTAGTCGGGCAGCTCGCCGGTCACGACGGAGTTGGCGCCGACGGTGACGTGCCGGCCGATCCGAGCCCCCGGCAGCACGACGGTGCCGAAGCCGAGCCAGGATCCGTCACCGATCACCACCGCTTTCTCCGGCATCAGCTGCTGCGAGATGGGTCGGGTGAGGTCTTCGTAGCCGTGGTTCTGATCGGTGATGTACACGTGGTGACCGGTCCACACGTCGTTGCCGATGTCGATCGACAGGTGCCCGACGATCCCGCTGCCCTTGCCGATGAGGCAACGGTCGCCGATCCGCACCACCGACTCGGTGAGGCACTGTTGGCCTGGCATCATGCCTGCGGACAACGTGACCTGCGGGCCGATCATCGTGCCCTCGCCGATGTGGATGTAGCGCTCGTTGAGGATCGTGTTGGCCGGGAAGCAGATGATGCTGTTCGACCCGAACCTGCCGAACCTTCGGCCCGCTCTGCTGCGTGGCCCGATCGCTGCGCACCAGCTCACACGGGCCCACGCCGACCGCACGACTGCGCCGCACAGCTCGTAGGTTGCGCCGCGCATCCGGTTCAGCACAGCGGGCAACGCTACCCGCACGGCGCGGGCCGCCTACCGTTCACGGAACCCGTTAACATGTCTTGCTCAACCGGCGGCGTCGAGCTACACGCCCCGCGATGAGGAGTCCGTAGATGACCAACGTAGGCGATGCCGCAGCGGCCGCCCTTCGCCACCCGATCGCCAAGGGGTGGTTGGTCCACTGTGTCACCGCGAGCGGCGCCATCTGCGGCATGCTCGGCATCATCGCCGTCTCCGACAAGCAGCCCCGCGAGGCGGTGCTGTGGTTGGCGGTGGCGATGGTCCTCGACGGCATCGACGGGCCGGCGGCACGGGCCTGGAAGGTCTGCGATCACGTGCCGCGGATCGACGGCTACACGCTGGATCTCATCGTCGACTTCGTCACGTGCATCGTCATCCCCGTCATCTTCCTGCACCAGTTCAACATGCTGCCCGACGGTGCGTCGCTGTACATCGGCGCGTTCGTCCTCTTCATGTCGGCACTGTGGATGTCGCGCACCGATCAGATGACCCACGACCACTGGTTCAACGGATTCCCGTGCGAGTGGAACATGGTCGTGCCGACGTTCTACTTGCTGCATCTCAACCCATGGGTCACGACGTTCGCATGCGTTGCGTTGGCGCTGACCCAGCTGACCAACTGGAAGTTCGTGCACCCGATGCAGGTCCGCCGATTCCGTCCGCTCACCGTGTCAGTTACGGTGATCTGGCTGACAACGGTGCTGTGGGTCACCGCGGTGAGCCCGCACCACGAGCGCGCATCGGCGCTCGGTACGGCGTTGTTGATCGCCTGCCCGCTGTACATCATCGGCATCGGCGTCTGGCGCACGATCGGCCATGGCGCGGTCGAAGCCGCCGTCGACGAAGCCCGCCTCACCACCGCCTAGACCGTGGGTCTCGACAGCATGGCCCTCGGCCACATCACCGACGTGCCGCGCCTGCTGGTCGGCCACTACCAACGACGCAGCCGCGGGTGGCGCACGGGCACCACGGTGCTGCGCATCGACGGCGGTGCGACGGCGTCGTGCGATGTGCGCGGCGGTGGCCCGGGAACGCGCGAGACGGATCTGCTCGATCCGACGGCGATGATCGATCGGGTGCACGCGATCTGCCTGTCCGGCGGCAGTGCCTACGGACTCGCAGCGGCCGACGGCGTGATGCGCTGGCACGAGGAGCGACGACTGGGGTTTCCCGTCGGGCCGGAACCGGATCGTGTGGTGCCGATCGTGCCGTCGGCAGTGATCTTCGACCTCGGTCGCGGCGGGTCGTTCACCAACCGTCCGGGCGGCGACTTCGGGTACCGGGCCTGCGGCGCAGCACGTGGCGGCCGCGTTGCAATCGGAGCGGTCGGCGCCGGCACGGGCGCCGTTGCCGGGGGTCTGCAGGGTGGCGTCGGCACCGCGAGCGTGACCCTGCCGAGCGGGATGATCGTCGGCGCCATCGCGGTGGTCAATGCCGCCGGATCGGTGGTGTCGACCGAGACCGGCCTACCCCGATTCCACGAGGGGATCGACCTTCGCCGCCCGTCTGCCGGCGAGAGGCAGGCGTTGCTCGAGGCCGTCACTCCCCCGACCGCGCCGCTCAACACGACGATCGGCGTGGTTGCCACGACGGCCGCACTGTCGAAATCCGAGTGCCGCAAGATGGCCTCGGTCGCCCACGACGGCCTGGCCCGCGCGATCCGTCCCGTGCACTCGATGTTCGACGGCGACACGATCTTCGCCGTCGCCACTGGCCAGGACGCGATCGAGGCAACCGACGCGGCGGGCCTGCGCCGCGCCGACACCCGCCCGGGAATGATCAACGCGTTGCTCGCCGCTGCCGCTGATTGCTTCGCGATCGCGTGCACACGTGCCGTGATCGAGACGACGTCGGTCGGCGGCCCGCCGAGCTATCGCGACCTGTGCCCCAGCGCGTTCCCGGCCGGGCAGGGCTGATCTCAATGTTGATCTGTCGCCAGCCGGACGAGATGCGCGCCTGGACCCGGGCCCGCCGTTCGGAGGGCCGTCGGATCGTTGCCGTGCCGACAATGGGCGCGTTGCACGCCGGCCACCTCGCGCTGGTCGAAGAGGCTCGCCGCAACGGTGACCTCGTCGTGGTGACCATCTTCGTCAACCCGTTGCAGTTCAACGTGCGCGACGACTTCGACACGTATCCACGTCCCATCGACGACGACCTCGAAGCGTGCCGAGCCGCGGGAGTCGACGCGGTGTATGCGCCGACCGCAGCGACGATGTACCCACCGGGCTTCCAGACACACGTCGAACCGGGCGTGCTCGCCGACTCGCTGGAGGGAGCAGGCCGGCCCGGTCACTTCCGCGGTGTCACGACCGTGGTCGCCAAGTTGTTCGGAGCCGTCGAGCCCGATGTGGCGATCTTCGGACAGAAGGACTTCCAACAACTCGCCATCGTTCGCCGGATGGTGGTGGACCTCGACATGGGCGTGACGATCGTTGCCGTGCCGACGGTTCGCGAGCCCGACGGCTTGGCCGTCTCCAGCCGCAACCAGCGACTCACTGCGCTCGATCGCCGAGCGGCAGTGTGTCTGGTCGAGGCGTTGCGGATCGTCGAGGGGGCCGTGTCGTCGGGAGAGCACGACACGGCCCGACTGGAGTCGCTGGCCCGCGATCGCGTCGCCGCCGAGCCCCGCGCCGACCTCGAGTACGTGCGCATCGTCCATCCCGAAACACTCGACCCGGTCGACGTCGTCGAGCACCCGGTCGTCGTGCTGATCGCCGCCCGCTTCGGCGATGTCCGCCTCATCGACAACCTGCTCATCACCCCCTGACACGGAAAGCGTTTGACGACCGCGGCCCCGCATGCGGGCGCCAGTCGTCAGACGGTTTGGTCACACGAGTGCGTCTGACGATTCCCGCACACATACGGGGCGTGAGTCGTCAAACGGTTGGTCGTCGCCAGCCGACCGGTCAGCGGTTCGGGGCCCAGCCGGAGAGGGCGATGGCCATGGCGACGCCGTTGAGGATGGCGTGGGCGATCATCGTCGGCGCCAGACGGCGGACGAGGTACGCCGCGCCGCCGAGCACGGCACCCACGCCGCTGAGCACCATGATCAGCCCGATGTTGCCCATGCCTCGCGCCGGATCGAAGTGAGCCATGCCGAAGAGCAGCGCCTGCAACCCGACCGCGAACACGACGCTGTTGCGCGACAACAGGCCGCGCAGGACGACTCCACGGAACACGATCTCCTCCGCGATCGGGGCAGCGACCACCGCGAGGACGAGCAACGAGATGATGTAACCACGATCGCCATGAAGATCCGATACGTCCTTGACGTTGCTGGTGAACGGGATCTTCAGTGAGACGACGACCACGCCGACGATGACCTCGGCGATGACACAGGCGATCCATGTCAACGGTCCCCAACCGATGTCGGCCCAACGGATGCCGAAACCCACGTCGGTGCGGAAACGGCCGGTGCCCCACTCTCGGCTGGCATACCAACACCACAGCAGCGCCGGCACATATCCGACAACCGCAGTGATCGCCACGTACACGGCGATCGGCCACTCGAAGCTTGAAATCGCCTCGAGCAGATAGCGGCTGGCGATGACGGAGACGAGCAACGTGACGATGGCACCCCACGCCGCACGGATCGGCAGCGTCGGATGCGGCGGGACCGGCGCAGGCCCCGGCCAGGCGGTGTGGCTGGTCCATGCCCGACCGTCCCAGAACCTGACCGCGGCATTGTTCCATGGGTCCGGGAACCAGCCCGCCGGGGTCGGCAACATCGTGGTCAGCGTAGGGGCGGCGATCACCGATTGCGTAGTGTCGAGCGGATGACCGACCCTCGCCGCGTCTCCTTCTGGCTCGACTCGCTCCCCGCCGACCACAGCTTCGTGCAGCGCCCGAGTCTGCCCGGCGACGTGACCGCGGACGTCGCGATCGTCGGCGCCGGCTACACAGGTTTGTGGACGGCGTACTACCTCAAGCAGATCGAGCCGGGCCTGCGGATCGTGATGCTGGAGGCCGAGTTCGCCGGCTTCGGGGCGAGCGGCCGCAACGGTGGTTGGCTGTCGGCACTGCTGCCGATGAGCTTCGAGAAGATGGCCGCGCAACACGGCCGGCAGGGCGCAGTCGCCATGCAGCGCACGATGCACGACGCCGTCGACGAAGTCGCCAGGGTCACCGAGAAGGAGGGCATCGACTGTCACTTGGCCAAGGGCGGTTACCTCAACCTGGCCCGCAACAAGCCGCAGGTCGACAGGGTCGACGAGTTGCTGAAGTACTACCGGTCGTGGGGCTTCGGCGAGGACGACTATCGGTGGCTGCCCAAGGACGAGGCGTCGGCGCGGTTGAACGCCACCAAGTTGCTCGGCGCCGGCTACACGCCACACTGTGCCGCCATCCATCCGGCCCGGCTGGTGCGGGGTCTCGCACAGACGGTCGAGCAGGCCGGCGTCACGATCTACGAGGGGACGCGGGTCCTCGAACTCGAAAACCGCAAGGTGCGGTGTGAGACCGGCTCCGTTTCCGCCGACGTCGTGGTGCGCGCCACGGAAGGGTTCACCGCCCGCCTACCCGGCCACCGTCGAACGGTCGCGCCGATCTACTCCTTGATGATCGCCACCGAACCACTGCCCGAGTCGTTCTTCGACGAGATCGGCTGGGCACAGCGCGAGACGTTCAACGACGATCGACGTCTCATCATCTACGGGCAGCGAACTGCCGACAATCGCATCGCCTTCGGCGGGCGCGGCGCGCCGTATCACTTCGGCTCGGCGATCAAACCGGAGTTCGATCGTCACACCGAGGTGCAGGATTCACTGCGCGTTCTGTTGGGCGAGATGTTCCCGGCACTCGGCGACGCAAAGGTCACTCACCGGTGGGGCGGCCCGATCGGTGCACCGCGCGACTGGTTCTGCAGTGTCGAGTACGACGAGGCCACCGGACACGCTTCCGCCGGTGGGTACGTCGGCGACGGTGTGACCACCACGAATCTCGCCGGGCGAACGCTGGCCGATCTGATCACGCATCGCGACACCGATCTGGTGTCGTTGCCGTGGGTCAACCACCACTCGCGCAAGTGGGAGCCCGAGCCGTTGCGCTGGCTCGGCATCAACACGATGTTGCGGCTACCGGTCGGTGCGGACCGTTACGAGGAACGCACCGACCGCACCGAGAAGTGGCGCAGCAAGATCCTGGAACACTTCATCGGGCACTAGCCGCGGCTCATTGCACGTTGGCAGTCACACTCGAGTCGGCGTTGGCGGTGAACGTGCACGTCTTGGTCTTGTTGCCGCCGCTCGAACAGGCGCCCGACCAGATGACGTCGCGCCCACTCGCGTCGCGCAGGGTGATCGACGTACCTGACGCGAACTGAGCCGAGCCGCTGCTGCCGGTGCGCACGCTGATCCCTGTCGGTGTCGAGGTGATGGTCTCGCCACTGCGTCCGGTCACCGAGACTGTCACCGTCACGTTCGTGGGCGGTGGAGGCGGTGGCGCCGCCGCATTCACCGTCAGCACGGCGGTGCGTGTCAGGCCGTTGAGGGTCGCCGAGATCGTCACCGAAGTCGTCGACGACACGCTCGACGTCGTGACCGGGAAGCCCCAGTTCGTCGATCCCGCACCGACCGTGACGCTCGACGGCACGCTGGCGACGGCGGGATTGCTGCTCGACAACGCCACCGTTGTTCCGCCGGCGGGCGCGGCCCCCGACAGGAACACGATGCCCGATGTGCCGTCTCCGCCGTTCACGCTCGGCGGGCTCATCACGACACTGTTCAAGACCACGCCGCCGCCGGGCGGTGTGATCGTCAGCGTGGCAGAGCGCGTGTCACCGTTGTAGGTGGCGGTGATGACCGCCGTGGTCGGTGACGACACTGCCACGGTCGTGACCGTGAAAGTGCCGGCGAACCCGTTCGGCGGCACCGTGACGGTCGAGGGCACACTGGCCACCGCCGGGTTGCTGCTCGACAGCGACATCACTGCCCCATCGGTTGCCGACACGTCGGTGACGACTGTTCCGGCGGACGATGTGCCGCCCTCGACCGTTGTCGGGTTGAGGTCGATCGTGGCCAACCGCGCCGGCGGCGGCGCAGCCTGCGGCGTCACCGTCCGCACGGCCGACCAGGCGCCGGCTTGACCGGC
>Ga0105242_10000875_pt1 | contig 23385 bp, 17 predicted proteins | sample KBSM24metaG_FD_81521 | JGI IMG/M metagenome (GOLD analysis project Ga0105242, IMG submission 81521) | Miscanthus rhizosphere microbial communities from Kellogg Biological Station, Michigan, USA - KBS M2-4 metaG | ecosystem: Host-associated > Plants > Roots > Rhizosphere > Soil | place...
AAGTCGGATAGCCATACGCGCCCGGATATCCGTAAGGACCGGGGTAGCCGTAAACGTTCGGCGATCCGTAAATGTTCGGCAGACCCATGCCGATGATTGGTCCGTTTGGTCTGGCGTCCGGGTAACGGCCGTTCGGAAAGTTTCCATTGGGCCACGGCCCGTTGCGCCAGGTCGGATAGACGCCGGTGACCCAACTGCGGTTCTGCATCGCCTGCTGGTTCGCGTCATAGACGCGGCCGCGCAGATAACCAATCTGCGAATCGACCATGGCAATCTCGTTACGCAGTTCGCGCGCGCGCCCTTTCCAGAACGCTTCATCGCGCGCCTCGGCTTCATTTTTCGCCCGCGCCATCTCGCGCATTTCGGTGGCCTCGGCGTCCTGGCGGCGACGCGATTCCTCGAGTGTCGGTAGTCCCAATTGCTTGCGGCGCGTCTCATAAGCCTGTTCGCTCTCGACGCGTCTTTGACGCACGGCATCAAGATCGAGATTTGTCAGCGTCTTCACAGCCGGGCGCACCGGTTCGTTGGTGCTCGCAGGGGGCTTGATTGCGTCCTGGCGATGCTTGAAAAATCCGCCCAGCGGTTCGCCGTTGGCGCGCTCAGTCGCGGCAATATCGACCAACGACAACACGAACGTCTGATTGAATCCCGGCGAAATCTCGTAGGTCAGAGTGGTCCTGGTGAGAATGAAGTCTGCAGGTATTTCGATGCGCCGGCCGTCCCGCAATACAAGTGTGTAAGCGGATGCTGAAACGGCGATCAGTAAAACAAGCGTGATGATTGCCGACAGTTGGGCCAACGCGTGTTTCAGGTTTTGTGGCCAGGTATGCGCAGACATGATAAACCCTCTCCTTTTCCTACTCTTTCTAATTCGGGATTGACAGACCGCACTCTGTCAAACCAATTATCTGACGTTTCACTTATTCGGATTTCCGCCCGATGACTTTGAGTAACTGTCGCGCGCCTTCACGGCGAGATCGGATCGCTTCACCCGAACCTTGATCTCGCGGCGCGCGTTGTCATCGGCATTATCAGACTTCGGGTAATAGCCGATGCTGTACTGGCGCCGCAACTCTTCAGCGATTCTCGAAAATGCATTCGCAAGTTGCGAGGTATCGTTCGCCTGGTACAACCGTCCGCCGGTTTCGTCGGCCAGCGAGTGCAGATACTTGTCGGCCCGATCGTAATCGGCCTTGCTCGTGCCCGGCATCGGCTGGCCGTTATTCCCCGGCACGTTGTAGGTCTGCTGCGACGTCTTCGTGCCAAAGATTGAATGCGTCGTCGTGACCACGGTGACGGTGTTGCCGCCGCCCTGCATCGAACGCGCATAGTCCGTCGTGTCGTACTGAATCGGATAAATCAGCGCGTCGAGTTCCTCAGCTTCGCGCAGGGTCGTTTGATACGTCGCCTGCTGACTCGAGGTATCGACGCCGTCAGTGAAAAGTACAATCGCCTTGCGTCCCTTAATCTGATTCAGCCGTTCGCGAATCGTCAGGTGCACGGCGTCGTAGAGCCGCGTCGAACTCCCGGTGTTCGCATACTCTTCGATAAGATTCTCGACCGTATCCAGATCGTTCGTAGCATTCGGAGTCAGCAACAGCACTTCATCGTTGAAGGTGACCACCAACATTCGATCCTGCGGCCGCAACTGTTTGGCAAACGCAATCGCCGCTTCTCTGATTTCCTGCAAATGAAAATGGGTCGACGCTGAGGTATCCAACAGCAACGCCACCGTGAATGGTTTCTCTGCCGGCTCGAAGTAGGCAATCGATTGCTCGACGCCATTATCGAAAACGCGGAAATCATCCTTCTGAAGATTCGGCACAAAACGGCCCTGGCGATCCAGCACGCTCACCGGGACGGTCACGATCGAGGTGTTGACCTTCACGACGTCGCCTTCGCTCACCTCTTCCGGCCCGGTCGCCGCCGCTGCATCAGCAGAATTAGGCGGGGACGACGATGACGTTGTGCCCGCATTTGCCAACGTCGGCGGTCCAAGCGGACGCGCAGACTGGCCGCCAATTAACGAAGGCGGTTCCTGGACGGAGGAGTCGTTAGGGTCCTGCGCTTGGCTCGGATCAGCGGACAAAGGCTTTGTAGCTGCCGCGGTATTCGGCTGAGAAGCTGCCGTAGGATTTGGCTGCGAAGCTGTCGCGTTGGTTTGCGACGAAGCCGGATCCTTTGAACTCGACGCGACGGTACGCGGGCGAGTTACCGCCGACGCAACTTGTGATGACGCCGCACCTGTCGAAGGATTCGATGTTGATTTGCTGCGTACCGAACTCGGTCCGATCGATGGCGAGTTCGAGCGACTATTGTTTCCCGCTGAATTCGATGGCTTACCGCTGCTCGTCTGATCGGTTGCTCCACGCGAATCGCCGTTTACCGCTAACGAGCTCTCGTAATTATTCTGCTTCCGCAGCAGGTAGGCGCCGTGAGGACACGCCGCCGAAGTCATGTAAGCCACGACTACGTAGCCATCAGGCATCGGAACGCCCTGACAAATCTTGATGGTGTCGCTCTTTGATTCCTGGGACGATTGCTGGGATTGGGGGGCAGACGTCTGCGTCGTTCTTCGAGGCGGATTTTGCCCTAAAGTAACAGCCCCCGAGCTGAACGTTGTCAGGACAAGAAAGACTGCGACGAAGAACTTCATGGTCGCTACCCCCTTGAAACCATATTTGATTGTGGGCCGCATTATACTCTCGGTACTTTGAAGATTAAAACGTCGATCAGCACGTTTAATCCAAAAAGGTTGTCATTATTTTGTTTCGTTGAGGTACAATCCGGCAGTTCCAGGGACAACGTATATAGAACATTGATTGTTGTCGGCTTGCAGTAAGTCTTGCCGACAATAGAGTAAACCCCTTTGGTAGAGATGGGATCGTTTCATTATGGCCCCATAACGGTTCACAGGAGGAAGACGATCAATGGCTAAACTGGTATGTAAGATTCTGGGCGTGGTGTTTGTGCTCGTCGGCGTCGCCGGGTTTGTGATGCCGGGATTCTTAGGCACACACTTAAGTCTCGCACACAACGCCGTTCACCTGATCTCGGGCGCGATCGCCTTGTATTTGGGATTTGCCGGGTCAGCGAGCGCCGCGCGGACGTTTTGTCTCGTGTTTGGCGTTGTCTATCTGTTGTTAGGTGTGGTCGGGTTTGTGATGGGAGCCCCGGGAGTTTCATCAATCGCCGGCATGCATATGGAAGACAGCAAACTGTGGAAAGTGCTTCCGGGAACGCTGGAACTCGGAAAGATGGATCACATCGTGCACTGTCTGCTGGGAGTTGTATTCCTCGCCGGCGGTTTGCTGGGCGGCCGAGACGCTTAACCATCCACGGTAGGGGCAGGGCTTGTCCCTGCCCGCCACGGCCAGCCATCACGACAGAAAAGAGTCCCAGTTTCGCGAGATTGCGATCGCGGAACCTGTCTTGATCTACCGAAACCGCACCTTCACCCCTCCGCGTGCCGTAATCCCCGGCGCTCGAAATCCATTCTCATAATAGGTAACGTCAAACAGGTTGTTGGCGCCACCGAAGAGAGTCAAGGTAACCCCGTCTGAGAGACTGCGCTCATAACTGGCAAACAGATCCGCCTTGGTGTAACCAGGAAAAGTCATCTCGACGACTCGGAACGGAAAGTTGTTTTCAAAAGTCTGAGTGATGTAGTCGCCCGTATAGTTCAAATCGAAGTTGATTTGAATTGCCCGGTATCGCTGGCTGAAATCAAACCCAAAGATGTTTTTCGAGACCACGTATTCCCGTTGCAAACCGCCGGGGCTCGTAAACCGATCGCTATTGGTATAGGTATAAGAGGTGCGCACGTTGCCGTTGCGCCATGGTACGAACTCAGCGTAGGTCTCGACCCCGCGCGAGATGCCGCCCGGCAGATTCAGATAACCACTGAAACGTCCCAGCCCAAGCGGATCGAGGGTGAAGGATTTGAACCCAATCGTCCGCTGCAAGTGAGTATAGAAATAGGTGGCGCCAAAGCGGGCCCGCTCATTCGCAACCGACTGGTCGAAACCGCCGTCAACGCTGATTGACTGCTCGGCTTTTAGAGTCGGATCTCCGAATCGGACGAAGCCGGCCGACGCAAAAGTTCCCTGCCCGAACCTCTCGAACAACGAGGGCGCGCGGAATCCATTTCCCACATGCGCGCGCAACTTGGTATTGGTCGAGCGAATAAAATAAGCAATCGAACCGTCGCCGGTTATCGCATTATCAGGGGTGACCGCCGCCAGGAAACCCGGGCGGTCGGCAGCGCGGATGCGAAAGGACTGGCCGCGAACGCCGAACGAGATCTGCAGGCGATCCGCGAGCAGAAAGATCTGGTCCTGACCAAAGAGCGCCATGGTGGTTTGCTTGTCCGTAGTGTTGTTGACCGGGCTGAAGGCCGGCGTCGACGACTGAAAGATCGATTCATGTTCGTATTCAAAACCACCGGTGGCCAGGTTGTGCCGGCCGAGTCGAAGATTCGCGCGAGCATCAAACGTATCGGTGCCGCCGTTATTAACGCTCTGGAAGGCGAAGTCGCCGAACGGATACAAAGCCGCGAACTGCGGATCAAAGTTGGGTCCGTTATAGTTTCGCCGCCGCGTCCCGACGTGCTGATACGCGACCGAATATGAAACCACGTCGTTGACTTCATGAGCCAATTTTACGGCGCCGACCCACATCCGATTGCGCCGGCCCTGATCGGGGTTATTGAAATCCGGATGAAAAGTTTGGCCGGCGATCGCTTTCGGAAAAGCGCCGGCGGTAAACGCAGCCGGCAGGGGAAACGGACTGTCGTTCACGCGCGCGTTCGAAGTCGTGCCGAAAAAATTCGCGCTGATTTTGATCGCCGGCGTCGCCTCAAAGGTAAACCGGCCGGCCCCGGCGGTGTTGCCGTATTGGTCGTTCCCATCGACGCCGCGTCGCACGTCAAGCCGGGTGAGACCAAAGCTGAAGCCCGCGCGTTGGCCCAGGCCACCCGAGCCCTTGATCCTTTCCTGGAACAGAGCCAGGCTGCCGCCCTCGAATCCAAATTCGAAAGCCGGCTTGCCCTGGCCGGTCTTCGGCACCAGATTGATAACGCCGCCAATCGCGTTCGTTCCATAGATCGACGATCCCGAGCCGCGCAGGAGTTCTACCTGATCGAGATCAACCGGCAGCAGGTCCGAGATGAAAGGAACGGCCGCGCCGTTGATGTCCGACGAATCGCGCACCCGCAACCCATCCAAAAGCACCGAGGTGTCCCAGATGCGCTGGCCTCTGAGTCGAATCGTCGTCACGGTGCCGTAAGAACCCTGTTGTTGGATGCGCACACCCGGAAGACCGCGCACACTTTCGGCCAGCGTCAATTCGTGCTTGGCTTCTATGGTTTGATCGCTGAGGACGCTGATCGCCTTTGAGATCTCGTCCGTGCTTTGCGCCGTGCCGTTGGCCGTGATTACGACCGTGCCGTTGACGGCTTCCACCAGGAGTTCAATGTCATTCGACAGTGATTGGCCACGCTCGAGGTGCAAAGCCTTTGAAGTGAATATCGCAAAGCCTTTCGCTTTTACCTCGATCACGTATTCGCTGGCCGCCAGGCCCTTAAATTTATATTCGCCGTTGTCATCGGTCAGCGCCACAAACTCTGCGCCTGAACGCGAACGCAAAGACACTTCAGCTCCGGGCACATTGGCTTTGCGTTGGTCAGCCACGCGCCCATGAATCTCGGTGGCGCTTTGGGCCAACGCGCTGGTTGTCATAACCAAAACAGCCAGAATAATCAGGATAGTCCTCATCCTTCCTCCTTCATCCTTCATCCTTGTCTTGTGTGTACGGGGGTAATCCTTGGCGCGCCCGAAATCGGATGAGCATCAACCAGGATCTGCAAACCAAAAAGCTCGTGCATTAAATTTGTCGTCAACACTTCCTGCGGACGACCCACGCCGATGGCGCAACCCGCTTTCAAAAGCATTACGCGATCGGCAAACTCGGCCGCCAGATTCACGTCGTGAGTCACGACGACCGCCGCCGTGTGATCGCGATCGCAACAGTTGCGCACCAGTTTGAGCATTGCGGCCTGGTGCGCGAGATCGAGGTTCGCTGTCGGTTCATCAAGCAGGAACGTCTTCGCTTCCGTGGCCAAAGTGCGCGCCATGATCACGCGCTGACGCTCGCCGCCCGAGAGTTTGTTCATCAAACGGTCCGCAAAGTTTTCCAGTTCGGTCTGGCGCAAGACGTCGCGCGCGATTTCAACATCTCGCTCGGTCTCCCAACCCCAGGCATTTGTCCACGCGTACCGGCCACCCAGAACGAATTCCATCACCGTGACGGGAAATCGCAGGTCGGACTCCTGGGCAACTACCGCGATCTGCCGCGCGACTGCGCGTCGCGCATAAGCCGCGATCGGTTTCTCGTTCAGGAATACCTCGCCACTCGTAATGGCCACGCTGCCGTTCAAAGCCCGCAACAAGGTCGATTTACCCGCGCCATTCGGACCGATGATTGCGATCACCTGGCCAGGTTCGGCGCGCAACGAAACATCGGCGACCGCCGGGCGCTGTTCGAACTTGATCGTAATGTGCCGCGCTTCCAGCATCTTTTATTCAGCACCCGCAGTTTCGTAACTGGCTGACGGCGATGGCAACAAGTCCGCATAAACAAAACCTTCGCGCTCGACAATCTCTCCGATTGCAACCGGTACTGGCTGATTGAACATCGGTCCGGCAAACGCAAACGTGTGAAATTCTCCGCGCTCGCCGCACGGATCGACTTCGCCGGGAAGGTCCGACAGCAACTGTTCGTCGAACTCTCGTCCGGCAAATCCGGCAGAGAGATGTTTCGGATCAACGCAGGTCACGACCGCGCGCAATCCGCTCGAGATCATTTCTCTCGCCAATACATCCGTCGGCGTCTGCCAGATTGGAAACAACGGCGCGATTCCGGTCCCTGACAATTTCTCTTCTCGATACGCCTTGATGTCCGCCAGGAAGAGATCGCCAAACGCAATGCATTCAATTCCGTCACGCTGTGACTGCTGGATGAAACCTGACATGGCCTGCTCGTATTGAGCGTTCGTACAGGGATAAGGAAGATCGATCAGATGCAACGGGAGGCCGGCTGCCTGCGCTTGAAGTTGCAGCAGTTCAAGGCGCACTGCATGAATCGCGATGCGTTGATAGACCTGATTCATCGTGGTCATCAGCCCCACCACTTCCACATCGGATCGTTGTCGCAGCACGTGCAGTGTCCAGGCGCTGTCTTTGCCGCTGCTCCAGCTCACGAGAGTTTTCTTCGCCATCAGGTTCCTCTCCGCAGCAGGTAAATGAAAAGCGGCGCGCCGATGAGGGCAGTGATCGCGCCGACCGGCAATTCGCGCGGCGCGATCAGCGTGCGCGCCAGGGTGTCCGCCACGATGACAAAACTTGCGCCCGCCAGCGCGGAAGCAGGAATGACCATGCGATTGTCGCTGCCGAAGGAAAGCCGGACCAGATGCGGCACCACCAGGCCCACGTAACCAACCGATCCGCTCGCGGCGACTGACGAGCCGACCAGGACGCTCGCAGCCAGAAACACCAGCAAGCGAATGCGGCCGACTTCGACGCCGAGATCGAAAGCATCACGCTCGCCCAGCATCATCAGATTCAGCGAACGGGCAGTGAACATCAGCACGACGACGCCAATTACCACCCCAACCAAAGCCATTGTCAGCAGGCGGCTGCTGGTGCCTGACAAATCGCCCAGCAGCCAAAACGTGAACGAGCGAATCCGCGTGGCATCCATCAATACCGTGAGAAAGACAATCGCTGAAGAAAGAAAAGTCGTGACGATCACGCCGGCGAGAATCAGGCGATCCGGCGTCGCGCCCGCGCGGCCTCGCGCAAGTTGATAAACGACGGCGCTGGCGATGATCGCCCCGCCGAAAGCCAACAACGGCCGGCTCCATTCGTGCGCGCCGAAGAAAACCATCGCCAGCATCGTGCCGACCGCAGCGCCATTCGAAACGCCGAGCAGATAAGGCTCCGCCAAAGGATTTCGCAACAAGGCCTGATAACCCGCGCCGGCGGCGGCCAGACACATTCCCACAACTCCCGCGAGTGAGACGCGGGGCAAGCGAATTTCATAAAGGATGGCCAGTTGCTCGGCAGACAAACCGCAATTGCTTCTGCCGGTCAACGCGCAGAGCGAATTCAGTAGCGGCAAACGCTCACTGCCGAACAGTGACGCGACGATGACGATTCCGACCAGGGCCAGTAACAGCAGCCCGCAGATGCCGATCGTCCGCTTGAGCGTACTGAGTCGTGCTCGCTTCATCGGAAAGCCTCCGGATGCAGCGCGCGCGCCATGGCTTCCAGTCCGTCTACGAGTCTGGGGCCGGGACGCGAAAGCAGATCGCCGTTGATTCGGTAGACGCGATTATTCAAGACCGCCGGTGAATTCTTGAGCGACGGCGCGACCGTCGCATTCGCTTCGCCCATCGAGCCGCCCGTCGACAAAATGACCGCGTCCGGCCGCAAGGCCAGCGCCGCTTCATCGCTGAAACGCGGAAACGCGCCGGGTACGTCTGCGGTAACTGAGACGCCGCCGGCGCGGCGCACGAGATCCGTCAAATATGACTCACGACCAATCGTGTAAAGCGGCTCACCCGAAACCTGGTAGAAAACTTTAACCGGCTGGGACCCTTTGACCGCGGTTTCGACTGCCGAACTACGACGGCGTAATTCGTCAACCAACGTCGTGGCCGAATCGTGATGATTTAGCACATCTCCCAAAGTCTGAATTGATTTCAAAGCATCATCAAAACTTTGTGGGTCGGTGACGTAGACGGCAATGTGCTGTTCATCGAGTTGTTTGGTGAATGCTTCGAGCTGCGAGGCCGTCGAGACCAGAACAATCTGTGGCTTGAGCGCGATGATGCGTTCAATGCTCGGCTGCATTGTGTCGCCGATCTTGGCGACGCTTTTCGCTTGTTCAGGGAAGTCGCAATAGGTCGTGTCGCCGACGAGCTGGTCGCCTGCTCCTACGGCGTAGACGATTTCAGTGAGATTGGGCGCGAGCGAAACAATGCGGTCGATTTTCTGCGGGACACTGACGCGGCGGCCGGCTTCGTCGGTCACTTCGCGCGTTTGAGCGTTTAATTGAGGACCGTTGTTTCTGATTCGCGAACACGAGGTGACAATCAGCAGCGAAAGAATTGCGAGGACGCCAATTTGGAGTGCGGCTCGACGCCGCTTTGGATTCGCCGCACTGGCGAAAACAGAAATATCCAAAGCGCCGTCGTCGCTGCGCCCTGCCCGCGCACTCCAAATTTGTCTCTTAAAAATTAAAATCCCGTCACCTCATCTGCCGCGCGATGACGACAGGCTGGCGACGGGATTGTTTCTTGAAAGGAAATTCCCTGTGCGGCCTGAACACCTTTTCGCGGGCGTTCGAAATGCTGCTGACGACGTTCGGGCAGGTCTCCTGACTTTGCTTCGCTAACATTCAACGAAGTCATTCACAGTGGCGCGACCGCGCGGGATTCTCACCCGCTTCCCTATTCTCCCCGCTTTTATGCGGGGCACCAGAACGTGTTTGAAAGAACTTGAAGCGACGCGAAAATTACCACGCGCACGGATTCGAAGTCAAAAGAGTCTTCGCACCGGGCGATAGTCACGTCGTGCCCGTTTGACCTTTGCCCTTTGATTAATGATAGTTCAGACCAGAAGGAGAACAGATGCATCCCAGAACTGAAGAGGTACTCAATTATCTCAATAAGACCGGTGACGAACTGCGCGCGGCGGTGGATTCGATTCCCGCCGACCTCCGCGATCAGAAGCCCGCCGCCGATCGATGGTCCGCAGCTCAGGTGCTCGATCACCTGGCCAATACCCATAAACTTGTAGCCGCGCTCGTCGGGAAAGCGATCAGCGAAGCACAGGCAACAGGCCTGGGACCCGAGACCGCAACTTCGTCTGTGCTGAACACAATTCCGGCGGAGCGAATTCTCGATCGCAGCCGCAAGGTCCCCGCACCCGAAAAAATTCGTCCGCGCGATCAAGTCGATATCCAAACCGCCTGGAGTGAATTTGATCAGGCGAGAGAAAGTCTGCGCGCGGCATTTCTGAACGGTGACGGATTGGCGCTGGCACAAGTCATTCAACCCCATCCGATACTTGGTCCGATCAATATGTATCAGTGGGTTCTGTTCAATGGCAGCCATGAAGCCCGGCATACGCTCCAGGTTCGTGAAATCGCCGCCGCGTTTAGTTCCGGTGCTGAAGCTGCTGCCTCGGCCACCGAATCAGTCTGAAAAATATTTCGCGCCTTGAACACTCTTGAGCTGCTGCTACTGACTCTGGTCACCGCGCTGTGCTGGGTGGTCGCTCTCAGCAAATCTGCGCGGCGCAAATTGCCGACACCGTGGTGGATCAAATCCATCGGCAAATCAGAAGCAGAGCAACGGCTGATGACGGACATCCTCTTTCGCGTGGGCGGCGTCGGCGGCGGCGTGATGTTCGGCCTGATGACGATCATCGTTCTGCTTCAGACGTTTCCCTGACGTTGATATGCCGATCTCACAGAGCGTCGTTGCCACGAATGTCGCCCTCAGTTAAGATTCCCGCTCAATCCAAGGCATAATTAATTAACTCGCATGATCAAAACCGTCGAATGGACCAATGAAGGTGTCCGCATGTTGGATCAGCGCATTCTGCCCAACGAAGAGAAGTACCTGATGCTTCGTTCGTACGAAGAAGTCGCAGATGCCATCAAGAAAATGGTAGTGCGCGGCGCACCGGCAATCGGCGTGTCAGCGGCGATGGGGCTCGCGCTGGGCGCCAGCCAGTCAGTCGGAACGTCGGTGGCCGATCTTGAATTCGATTTCGATTTCATGTGCAAAGTGATGGCAGCTACGCGTCCCACCGCCGTCAATCTGTTCTGGGCCATCGAGCGCATGCGCGAGGTAATTGTCAAAGCCAAATCTGAAAAAGTCCGCGATGTTGAAGACATAAAGAAGCGACTGACCGACGAAGCGCTGTTGATTTACAACGAAGACATCGAAGCCAACCGCGCGATTGGACTGTTTGGCGGCAAATTGATTCCCGATAACGCAACCGTCTTGACGCATTGCAACGCCGGCGCGCTGGCCACGGCCGGCGATTACGGAACTGCCCTGGGCGTAGTGCGCGGCGCGATTAAGGCCGGCAAGCGCGTCGCCGTCATCGCCGACGAAACCCGTCCGTTCCTGCAAGGAGCCCGACTGACTGCATGGGAGCTGGCGAAAGACAACATTCCCGTCACGGTGATCACCGATAACATGGCCGGGCACATCATGAAACAAGGCAAGATCGATTGCGTCGTGGTGGGCGCTGATCGCATCGCCGCTAATGGTGACGCAGCGAACAAGATCGGCACTTACATGGTTGCGGTGCTGGCTAAACAACACAACATTCCCTTCTATGTCGCGGCTCCTTTATCGACCATCGATCTGGCGACGGCCACCGGCGATGACATCCCCATTGAGCAGCGCGATCCCAGAGAGGTAACGCACCTCAGCGATCAGCAGTTAACTCCTGACGGCGTGGGCGTGCACAACTTCGCTTTTGACGTGACCCCAAACGAATTCATTACCGCGATTATCACCGACCGCGGTGTCGCGCGTCCTCCATACACTGAGAGCCTCCAAAAATTGTGCAACGTGCTTTCGGCGAACGCACCATGACCGGGGAGGCCGCGATTCAATACAAACTCAATCAGCAGAACCTGACCTTGCCCGACGATTTGTTGGGCACTGTCGAGCTGGCGCTCGACAACTGGGACGCGCAACGAAAGGTCGCCAGGCTTTGGGCGCGAGACCCTTCTCTCTGGACTGATAAAGGCGAAGACAAGTGGCTGGGCTGGCTGCACGTTGCGGACGAGCAACTCAAAACCGTGAAGCGCTTTGCCAACTTCGCGGCTGAGGTAAGAGACGCGCGGTTCAGCCACGTCCTCCTGCTCGGCATGGGTGGTTCAAGTCTTTGTCCGGACGTGCTGGCCAAATCGTTCGGCGCGCAGGCAGGGTTTCCGGAACTTCACGTGCTCGACTCGACCGATCCAGCCCAGGTGAAATCAATTGAGAATAGGATCGATCTCGCCAATACGCTCTTCATCGTTTCCAGTAAGTCCGGCACCACGCTCGAGCCGAACATCTTCAAAAAATATTTCTTTGCCCGCGCCAAGGACGCGGTCGGTGACCAGGCCGCCAGCCGTTTTATCGCCATCACCGATCCGGGATCGAAGCTGCGCGAAGAAGCCGAGCGCGAAAACTTCCGCAAGATTTTTCTGGGAGTGCCGTCAATCGGGGGACGTTACTCGGCGCTTTCTGATTTTGGTCTCGTGCCAGCGGCCGCGATGGGGATCGACGTCGCGAATTTTCTTGAGCGCGCGATTCCCATGGTGCGCGCCTGCGGTGAAGCAGCAGCGAGAAATAATCCCGGCGTGATCCTCGGGGCCGTTCTCGGGTCGGCGCACAATGCCGGACGAGACAAACTGTCCATCATCTCGTCACCGGCCATATACGATCTGGGCGCGTGGTTGGAGCAACTGGTGGCCGAATCGACCGGCAAGAACGGCAAGGGTTTGATTCCGGTCGATCGAGAAAGCGCCGCCGCCCCCGAGGCTTATGGCGACGATCGCGTGTTCGTCTATCTACGTTTGGAATCGGCGCCGGACAGTTCACAGGATGCCGCGATCAAACAGCTAATCGAGGCCGGACATCCGCTGGTAATGATTTCGATCGCGGATGTTTACGATCTCGGTCAGGAATTCTTTCGCTGGGAAATTGCGACGGCGGTCGCCGGCTCGATCATCGGCATCAATCCCTTCGATCAGCCCGATGTCGAAGCCAGCAAGATCGAAACGCGCAAACTAACTGATGAATACGAGCGCAGCGGCTCGCTGCCCGCCGAGTCTCCGTTCCTCGAGGCCAACGGCGTCAAACTGTTTGCCGATTCTGACAACGCCGCGGCGTTGCGAAACTTGTTAAGCGAAGAGTCATTGACGGCTTATATCAAAGCCCATCTCGATCGTGTCAAGCACGATGATTACTTCGCGATTCTCGCTTACCTCGAAATGAACGACGCGCACGAAGAGTCGCTCCAGGAAACCCGCGCGAACGTGCGCGACGCGAAGCAGGTGGCGACCTGTTTAGGTTTTGGTCCGCGGTTTCTTCATTCAACGGGCCAGGCTTACAAGGGTGGGCCGAACACGGGCGTGTTTCTGCAAATCACTTGCGACGATCAGAACGACGTGGCAGTGCCTGAACAGAAATATACTTTTGGCGTGGTGAAGGCCGCGCAGGCACGTGGCGATTTTGAAGTATTGAGCGAGCGTGGCCGTCGCGCCCTACGAGTGCATTTGGGCACGGACGTTGATGAAGGATTGCGTACGCTGCGCGAAGCGATAACCCAGGCGCTAGGATAGCTTTCGAGAATGACTTCGACAATGGCATCGAACACCTGAATAATCTCTCAGGTTGGGAAGGGTGGTTTACGCCCGCTTTTTCTCAAGTCGTGTGCCCGCGCGGCGGGGGCAAGCCACCCTTCCCAACCTGAGAGATTATGTTTGATCCAGTTTCCCGATTTTGAATAACAGGAAAACCATATGCAAATAGGAATGATTGGTCTGGGCCGCATGGGCGCCAACATGGTGCGGCGTCTGATGCGTGGCGGGCACGAGTGCGTCGCCTGGGATTTGAGCAGCGACAACGTGAAGGCGATTGCGAGTGAAGGCGCGATCGGCGCGGCTTCGATTGATGAGCTACTCGCCAAACTGAATCAGCCGCGCGCCGTTTGGATCATGGTGCCGGCGGGCGAAGCCACCGAGAAGACCGTGACCGAACTGGCCGCGCGAATGGATGCCGGCGACATCATCATCGACGGCGGTAACTCTTACTTCAAAGACGACGCGCGGCGCGCGCACGAATTAAAGCCGAAGGGCATCAACTACATGGATGTCGGGACCAGCGGCGGCGTCTGGGGATTGGAACGCGGCTACTGCATGATGATTGGCGGCCCGGCTGAGACGGCGCAACACCTCGATCCGATTTTCAAGACCCTGTCGCCCGGCCGCGGCAACATCACGCGCACGCCCGGCCGCGAAAACATCGAAGGCTCCGCCGAAGACGGCTATATCTATTGCGGCCCGTCAGGCGCCGGACATTTCGTGAAGATGATTCACAACGGCATCGAGTACGGGATCATGCAGGCCTTCGCTGAGGGCTTCGACATTTTTCGGAACGCCAATTCGAAAGAGCTGCCCGAAGAGATTCGCTACGACCTGAACCTCGCCGACATCGCCGAAGTGTGGCGGCGCGGGAGTGTGGTTTCGTCATGGCTGCTGGATCTCACGGCGATGGCCCTGGTAGAAGATCCCGATCTCGCGGGCTACAGCGGATTTGTCCAGGATTCCGGCGAAGGCCGCTGGACCATTCAGGCCGCCATCGAAGAAGCAGTGCCGGCTGAGGTCTTGAGCGCCGCGCTCTACACCCGTTTCAGGTCGCGGCAGGAACATACATTTGCGGAGAAGATTCTCTCGGCGATGCGCAAAAAATTCGGGGGACACGTCGAACCGAAGTAACCCGCGCGTGTGTCAGAATCCCGACAAGTCGGGACAGTGACCGGATCATGTAACACTTCGATTGAATCATTGATTCATTTGTTCATTGAATCAATGAACCGATGATTCAATGGATCAATTCTCATGACCGACACGAAGCAAAACAAATCCCACGTCAGCCCGCCATGCATCCTGGTGATCTTTGGAGCAGCCGGCGATCTGACCAAACGCAAATTAATTCCCGCGCTCTATAACCTGCGGAAGAACGAACTGCTGCCGGATCAATTTGCGGTCGTCGGGGTCGCGCGTGCTGAGATGGATGACGACGAATTTCGAAAGCGCCTCAGTGACGACCTGCATGAGTTTGCGACCGAGAAACTCGACCCTGCGGTAGTCGAATGGCTGACGCAGAGGCTGTTCTATCGGTCCGGAGATTTCGCTGACGACAGCACGTTTGCCGATCTAAAGAGCACCCTGACCAGGCTCGATAAGGAACACAACACTGGTGGAAATTATTGTTTCTACCTGGCCACGGCGCCGCAATACTTCGCCAGCGTCGTCCACCAACTCGGCACGGCTGAATTGACCGACGAGAATGACGATCACTGGCGGCGGGTAATCATCGAGAAGCCGTTCGGGTCCGATCTCAAATCAGCTCAGGAACTGAATAGCGACATTCAGCAGGTGTTGAAAGAAGATCAGATCTATCGCATCGATCATTATCTCGGCAAAGAAACCGTGCAGAACATTCTGGTGTTTCGCTTCGGCAACGGAATCTTTGAGCCGATTTGGAACCGGCGTTATATCGAATGTGTGCAGATAACCGCGGCTGAGAAGGTAGGCGTCGAGCAGCGCGGCGGCTATTACGAACAAGCCGGCGCCTTGCGCGACATGGTGCCGAATCATCTGCTTCAGCTCGTGACGCTGACCGCCATGGAGCCGCCGGTTTCCTTCAAGGCGAACGCTGTGCGCGACGAACAAGCGAAGGTGCTGCACGCGATCCAATGTCCTTCGCCGGAAGAAGCCGGGCAACGCGCGGTGCGCGGACAATACGACGCGGGCACCATCGATGGTAAGCCCGTGCCGGCATATCGCAGCGAACCCAACGTCGCGCCTGACTCGACGGTCGATACGTTTGTCGCGCTGAAGATTCTGATCGACAACTGGCGTTGGAGCGGCGTGCCTTTCTATCTGCGAACCGGCAAGCGACTCGCCGCGCGCGATACGGAAATCGTAATCAAATTTAAGAGCGCGCCTTTCATTCTTTTCCGCGAAACGGAAGTCGATCAATTATCGGCGAATCGGCTGGTGCTCCACATTCAACCCGACGAAGGAATTTCTCTGAGCTTCGGTGCAAAAATTCCCGGGCCGATTCTCAACATCGGCGCCGTCAACATGAATTTCGATTACGAAGACTACTTCGGCGACGTGCCCAGCACCGGATACGAACGATTACTGCACGACTGCATGATGGGTGATGCGACTTTATTTCAGCGAGCCGACCAGGTCGAGGCGGGGTGGGCCGTCGTCAAGCCGATTCAGGAAGCGTGGGCCAATTCCCCGGCGCCCGATTTCCCAAATTATGCTGCCGGCACGTGGGGACCAAAAGAAGCTGATGAGTTCCTGGCGAAAGATGGTCGCGCGTGGGACAAAACTCACGACATCAGAAAATCTCAGGCGTCTTAAAATCAGGAAATCTTCGGCGGTTCCGGTAAACCCTGCGGCGCTGGAGCCGGCGCCGTTGGTTCATAGCGGCGCGTGCGGTGATGGCGACGCCAGCCCGGCTTTTGATTGAAGCGCTTCTCCTGCCTGGCGACACAATCCCAACAAACGTAGTGCGCGCGGTTGTCATCGCCGATCGATTCAACCACATGAGGCGTCTCGCGATCGCAGCGTTCACAGCGATGAGTTTTTTCGTGCTGTCCGGGAATCATGATTTGGTAGCGTGATGTTATCACGCCGTTGACAGAACCCTGAGCTTAGCAATGGGATCAAATGGGGATTGCTCGATGTAAGCATCGGTTCATTGATTGAATGAACAAATGAATCAATGAATCAATGTATCAATCCAAAGGGTCACTTGATCCGATCGCTACCACTCGCGGTTCGGCGGGTTCCAAAGCGACGCTTCATTCACTTAAGACGCCGCGATAGGACAACTCACCATCGACGACGCGCGCGGCCGAAGTGAATGGATGCGGCTCGGCCTTTCCTTCACCCATGATGTGCATGACATCGATTCCCTTCACCTTCAAGTAATCCGAAATCATGCTGCGATGACAGCGCCACCAGACAGCCTCTGAACACATAATCGCGACGCGTTGTTTTGACGCGAGCTCGATCAGGCGTTCCACCCCGTCGCGAAACTCGTTCGTTTCCATGTAATCGGCGTAGCCGCGAAATGATTCGTTGCGCCAGGTAATATTAAGTGAATCAGGTCGAGCCCGCCGCCGGCCACCAAGTTCGCGCAGATGTTCATAACCGATCCCGGCGTCGGACAAAGCGGTAGACAGATTCTCTTTGTTGAAATGTGGATAGCGCCGCGAGCCCGGAAAACTCCGGACGTCAATCAACGTGGCAATCGCAAAGGAGTGCAAACGGGCGATGAAATCTTCGATTGATAAAATCGAGTGACCGATGGTCCAGATTGATAGCAGACAACCCATGAGGGTACGTTATGAAGTGAAACTAAGAAGTCGTGCAAATGAAACGCCAGCTTACTTGTGTTGGAGAAGGCAACTGCATTTTCTTAAATCGATGAACAGCTTAACTCACAAATTATTCTTGACTCTGAACGACGACGAGAATATAAGCCGCGTGCCCCAAATATCTTATTCGCTCAAACACCCGACTCTTTTGATTTAATCATGACACTCGGCGTGGCTGTAACAGCACAGTTCTCATGGTAGTTCTGTCTTTGTAATACCAAACAGTATTTGGATGAGCATTATCGCTTGCGTAGTCAATAAACCTTTTTGAGATTTGTCCGAGAATAGACAGGAGGATGCACAACATGGCTAATGGTGGAACCGTAATCGCCATCAAAGTTAACTTTGAGTTGAACACCCCAAACGGGCTTCGGCGCGTCGTATTCGGGCTGGAAAAGGATACGAAGCAGAAAGAGAAGATCGTCGTCTGGTTGATTCACTTTCAATTGTTCGAAAGGACGAAGACGTCAGATCCGTTTGGCGATCCAATCGTAAAGCTGGACGTTGAGGTCGACAAGGAGCTGTTCGACAAGGCGGAAGCCACATCGAAGAAGAAGGCTTTGTCAGCCGGTCAAACAGCACATGTCCTGGGACCAGCGGCTAATGACGCGAAGGCGGCCAAAGCCGGTGAGATCGAGCAGGAAGATGCCGACGATACGATCCAGAACACGCTGAAGAAATAGCCGAAGCAAAACAATAGTCGGCGCGGCGGACGTTGACGATCCGTAACGAACCTGCCGCGCCGCCTCATATCCATGAAACTCGGCCCAACCATCTCTTCCGGGGTTGCTGGGTATCAATAGGGGTTTATATAAAAATGCGACGGCGCAAGACTAAGCTGATTATTTCTCTGTCGGTCTTCATGACTGCCGCCGGTTTCTGCTCGGCGCAGATTAACACCGAACAGCGGATTAATGAGCTGGAACAGTACTTCGAGCAAGACGATCCGCACTACAAAGCGGTCGTCGAGCGCTTGTTTGCCAACGGGCCAAATGGCATTGAAAGGCGCTTGGCGGATCTAAAGTCGAGCTTGCCTCAAGGCCCTTCATCTGAGCCCATTCGGGTCTGCCAGGAATCAATGTCGTTGGCATTGCGCCGGGTTGGTCAGGCATTGAATACATCAGACTCCGGGGCACAGATAGCGACGGTGAAATTGATTGTCTCCGATGATCCGACTGATAACGGGTTGGCGCGCGTAGGAAGAGATTGTCAGTTCCCGGAAGCCGCCGACCAGCTGTCGAAATTGAAATCGTTTGCGAAGGAACTCCAAGACGAGCTCAATCAAATCAACGAAGCAGGCGCCCAAAAGAAAGCCGCAGCTGCGGTAAAACGGATGCTGGCGAAAGACAGTTGCGAAGGTAGAGACCTGGAAGGCAGCTTTTCGGTGCGTAGCGTCCAGGTCGAGAACCCCTTTTCTTTTCTGCCCTGGGTTCAGCCCAAATTGAAGAGCGCCCAGGAGAAGATTTCACAAGCACTCAAAGGGCAGCCTTTTCGTTATGATACCGCCATTGGGTTTGGTCTTCGTGCCCTCGAGGCCGAGGACTTTCTGCCCGCGTCCAACGACTATCGCTTCGGTTTCAGAATCGAAATGGTCGCGGTGAAGAACTGTTCAGATAACCAATTGGACCTCGCTTACCGTGTTTATTCCAGCCAGGTGTTGCCGTCACTTAGCAGGGTACCCGAAAGCAGAGTGGTCGAGCGAGAAACTCCCCAGACTGCTGCCGGCCAGACCAGCGTCAACGCGCCGTCAGCCAGCCCGATGCACATAACTCCGCTGGGTTCCTTCGATTCGCTGACGAAATTCGCGCCCGGACTACGGATGCAGCTCCTCAAAAAACGACTCTTAGGATTACCCCTGGAATCTGTTGTGCTGGAGGGCCAAGGCTCCAATGAGATGCAGTCTGCGGCGGGCTCTATTTCAGGATCGACGGATTCTCGGAGGTGGGCGGAACACCTGGAATGGTCTCTCGGCTACAGTTACCTCTCGTCTCCCACGGGAACTGGTGACTTGAACACGTCCCTGGTGAGTGCGCAGTTTTCCGGGATTTCCCGGCCGTTCTGGAATGGAAAAATCGCGTTGCGTTTTGGCGGCTTGCTGCAGGGAGGTAACAGTCAAAGTAATTTGCGAACGATCACGCTGCCTCCAAAGACGGTCGATAGCGCCGGCGTGGCCAACTTGAAATTATACTTTGGCCTTGACTCCCGCTTTTCACACAACCTTCTCTCCGCGACCTACGGCCTGGCTCTGGGTGGGGTCGATACGGCCAGCCGGATCGACTGGAGAAAGCATCTGGTGGATGTTCGTCACGAGTTTTGGTATTCGTTGGGCGACCATCATACGCTTGAGCTCGAATCTCGTTTCGGCGACGGCAAGATTCAAATACGCGACAAGATTCCGCTGGGTGAAAGATTTTTCGGCGGCAACAGCGAGCGATTGTTTATTCCGAACGATGACTGGCAAATTCGTAGCGATCCCGTCATTCGAGCATTACCCGCAAGCAGTTTTTTCCGCACGCCGCAAGGACCAGGCGGAACAGCTTTTATCAATTACAACCTTACCGCGGCCTACGCCGTCTGGCGCAAGCCTTTAATTCCGTCCGAAATCACCAACGATGACGATTTCAATAACGTCCTCGAGATTGCAATTGCGACCTTCACCAACAATCTTCAGAATTCGTTTGTCGTAAAGGACGAGCATTACGCCAAGGCGCGCGCACAACTTACTCAACTTAGTCCGGCACTCGCTGACTTATCGTCAACGGTGCAAGCGCTGCAGCAGCCCGGACAGTTTGAGGATGATTTCAAGGCCTGTCTGAAGGAACTCAGGTTTGCAATTCGGCGCGCCAGCGATGCCGCGAAGGATGAAAACGATGTCGGAAGTCTAAGAGATCTGCTATCAGTTGAATCGAGCGAAACTCGACTGGCAAACGTGACGCAGACGATTAACAAATTGATTACCGATCTCGCAAATCCGCCTGGTCTCAAGGAAAAACTGGCAATCGTTGACGCCATACATACTACGATGGAAACAGAGTTCGCCAAGATCAATCAGGACAAGGCTGCTGCCCGAGCTAAGGCGATCATGGCGCCGTCACGCCAGCTGCTGAATACGATATTACGAGACATTAATATCGTTTCCGTTAGCCCTGTCTTTGTGTTCGATATCGCGAAATTGACGCCGCGCAGTAACAGTTTCGGCGGCACGCGATACGGTCCGGGCGGAGGGCTGCGATTTGAAATCGCGACCATTGCACATTTCACCGCTGGGTATGCCTGGAATACCAAACGCTTACCAGGAGAAGCCAAAGGCTCATTCTTCTTTGCCATCGGCCTACGCGATTTGTTCCATTAAACAGGGTGAATGCGATCCCAGGTTATCGCAACGCCCGACCAGCAGCGACCTCTGCCAAATTCATAGTTTTATTTAAAGCGGATCCGTGCCAAACTCCACTCTTGTTTGCCGAGTTCGAAGCCCTTTCAAAGTGAGATAATTGATCGGGGCTCGCATTCACATGAAAGGGAGTGAAGATTATGGCAGTTCTACAAAGGGGTTCATCAGGTCCGGACGTTCAAGCTCTGCAACAGAAACTCAAAGACCTCGGATTTGATCCGAAAGGTCTCGACGGGAACTTTGGCGCCGGCACGAAAGCCGCGGTCATAGCTTTTCAGCAGAGCAAAGGACTGCAAGCTGACGGGGCGGTGGGGCCAGCCACTATGGCCGCTTTGCAGGCAGCGACTGGCGGCCCGCAGGATCCGGCGGCGGTTGCGGCCGACGTCATTGCAGACGATGCCACCAGCGTCGCAGCACCCACTCCGCCTGACGCGTCGGGATTAAACCTCGCGGCGCTTGCGGGTAAAGTTCCGCAAGGAGTAATCGACCAAATTCCGGAAGCGGCTAAGGATTTCAATATCACTTCAAACCTGCGCCTGGCCCACTTCCTGGCCCAGTGTGCGCTCGAATCGATGAACTTTACGGCGGTGGTTGAGAACTTGAATTACAGTGGGCCGCGACTGCTACAAGTGTTTCCCAAATACTTCAAGAACGTCGACGTCAGTGCCTATGCTGGCAATCCCCAGAAGATCGGCAGCCGCGTTTACGCGAACCGCATGGGCAATGGTGATGAAGCATCCGGAGACGGTTTCAAATATCGGGGCCGCGGCTACATTCAGTTGACCGGGAAAAATAACTATCAGGCGTTTTCCGGCTTCATCGGTGAAGACTGCGTGGCTAATCCGGATCTCGTGGCCACGACTTACCCGCTCGCTTCTGCAGCGTTCTTCTTCAACTCAAATAACCTTTGGACGATCTGCGATCAAGGTTCAAGCGTTGCGACGGTCACGGCTGTAACCAGGAGGGTGAATGGCGGGACGCACGGCCTGGCAGAGAGACTTCTGTTCTTCAAGAAGTTTTTTGCCGCGTTGAGTTAAAGAAACGAAAAATCAGGTAAATGCTTCGCCGATCAATGTCGCGAAGAATAGTTTCTGAGCGTTTCCGGAAACACGCGCACACCTTCGGGCATTTGCTCCATCGAAATTTTGTTGGCGCCGGTGAGAATGTCGCGCGCCGTCATGCCATAGACCTGCACGTTGTCTTCGTTGTCAGGCTTGATCACAACTCCCTTCAATTCAAGCCCGGCAAACGCGCCTTTGCTGCGCGAATAAGAGAGTATCTGCGCATTGAGTCTCGCGTCTGTCGAGGCGCTCGCCGATCGTCCCACCGGCCCGGCCGCTGCACTTCCCTCGCCGCCGATTTCAAATTTGTCGCTGAGCAACGAATCGACTGCATGCTCATTCATGAACAGCAGGATGTAGTCGGTTGAGGCGACTCCGATTTGCAGCCCGACGCTGCCGCCCATCAGATCGAAGAAGGCCGGCGCACTCCAACCATTCGCGACCCGGCGGCTGATGACCCCGCTGCCACCGCGGCCACCTACGATCAATCCGCCTTTCAGCACGCCGGGAAAAACTGCGACGGCTTCAGCTTTGTCGAGCAGGTCCTTCGGAATCGATTTCTCGCGCGTGCCCATTATTTGCTCGAAGACGCGGGCGGCTTTGGCGGACTGTTCCGCGGCTTCGCGCGCTTTCTTTGTGTTGCGGTCGCGATTGTCCTGGGCCACTGCGATGGAAGTGCAAAGGCAGATTAAAAACGGCGCGAGTGAAATTGGTTTCATTGTGGTCTCTTGGATTATTAAAGGCAGGCATGATGCCTGCGTACCGCACGCACAGACGCGCGCGCTCTACCTGGTTGAATATCTTGCCAGCGTCCGCGGAAAAATTCTTACGGCCGCGGGCATTTTTGCCAATGTCATCGCCGTCCCGGGCAATAACAATTCGTGAGCTCGCGTTTGATAAACGCGACGGTTTTCATCATCATCGGGTTTGATCACCACGCCCTTGATTTCCAGACCGGCGAACAAGCCCTTGCTGCGCGAATAAGAAATAATTGCCGCCCTCAGCAGCGCGTCCGTCGAAGCCGAGGCGCTCCGCCCTACCGGCCCGGCTACCGCGCTGCCTTCGCCGCCAATCTCGAATTTGTCTTTCAGCAAACCGGCGAGTGCGTCTTCGTTCATGAACAACAGCACCAGGTCAGTCTTGGCCGCGCCAATTTGCAAACCAAAGCTGCCGCCGCCGAGATCAAAGAACGCCGGGGCGCTCCAGCCGCCCTTTATCCGCCGGCTAATTACCCCATGACCGCCGCGTCCTCCGACAATGAAGCCGGCTTTGATCATGTTCGGAAATACCGCGACAGCCTCGGCGCGATCCAGCAGGCTTTGCGGAATGGCGCGATCGGCGACATTCATGATTTCGGTGAATGCGTCGGCGGCTTCCTGTGCGTGCCTGGTGGACTCGGCGGTTTTCTTCGGATCAGTTTTCTGCGCAAAGGCCGCCGCGGCACTCAGGCACAAAATAGCGAGAATGAATGTCGCTCGCTTAATGATTCGGATAAGTTGGTCTGGTGTGTTCATATATCCCCCTTTGAAATTAAAACTCTGTGGCGGGGGATAAATTGTTTCTTGCTCGTTCATTGTCAGCATAACTATAATCGCGCGCTCTGACAACGACTCATGCCAATCGGAACTCCATTTCATGAACGCACGTTCGCGCTGTGCGAGAGTTTGAATTACCG
>Ga0105242_10000876_pt1 | contig 23373 bp, 18 predicted proteins | sample KBSM24metaG_FD_81521 | JGI IMG/M metagenome (GOLD analysis project Ga0105242, IMG submission 81521) | Miscanthus rhizosphere microbial communities from Kellogg Biological Station, Michigan, USA - KBS M2-4 metaG | ecosystem: Host-associated > Plants > Roots > Rhizosphere > Soil | place...
GAAGCCTGCACCTCATAGTCGCCGACACCCAGATTCGCGACCGTGTATCGACCTTGATTGTCAGTCGTTACGTTTTGCGTGACGCCGGTCCCGACGTTCTTCACTTGGACCGCGGTGTCTGAAACTGCGGCTCCTGACGCATCTGCAACCGTACCCTGTATACTTGCGGCCGCCCCTTGAGCCGACAGACGCACCGTACTTACTCCAATAACGGCTAGCATCGCTAGTACCGTCATAAATCGCATTGCGGGTGTCTTAGCCTTCATTTTTGCCCCTTTCTTTAGGTCTTCGAGCCCCAATCCTCGCGGCCAGCGCACTAACCACATTCCCTGCTCCTGGTGGTCTGACGCTCCCAGAGCGGTCGCACACACTCGCGACAAGACGTCTCACTAAGATCTCAGTTACGTTAAGCGCACTAGTTGAAAAAGTCAAATATTCAATTCAATAAGTTGAATCTGCACGTGCGCCTGCCCGTTTTTGGGATGGTCCGTTGTTTTTTGGACCAGACGCCCCGGTGTCACCAAGCGAGAGCCGTTCAACTTATTGAATTTGTACTTGCAGGGCTGCGGGTATGTCGCTACCGTAGCAGATGGATTAGAGGGGATCTTGATGGACTACTGGAAGTCGAGATGTGTGGTGCGGCCTACGCTCGTGGTCGGCTCAATTGTGGTTCATGTTTTCTTGATGGGAACACTCCACGCCCAAGGCAGGGGCCGTGGACCTGCGGGTCCGCCACCGACTCCTAAAGCGGCGGCTCCGATTGACCTTACGGGTTATTGGGTTTCCATCGTTACAGAGGATTGGCGTTGGCGAATGGTCACGCCCCCAAAGGGTGATTACGCAAGCGTTCCCTTGAACGGAGACGGCCGAAACGTAGCAGAGGCCTGGGACGCTGGCAAAGATGAGGCTGCTGGGGAACAATGTAAGTCTTATGGCGCGGCGGGCCTGATGCGCGTCCCTGGCCGCATCCACATTTTCTGGGACAACGATACTACACTGCATGTGGACACGGACGCCGGCACCCAAACAAGGATCTTCCACTTCGCTGGGGAGGCGCCACCGGCTGAGGCGGCTTCGTGGCAGGGATACTCTGCGGCACGCTGGGAACCGATGCCGACCGGCAGGGGATTGTTCGGCGCCCCTGACCAAGAGGTTCCCGAGGGGGCGCTAAAAATCGTTACGACTCACCTACGCCTGGGCTATCTGCGCAAGAACGGCGTTCCGTACAGTGAGAATACCGAATTGACAGAGTATTACAATGCGACTCGCGAACCTAACGGAGATCAATGGCTCTTCGTCACAACCATCGTCAAAGACCCTAAATATCTCAATCAACCGTTCATAACCAGTACACACTTCAAGAAAGAGCCTGACGGGTCCAAATGGAATGCGACGCCTTGCACGTCGAGATGACCAAGCACAAAGGAATCAGAAAGCACGCCAATGAACTCAACCAGAACTAGAACCGTTACGCCATTTGCACTCTTTTTCGGTGCCGCGATGCTCGCGTTCGGCCAGCAACCGGCTGGCCGAGGACCGGGGTTTGGACCTCCTGGGCCGCCTCCGAAACTGACCAAAATCAAAGACGACCTCTATTTGGTGGAGAATCAGGCAGCCAAGATGAGTGATTTGGCGGCTTACGGCGGGAATCTCACGATTTACCTAACCAACGCGGGTGTGATCCTCGTAGATAGCAAGTTCGAGCGTGTTCATGACGATGTCGTCCAAAAGATTAAATCGCTAACCGACAAACCGGTAAAGTACCTTGTCCTCACCCACAACCATGGTGATCATTCAGGTGGCGCGGCCAAATTCGAGGCCGAAGGGGCACAAGTAATTATCTCGACCGAGGACCGCGACAATCTTGCCCACGCGGCTAACCAAACTTGGCTTCCCTCACTTACTTACCAAGGACGTGCCCAGATTGTCCTTGGCGGTAAAGAAGTACAGCTCCGAGAGCTTCGAGGCCACACAAGCGGCGATACGGTAGTTTATTTTCCCGCCGACCGCGTAATCTGTGCTGGCGATTTGGTGACGCTGCCATGGGAGGACATCCCATTGATCATCAACTACGGTGACGGTGGCAATTGGACCGATTGGAGCAAGTCAATCGATGAAATTCTAAAAATGGATTTTGACGTCCTGATACCGGGACACGGGCCTGCCATCAATAAGCAGCAGTTGATTGACTTGCACAACAAGATGGTGAAAGTGATGGAGCGCTTGCGTGCATTGAACCGCGAACGAAAGAGCCAGGAAGAAATTACACAAACCCTGGTGAAGGAATTCAACTGGGGGACCGGACCGGCCGCCGGTGTGATTGGCGGAATGATGCAAGAGTTGCGTTAAGAATTGAAGATAGCGGGACAGCGAGCCGCGCTCCGTTGTTTTTTAATCGCGAGTTCGGACGGCAAGCTTTCTTCTTATCAGGAGCAAGGGTGAAACACACGAGAACGTCGAACGTCATCGCTTACGCACTGGCGCTTGCCGCAATATTCCCGGCCGCAACTGGCGTTGGGCTAGCTCAACAAGGTCAGGCGAACCGCGCGGGGCAACCGCAGAATCCGGTGGCAGGTGAAGTTCATGTCTTCCCTGTTCGGGGTAACGTCTATGTGGTCACGGGCGCTGGCGGGAACATCACCCTGCAAACCGGCAAGGGTGGCATCCTACTAGTGGATAGCGGGCTCGCTGCGATGAGCGACAAAGTGGTGGCCGCTATTCGCACGGTGTCGAAGGAGCCGATTCGCTTCATCGTCAACACGCACGTCCATGCTGACCACACAGGCGGCAACGAAAATATCGCCAAGCTCGGCAGCACGATCACGGACGTGAATGCTTTTTCTGACATTGCCGGCCCGAGCGAAGTCCCAGGTGCAAAGATCATAGCGCACGAGGCGGTTCTGGACCGGATGACGGCTGGCGGTAACGGCCAGCCTTCTGCGCCGTCAGGGGCGTGGCCAGCTACGACGTATATCACTAAACGGAAAGATCTGTTTATTAACAACGAGGCGGTCGTCCTCTTTCATGCGCCGGCTGCTCACACAGATGGCGACAGCATTGTGTTTTTTCGCCGTAGCGATGTGATCAGCAGTGGAGATCTCTTCACTCCGGACACCTACCCTTTCATCGATCTGCCACGGGGAGGCAATATTCAAGGCATTCTCGCCGCATTGAATCATATCATCGAGCTTGCAGTCCCTGACGAAAGGGAGGAGGGCGGCACCTACATCATTCCGGGGCACGGCCGAGTCTGCGATGAAGCGGATGTGGTCGAGTATCAAACCATGCTTACCATCATCCGCGATCGCATTCAGGACTTGGTGAAAAAAGGGATGACCCTCGAACAAGTAAAGGCAGCGAAGCCGACCTTCGATTACGACGCACACTACGGGTCCACTAGTGGGTTTTGGACTACGGAAATGTTTATCGAAGCCGTCTATCGAAACCTGACCAAGAAATAGCGGGAGAGAATATGAGACGCGTACTGCTAGTTTTACTCGTTGCCGGCGGAATACCAGCGTCGCTGTTTGCAGAAGTCGATTTCTTAGGGTATTGGCATAGCCCAATGCAAGAAGACGGGCCCGAGCGCGGCGGAGGCCCCTTGAGCGGCGAATACGTCGGCATCCCTTTGAACGACTCTGCGCGTCTTCGAGCGGATAGCTGGAATGCTTCGCTCCTTACCGTCCCTGAGCGGCAGTGCATTCCTCATCCGGCCGACTACGGGCCCAGTTTCTCGAACCTGCAAATGTGGAAAGAAACAGATCCAGCATCCCAGGCAGTGATCGCCTGGCACACCCACATCTCTTGGATGGCGCCGGAGCGTACGATCTGGATGGACGGACGAGCTCATCCGCCCGACTATGCGCCGCACACTTGGCAGGGCTTTTCAACCGGTAAATGGGAGAAGAACATTCTTACAGTAACAACCACCCACCTCAAAGCCGGCTGGATTCGCCGGAACGGTGTTCCGCGAAGTGACCGGGCCACGGTTACGGAACACTTCATTCGGGATGGAGACGTTCTCACTTGGGTCACGATCGTTTATGATCCTGAGAACTTGACCGAGCCAATGATCCGAAGCCGGGACTTCACATTGGACCCCTACGGCGTTATGGGGGCGTATCCCTGCGAGAGCGTTGAGGAGGTCGTAAGAGCAGAGGGCGTCGTCCCACACTATCTGCCCGGGACAAATCCTTTTCTGACCGAATACGCAACGAAATATGGTTTGCCGCAAGAGGCAGCGCGCGGCGGCTCCGAGACGATGTATCCGGAGTACAGGACGAAGCTGAAAGCTCTGATGTCCAGTAGCGTTCCCAAGTAAATGACTGAGACGCCAAGGACCATGGATGGCTCGTGGCCACCCGGCTATTGGCCTCTATTCGAATCGTGGTCGGCGTTCTTTTTGTGGTGTTTATGTTTCTGGCAGCTGCAGAAGCGGGGGCCTGGGGTTTGAACTCCGCCCTCCGAACACGCCGCACGGTGCAATCGACAATCCGCAGTTCCTAAGTGGCGATGTGAGAACTGGTGACGTAAGATCGAGAGCGAATTCTATGAAAGTGACACACATTGTTCTGTTTGTCGTAATGGTCCGGGCCTTTGCCGCTGGTCCAGCGGACTTTCTTGCATGGACACCCAACGACCTCAAGCTGCGGCAGAAAGCGCTTGTGCCCAAGATGAACGAATTCAAGCAGGCTGCCGAGAATCTGGGCGATTTCGGCAACCATACCGCCTGGCTCGCTCATCGTGAGGCCGACGGCGAAATGGAAATACACCAAAAGTGGGCCGACCTCATGTTCGTAGTGAGCGGTGAAGCCGCCCTGCTCATTGGAGGCAAGGTGGTGAACGCTCGAACTACGTCACCAGGCGAGATTCGTGGAACTACTTCGACGGGCGGAGAAAAGAAGGTGATTCGCCAAGGCGATGTAGTACAAGTAGCGGCCGGAGTGCCGCATCAGTTCCTGATTCCGGCCGGACGGCAAATAACATTCTTCACGATGAAAATCGCCGCTCAGTAGTTCAGGATTCCGCGCTTGCGAACCATATGAACTGCGTCCTGAGTTCAATACCTTGGACGGGGTTTTGACCTTCCTGGCTGCCGCGAGCTAGACTTCCAACGGAGTCTTAGTTGCTACGAATGGCGACTTAACCGTATGAGCCCTAAAATTCTGTTGAAATCAGGCTTCCTGCTTGCTTCCATGGTTCCAGCGATGGCGGCAAGTTGCGAGAGTCTCGCATCTTATTCGCTTCCCGCCGCGACGATTACCTCGGCGGCAGTCGTGGACGCTGGCAAGTTTTTGCCTCCGGCACCACCTCGGGGCGTCGGCGCCTTCGGAGGGCCCGCGCCGGTCGTAAAGGATCTCCCGGCGTTTTGCCGGGTGACGGCGACTCTTAAACCATCGCCCGATTCAGATATTAAGGCCGAGTTCTGGATGCCTGTCGCCAACTGGAACGGGCGGCTACAGCCTACTGCGGCAGGTGTATTTCTGGGCATGATCGGTTATGCCAACATGGCCAATATTTTGCGGACCGGGGCCGCCACGGCCACGTCCGATAACGGTCACGAAGGGGGCAGCGCCAGCTTCGCGTTGGGTCATCCTGAGAAGCTCAGAGACTTTGCGGAGCGCGCCGGCCATGAGACGCTGGTGGATGCCGAGCTTCTGATCGCTGCGTTTTACGGAAAAACGCCCTCCTTGTCGCTCATGAATGAATGCGGCGGTGGAGGACGAACAGCGATTACAGAAGTTCAGCGTTATCCAGACGATCTCGATATCGCGATGGTGGGCGGCTTAGACACGGACTCCACTCACCATACGCTGGGCCAGATGTGGGTCTGGCAAGCGACTCACCCTGACGCAGCGAGCTCTATTCCGCCAGACAAGTATTCCGTTCTGAATAGGGCAGCGCTCGATGCTTGCGATGCCAAGGACGGCGCTAAGGATGGGCTGATTCAGGATCCGACCAAGTGTCATTTCGATCCCGGCGTGGTTGAATGTAAGAACGGCGACGGGCCGGGCTGTCTCACGAGACCTCAAGTCGAGGCGGCGCGGAAGATCTATTCTCCGGTAAAAAACTCGCGCACCGGCGAATACTTACTCGGACCTCTGATGCCTGGGAGCGAGTTGGGCTGGGGTGCGATGGCCGGAATGCAGCCCTTCCCTTATTCGGTGGAGTTCTTTCGATATCTCGTCTTCAAGGATCCAAATTGGGATTACAAGACCCGGCCGGTTAACTTTGACTCAGACGTTTCGAACGCGAACTCGGTCGAGAACAGGATCATCGACGCGAATGACCCGGATCTTTCCAGATTCGTAGGTCACGGAGGCAAACTTTTGCTGGTCGGCGGCTGGAATGACGCGGCGATTGCCCCTTCAACGAACTACGATTACTACAATGCCGTAGTTCGTAAAATGGGCAGCAAAGCCAAGAACTCAGTGCGCCTTTTCATGGTGCCAGGCATGGGCCATTGCCCCGGTGGGAATGGTGCAAGTACTTTCGATATCGATACGCTCAGTATGCTTACGAGTTGGCGGAGCGGCGGGAAGGCTCCGGACCAAACAATTGCCCAGCACAAAACTAACGGTGAGCCCGACCGCAAAGTGCTGGTCTGTGCCTACCCTAAAGTCGCCATATATAAAGGATCCGGCAGTATTGACGATCCGTCGAATTTCTCGTGCAGCCTATCCAAATAGGTCTTGCGAAAGTTGATTGCCCTTCGTTGTCAATGCCCACACGCTTCAGTTCTTTCTAAAATTTCGAGTCTCCCAGCGCCCTTCGTGCAAGGGATGTTTAGTTTCGAACTTGCTCAATTACCCGGAACAGTAAATGGCTAGGCATAGGCAGCCTAAGGGCAGAAATATAGAACCACCGAGCCTCTTTGAGGAGATCGTTAGACTGTTAACACGTCCTGCGGTCGTATCCAAGCTAGAAATCATGACCGATAATTTCCAACTCATTACTCTTGAGGGGGATAACTTGAAGGGGGTCTCCTGGACACCTGGGCAGAAGATTGAAGTTTTTTTGGACTCACACATACCAAGTACATATAATCCAATATCGTGGGATAGCTTCAATGGCGTAACTCGTCTCGTGGTCTACAGTAGCGGCGCTGCCTCCGCCGGAGCGATGCAGGTAAACATCGCCAAGCCGGGCGAGATCTGGAATATATGGGGACCGAGGCAATCGTTAGATCTAACAGAACTCAGGAGTCCAGTTTTATTCTTCGGCGACGAAACCTCTATCGGCCTAGCTCATGCCTTGCGAGCGACCCGCAACGGACTAAGGGAAGTCGCGTTCCTGTTCGAGGCCTCGTCGCCAATGGAGTCGAAAATAGTTCTCCAGAAACTCGGGATCGATGGGGCCACTGTCTTGAAACGTAGAGAGATTGAGGCGGCGATGCATAGACTCATCGAGGAGCTGGCTCCAGAACAGTTCGTACTCACTGGGAACGCACCGTCCACCCGGAGCCTTACGAAGTTGCTCCGAGGCCGACACATCCCGGCCTCGAAAGTCATGATCATGGAATATCGGGTTAACCGGGCCAGCAGATTCGATTGATCTCCGAGTTAGCTCCATGTAGCTCCTACGCCACGGTGTAAGGGTGAGTAAGCAGTGTCCGAACAAATGCGGGCGTTACACAACGGTCGAACGGAGTTGCCTTCCTGTGATCAATCGCGGTGACGAACTCCTCCCGCGAAAATACTTAGCCGGCGCCGCGCGGGATGTGCCCGAGTGCTTGCGCCTAGGGCAGATTCGCCATACCCTTCCAGTGCTCGGCAATTTTACGATCCTTGATTCGGTAGACCTCCAGCGAAAAGCGCTCCACAGTTCTAGATTTGTCTTTCTGATCCGGAACGTTCTGCTTGAACAGCCAGGTTACCAAGTCCCCTTGAGCCATGATGAATACAGGGGGATTGCGTAGCGTGCTTCCAACTTCGTCGCTCGCCGGAGGACCCATTGTCTTGAGCATCTCAACAACACTCTCAGGCCCCTTACGGTCAGCCGGATCATGGTCAACAAAATTTGCAGCGAGATAGACTTCGGCCAAGTCAGAATTCCTCGGTTCAACAATCAGGCGATAAAAATCGAAAACTACCTTTTTGTTACTTTCAATTGCGCTCAAGTAGCCTTGGGCGAAGACCGCCGGATATGCTAAGAACGGCAAGATTAGAGCTGTCGAAAGTATTTTGTACTTCATAGAGACTCTTCGTAATGTGCGCTTACCTCTTCACCCTTATCGATAGCGCTCAGGCAGCTTGCTCTCTGGTTGATCCATGCGGATCGATGACAAACTTCTTTGCCGCGCCGTGGTCGAAATCCTTATAGCCTTGCGGGGCATTGTCGAGCGAGATGACATTCACATTGCAAGCTTTAGCGATGTGCACCTTATCGTAGAGAATCGCCTGCATCAACTGGCGGCTGTACTTTAGCACCGGACATTGGCCGGTGTGGAATGAATGTGACTTCGCCCAACCTAGTCCTATCCGGATGCTCAGCGATCCAATCTTCGCTGCAGCGTCGACACCACCGGGATCGCCGGTTACGTACAGGCCTGGAATCCCGAGCGAACCACCCGCTCGCGTAAGTTCCATGATCGAATTCAGCACGGTAGCAGGGCGCTCAACCGCAGCATCTTTTCCTTGCCCATGGGCTTCAAACCCGACGCAATCCACCGCGGCATCGACGAGAGGCTCGCCAACGATCTGTGCTATCTGATCGGCAAGCGATGCATCTTTCTTGAGGTCGACGGTCTCGCAGCCAAAGCTTTTGGCCTGCGCCAGACGCTCCGGAATCATATCGCCGACGATCACCACAGCGGCCCCCAATAGCTGGCAAGAGGCAGCGCACGCTAGACCCACGGGACCTGCTCCGGCCACGTAAACGATAGACCCAGTCGTCACTCCAGCCGTGACCGCACCATGATAGCCAGTCGGGAAGATGTCGGACAACAGCGTTAGATCCTTGATCTTGGCCATCGCCCGGTCTTTATTCGGGAACTTGACGAGATTGAAATCTGCGTATGGGACCAGAACGTATTCCGCTTGCCCCCCTACCCACCCACCCATGTCGACATAGCCATAGGCGGCGCCCGGACGCGCGGGATTTACGGTCAGACAAATCCCGGTCTTGCCTTCCTTGCAGTTGCGGCACCGCCCGCAAGCGATATTGAACGGCACCGTTACAAGGTCACCGACGTTCAGCATTTCAACGTCATTGCCCTTCTCGATGACCTCGCCCGTGATTTCATGGCCTAAAATCAATCCCGGAGGAGCGGTAGTACGTCCACGCACCATATGCTGATCTGACCCGCATATATTGGTTGTCACGACCTTTAGAATCACGCCGTGAGGAGCGTCCTTGCCGCCGAATGGATCTGACTCGCTCTTGGGCATCCGCAGCTTCGGATACGGGATGGACTGAACTTCGACCACACCGGGCTTGATATAGGCGACTCCGCGATTACTTGCCATTTGTTTAGTTTTTCCTAAAACAAACTAGAAGGCCGCGGCACCCGCTTCGGCAACGGCGTGATCCTGGTCACCTGAGCCGCCACTGACACCAATGGCGCCTACCACTTTCCCGCCCTTCTTCAAGGGAATGCCACCGGCAAAAATCATGATCTTGCCGCCGTTCGATGCATGGATACCGAAGAACTGTCCGCCGGACTGCGAGTGCTCAGCCAAGTCCTTGGTTGCGATATCAAAGGCGCGTGAAGTGTATGCCTTTTTCTGCGAGATATCTATACTGCCCAGCCAGGCGCCGTCCATCCGAACATGCGCGATGATGTTGCCGCCTTCGTCCGCCACGGCAATGTTCATAGGCTGGGCGATCTCCTGCGATTTCTTCTCCGCGGCTGCTATTACTCTACGTGCGTCTGCTAAAGTGACCACTTAGTTTTTTCTCTCCATGTTGTTAAAAATGTGAAATGCCCGATTTCTATGCTCCGTTTGCCACGAACGGAGTCGAGATAATGTTCTTTGGATCGGCATCCCGCTCGACCACAACACCAAAGAACGGGAACATCATCTCTTCCCACGTCATTGTTCCGTAGTAGACAGTCTTGTTCGGGTTAGGATTGAACTTGTTGTTAGGGGAATTGTCAAAGTGGGCGTCCACGTGAAGCCTGGTTCCTTTCGGAACCTTTATCGACGCGTCATATCCTAACTGCCAGTTGAAATCGTAATGGGGAACACTCAGCACGGTTTCTTTCCGTCCGTCGGGATATTCGAGCGTATAGGTCATATCCTTCCCGCGGAAATGCATGTGAGGCATCATGAAAACGAGCTCGGCATCCCGAAGAAACGTGACCTCTGCGGGCGGACTTTGCCAATTGCCGTCGTTTGCTGGAATCGCGAATCGTTTAGAATCTTGAGGCGCTGAAGAGCTTAAAGACACGTAGCGTCGGTTAGGCGGCTCGCTCGCCACCGTAAATCCCACTTTTACATGGTCGGTGACTGCTGTTCCGTTGGGTGTGTAGTGCAGATTGAAAACCATGTCCCATCCAGCTGGGATAAGTTTCGCCGATTGCGATTCCCTGTAATCGGCAACGACCATGCCCGGCAAATAGCAATCCTCGGCCGCCCCCGCTGGCGCGCCTTTAGGAGCCGGATGCCCTTCAGCATCGACCTGAACCCCACCGCCCAGAAACGTTCGCCCCTTTTCGGGAATCGCCGATCCGGTGTCATCTCGCTCTTTGCTTTCCCAATAGTGCACTCCGTAAGGCACGTTCGGGTTATGGGGCACAAATGCTGTGCAGATATGATGAGTGATCGCCGGGAACTCCGGCCTGATTTGTAGCGAGGTGATCCAGGTATCCTTGGCGAAACCGGTTGGCATTGTCACCGTCATCCACTCAACCACATTGTTCTTGGGACTGGCGGGGAGATCTGTGGTGGGACCGTTGATGATCACATCTGGCTTGATCATCCAACCTTCAGCCCAGCGAACGGGTGCTGGAGAGTCCTTGGGATCGCCTTCAACGGCGCCCGAGTCCGCCCACTTACCAATAGTTTCGATATCACTTTGTTTGAGCGAGCGATCGTTCAGCAAGTGGCTGTTCTTAGGGTCGGCGAACCATGGTGGCATCTTCCGCGCAATAGTCGCTGCCTTCATCGCTTTCGCCCAAGGGCGTGTGCTCTGGTAATCGAGAAATGACATCGGCGCTATCTGCCCTGGCCGGTGGCACGTTTGGCAATTGCGCTGTAAAATCGGCTCCACGTCTCTGTGAAATGTGGCAGCCGGACGAGCATCCTGGCCTAGCAGCGTAATGCCGCTCATGGCTATAACGGTGAGGAGAGTTTTTGTTAACACACGGATCTTCCTTGCGATACAACATCCCTAGTGTGGGCTTCGCCCCTCACGACGTCAAATAGAAAATCCTAGAGATCATGATCGGAAAATGTGGTCTCAATCGTACTGCCGGTAAGATGATGCGGGGGCTTCACCGTCGGCCCGCAATATTCTTTCTAGCGCCCGCTCGTCAGCTTCGAGCATGGCGACACTCCGACACTTTCAATAGCCGGACCGGAGCGCCAGCGGCCATGGCGGGCGTGCAACGCAGCCTGCCGTGCCGTTGGCGAACCACGCGAATCGCCTTATTGCGTGGATAAACTTTGTCGTTTTGAAGAACGCTTGAGATTAGCCACGCTCAACTTAGGAAGATAAAGGAAATCGTGAAGCTGCCTGAGCACATGTTGAGAGGTCGCAATTTCAAAGAATACGTGAGCAAGCGGAGATGATGCATCCCTCCTAGGTATCGCTATTCCGATGGAAGCTGGCGTGCCAGATTTCGGCAGGGGAATCGCCTCCAATTCTTTGTCTCCAGCGATCATGATTCTAACGGGCCTGGGCAGAACCGAAGCCCAGTTTCCGGTCCTGACGTGGTCCATGACCATCCAAATGGCGTTGGTTATCAGGTGCGGCGTCTTATTCAGTGCCTCATTGAGGATTTCAGATTCCTCCGCGCCGAAAAGGGGACTATCTGGAGCGAACAGACAGAGCGGCAACTCTCGCACAGAATCCCAGGAGACTGATCTACGCCCCGAGAAATGAGTTCCCCGTCGGATGAGAAGTTGGTACTCCTCTTCGTACAAAACATAACTCTCGCTGTACTGACGCGATGCCGGGTCCATGTGCGTGACCACGACATCCAGTGAGGACGATTTGTCGACGGCCTGGGCGATGTCAAAGGCATTATATGAAGTTACTTTCAGATTTATATTAGGGAATCGCTCCTGAAATGGAAGCGTGAACAGCCTCATCAGCGGAACTGTCGACGCTAGTACTCCGACGTGCAGAGTGCCCGAGAAAGTGTCGGGACGTTCCCTGAGTCTTTCGTACAGCTGATTACAATCCAAAGCGAGGTTTTGTGCCCACTGAAGAACGATTTCACCCTGCTGAGTAAAACCTTGAAAACGCCGCCCGTGTTTGACAATTTCAATACCTAGCTCAATCTCTAGCTGTTGAATAGCAGCAGACAGAGCTGATTGCGAAACCCGGCATGTCGCCGCTGCGCGAGCAAAATGGCCTTCTTTTGCGAGCGCGATCAAATATTCCAATTTTCTCGGGAGCATGCGTTGCTATGGTTACGGTCGAACCGGAAGTGAGACATAAGTCACAGTCTCAGTTTTCCACTACCAATCAAAGGAATTCATTTCGAAGCAACGCCTCTTCTCCGCTGCCCTTCATTGCTTCCCCTTCAGGCTCTAACCGCCTCCGCCCGCGAATTGGGCCCCGGCCTTAACGATCTTCTTCGGATCTACGGTTTTATCTACAACTACGCCGAAGAATGGGAACATCATTTCTTCCCACGTCATGTTGCCGTAATAAACCGTCTTACTCGGATTGGGGTTGAACTTGTTATTTGCTGAATTGTCATAGTGTGCATCCACATGCAATTTCGTTCCCTTCGGCACCTTAACGGATGTCCAGTATCCCAGTTGCCAATTGAAGTCATATTTAGGGACACTAAGCACCGTCTGCTTTCTACCATCCGTAAATTCAAGCGTGTAGGTCATGTCCTTGCCACGAAAGTGCATGTGCGGCATCATATACACGAGCTCCGCATCCGCAAGAAACACAGCCTCAGCGGATGGGCTCTGCCAATTGGACTCGTTGGGCGGAATGGCAAACTTTTTAGGATCGGGATTTGCCGTCGTGCTAAGCGAAACGTACTTCCGCTCCGGCGGTTGGTCGGCTACGGTAAAACCGACCTTGACATGATCGGTGACTGCAATTCCATTAGGCGTGTAGTGTAGGTTGAATACCATATCCCAGCCGGCTGGGACCAGTTTTGCAGCGTTCATGATTCTATAGTCAGCCGCTGCGTTGCCGGGGAGATAGCAGTCTTCTGCCGCTCCGTTAGGCGCACCCTTAGGAGCCGGATTTCCATCCTTGTCGACCTGACGAGTGCCGTTGCCGAACGTCGCTCCCTTTTCCGGCAGCGCTGATCCCTCTTCGTCGCGATCTTTGTCTTGCCAAAACGTAATGCCGTAGGGGAGGTTCGGGACGTGCGGGATAAAGGCGGTACAAATGTGATGGGTTACCGCCGGGAACTCCGGCTTGATTTGAATGGATGTGATCCAGGTATCCTTGGTGAACCCAGTTGGCATTGTTACGGTCATCCACTCCACGACGTTATTCTTGGGACGTGCGGGAACCTCCGTTGTAGGGCCGTCAATCACGATATCCGGTTTTATCAGCCAACCTTCGGCCCACTGCACCGGGGGCGGAGCATCCTTCTTGTCGCCCTCTGGGGCTCCAGCATCTGCCCACTTCGCGATCAACTCGATTTCACTCTGCTTTAGCGAGTGGTCATTTCTATAAGGACCGTACTTGGGATCGGCAAACCAGGGAGGCATCTTCCGTGCGATGGTGGCAGCCTTCATGGCTTTTGCCCAAGGCCGTGCACTCTGGTAGTCAAGAAAGGACATCGGCGCAGCCTGCCCAGGCCGGTGACACCCCTGGCAGTTCGCCTGCAGAATCGGCAGCACGTCTTTGGTGAACGTGACAGGCGGAGCAGCCGATTCGGCAGCGAGGGCGGCCGTGCCGGTTAAAACTATCACCCAGAATACCTTTTTCATGTGAGCCCCCAATAAAATTCTCAGTTTACAGACTTCTTGTGTCAAATCGAAATATCTGATTACGACAATCGATCGCGCTTATTGTACGTTCGCATCGGGTGCTAGTGACAAGTTTGCCACTGTGTCATTTGCCTGCCTAAAATACATACTTTAAGGCGAACTGCATAATCCTGCCGCCATTGCCGGTCGGTGAGGTCGACCCGGTGGTTGATTGGGAAGTGGTGATTCGCCCAAAGGAGCCACTACTGATGTTCAGGTTGGCCGTGATGGGCGCCGCAAAACGAATGCTATTGGTGACGTTGAAAGCTTCCGCCCGAACCTCGAACCGCTGAGTCTCGGTGATCTTGAATTGCCGGGAGACCGTCTGGTCCCACTCCCAGAAACCCGGGCCCTTTAAAGCTCCCATGGCCATGTTCCCGTAAGTGCCAAGGGCAGGCTGGGCAAATGCGGCAGGATTCAGATCATTAACGCAAGGCGCGGGGCTGCACGATAAGCCTTTCGAGGGCGAAGCTGTATCGGCCAGAATCTGATTGGGGCGCTGTGGATAAGGATATGCCCCTGCAGCGATGAACAGGCCGTTCAAGGCGCGGTCGGAGCCGGTTGCCACTGTGATCGGTATGCCTGTGCGGACAGTATAGATTGTAGAGAAGGTCCACGCCGACCCAAGACGCCGCTTCCAGGTGCTCGAGAACTTGGGGGTGGTCGCAACAAAAGTTACGTTCGCAAGGTGCCTGACGTCGGCGACCGCATTCCCGGTGCAGTCGCTATAGTCCAGCTTCCGATCAACGGGCCCGTTGTTTTGCCCCGCCTCATGCGGATAACCTACGCCAGTGTTCAGCGGTCCGCCGATTACTGAGAGGCCGGTACAGTGCGACCATGTGTAATTCCCGGAGAGATTCACACTTCCCTTGCGCCAGGTTGAATTCAGCAAGAGGCCGTTGTAGCCCTGCGTACCGCCATCGTCCATCTGGGTCAAGGATCCTATAAGGCTCTGCGTCGCCGCCGGATTCTGGAGTTGCAAACGACGCCGGAAGTCCACATTCTGTGCGGTGGCCCCAGGCCCAAATTGCGCGGCGTTCAGCTCCACTGCGGAAATCAAGTGTATGAGATGACTTCCGATATACGTGGCCGAGGCGAACAGATTCGGAGTCATCTGCCGCTGGATTCCTAAGTTCCAGGAATATTGCTGGGGCGTCTGCAAGTTGGAAGGGATGACAATCAACCCCTGGAACTTTGGAAGCTGGGGATAGGCCGGCTTCTTTGAATCGAAGAAATACGGAAACGGATTTCCGCCAGGAATAGTTGCGTAGGGATTATCCAGGCCCACGGGCGGCGTGATGATGGTCTGACGGAAAGGCGCATCCGTACTGGTGTTGACATTTACGTCCATCCGCATGAAATCAAATGCGATACCACCACCCCCGCGGACGGCTGTTTTTCCGTCGCCGAAAGGATCTCAGGCGAAACCCAAGCGCGGCTCGAAATGCGTCAGCGCCTTGGGCATAGACGATTTTCCGTTGAAACCAGCATCTCCTGGATAGGTGAACCCTGCGGGCGCACCGGGAATCACCTGGCTCCTGATTCCTTGGTTGAAGTTGTCAATGCTGAACGAAGTGACGTCACCCTGCCGGAAGACACCGGGAAAGAATGGGTTCCAGCGAAGGCCGTAGTTCAACGTCAACCGCGATGTTGCTTTCCACACATCGGATGCATACAGCGAAAGATAGTCCTGGTTCAGATACTGGGGATTGGGACTGCCCTGATGAATTTGCGTCACTCTTCCGCTTAAGAAATCGATCATAGGGCTGCCGGTTAGAGCGCCGGTGAAAAGGAAGGTTCCCGCAGACCAAGCGTATGAATTCGAAACTAGAACCGCGTGTATAACGCTCCCGCCGATTGAAAATTGGTGACTGCCACGGACGAAGTTCACGTCATCGTTCGCGCCGAAACTGGTGACCGCCGAGGTGCCCGTAAGGAAGTTGGCACCAAAGCCCACGCTGGCGTCGCCGACGATGCTCAGAGCCATGAACTTGGGAATATACGTATAAAACGGACTTACCCCAACATCTGAAGGGGCGAAGAAGGCTGCGGCTGGCTTGAGCGAGCCTATGCGGTTTCCCGAAATGCGGAACGAATTCACCGTCGTGGAATTGATCACAAAAGTGTGCCCCAAAGCAAGCGATTGCGCCAGATCATCCGTTCCGACGACCGTCGTTGCCAGTATGTCGTGAGTAATATCGTACGGCACCTTCGAGTCGATCCTGGTCGCCAAATAGCGCGCAAAAAGAGTCTGCCGGTCGTTAATTTGATAGTCCAGCCGGACAGGCACTTGCAGCCGATTTTCGCTTAGCGGATTTCCAGTAAACACCAAGCCACATGGGCTACTGCTCTTCGGAAGGAAAGCGGAAATGTTGCGAGCTGCCGCACTTATCGGTAAGGTCAGCTGCTTATTGGCGTTGAGCGACGGCGCCATTCTCGCCGCCTCGGGGCAGTTGCCAGCGACATAATCCGTGAAGTCGCCAGTGAGCATCTTTGTGGTGGGAACGAATGCCTGAATGCCGCTGGGCGTTTGACGTGTGATAGTGCCTTGGTAGCCAACGAAGAAGAACAGACGATCTTTCTTGATCGGGCCGCCGATCACGCCGCCAAACTGATTCCGCTTCAACTGGTCATTTTTTGGGGCAAAGAAATCGCGCCCATTTAGATCTCCGTTTCGAAAGAACTCAAACATATCCCCATGGAAGGCGTTGGTGCCGGATTTCGTTACTGAATTCACAGAGGCGCTGGAGTGTCCTCCGCTCGAGGCATCCTGAGAGCTGGTAACTAACCGGAACTCCTGGAGCGCATCCGGAAATGGAAGCGGTAAATTCGTCCCTCCCCACACCTCGACGTGCGATGCCCCGTCCAGGTTGTACTGAACGCTATAACTTGTTCCGCCGGCCACGGAAATGTTGACGCCCGAGTTCATCATGTACCCGGGCGAGGAGCCAGTCTGGACCGCCATTCCGCTCAGAGTTATCAGATCGGTCGGCTGGCGTCCGTTCAGCGGCAGTTCCAGAATTCGCTGATTTTCGATCACCGCCCCCACTCCAACAGTGCGGGTTTCCACCTGCGTAGCATTCGCTTCGACATTCACCCGTTCAGTAACGGCGCCAACCTTTAACGCAATCGAAATCGCGGGGTCGCTACTTACCTGCAGCGTAATACCCGACTGCACAGCAGTGGCGAACCCTTCCTTGGTCACTTCGAGGTTATAAGGTCCGAGCGGAAGGCTCGTCAGGACATAACTGCCATCGGCTTCGCTGGTCACGGTTCTGGATAAGCCAGTCTCTGTTTGCGTCGCCTTGACCATGGCCATCGGAACCGCTGCGCCGCTAGTATCCTGCACAACACCGTGAATTTGAGCTGTGGCCTGTCCCCAAGCAAGTGTGGCGCTCAGCAGACCGGAAAGAACAATAAAGATCGGCAATCGCATTTCTCACCCCCCAAAAAAATCATCCGGGAAAAAACACTCGCGATGAAGCACGAGAAGACGGCCTCTTGGAGGCCTTAGCAACACTACGCCAGGTTCTCTGGCGAGTCAAATCGATTTTCCCGATTAGTTCAACATATTGAAGCCTGGCGGTCGAGCGCTTGACACCCGGCAGCGGCGACGGGTTCGGAGGTTGGGCTAGCCTGGGACCGATCGCCGTGTTCGGCAGGCCCGTCAAGCGTTGAGAAACACCAGCGCACGTGCGTTTGTTTCGACCGGCACAATTCGCAAGAACGTCACAATATCGAAGCCAGGGCGCCGCCGCTTAAACGCCCGAAGGCTTGACCAATCGACTTGGCGATTAGGTGTCCGATGAATGTTAGCTAGTCCTTCGCACCGCCCCTGAACGCCACCTTTGTTACTAAGCGCCAGAAAAGCCGCCGTGACCCTCCCTGCTACTTCAGAAATTCCGCGGCCTTCGCGACACCGGCGTCGGCACAGGCTTCTTCTTTGTCCGCGCCTGGAGCACCGCTAACTCCGATCCCGCCCACGATGTCCTTCCCGGCGAAAATGGGCACGCCTCCGCCGAGTGCAATCGTGCCCTCAACACCCGGCCACGGCGGATTTGCCCGGTAAGTCTTTAGCGTTTCCCCCGACTTGCGCCGGTAAATCATAGCGGTATACGCCTTCCGCCGGCTTACCTCCATCGTTTGCGGAGAGGTGCCATCGTCTCTGAGCGTGACCTTTACCAGGCCGGCCGTATCGACCACCGTAACCGTGCTGTGATACCCGTTTTCCCGGCATTTATCCACTGCGCCTCTGGCGATCATTTGCGCCAGATCCAGTGACAGCGCTTTTTGCGTTATCACTTCCTGCGCGAAAGCTGAACTAGAACCAGCGGCCATCACCAACGCAGCCGCCCAAATCTTCGAGTGCACCTGTGACATGCTCAATCTCCTTAAGAACACCGTGGAACCACTTTTCTATCGCGCAGAGCTCAGCACGGGCTCCCGATGCGCTTACTCCCCCACCTGCTCGTAAAACCGCGTGCTTGTCTTGCACCGTATTGACCAAACAACAAATTCAATTGCCGGGCATCTTGCGAAAGCGATCTGTATCGTGCTGATTGCATCGCGCTCACGTGCATCAGGGCACAGTGATCCGCCAACTGTCCGTGGCCCGACACGATAGGAAATCCACAGTCAAGTCGCTCCTTGATCCCTAACGCGCGGCGCTCATAGGATCACCCTAACAAGTTCTTTAAAACCGACAAGAGGAATGATACTGAGCCGTGCAATTTAAGTCAAAACAATCTTATTAAGAATCAGACCAATAAGGTCAACGCTGCACATCATAAAGGCGCGTTATGAACAGTTCAACGTATTGAAGTGACCTGAGCTACCAAACTAGCTCGCCCTTGCAAGGTCGACTTTCATGCTCCAAGATATACGATTGAATCGTCGGCCACCGAGAAGACCGATATTCAGGGAGGGCTTATGAACAGAACGGTGCGAGCGTGGGCATTCATGGTCTTGTTGGTCGGCATTATAACGGGCCAGCAGCAAATCCCGACGGGAGGTCCGATTCCGGATCGGCGTGGATTCAACGGCAGCGTAGACAATCCCAAATTGACAGATCCAGTTGAGGAGGTCGTAAGGAGGGTTGCGGGGAACGTATATGTGATCGCGGGTGCCGGAGGAAACATCGCGGTTCAGGCCGGCCCCGATGGGCTATTTCTTGTTGATGATAACTTCGCCGTTTTCTACCCCAAGATCGTCGCGGCGCTCCGCCAGATCTCGGATAAACCGGTGCGCATTATCATCAATACCCACTCACATTTCGACCACAACCAGAACAATGCGAATTTCGCGAAGCAAGGTGCCTTGATCTTCGCCCAACCCAACCTGCGCTTGTCACTGTTGCAGCAAACACGTCCGCCTGTTCCGCCGGCAGGATTGCCGGTGGTGACATCGAGCGAGTCTATGACGCTTCATTTCAACGGCGAAGACATCTCCTACATACCTCTGAAGCCTTCGCACACGAATGGGGACGCCGCCGTCTACTTCCGTGGGTCCGACGTATTTGCGTTTGGCGACGTCTTCACAACGGACTATCCCTCCATCGGCGTTGCGCAAGGAGGAACTATTGAAAACTTCATTGACAATTACAACCTCGCACTGCAAATGACGACGCCGAACACGATTTTCGTTCCCGGCCACGCGCAGCTGTCGATGCGCTCCGACGTGATTGCCGTTCGGGATGCCATCACGACGATCCACGCCAGATTTCGGGAAATGGTAGCCAACGGGATGACGCTCGATCAGATCCGCGCGGCGCGGCCTTCGAAGGAATTCGACGCGACATTCGCGACCGAAAACTTCGCCCCGAACGACCTTCAGAATAGTACCCGGTGGTACGAGCAGATGTACAACGAAGCCAAGGCGGAAATTGGCACGCGCTGAGCCGTCGAGAAGGCGGCGACGTGTTGAAAGTTAGGCCTCGTAGCAGTGACTCGCCGCGGGAAAAAGGAGAACAGCTCACGGGCTCGTGCATGGTCGCCGAGAACTTGCCATAGCTCCTTCTGCCCGGCCACGAAGCTCGGCATCGGGTTCGGTCACCGGGGATGAAAGCTTCTGGAGAGCAGGTCAATTCAATATGTTGCACTCGTTGTTGACGGCGCGACAACGAATGGCTTTAGATTGAATGGGTGGTTTTGCAGCTTTAAAGCGCGTTTCAGTGCCAATAAGGGTTCCCTGCTAGACCACCTATATAACTAATGATTTCTCAAGTTTTCGGGCGATCGCGGGCTTCTATATAACATGACCCTAAGAACGTACTGACCGCGGAAGCACTGGTTCTGCACATCGCGGACGATATTGGTGATGCCTTAAGGCTCCGGATGTATCAGATGCTATTTGAGATTCGAGAGGCGGAACAACGGGCTTATGACCTGTTCCTTCAAAGCCTAGTGAAGGGCACCAGCCACCTATCCCTCGGGCAGGAGGCGATTGCGGTGGGCTGCGCGGCGGCCATGGAGCCGGGCGACCTCAGCTTTTGCACCTATCGAGGGCATGCTCATACTTTGGCGCGCGGCGTCGAGATCGAGAAAGTGCTAGGCGAGCTGATGAGCCGTGATAACGGACTCATGCGCGGCAAAGGTGGCTCCATGCATTTGACTTCCGTGAAGCATGGCGTGATGGGTTCTTACGCAATCATCGGCGCCCATTTGCCAATTGCGTGCGGCGCCGCATGGCGGGCGCAGTACAAGGGCCAGAAAGACATCTCGGTTTGCTTCTTTGGCGATGGCACTACGAACATTGGCGCATTTCATGAGGCGCTGAACCTCGCAGTCATATGGAAGCTGCCAGTGATTTTTGTTTGCGAAAACAATTTATACATGGAGTACACACCTATCAGCGAAGTGACCGCCGTGGCGGATCCTGCTGCCGGCCGCGCTTCGGCGTATGGATTGGAATCAATCATCGGGGACGGGCAGGACGCCGACGAGGTTTATCGAATTACGAAGAGGGCATATGATAAAGCCAGAGATGGCGGTGGGCCTTCGCTGATCGAGTTCAAAACTTATCGCTATAGTGGACATTCCCGTGCCGATCCAGCTAAGTACCGGCCGGTCGGTGAGCTTGAGGACTGGCGAGAGAAGCGCGACCCAATTAAAATTTACCGAAAGCGAATGCTTGATGCAGGCATTGCGGCCGACATTATCCAGCAAATTGAGCATAAGGCGAGACTGAAAGTAAACGAAGCTACAGAAGTCTGCAAAATAGCACCTCCAACCTCGATCGACATTTTGAGTACCGACGTGTACGCGGACGGAGGCTGGGCGTGGCGGAACTAACGTATCGCGATGCCGTCGCCCGCGGAATTGCGCAGGAAATGAAGCGCGACCCCGATGTCGTGTTTCTCGGCGAGGATATCGGAAAGGCCGGCGGGGTCTTTAAGACAACGGTGGGGCTTTTTGAAGAATTTGGCCCGTTGCGAGTACGCGATACGCCGATTTCCGAACAGGCGATTCTAGGCGCAGCCATGGGCGCAGCGATGACCGGACTGAAACCGATCGCCGAAATTATGTTTTCGGATTTTATCGCCGTGTGCTTCGACTATCTCGCCAACGAATTTTCTAAAAGCCGTTACATGACCAACGGCCAAGTGAAGTGTCCACTCGTAGTCAGAACGGGGAATGGTGGCTCAGCGCGTTTCGGCGCGCAGCATAGCCAAAGTGTCGAAAACTGGTGCATGATGATACCCGGCCTGAAGGTGGTGGCACCATCGACCCCGCGCGATGTGATTGGCCTCCTGGCTGCATCGGTGCGCAGTCCCGATCCTGTCGTCTTCTTCGAACATAAGTCGCTCTATGCAGTAAAAGGAGAAGTGGAAGAGGGCGAGATCTTGGAGGCACTCGGCACGGCTAAAGTTGTGCGGCCCGGCACGGATGCAACGATTGTGGCTCTAGCCTTGATGGTTCCGCGTGCGATCGCTGCCGCAGAAAGACTTCAGGTAGAACATGGAATCAACTGTGAGGTGATCGACTTGCGTTCGCTGGTTCCACTGGACACGCGCACAATTCTCGATTCCGTGGCACGCACTAGTCGCCTCTTCACGGTGGAGGAAAACCCGCGCCTGTGCGGGTGGGGCGCGGAAATCGTGTCGATCGTTGTTGAGGAAGGATTCTATAATCTCGACGGACCGCCGGTGCGCATTACCACACCGCACATTCCTCTTCCTGCCGCCGACGCGCTTGAAGACATGGCTATCCCAAGTGTTGCGCGAGTTGCGGACACCGTGCGACGGTCGCTCAAGATGTAATGAGCATGAGAGTCAGTGCCAAAACTCGCCGCCGGCGATAGGTTTCGGACGGCAAGGCCGCTTGCATGAGGGACAAAAGAGCGAATTCAATAGATTGCACTTGCGTCTAGACATGAGGTTCGCGCCCCGCTAACATAAATTGTTCATCATTTTTGGCGCCTAGAAGACGGCCCCTAATTTGCGCTGGGGGCATGCCCTTGAAACGGTTATGTACGCCGATCCTAACAGTCTAAAGCTCGTTCGTGGAATCCTGAAACTCATTTGCAGGTCTGGAGTGAATAGGTACGAAGCGATTGCCGCCCTTTCATCCGCGAACAACATGCTATACGCAATGGAGGGACCTCTAGTTCACTGCGACACCCTGAGGCCCGAGGAGACTAAAGTCACTCGGCAACAGCCTGACGGTTAGTATTAGTGGGTTACAAGTTCATCCGCTCAAAGGTTCCCGCCTAGTCGACAAAATGATCCCCGGCCCATGTCATTAAGTCGGCGACAGACCTGACTCCGGGATGAATGTCGCGACCTGTCGAAATTAAGCAAAGCAGATGCTGCAGACTTTTTGGATTTGTCTAAAGCCTGGAATTTTGGGGGAATACGATGGCAATCAAACATTTCGGATCAACGGCCGTAGATTGGGAGCAGCGGATCGACTTCGATCGCCTGCGGAAAGAGCGACTGGCGCGCGCCAAGATGCTGCTAGAGCAGTCCGAGATGGGCGCGCTGCTGTGCTTTGACATGAACAATGTCCGCTACTTGACCGCGACGCACATCGGAACATGGGCGCAAGATAAGATCAGCCGATTCGCGTTGTTGCCACAGAATGACGAACCCATCTTGTGGGACTTTGGCTCGGCCGCCCGGCATCATCAGCAAAATTGCCCATGGTTGGGGGAACGGTCGCGTCCTGGTATCCCGTTGTTGCGCGGAGCGATGTCGCCAGAGATGGGACGGGCGGAGGATGTGGCGCGCAAAATCAAAATCGAGCTCGAAATGCGCGGC
>Ga0105242_10000877_pt1 | contig 23362 bp, 20 predicted proteins | sample KBSM24metaG_FD_81521 | JGI IMG/M metagenome (GOLD analysis project Ga0105242, IMG submission 81521) | Miscanthus rhizosphere microbial communities from Kellogg Biological Station, Michigan, USA - KBS M2-4 metaG | ecosystem: Host-associated > Plants > Roots > Rhizosphere > Soil | place...
TCGATCGGCAACGAGCGGTTCTTCGAGGACGGCTTCAGATCCCCGGACGAGGGCGGCAGCCTGCCGGTCAACATCTCGAACATCACCATACCGAACGCGAGAATGTCGCTGCGATGATCCAGCGGTTCCGCGTCGGTCTTGACCCAGGCCGCCAGGCCACAATCGACAACCTTCGCGTTGCCCTTCGGCGTGACCATGACGGTTTCTGACGTCAGGTTGCGGTGAACGATGCCTCCGCCGTGCGCGTCAGCGAGCGCGTCCGCAATCTGAATGGCAAGATCGACTGCGCGCCTCGGGTTGAGGGGAGCGCCGCCAATCGTGCGCTTCAGCGTATTCCCCGGCACGTGCTCGTAGACCAGGAAGAGCTGACCCTGATCCTCAGCGCACTCGTACAACATGGCGATATTTGGATGGGACAGCGAAGACGCGATACGCGCGTCTTCCACCAGGCGGGCGCGCTGCTCCGGATCGCCTGCGACGCTGGGGACGATCACCTGGACGGCCACCGTGCGGCCATGATGCGTGTCGCGGGCCCGGAAGACCTCGCCCATGTCGCCGGCGCCGAGGCGCTCGAGGATTTTGTAATGGCCAAGCGTCTCGAACATGGAACGGCGACGATTATACTGACGCGTTGAACTCCTACGTCTCGATCCTCAGGAAGAACCGCAACTTCCGCCTTCTTTACATCGGCCAGACCATTTCGCAGCTCGGAGACTGGTTCAACGCCGTCGCGATCTACGCGCTCCTGCTCGATCTGACCGGCTCGGCGACCGCCGTGGCGTGGATGATGATCGTCCAGTTTCTGCCGGTCGCGATCTTCGGCCCCATGGCGGGCGTCATCGTCGATCGCGTCAACCGGCGCCGGCTGATGATCGGCACCGACCTCCTGCGCGGCGGGCTGATCCTGATGCTGCTGATCATCCGGCGGCCGGAGCAAGTGTGGATCGCGTACGTCGTGATGGCGATCGCCGTCGGCGCCCAGGCCTTTTTCGAGCCGGCACGCACGGCCACCATTCCCAACGTCACGCCGCCCGAGGATCTGCTGCAGGCCAACGCGCTGTCGAGCGCGACCTGGTCCGCGATGCTCGCGCTGGGCGCGTCGATTGGCGGCGCCGTCACGGCGCTCGCCGGCCGGAACATCGCGTTCGTCGCCAATGCGCTGTCGTTCTTCGCGTCGGCATACTTTCTCGCGCAGACGCGATACGACGCGACGCCGGCCGCCGCTCCGCGGCCCACCGGCTTCCTGGCGTTGACCGGCATCACCGATTTGATCGAAGGGGTGCGGTACGTGCGTCAGCGCTCGCATGTGGCGGCGCTGATGCTGGTGAAGGCGGGGTGGGGATTGGCCGGAGGCGTCCTGCTCCTGCTCACCATCTTCGGCCAGCGCGTGTTCCCGCTCGCTGGCGGATCGGCCGCTGGCATCGGCGTGCTGTACGCCGCGCGAGGCGTCGGCGCGGGCCTGGGACCCATCGCGCTCCGGTGGATTCTCGGACAGCAGCCGCGGCGGCTTCGCCGCGCTATCGGTCCAGCCTATTTCATGGTGGGCGTGTTCTACGTCGCGCTGGCGGGAGCGCCAACGCTGTGGGTCGCCGCGCTATGCGTCCTCTGTGCGCATTTCGGCGGCTCCATCCTGTGGGTGTTCAGCACGGTGCTCCTGCAGATGGAGGTCCCGGATCGATTTCGCGGGCGCGTGTTCGCGACCGAGCTTGCGCTCGTCACGTTGATGTCGTCGGCGTCGAGTTACTGGACCGGCCACCAGCTCGATCAAGCCGGCTGGCCTCCGCGCACGCTGGCGTTCACGCTCGGCGTGCTGTTCTGCGTGCCTGGCACGCTCTGGCTGCTGATTCAAACGCGCTGGAAGGAAGCGCCCGCCGAAGAGCCCGGCCCCGCGATCGCCAGGGCGACGGGGGAAGAAGAGGTGATCGAGAGCAGGATCGGATAAGAAACCTACTTCTAACTTCCCCTTCTAACTTCTCACTTCTAACTTCTCACTTCTAAGTTCTACCTTTCTTCAGGTCCTCCATCGCGCTCTGCACCAGCTGTTTCGCATCGTCGAGTTGTTCGAGGACGAGCGCGATATCCATCTTCGGACGGCCGGGAAAGCGATCGCTCCGGCAATAAACGCCGTGCTGGCCGACGAGCGCCAGCGAGTCGGTGAGCAGATCCATGGCGACGGCCAGGCGCCCGCGCGCCGTCCCCATCATGGTCTCGTGGTGCTCCAGCGCGCGGCGATGCTTGTCGAAGACGGACATGGTGGCTCTGTCGATCGCTATTTCTGCGGTTTCGACGGACGGATTTCGACGCGGCTGGGAATGCTCCGCGCGTTGCTCCGCAGCAGGTCGACAACGACGTCGGCGATGTCTTCCGGGGAACTCTTCCAGTCAGCGCCTTTCGTTTCGTCGCCGCTGGAGAAACCGGTCGCGACCGATCCAGGCATCACGTAGCTGACGCGGATATTGTCGTACCGCACTTCCTGCATCAGCACCTCGGTGAACGCGTTCAGCCCGGCTTTCGAGGCGCAATACGCGGCCGCGCCCTTGAAGGGGTTCTTCCCGGCGAGGCTGCTGATGTTGATGATGTAGCCGCCGCCGCGACGCCGGAGATGCGGAAGGGACGCCTGGCACGCGTTGAAGACGCCGGTGATATTGGTGTCGATCACTTCGGCCCACTGATCGGGCGTCATCGACGCAACATCGGTGAAGATGCCCACGCCGGCGTTGTTGATCAGGATGTCGAGCCCGCCGAAGCGCGCGACCGTGGCTTCGATCGCGTTCGCGACTTCATCGTATCGCCGGACGTCGGCTTGCAGCGTCTCGACGGCGCCGGGACCCGCGGCCTCAATCCTGGGTCGAGCGGCTGAGAGGTGCTGCGCGCTGCGCCCGGTCACCGCCACCTGCACGCCGTCGGCGACGAGCGCGCGCGCGATCGCGAGCCCGATCCCGCGCGATCCTCCCGTGACCAGGGCCACCTTCCCGCGAAGCGATTGCATAGCTATTACAATATCGCACCGGATGCAGGAGGTGGCCATTATCGGCGCGAGCGAACTGGGCGGCGCCGTCGCGCACGCGCTGGCACGCTCGAACCTCGTCCGGTCCATCAGGATCATCGACGAAGCCGCGCGCGTGGCCACCGGCAAGGCGCTGGACATCGCCGAGTCCGCACCCGTCGAAGGATTCTCCACGCGCCTGTCGGGCGGATCCGATGTGTCGATGGCCGCTGGCGCGTCGATCGTCATCATCGCGGACCGGATCGGCGGGGGTGAATGGCAGGGAGAGGACGGGCTGCTTCTCCTGAAGCGCCTGATGCAGACCGCGCGCGGTTCGGTGATCCTCTGCGCCGGCGCGTCTCAGCGCGAGTTGGTTGAGCGCGGCGTCCGTGAACTCAAGTTTTCGCGCACGCGGCTGTTCGGATCCGCGCCCGAGTCGCTGGCAGGCGCCGCACGCGCGCTAGTTGCGTTGACGATCAATGGATCACCGCGCGACATCGCTCTTTCGGTGCTCGGCGTACCTCCCGGCCACACGGTGATCCCCTGGGGTGACGCGACAGCCGGCGGATTCTCGCTGACGAGGCTCGTCGACGAACCGACCCGCCGCCGATTGTCGGCGCGCGTCAACGCGCTCTGGCCGACCGGTCCTTACTCGTTGGCAGCTGCAGCGACCGCGGTGGTTGAATGCATGGTGGGACGATCGCGCAGGGTGGTATCCGCGTTTGTTGCGCCGGACCTTTCGATGGGCAGCCAGACGCGCACGGCCGCCCTGCCTGTCAGGCTCGCGCCAGCCGGCATCGTCGAGGTCGTGCTGCCGTCACTGAGTGCCGTGGAGCAGGTCGCGCTGGACAACGCGATGATGCTATAGGCGGGATGACCGGAACTTGCAGGCAGGAGGGGCGGGATCGGCAGGATAGGCAGGAAACAGGCGCGACCGTCCTATCCCGCCTGTCCAGCCCGTCCTGCCTATCCAGCCCTTCCTGCCTTTAGAGCGTTCCGTACGCCGGCCTGTGGAGCGTCAGACCGCCGGCGAAGTCAGCGAGCTGCTTGCGAAGAATCAGCCGTCCTCGATGGAGCCGGGACTTCAGCGTCTGATCCTTCACCTTCAACACGGCGCTCGCTTCTTCCGTCGACATCCCCTGAATGTCCCGCAACATCACAGGAGCACGGTAGATCGCCGGAAGCGCGAGGATCGCGCGGAAGACCCGCTGCCGGAGCTGCGAGCGGAACACGCGTTCGTCCGCCAGGTCGCTCCAGTCGGCGACGTCGGCCGTACGGGTTGAGGGCGTTCCATCCTCTTCCGTTGCCGCCGCCGCGCGACGGTCCTCGGCCTGCGCCCGCTGATAGCGGGCAGTCCGTAGCCGCGACATCGCGGCGTTGAATGTGATCCGGTAGATCCAGGACGACAGCTGGGCGTCGCCGCGGAAGGCATCCACCTTCCGGTAGACCTTGAACAGCACGTCCTGGGTGATCTCTTCGGCGTCTTCCTTGTTGCGGAGGTAGCGGAAGGCCAGCTGGTAAATCTTTGAGCTGTAAGCGTCAGAGAGATCCGCAAGCGCCTGCTCGTCGCCGGACTTGAGCCGTGCCAGGAGCAGCTGATCGGCGGTCGGACCCGCTAAGAGAGAATTAGTGCTTTCGGTATCCCGCATGGGGTTATCCCTTCGTTTGGGGACATTAACCCCGGTGCCCGATAAATTATTCCACCCCTGAACTAAATTTCTACAGACTCAAATCAAACACATCCGCGAACTGTTCGATAATGCGATTTTCTACCTCTGCCATATCGACGGACCGGCCGAGGAGCCGCGCGATCGACGTCACACCTCGGTCTGCGATGCCGCACGGCACGATCAGATCGAAATGGTCGAGGCTGGTGTTCACGTTCAGCGCGAAGCCGTGGCTCGTCACCCAGCGGGCGATTCGGACGCCAATCGCGGCGAGCTTCTCGTCGCCGACCCAGACGCCGGTCAATCCCTGAACGCGTTGAGCGGTGATTCCGTATTCGGCGACGGTGCGGATGAGAACGGTCTCGAGATCGCGGACGTAGCGATGGACATGGCGACGGTGGGGATTCAAGTCGATGATCGGGTAACCAACGATCTGTCCGGGGCCGTGGTACGTGACGTCGCCCCCGCGGCCGGCTTCGTGCACCTCGATGGCGCGGGTCGAGAGATCTTCGGCGGACGCGAGGATGTGGCTTCGGCCGCCGTCGCCGCGCACGCCAAGCGTCAGAACGGGAGGATGCTCGAGCAGCAGCAGCGTGTCGCCGATTGTTCCGGCGCGGCGATCTTCGACAAGTGAACGCTGCAGCGCGAGCGCATCGGCGTACGGCACACGGCCCAACCGCCGTACATCGAGTGTGCGCGTGATCCGCGCTTCCGTCGTCTCCTGCCCGTCCAGCCTATCCCGCCCTTCCTGCCGGTCCAGCCTATCCTGCCCGTCCCGCCTGTCCTGCCCATCCCGCCCTAGATCGCGTTCGGATCCCAGTTCTCGAGCGACTTCTTCACGATCGACATGAACTCATCGGCCACGGCACCGTCGATGACGCGGTGGTCGTAACCAAGCGTCAGGTACGCCATCGGCCGGATCGCGATCGCATCGTCCACGACAACCGGGCGTTTTTCGACGTTGCCAATGCCGAGAATCGCCACTTGCGGCTGGCTGATGATCGGCATCCCGAAGAGCGCGCCGAAGACGCCGGGGTTGGTGATGGTGAAAGTGCCTCCAGCGACTTCGTCCGGCTTGAGCTGCTTCCCGCGCGCGCGGTTGGCCAGGTCGATGACGGCGCGGCTGAGGCCGACCAGGTTCTTCTCGTCCGCGTGCTTGATCACCGGCACGATGAGTCCCCAGTCGAGAGCGACCGCGATGCCGACGTTGATGTCCTGGTGATAGACGATGTTGTCCCCGTCCACCGAGGCGTTGACGATCGGCACCGCGCGCAGCGCGTCGATCGCCGCCTTGATGATGAACGACATGTAGGTCAGCTTCGCGCCGGCCCGCTCGAACTCCGCTTTCTTCGCATCCCTGATCTTCGCGATGCGTCCGAAGTTCACCTCGAACACGGAGTGGACGTGCGCTGAAGTCTTCTTGCTCAGCACCATGTGCTCGGCGATCCGCTTGCGCATCACCGACATCTTCTCGACGTGATCGCTCACGCCCGGCTTGAAGGCGATCGTCGCAACGGGAGGCGCTCCGGAAACGGAAGCGGGCTTTGCCGCCCCACCCTGCCTATCCCGCCCTTCCTGCCCTTCTTGCCTGTCCCGCCCCTGCGCCGCCGTCCCCTTGTCGATGAAGCCGAGGATGTCGTCCTTCGTCACGCGTCCCGCGATTCCGGTACCCCGGATCTGCGCGATGTCGACGTTGTGCTCCTTCGCGATCTTCCGCACGAGCGGCGACGAGCGTTCGCGGATCGCATCTTCGGTGGATCCATTTGCCGGCGGACGGCTGGCGACGGGTTCAATCCTCGCGGGAGCAGCTGGAGTCGCGGCTGCGGCAACAGGTTCGTCCTCGCGATCGTGATAATGCCGGGGAGCCGGCGGCGGCGCGGATGCACCGTCGGCCTGAGGCGATGCTTTCGGCGGCTCGGTGGCCTTGGCCGTCTGCACGGGCGGCTCGGGCGTCGTCGTGCGGGCGGTTGCTGCCGCACCCGACCCGATGACGGCGACGACGCTGTTCACTGGAACCGTCTCGCCTTCCTTCACACGAATCTCCGAAATCACACCGGCGGCCGGCGACGGAATCTCGGCGTCGACTTTGTCGGTGGAAATTTCAAAGAGCGGCTCGTCGCGATCGACCGTGTCGCCGACTTTCTTGATCCAGCGGACGACCGTGCCCTCTGCAATCGACTCGCCCATCTGTGGCATTACTACGTCAGTCGCCATGACCTGTCCCCTTAGCTATGGATCGCCGCACCGTGCGTGGCGTGCGCCGCCTCGCCAACCGCTTCTGCGAACGTGGGGTGCGCGTGAATCGTGCGAATCAGCTCCTCGACCGTCGATTCCAGTTGCAGTGCCACGGTCGCTTCGGCGACGAGCTCGGTGGAACGCGGGCCGATCATGTGGACTCCGAGCAGTTCGTCGTATTTCTTGTCCGCCACGATCTTCACGAAGCCGTCCGTCTCCTGCGCCATCTTGGCGCGGCCCAGGATCCCGAACGGGAACGTCCCGACGCGCACGTCGTACCCGCGCGCCTTCGCCTCCGCTTCGGTCAGCCCGACGCTGCCGATCTCCGGATCGCAGTAAGTGCAGCCGGGGACATGATCGTAGTTGATTGGGCGTGTCTCGCGTCCGGCGATACGCTCGGCGGCGACGATGCCTTCGGCCGAGGAGACGTGGGCAAGCTGCGGATGTCCTGGCGTGCCAAGCGTGATGACGTCGCCGACTGCCGAGATCCCCGGCACGCTGCTTCGAAACAGGGAATCGACCTTGATGTAGCCCTTCTCCATCTGCAGGCCGACGCCTTCGGCGTTCAACCCGGTCGTGACCGGCCCACGGCCGGTGGCGACGAGGAGATAGTCGGTCCGAATGTTTTTCGTCGTGCCGTCGGCCAGCAGAATATCCACGTCCACGCCGTCGGCACCCGATTTCGCGCCGGTGACCTTCGCGCCCGTGTGGCTCGTGATTCCCTGTTTGCGGAACGACTTCTCCAGCTCCGCGGACACCGCTTCGTCTTCGACCGGAACCAGGCGCGGCAGAAGTTCCACAATCGTGACGTCGCTGCCAAAGCGATTGAAGATCGACGCGAACTCGACGCCGACGGCTCCGCTGCCCATGATCACGATCGTCCTGGGTACTTCTCGAAGACCGACCGCCTCGTCGCTCGTGATGATGCGCTTGTGGTCGATCTCGATGCCAGGAACGCCGCGAGGCGCCGATCCTGTGGCGACGATAATCTCCTTGTGCGCGCGCAGGGTCCGCTGTTCGCCTTCGAACACATCGACGCCGCCGCTGCCGGTCAGCCGCGCCGTGCCTTTGATCCAGTCGATCTTGTTTTTCTTGAACAGGAACTCGACGCCCTTGGTCAGGCCCGTCACCACGCGATCCTTCCGCGCCTGCACCTGGCCCATGTCGATCGAGACCGCGGCGGAGCCGAGCGAGATGCCCCAGTCCTTCGCGTGCTGTGCGATTTTGAACGCGTGCGCGTGCTCGAGCAGCGCCTTGGTCGGGATGCAGCCCCACAGCAGGCAGGTTCCACCGAGCGCCTTCTGTTTCTCCACCACCGCGGTCTTGAGTCCGAGTTGCGCGGCGCGAATCGCCGCGACATATCCGCCGGTTCCGGCGCCGATGACGATGACGTCGTATTCGTCAGCCACGTATGCTCGCTTATCGCTTCAACGATGAGAGGGGAATGAAGTTGGTCGCCGCCGGCGGGCCGGCCGGTGCGGCCGTGCCCTGCGGCTCCGGGTCAAGGCGCTGCACGCGTGCACGTAACTGCCCGTGCTCGTACCGCAGCTCCCAGTAGGATTCGGTCAGACGTTCGAGACGCTTGCTCTGACGCCGCACGACAAGGAGCGCCGCACCAGCCAGGATGAGGGCCGCGCCGGTCAGCAGCCAAAGAAGGGTCAACAACCTTGGTACGTTATCGAACGGGTTGCAACAGTGTCAACCGCCTGACACAATACCCGCGTTCTCAGGTGGCCCCGGGGCCATGAGCCACAAACCTAAGACGGTTTTAATCGTAGACGACGACGAGGGGATGCGCGATACGCTGACCGCCATCCTCAAGCGCGAGTATCGCGTCTTGAGGGTGGCGAGCGGCGAGGCGGCGCTCCCCATCCTCAACCGCGAGGACGTCGACCTGATGATGCTCGACGTCCGCCTGCCGGGAATCAGCGGTTTCGAAGTCCTCCGGATCGTCAAGGAAAACTACAGCCTGGTGGAGGTCCTGATGATCTCCGCCATCAACGAAATCGAAACAGCCGTGCAGGCGATGAAGCACGGCGCCTATCACTACGTCACGAAGGACTTCGACTACGACCAGCTGCGGTCGCTGGTTCGCAACGCCAGCGAGCGGCAGGATCTCAATCGTCAGGTGCTCACGCTGTCCGCGCAGGTCGCCGACCAGACTGAACGCGAGTTCATCGTCGGTCCGAGCAAGATCACGCGCGATATCGTCGAACTCGTTCACAAGGTCGCGAAGTTGTCGGCGACGGTGCTGGTGCTGGGCGAGAGCGGGACCGGAAAGGAGCTGCTCGCGCGGCTCATTCACCGCGAATCGGGCGATCCCGAGGCGCCGTTCATCGCCGTGAATCTCGCCGCGATTCCGCGCGAACTGGCCGAGAGCGCGCTCTTTGGCCACGAGCGCGGCGCATTTACCGGCGCGCACCGGCAGCAGCTCGGAAAATTCGAGCTGGCCTCCAACGGCACGCTGTTTCTCGACGAGATCGGCGACCTCCGGCTCGATCTCCAGGCCAAACTGCTGCGCGCGATTCAGGAAGGCGAGATCGAACGCGTCGGTGGGACCAAGCCGATCAAGACGGAGTTCCGTCTCATCGCGGCGACCAACGTGGACCTCGAGAAAGCCGTAAAGGAAGGTCGGTTCCGCGAGGATCTCTTCTATCGAATCAACGTCATCCCGATCAAGCTCCCGCCGCTGCGCGAGCGCTCTGACGATGTGCCGCAGTTGGCGGAGTTCTTCCTGCGCCGCTACAACACGCGGTTTCGAAAGCGGATTCAGGGGATCACCGAACCGACCATGTCGTTGCTGAAGAAGTACTGGTGGCCGGGCAACATCCGCGAGCTCGAGAATCTCATCGAGCGCCTGGTGGCGGTCAGCGACAAGGACTACATCTCTGAAGAGGATCTGCCGCTCGAGTTCCATTTCGCACAACTCGAGCCGCAGGGCACACCGACCGATAGTCTCTTCGAAGATGCGACGAACACGTTCGAGCGAAACTTCATCCTACGAGCACTCGAAAAGTGCGGGTGGAACGTCACAAGTACCTCAGAGTACCTTGGAATTCCACTGAGCACTTTGAAGTACAAGATGGATAAGCTCGAAGTGCGACAGATCGCCAAGCGTCTGCGCGGCGCTTAAGCACAGCCAACAATTTGGCCGGATCGGCCAAGTGGTTGTCCTTCCCTCTAATCCCCTGATTTTGCAGTAGTAAGAAAGCACTCCTGCAACACGCTCGAGAGAGCCGGGCAAACGGTTGCCCTCGCAGGGCAGTTCATCAGCTGGGCTGTACCCTCAATCTGCGTTCGGAATTTTGCGAAGTCTTAGCAAATTCAACGAATGCCTCTCAGGAGCCACAGATGGCAGAGCCGTTGCTTTTCACAGGGGCATCGACCCGGCGGCGGCCAAGAGAACCTGCTCCCGGAGAAATTTTCCACCAAATGAAACCTTCGATGTTCAACCTCCGTGTGCCACTCGAGGCCCGCGATGACGTGTTCCTCATGAACACGCTCACCGACGCGCAACTTGTGGTGTCGAGCGACGTCGTAGCGTTGCTCGATCGCGCCGCGGATGGTGATATCGAGGAGTCGACGGTCTCCAGCGACGAGCGCGAAGCCATCGACCTGCTGCGGGAGAACGGCTTCCTGGTCGAGAGCCGCGAGGCCGACCGGCAGGCGCTGGCTCAGTACCTCACCGAAGTCAAAAGCGACACATCCGAGCTCAACGTCACGCTGCTCACGACCCTCCAGTGCAACTTCGCCTGCGACTACTGCTTCCAGGGCGATCACGGCGACTACAACCTGCACGCCGACAAGATGTCGCTGGAAACGGCGGCTCGCGTCGCCGACTGGTTCGAGCGCGAGCTGGATCGGGTCCGTCCGCAGCGATTCGTCCTCACGTTCTTCGGCGGCGAGCCGCTGCTCAATCTCCCGGTGATGTACATGCTGGCCGAGCGCGCGTTTCACGCCGCGAAGGCCCGCGGCGTGAAGATGCTCGCCAACATCATCACCAACGGTTTGCTGCTCACGCCCGAAGTCGTCGACCGGATGCTGCCGTTCGGGTTGAACGGCGTGAAGATTACGCTCGACGGCGACCGGGACACGCACAACCGGATGCGTCCGCTCCGCGGCGGACAGGGCACCTTCGATCGGATCATCGAGAACATCCGCCTGGTTGCCGACAAGACGCGGATCGCGATCGGCGGCAACTTCGATGAGTCTTCGGTCGGCAGCTATCCCGCGCTCCTGAGCTATCTCAAGGCGCAGGACTTCGGCGGCAAGCTCGCCAAGGTCAACTTCAAGCCGATCGTCCGCACGGAACCGGTCTCAGCCAAGGGCATCATTCCGCTGATTCCGGTAGGTGGTAAGGAAGCGCTGAAGGGCACCTGCATGACGTCGGTCGGCTCGGGCGCCGGCCAGGCCTGCGATTCCTGCCACACGATGGAAGACCAGATCACGTTCATCCGGGAAGAAACGCAGCGCCACGGCTTCCCCACCCTGGATGGCGTCCCCAAGGGTATGTGCCACGTGCACAGAACCCACGCCCACACGATCGGTCCCGATGGTTCTCTGTATGCCTGTCCCGGTTTCACCGGACAGCTGGCGATGTCGACCGGCCACATCGACGATCGCCGCGACTCGTGGCGCGAATCCGCTCTCGAGAAATTCGAACGTCTCCATCCGTGGAAAGAATGCGGCGACTGCGCTTTCATCCCGACCTGTGCCGGGGGCTGCGTAGCCGCGTCGCATTCGCAACTCGGGGACATGAACTCGCCGACATGTCACAAGCCGAGTTTTGAATCGGCGGTTTACTCGCTGGCGCAGACCGCTGCCAGCTCACCTGCTTGGGAGTTACAATGAAGATCAAGATTGTGAAGAAGGCCACCAACGTCAAGCCCCAGGGATTCTGCATGGCGATGGTCGACGACGTCACCTTCACCAAGCGCTAGTCCGAATGAACCGATGACAGAGGTCCCGAACCGCCGCAAATTGATCGCCGCGGTCGGGGCACTCGCCTCTGTAATCGGATTCGCGGCCCCGGCGTGCAAGGACCAGGCGGGCCGGCAAGCGCAGCACCAGCCGGCGACGCTCAGGATTGGCGTGAGCGTCGGCCAGATGGCGGCAGCAGATCCGCAGACCGGTCTGCGCCAGGTCACCCAAAATCAGTCGGTCGAGGGGCTCGTGAAGATTGGCGAAGACGGCCGTGCGACGGCCTGGCTCGCGCAAGGCTGGGACTTCACGCCGGACGGTCGGACTCTGAAGATGCATCTGAGGCCCGACCTGACGTTCCACGATGGTACGCCAGTCAGCGCACCGGTTGTGGCGCACCTGCTCGAGACCCAGTTGCCTGCGTTCATGGGTCCGACGTTTGCGGACGTCGAGTCGATCACCGCGTCTGGACCAACCGAGATCAACGTTCGACTGCGTCAGCGTTCGCCATTCGTTTTGGAAGCCCTCGAGCTGCAGCTGCGGAGCCCGGGGTCGGCCAAGGCCGGAACGGGACCCTTTGAACCTGCCGGACCGGCGTCGCCCACCGACCTCAAGGCCAACGATCACTACTATCTGGGACGGCCCGCCATCGATCGGCTGACGGTGAATACGTTTCCGTCGGCGCGGGCGGCCTGGGCAGAGATGCTGCGGAACAATCTGGACATGCTCTACGAGGTGAGCACGGATTCGCTCGACTCGCTCGAGCGCTCAAACCAGATTCAGATCTTCAATTACCTTCGTCACTACCAGTACACGCTCATCTTCAACACCCAGCAGGCAGCGCTTCGGTCTCCCGCCGTCCGGCAGGCGTTGAGCCAATCGATCGATCGCGACGCGTTCGTTCGCGATGCGCTTGGCGGCCATGGCGTCGCGTCGTCAGGACCCATCTGGCCCGGTCACTGGGCGGTTGGACCGGACCTGGGAAAGTTCGGCTTTGAACCTCAAAAGGCCGCGAAAGTACTGTCGGGCCGTCCGCTGCATTTCACCTGCCTCGTCCCGCCTGACTACGAACGAATCGCGCTGATTGTGAAGCATCAGCTCGACCAGGTGTCCGTGGCGATGGACGTCAAGGAGATGCCACCGGATAAGATTCTCGAAGCCATGGCTCGCCGGGAGTTCGACGCCGTGCTGTTCGATGCGATCAGCGCCCCCAGCCTGTTCCGCCCGTTCCTCTGGTGGCACTCGAAATCCACCAGCAACTCGGCAGGATTTGCCAGCCCCGCGGTCGACAATGCCCTCGATCGCATCCGCCACGCGGGCTCGGACGACGAGTATCGTGCCGGCGTCGCCGCATTTCAGCGGGCGACGATTGAAGATCCGCCGGCGATTTTTCTTGCGTGGTCGGAACGGGCGCGTGCGGTCAGCAAGCGGTTCGTCGTGACAGAAACCACGGCCGGCCGCGACATTCTCTCGCAACTGCGGCTCTGGACGCCGGCGGCCGCCGCAAAGGGCCGGGCGAACTGAAGCCGTGGCGATCACCATCAAACACATCGCCGTTCGTTTTGCGCTGCTGGTCGCGGTCGCGGCCTTGCTGCCGCTCGTCGCATACGGAGCCATCTCGCTGCTGTCGCTGCAGCGCGGCACCCGTGAGTCTGTGATCGCCGGCAATCAGAACGTGGCGACACGCGCCGCGGAGGAAATTCGCCGCTACGTGGTCACGAACGCGGAATTGCTGAAGGCGCTGGGCGCGAACCTCCAGGACACCGGCCTCACCCAGCGTCAGCAGGACCAGATTCTCAAGAACTACGTCCTCCAGTTCCGGGAATTCCGCGAGATCACGCTGTTCGACGAACACGCCGAGATGATCGCGACGAGCCGCATGGGGAAGCCACGCGTGGTGATCCCGAAAGACACGCAAATCAACATCTCCGGCGTCGCGATGTCGCCGATTCGCGTGGACGAGGATCTGCTGCCCACATCGGTCTTCGTCATCCGGCTGACGCACCTGAACGAGCCGTCCGGGTGGCTGGCCGGCGAGTTCAGCCTGGAAGAAATGTGGCGGATGGTTGACCAGATCCGCATCGGCGATTCCGGCTTCGCGATGGTCATCGCGCCTGGCGGCGAGCTCATCGCGCACGGTGATCCCAACAAGAAGACGCTGGTGGCCCAGACGCGGAACATGAGCGGGCATCAATTGTTCGCCGCCGCGCGGACGCGTTCCGACACGACGCCGCTTTCGCAGGAATACACCGGCGATGACGGCCACAAGGAGCTGGGCGTCGCCGCGCGCATCGCGCAACTGGGTTGGACGGTCATCGTCGAGCAGCCGACATCGGAGGCGTACGCCAACGCGGCCATTCTTCAGCGTCAGCTGGCGATCGCCATTTCGATCGCGGCGCTCGGCATGATTACGGTCGGCTATCTGTTCGGCCGCAGCTTCATCAACCCCATTCTCGTCTTGCAGCGCGGCACGCACGACATCGCGGCGGGACAGCTCGACACACGCGTTTCCATCCGGCGCGACGACGAGCTCGGCGACCTCGGCAAAGCGTTCAATACCATGGCCGATCGGCTCGTCACGCTGCAGGAAGAGGTCAAGCGGCAGGAGCGGCATGCGATGTTCGGCCGCGTCGCGGCCGGCCTCGTCCACGATCTCTCGCATCCCATCCAGAACATCGGCAACAGCACGCGCCTGCTGCTGCGCGACGACCTGGACGTGGAGTCGCGCGATCAGTTCCGCCGGACCATCGAGCGCGAGCTACAGACCCTCAAGCGCTTCATGGAGGACTTGCGCCACATCGTCAAGCCCAAGCCGATCGAGCGCTTCGCGATGGACGTCAACAGTTCGGTCGCCGAAATTGCCGAGACGATGCGCGGTGAGGGTGAGCGCAACGGCCTCGTCGTCGAGACACGCTACGGTCCCGGCCCCCTGGTGATCGAGGGCGACATCTTTGCGCTCGGCCGTGTCTATCGGAACCTGATCACCAACGCCATTCAGGCGACGGAGCCAGGAGGCCGCGTGACGATCGAGACCGGCCGCAGCGGCGATCGGGTCGAGATTCGCGTCAGCGATACCGGCTCAGGAATACCCGCGGATCGACTGTCCGCGATCTTCGACGACTTCGTCACGACCAAGCGCCGCGGCCTCGGTCTTGGCCTCGCGATTTCCAAGCGCATCGTCGAGCAGTTGAACGGAACGATCGAGGTCGAGAGCGAAGTGGGACGCGGTACGGCGTTTACGCTTCGCTTCCCCGCGCGCGACGATCGCTCGGCTCAAGCCGCGGCCAGCTGAGCTCCTTTGCCTGTGAAAAACGCGTTTGTTATAGAGGAGGGTTGAACGATGTTTCGGACACTCGTGAAGACCGACGCCCTGATCGTGCAGGATCGCACGGTGGCGGTGCGCTATTTCGAACTGCGGACGCTGCGCGGTGCGCGGCGCTACAGTGCTGAGATTCTGCTGGGGCCTGGGGACCGCATCATCCTGGACGACGACTCGGTGGTGAATCTGGAAGCGCGGACCGCGTGCCTCGTGCCGGCGACGCTCGATAGCCGGGTGCTGGCGGGGACAACCGCCGCGGCCTGAGGCACACGACAAGAGGTGGCGCGACGATAGCTAGTCGCCGCGCCGCTCCGGGAACTTCCCGCCCGGTCAGTGGTGTGGGGGAACCACCGACGCTACTTCCGCGGTAGAACCGTATCCTTCAGCTGCTTCGCGATTCTGGCCTTGACCACGGTCTTGGCTGGAATCTTGATGGCCTCTCCGGTCGCCGGATTCCGGCCCATCCGCGCCTTCCGCTTTTGGACGACGAGCTTGACCATACCGGGCAGCACGAACTCGCCGGATCGTTTCAGTTCCTTTTCGGCCAGCGCCGTCAGCTCGTCGAAAAATTCGCGAGCCTGCGTGCGCTTCACGTCGAATCGTTCCGCGAAGTGCGAAAACAATTCGGATTTACCCATGCGACGGGCGTCGGTGGTCATCGCGTTCCCCTCACTCGCTCGCGCTGTCTTGTTCAACCGTCGATCGCCGCGCGCGCAGCACCAACCGCGGTTTTCCTTGGAAAAACGTCACATCCTAGCCCGCGCCTCTCGCAGGTGTCAATTGAACGCGGGCCCAAATCCGCGATTTTCCTCACAGAATGCTAGAATTTTGAGACATGTCAAGCTCGACGCTCGAGACGTTCCCGAACCCGCGAGGCGAGCGGGACTACGAAATCCATATCCAGTGTCCTGAATTCACATCGGTCTGCCCGATGACCGGCTTGCCCGATTTCGGTGAGATCCGCATCACGTACGTGCCCGAATCGCGATGCGTCGAGTTGAAGTCGTTGAAGTACTACCTCGTGGAGTTCCGCAACAAGGGCATCTTCTACGAACAGGTCACCAATCAGATCCTCGACGATCTCGTCGAAGCGCTTCAGCCTCGCCGCATGACGGTGGTGGGCGACTTCTCTGTGCGCGGCGGCATCAAGACGACCGTCAAGGCCGAGTACACGGCCCGGCCGAAACGGGTCGAGGAGCCAGGCCTGCGCGCATAACCGGGCCTGGTTCCCTGCGCATGGCGGACGAACCGCTGCGAATCCCCATCGAACGTGAGCTCGATCTGCACGCGTTCTCCCCGCGCGACATCGCATCCGTCGTTGATGAATTCGTGACCGCAGCAGCGGCTGCCGGCCTGCAGGAAGTGCGCTTGATCCACGGACGCGGCACCGGCGTCCAGCGCGGCATCGTCCAGGCGGCCCTTGAACGCCACGCGAACGTCGTCGAATTCTGGGATGATCACCAGTCCCATCTCGGCGCGACGATCGCGCGCCTGTCCTCGGACTCCTGACGCGACTCCGCATTTCGATACCGATGCGGCAGACCTGAATGTCCGCACGACTGGCCCTGCTGCGTTTCGACTCCGAAGTAGTGCAGGCCTTCAGGCCTGCCCGACGGCGAACCTGAAGGTCCGCGGGCATTGTCCTTGCGCACCGTCTGAACCGCGTCCACTCGCTCGCCGTAAGTTCTTGATTCCACGTGACGCATCGAACGCGCGTCGCACAATCTGCGCGCGAGTGGGACGAACCGCGATGCAGATACCTCCAACTCGCCGGGACAACGATGTCTTTCGGCCCGGCGATCTCGTCCTCGCCCGCCGCGCGCGATGGCGCATCGTCCACGTCCGCGGAGACAGCGACTGCCAGGTGGTCACGTTGCGAGGCCTGGTGCCGCCGCATGTGGGACTGGAGCGGCGGTTCCTCGCGCCGTTCGAGTGGATCCAGCCGATCGCGCGCACGCCACGGCCGAAGTGCGTCCGCATGCCCGCGTGGCGGCGGGCACTTCGCGCATTGATTGCGGCCGACAGTCCGCTCGGATCCCTGCGCGCCGCCGGATCGGCGCGAATCGATCTGCTCCCACACCAGCTCGAGCCGGCGATGGCCATTCTGCGCGGGCTCGGCACGCGACTGCTGATCGCAGACGAGGTCGGCCTCGGTAAAACGATTCAGGCGGGCCTCATCGCATCCGAGTTGCTCGCGCGCGGCGCCATCGAACGGGTCCTCGTCCTCACGCCGCCGGGACTACGCGATCAATGGCTTCAGGAGCTCGGCAATCGGTTTGCGATCGCGGCGACCGGCGCCGACGGAGCGGCCTTGCGGCGGATTGCCGCGTCACTCCCAATCGGTATCAACCCATGGCACACGCTGACCGCCGCCGTCGCGTCGATCGACTACATCAAGCGGCCCGAAGTCCTGCCGGCCGCGCAATCGAGGCCCTGGGATCTCGTCATCATCGACGAAGCTCACGCGTGCGCGGGCAATTCGGATCGTGGCGAAGCGGCCCATGCCCTTGCGGCCACCGCATCCTTCGTCCTCCTGCTCAGCGCGACCCCGCACAACGGCGATCGCGAATCGTTTTCGGCGTTGTGCGCGACGGGCGATGTGGAGCAAGACCCACTGCTGGTGTTCCGCCGAACACGGGCTGAGGTGAGAATCGGCGCCGCCCGGCACGTGCACATCGTTCGCGTCAAGGCGAGCCGCGACGAAATGCGCATGCACGCGTTGCTCGGCCGCTATCGCGATGCTCTGCAGGCGGACGGCGTGGACACGCTGGCGGCGTCCGTCCTTCATAAACGAGCGCTGTCCAGTGCATGGTCGCTGGCCGTGTCGGTGGAGCGGCGTCTGAGCGCGCTGGCTGTCGAGAAGCGAACAACTGAAACACAGATGGCGCTGCCGCTTGGCGATCCACAAGGCGAGCTCGTCGCGGCGGACGAGGCGCCCCCATGGCCCGAAGGGCTTGGTCTGACCGATCCGGAGCTCGAACGGAGCCTGCTGACCGCGTTGCATCAGCGTGCTCATTCGGCGGCCGCGCGCGAAACAAAGGTTCACGCCTTGATGAAGCTGCTCCGCCGCGTGCGCCAGCCTGCCGTCGTGTTTACCGAGTACAGGGACACCCTGCAGCACGTCCGGCTGGCACTTCAGGGTCCCGCCTTCATTCTGCATGGCGGCTTGACCCGCGACGAGCGGTCGGCGGTGCTCTCGGCCTTCGCGCGCGATTCGTGCGGGCTGCTGCTGACGACCGACGCGGCGGCAGAAGGACTCAACCTTCACCATCACTGTCGTCTTGTCGTCAACCTCGAGCTCCCGTGGAATCCGATGCGGATCGAGCAGCGCATCGGCCGCGTGGATCGCATCGGTCAACGCCGCACCGTCCACGCGTTTCACCTGGTCGCCGCCGGGACCGGGGAAATGCGGCTGCTCGCGCACTTGCGCGCGCGTGTCAGTCGCGCGAAAGCCGATCTCGGTGCACCCGATCCGCTCGACGACGAACGTCACATCGCTCGTCTCGTGATGGAGCAGGAACGGAACCGATGAATCTGAAGACCGTGGATTTGCGGGCCGACGCGATCGTGGAGGCCGAGCGACTTAATCGCGCGCGCGCACTCATGGTCAAGGGCGACGAAATGGAGCTCGCGCGACTCGAGGGCGACGGTACATGGATCGCCAGGCGTCGAAAGAACCGCCTCAGAAGGAGGCTTTCCGGGCACATGTGCCTGATTTGGCGCGTCGTCTTTGAAGATCCTTCGGGCCACGTTGAGGAATCGATGCTCGTGCCGATGCTCATCGACTTGCGAGGAGCTGCCAAAGCACGCTCACTGGAGTGGGTCGAGTCGTTCCTTCGACAAGCCGAGGACGTCTTACGAGCGCGCGTCGACGTCGAGTGCAAGGATTGGCGGACCCGCGTTACTCATTTGGTGACCGCGTGCTCATCACTGCGAGCGAGCCGCCAGCGCGCCATCGCTGGCCGATCCGATCGCAGCCGTCGCGACTCTCAGCCCGGTCTGTTCGATCGCCGGGCCGAACGTGAGCGGCAAACGTTTGCCGTCGCGACGGCAGAAACCGAGCGCGCCGCTGTCCAGCGTCTGGAGGCCATTCTCGGTGCGGCGCAAGTCGCGTTGCGGCCGGCCCGGCTGCTGCTCGTTCTTCTGCCTTAATCATGCTGCCCGGGATCGATGGCCATCTGATCGCCGGCGCCTTTATCGAGCGGCACCTGCCAGCGAACGGCCCGGCGGTCGCCTCGGCCGACTTCAACGAGGCGCGCCACACTCTGAGCGCGTGGCGGACGGCGAGCGCCGGGCTCGGTCCTTCTTCGACGCCGCGGACGATACTTCAGTCATCAGCACCGCTCTTCGCGACGTTGGGCTTCGCGCCGGCCGAACGCATCGAGCCGGCCGAACCCGGAGTCGCAGCCACGCTTCACACGCCGGATCGCGCGGTGGCCGTCCTGGTCCCGACCTGGGGCGACGCTCAGGAGTCGTTGTGGCGGTTGGCGGTCACGCAGGCCGCGCGCCGCTCCGCCTCGTGGTGCCTCCTGTTCAACGGTTTGCATCTCCGCATCGTCGACGCCAGTCGCCTCTACGCCCGTCGCCATCTTCAAATCGAGCTCGATCTCGCGCTTGACGACCCGCGCGCGTTTGCGGTTCTCCTGAACCTCTTTGGTGCAGCGGCCCTCGGGTCTCCGCCGGACGATCCACGATCGCTCCACGCGCTGGTGGCCGAATCGGATCGACACGCCGCCGGCGTGTGCCGATCGCTGCGCGATGGCGTCCTGTCGGCGTCCGCCGATGTCCTGCGCGCGCTGCTGGCCGAAAGGATCAGTCGACGGAGGCACGCTTCAAACAAGAGATCAATCGACGTCAACAAGGCCGGCGCCATTGCCTGTACCTTCGAACAGGCGTTGACGATCGTCTACCGGATGCTCTTCCTCCTCTTCGCGGAGGCGCGGTCACTCGTGCCACTGTGGCATCCCATCTACCGCGAGAGCTACAGCCTCGAAGGTCTGCGCGATGCGGCGGAGCAGCTGCCGCCGGTGCCGGGACTCTGGGACGCGCTCCGTGCGATCGCTCACCTCGCACACGCCGGTTGCCGGATCGGCGATTTGCAGGTGACGGCGTTCAACGGCCGGCTCTTCTCGCCCGCACACACGCCGCTCGCGGAGCGCCGCGATCTCGACGACGGTGCCGCCCGGCGGGCGGTGATGGGTTTGTCCACACGACCAGCGGTCGATCGCGCCGGGCGAGAGCGGATTGCCTATCGCGATCTCGGCGTCGAGCAGCTCGGCGCCGTGTACGAAACGCTCCTCGACTACGTGCCGAAGGTCGAACGCGGATCGCTATCGCTTCAGCCCGGATCCGGCGTGCGCAAGACGACCGGTACCTTCTACACGCCTCAACCGATCGCGGACTATCTGGTGCGAGGCGCGCTCGGGCCACTCGTCCGCGATGCCGCGCCTGAGCGCATTTTGCAGCTGCGCATCGTCGATCCGGCCATGGGCAGCGGGGCGTTTCTCGTGGCCGCCTGCCGGTTCCTGGCCGCCGCGTACGAATCGTCGCTGGTCCGCCACGGAGGTTGTCACGCGAGCGATATCGGTGAGGCCGAACGCGTCACCATCCGGCGAACGGTTGCAGAACGCTGTCTCTACGGCGTGGACCTGAACCCGATGGCGGTCCAGCTCGCCCGTCTCTCTCTGTGGCTGTGCACGCTCGCCGCCGATCGGCCGCTCAGCTTCCTGGATCACCGCCTTCAGATTGGCGACAGCCTTCTCGGCACGTGGCTCTCTCACTTGCGCCATCCGCCGTCGGTGCGCGGCCGGCGCCGTGCCGCCGACACGCTTCCGTTGTTCGACGGCGATTTGGTCGCTGACACGATCCGGACGGTCTTGCCGGCTCGCTTCTCCCTGGAGCTGCCCAGCGATACGGTGGAGCAGGTTCGCGCGAAAGAGCGCGCCTTCGCGGAGTTGACCGATCGTCGCGCAGCACTGTCGCGATGGAAGCGCGTCGCGCACCTGTGGTGTGCTCCATGGTTTTCCGCCGGCGACGCGGCGCCCGCGTCGGCGTTTGGATCGCTGACGGACGCCATCCTCACCGGCCGGTGCGTCCTGCCGTCACGCACGGCCGACCGCTACCTGGAGGAGGCCGACGCCATTGGCGAGTCGCGGCGGCTCTTTCACTGGGAGCTCGAGTTTCCGGAAGTGTTTTTCGATAGGGATGGCGGGCGCCGGCCCGATGCCGGCTTCGATGCCGTGATCGGAAATCCGCCGTGGGACGTGATTCGAGCCGACCAGGGCGGCGCCGACGCCCGCTCGCGTGCGCGGATGGACGCGACGCCGGTCGTGCGCTTCACTCGAGATTCGGGCGTCTACTCCGCTCAGTCAGATGGTCACCCCAATCGATACCAGCTGTTCGTCGAGCGGGCGATCGCGCTCACCGCTCGTGGCGGACGGCTGGGTCTGGTGCTGCCATCCGGATTCGCCACCGACCACGGCAGCGCCGCGCTGCGCAGGCTGATGTTCTCGCAATGCCACGTCGACGCCATCGTCGGCATGGACAATCATCGAGGCGTCTTCCCGATCCATCGCGGTGTTCGTTTCCTCCTGGTCACCGCCGGCGGCGGCGCGCCGACCGACCGCATAGCCTGCCGGCTGGACCTGGACGATCCCGCCGCTCTCGAATCGATCGGTGACGACATGTCGGACACACGATTTCCGGTTCACGTGTCGCCTGCCCTGCTCACCCGCATTTCCGGCCCCGGCCTGGCGCTGCCGCACTTGCGGAGCGCCCTCGACGTCACGATTCTCGAACGCGCGGCATCCCTGTTCCCGCCGCTGTCGAGCTCTGATGGATGGGGCGTCCGCTTCGGCCGCGAGCTCAACGCCAGCGACGATCGCGACGCGTTTCGTTCGGTTGAACATACTGACGACTTCCGCCGTCGCGCACTTCTGCCGGTCATCGAGGGGAAGCATCTCGAGCCATTCCAGACGACGATGGATGCTGTTCGCAGGGGGATCAGCGACGCGGACGCGCGCCGTCTGCTGCGATCGGATCGGCACCAACATCCGCGCCTGGGATACCGGGACGTGGCCAGCGCCACGAATCGCTTGACGCTCATCGCGGCGATCCTGCCCGCGCGCTGCGTATCCACACACACCGTCTTCTGCTTGCGCACGCCGATGCGTCCTGGCTTGCAGCATCTCCTCTGCGGCTTCTTCAACAGCCTCGTCGTCAACTACTTCGTACGCCTCCGCGTTACGACGCACGTGACAACGGCGACGGTGGAGCAGCTGCCGATCCCGACGACCGAGGCCGCGCCGGACGCGTGCCGGCAAATCGCTGCGCTCGCGCGGTTCCTCGCACGGCGACCTGACGCCACGGCGTTCGCCTGTCTGAACGCCAGGGTCGCTGAGCTTTACCAATTGAGCAGAGAAGAGTTCGAACACATCCTGGAGACGTTCCCGCTGATTCCTCGGGAAGAGCGGGATGCGGCCCTCTCGTTATTCCTTCAGACGCTGAGATAGCAGGAGAACACGGAGATGGATAAGCCCCAGAGACACCGAGACACAGAGCTGGATCAACATCAACAGGATTACTGAGCGCGCATCATCGGTTGTGCGATTGAGGTGCATCGCGTTCTGCGTTGTGGGCTCTTCGAGGCGATCTACCGCTCCGCGCTGGCGATCGAGTTCGATGCCGCGGGACTCTGATTCCGGCTTCGTCGACGATGCCGCTTCTCTCCCCGCGCCGACCGGCTCCGCCGGTCGGTCGTGCGACTGAGTCCGTTCTCGGTGCCTCAGTGACTCTGTGGTTTTGGATCTCTGTGTCTCGGTGTCTCGGCGGCTTTGAGATTCGTCCGCGCGTGTTATATTCGCAATCCCGCATGCCCAACTATGGGTTCGCCATCGATCTTCGAAAATGCATCGGCTGTCACGCCTGCACCATCGCGTGCAAGGCGGAGCACGACATTCCTGTCGGCGTGAATCGATGCTGGGTCAAGACCGTCGAGCGCGGAACCTTTCCCGACACGCGCCGGTTGTTCTTTCCGGTTCTCTGCAACCAGTGCGACGAGGCGCCCTGCGAGAAGATCTGTCCGACCAATGCGCTCTTCAAGCGCCGCGACGGCATCGTCGATCTGCACGCCGACTCGTGCATCGGCTGCCGCGCCTGCATGGTGGCGTGCCCCTACGATCAGTTGTTCATCGACCCGAACACGCACACCGCCGAGAAATGCAACTTCTGCGCGAA